>Ga0207683_10005672_pt1 | contig 10704 bp, 11 predicted proteins | sample KBSM73metaG_FD_184333 | JGI IMG/M metagenome (GOLD analysis project Ga0207683, IMG submission 184333) | Miscanthus rhizosphere microbial communities from Kellogg Biological Station, Michigan, USA - KBS M7-3 metaG (SPAdes) (version 2) | ecosystem: Host-associated > Plants > Roots > Rhizosphere >...
AGCTCATGCCCAAAGGCCGCCTCGAACTTCTCGATGAGCGCCTTGGATCGAGGGAATCCCTCCATCACTGCCAAGTAACCAAGCAGGGCTGCCGGATCGACATAGCGGATGAGGTAGAACTGGCTACCGACCATCTCAACGGCAAGACGCGGGATCGGGGTTTGCTTCGCCTGAATCCCTGCGTTCGCGAGGTCCTGCTCTAGCCACAAGTGGTGGCCGATCTCTTCCTTCAGATGAGCAGCGTAATACTCTCGCAGTGCACCTCGCGACCTCGACTTCGCAAGACGAAGAAGGTCCTCACTTGCACGAATCGAGTGATACAAGAACGTCATGTTGTTCAGCGCCACCTCATGTGACAACGGCCGCATGAGGTGCTGCGTAAGACGTTCGCGTACAGCGGTAATGACAAGATCGCTAAACATCAGTAGAAGTACATCGCTGCCATGGCCGCCGTGCCGAGTGCACCAGCGGTCGATGAGTTGTTGCTTGCCGCCTGTGCTGATTGGGCGTTGTAGAGCCCTTGCAGGTAGTTCGACTGTTGACCGGTGGCAGTCGAGTAGTCCGGCCCAGAGGTCTGACCCTGCATGGCATAGCCGCTGAACTGTGGGTTCTGCACCTGCGTTCCAGTAAGCAACGCATTCAGTTCATTGAGCGGCATGTTGCGCAGCGTCTGGTCTTGCTGCCACTGCGTCGCGTACTTGTTGAGGGCCTGCTGGTAAGCCTGGTTCTGTGCCTGGTTCTGACCGGCTTGAAGCTGGGCGTTTGTCGTGAGGCCCTGGATATTCGCTCCATACGACGAGAGAGCATTCGCAAGCTGCTGCGTCTTCGCTTGGTTCGCTGCCTGCTGTGCAGATTGATTGAGGCCGAACGTCTGTGCGAGTTGACCGTACTGCTGCCCCTGGCCGGCAAGCTCTGCCGCGTAGTCCGCCCGTGCGGCATCGTTGCCCTGCAGATATGCTTGCCCGGCAAGTTGATCCTCCTGAGCAGCGCGGGAGTCCGAGAATGCGCGTTGGGCGTTGTAGTTCGCTTCAGTGCCTGGAGCGAGACCTTGTAGGGCAAGCTGGTTCTGTGTCTGCTGCTGCCGGCGATCAAGATCGGGCTGCAAGAGCGCCATGTACGAGTCGTACGCTTTCTGCGAGTACGTATCAGCGCGCGATGGGTCGTATTGCGCGACGCTGCCTGCAGCGGATGGATTAAACGTTCCCTGCGTCGTGTTCAGGTTTGTCGATGGGTCCTGAGTAAACGCACCAACGCGGCCGACACTGCTCTGATCTACACCGCCAACACCCGACATGTAGCTCGCCAGATCAGGCGCTTTGAATGATGTGTTGTACGAGTCCTTGACGGACTGCAGCATCGACGCTGCTTGGTCTGACTTGCCCTTCTGAATGGCGAGTTGCGAATCAAGAGCGGACTGGATTTCCGGGTTCAGAGTGGTGCTCTGCGTCCAGTGATCCACCATGAAGTCGTTGCGGTTCAGCGGAGCATCGCCCTGCTTCCAAGCCGCTGCTGCGTTGTTCCAAGCGTCAGCATCAAACGTCTTGTCGTTGGTGTAGTTGAGACTGCCCCACGGGTTGGTTTGGTCAATCCGGTTAGCCTGCGTCTGGTAGCGCGCCGCGTCCAAGTTGCCTTGTGCGGTCGCCTGTGCTGCACCTGTGTAATCCGGCGCTGGAGGCGGGGGCGGTGCGCTGTCGAAGCTGCAGAATCCTGCTGCTGAGTACCCGCCGTTGAACTCCTCCGCGTGGTAGCGCGTCTTGCTGTTGTGATTCTTCATTCGCTGTCTCCCTGGGCTTCCAGAGAGCCCCATTTCCCGTCCTGCCACTGCTGCTTCGTGATCGCGAACAGGACAGCGTCCTTCCCCTCTCCGTAGTAGCCTTCGATGACTCCAACCTTCTTGAAGCCGAGGAGTTCCTGCAGTGCGAGCGACTTGTGGTTGTCCGTCGCAACCCGAGTCGTCATGCAGTTCTTGCCTTCGACGTTGAACGCGTAGTCGAAGACGGACCAGATGTATTGGCGATCAATCTTTTGGCGCTTTGAGCCATCGCTCGCTGCATTCGCCTCGCATGCCGTTTTCGTCCATCGACCGAGCGCGCTAACGCCGACCGTCTCGACCTTGCCGTCGACTTCGAGAACAGATGCGATGTACTTTGTCGTGCCGTCGTCGTGCCAGTACGGCAGGCGCTCGGCAATCCAGTCACGAAAGATCGGCGCGTATTTCTGATCGGCGATTACATGCAGCATTCAGGTTCCTCGAATCTGATATTTATCGAGGGACCTTCAGTGCGAGCCGCCAAGCTCGATTTCCCACTCAGTAGCGATCCATTCCGTTTCGGACAGGACCGACAGCGAGATCGTTAGCGACGCGCAGTAGCCGATATTTCCGAGCGTCTGCCAAGCGTTGTAGTTCTGACCTGATGACCCGGCCCATACAGAGCTATCCCAGATGCCCGTACCCCAGAGAGCATCGGCAACGGGGATGGCTGAGCCAATCTCCGTCGGTGGGTCACTGCTGAAGTCGGTGTTGCAAGCAATGAGAATGTTTGGCGTGCCGGACGTGGTCAGCAGGTCCGGCTTTGCACGAATGAATCTCTTCTTCTTACCCCGATGATCAAGGCCAAAGTAGTTGAATGCCTGCTGTGCAGTCGCGGTGTAAACGCTGCCACCGGTGCCGTCCGCCGCCGCACCATCTCGAAAGCCGACGAAGGCGGCACACACCTTGTTGGTAGTGCCGAAGTAGATCGAGCCGCCGAGGGTCGCCCAACAGGTTGCAGGCCAGCCGCTGAATGTCGACCACCCGCCCGTGATCGTGTTGAAAACGAATTGGAAGTTGTTCGCCTGGACGATCTGCGGGACGTTGATCAGAAGTAGGTTTTCAGAGAGGATGGCTTGAAGTTGCCAGCCGCTGAGCGAGCCGAACGTCGTCGTCATCTGGGAGACGAGTGAGCGAATGGCGTCAGTGAGCGATGCGGTGTTCGTCGTCGATTGCAGGTTCTGCGACAAAGGAACGAGGCCGTCTTGGCACAGGTACAGCACATCGCCACCGTGCTGCAGGAAGCACTTGTTGCTAATGGGAGCACCGAGGGTCCACGTGCCCTTGAGAGACCATGCGGATGCGTTCGACGGATCGGTTCCCTCATAGATCACCACGTCACCCTGCGATGAGGCAGCGACGAGGTAGTTCTGCATGCCTGTTCCGCCGTTCATTGACCATGACGTGAGCGCAACAAGCTTGCCGCCGCGAGGGAACAACGGACCGAAGTCAAACGAGGTCGCTCCTCCACCAATCGAATTGATGTCGAGGTACCAACCACGGGAAGAATCGCGCTCCACAAACCAAAGGCGGCGCTGATGCGAGATGACCGATTCGAACTTGGCCACGTCGCCGATATTCGTACCACCACCCGTAGGTGGGCCCACTTGACCAGGAGTCGATGGTGACGCGACGTAGGTCCACGTCACCCACCCTGAACCGTCATAGTGCCGAGGCGCGTCAGCACCATTGCAGATCACAAGATAGTGACCAGCCGTCGCCGCGAAATTTAAGTGACTCCAAACGTTTCTCGTCATGCCCGAAAGCACGCTGGTTGCGCTGCCACCAGCCGTCGCATTCCAGATGACACCGTTGCCAGCCGAGAACAGACGATCACCACCCGTCGTCGTACCGCGATATGGCATCAACGTTTCGACGTTGCCGTCCATAGTTGCCCACGTTCGAAAACCACGACGAACGGATACTCCCTGCGGAGAGGCGACGAAGTTCGTCAAGTTGATCGCGTAGCCCGGGTCCATGTTGCCGAGCGGATCGCGGAAGTTCAGGCCGCGAGTTGGAGCTGGAATGGATTCCGCAAAGGTGATGCGGGAGCGCGGTCGCTTGTACGCAGTGCCTCTGTTTGACCGACGCATCAGCATCAGATGCCCCAGTTGCCGTTAGGCAAGTTCGTCCGATCAAGTAGGTGCAGATCGCTGCTTGGACGTGAGAGGCGGAGGTCAGGCGCGGGGGTGTCGCCAGCGAGGGCAGCTCCCAACGACTGATTGAAGTTGGAGACAGCGGCCGTCGTATCGAACCCCTGTTCCTCCATGAACTTCAACTTGGCGAAGTTCATGACAAGGCGGTCGTGGAAGACAGTGGTGTCACTGTCTAGCGTGAACTCAGCCTTGCGTTGTGCGAGACCAACGTCCCACACATACCAGTTCGACACGTAGTTGTAGTAGACGTTGTCGTGCGTTGTTGGAGTCGGGTACAGGACAATCGATCGCCCGTTGACGATGAAGTACCGATCAGCCGTCGCAACCGCACTACCCTTGCCCGCCCATTGCTTCGGCGTCAGCTTTCCGAAGACGAACTTTTTGTTCGTGTCATCCCATACCGTGTCTGGTTGGATGCGCAGGCAGTCGGGAGGCAAGCGATACGCTGCTTGACCCGGAACTAAACCGCCACCTGGGTTAGGTGGCTCATCGAACCATCTAACGAGTTAACCAGTGCTGACAAGCGCATGCCAGTCGTGCATGTCGCACAGCTCATCACATGCGGCAACGACAAGAGCCTTGAGCTGTTGCGTTTGGCCGTTGCTACTTGAAAGGACCGCGGTTGGGACAGGAAGGGACAGCTCGCCCGCTACCTGCTGAACGATCTGCAGAAGTGTCTTCGTGCCCATCCAGGCCCTCCCTTACGCGGCCTCTTTGACGGCCTTCTTGTCGTTCTTCTTTTCAGCCTGAAGTGATGCGATCTGCGTGGCTTGCTCAGCGAGGAGCTTGCGAAGATCTTCAAACGCGGCTTCTTGCTTAGCGAGAGCGGATGCGTCTTGGGCCGTCTTGAGGTACGCCTGTGCCTTGCGACGCAGATCGTGGTAACCCATGATCGCGCCTGCATTTGCATCGCTCAGGTTTGCAAGCTGCTCAACCGTGCGAATCTCAAGAGCTTTGAACTGCGCGACTTGACCCTTCGTCAGGTGGGCCCAGTGTTCGATTGGTGTGCCGGTGACTGGCAGTGATGCGTTCTCTTTGAACGCCTTGTACTCATCCGGGAAGCGCTTGATGTGCTCCTTGGTCGCATGAGTAAAGATGATGTTGCGAGGATCGGCAGGCACGACGATCTTGACGAACTCACAGTCGTCATAGACTGGGTGGCCCGCTTGCTCTGTCTTCATCGAAGACTCGACGGCTTCAAGGGTGAACTCAACGATGAGGTCCTTGTCTTCGTCCTCACGGCGGCCCTTGAGGGCGGATGTCGGAAGTTGCATGTGTTTGCTCCGTGTGATGTGAAAAGGGGTCGCCGAAGCGACCCCTTTTGTCGTTGGACCACCTATTTATTGGTCTCAAGCCTTCTTCTCAGGAGCAGGCTTTGCTGGAGCAGGAGATGGGCGATAGTCCGGATTCAGACCGTCTTCGAAATTGCCCGGAGCGTTTGCAAGCGTTGTAGGCTGCACATACACCAGCTCATCTTCCTTGCGGCCATCGAACTTCGTCACTTCCACTGTTTCGTGAATAGGGTCCACAGGCACGCCAACGAGTGGCGAGTGGTTGATGATTTCGCCTGCTGGCTGAACCGGGATTTCTTCTTTCGTTGCCATGAGATGTCCTTTCAAGACAGAGAGCGGCCTTGGCCGCTCTCATTCGTCTTAGTTCTGGATGACGCCTTGGAACTGCGGGCCAGAACTGGTCAAGTTGCCTGCCCAAGCCATCGATTGCGAGATCAGGTCTTGGTTGGTCGATTGACCGAGGTCCAGACGGACCATGTTGCGCTTCGTGTGTGGGCGAAGGAACAGGAAGTCTGTGTTCAGGAAGTAGATCGTGCCTGCGGCGATGCCGGAAGCGATCGACTCCATGACGACAGGGATGCCGTAGAACGACATCGAGCTGAAACCACGGTTTGCCTTGCCGGCGTCCATGTAGCGCTGGTCAGCGGTCATGGAGAGCTGGAACGCGTTGTACATGGTTGGGTCCATGACAATCAGGTTCGGCGCGTCATTGCCACGCTGAAGGCTGTTCAGCATGCTCGTCATTTGCGCTTGGATGGTCGTCTTATCGAGCGCGCCCGCATAGTCGACACCACCGCCCTTCATCTTCTTGTTACGCCAGAAGGTCCAGGTTGCGCGGTCGATGTTGCCGTAGACGCCTGTTGCGTTGGACACTGGAACTGCAGCAGCGAGACCAGTGATCTGCTTGCCTGAGTTCGCGGTGCCGTCCGAGTACAGACCCTTGACGAGCAGGTTCGTCAGCGAGCGCTGTGCGTTGTCGATCTTGGCTTCGAGCAGATCGATGAACTGCTCCTTGCCGCTGTTCTGGAGAAGTTCCAGACCAGTGAGAACGACTTGCGTCGATGCTTGCTTGATACCGAACTGCGCTGCCGAGAACTCATCGTTCGCAGCGAGTGCAAGGGTGTCAGCGCCCGAGTACCACGCGGTGTTCGGGTTTTCAGCGAAGACGATTTCTTGGAAGATCGTCGAGCCGCCAGAGAACGGCTTGATGCCGCCAGACTTCTTGATTTCGGACAGGAGAGCGTTGGTGTTGCTGACGTTGTCGGCAAATGCCCCTGTCCGTGATTCGATGGTCGTAGCCACAATTGGGCTAACGTTTGGGAATGCCATGTTCAGGCTCCTTCAGAAGATTGAGTAACGTTTTCCTCGCTGTTCTCAATCTCCTGCTGGGTGCTCGAAGCTGGCCCGTCGTTGATCTGTTGAACTGCCTTAGCTCTCAGGTCTGCTGCGGTTTCCCCGTCAACTGGGACCACGAGAGCCGGTAGTGCGCGGAAGAGCATCAAGCTCATATGCGCACGCCTCCCATGTGCTGATCCCACGCGGCTTCCGCTGCCTCACGGTTCGACCGATAGGTCTTCGTGGACTGGGCGGTGCCGCTGCGCGGACCATTCGCAGGTAGAGATGCACTAGCTGCAGTCACACGAGCCTTCGAGGCTTGTTGACGCTGGGCCAGCACGTTTCGAACCGTAGGATTCGCAAAGCAGGCTTGGTCATATGCCGCCTGCAAGTCCTTCATTGGGTCTCCAGAGCGCTGACCAACTTGAAGTAGGCCAAGCATCTGTGGGAACACGTCGTTGAAGAACTCGTTTTTCGGATCGTTCTGAAACTGCGTTACGGCTGTATTTATCTGAGTCGCCTCGGCCGACTGCATCGTTTGACGCTGTTGCTGCTGTACCTGCTCAGCAACGATGCGCTGGATGTCGTCCGGGCCAATCTGAGCGCCAGCCGCCGAGGCGGTAGCTGGCTTGCGGCCATTGAGGACATCATTGACCGAGTCGAGATCGATCTTGTATTGGTCGATGAGACGAACAACCAGATTCGCCTTTTCGGCGACTGAGCCGGTTCGAAATGTGTGGTCAGCCGCGAAGAGAACGCCCGCAGCACGGATCGGATCGATGCCTTGGGCTTGGTAGTGCGCGGCGTATGGTGCGGACGCCTTGATGAAGTCCTTGGCGACTCTCTGCTCTACCTCATGCTCATTGAGACCGCGCACGATCTCGTTCTCCCGACGCATGATTTCGCGCTTAAGCTCGATTGGTACTTCGGCCCACCGTTCGCGTGCATCAGCCTTCCAGCTAACCGGAGCCTTGATGTCGTCTGGTGCAGGGGCAGCAGTGATTGCAGCCTTTGCATCCTTCGGGTCCTTTGACTCCGCCGTCTTTGCAGGAACCTGCTCGCTTGGCTCGTTCTGGTCCCAAGCCTCGGAAGCAATGTCTCGAATCGACTTCGCTGCAGCACCTTCGCTTTCTGGCGCGTCCTCTACGACTTCGGTTTCGGTAGGAGCATCAAGCTCTGTTGTTTCGATGACGGTGTCTTCCATTTATCCTCCGTGAACGCCAATCGCCTCGACGATTGACTTCCGTATGTCGGCCTTGTTTTTGGCGTCGATCTGTTTGCGTTGGTGCTCGACCTCACCTTTGAGATCGGACTCAGGCAGGAAGCCGGATGTCTTGAGTTGCTTCAAGAACTCCGTGCGACCGTAGACAGGCCGACCATTGATTGGTGACGTGCGAACAAAGTGGTCTGCGATGCCCATCGCAGAGACCATCGGCGCGGCAAGGACCCTCTCCATCGCTGCTGAGCAGCAGGACGGTGTCTTGTCTCGGTCGTCGACCCGCGCGATGTAGTCTTGTTCGCTGCCGCACTTGCTGCAGCGTCCCGTGTACGTTGGCATCCAGGCATTCGTAGTTGAGTGCCCGGTATTTATTGATTCAGGGATTGAAGCGCCGGAAGCGGTTTCGCCGGCGCTGAGCGAGTGCGACGACCATCGCAATCTGCGCGTTCTCTTCCTCTTCAACACGTCGCAGCTCAGCCTGCTCTGCCTCCCACTGAGCGCGAGCGGCTTCCAACTGGGCGACGATCAGCGGATCGAGCATTGCGCTCGAACGGAGTGCCTCCTGCAGGCCCGCAAGTGCCTCAGGATTTAGAGTCTTCGCGACCTTCTTTGCAGCCCGCTTGGTCTGTGGCGCTGGCGGCGCGACGTTTGGAGTCGAACCGATAGCGAACGAGCCACCTGGATTCGTGGCAGTCACGCTACCGTCAGGCACGTATAAGTTAGTGCCGTAGCCGACGTTGGTGTATGAGAGCTGGACGGGTGGAGCGCCGTACAAGTTCGTGCCTACGCCAGTGTTGGTGTAGTTCAGGTAGACATTCATGTCCACCATCGAGTGCGTGTAGGAGTTCGTCCCTGTTCCGGTGTTCGTGAACGATGGGAAGGCGACGCTGTTTGGCGTATACGCATTCGCACCCTGACCTTGGTTCTGGTACAGGATGATTGGGGCCGCCGTCCCGTTGTATGAGTTGGTTCCGGCTGCCGTGTTCTGATAGCTCAGCGAGATCGTAGGTAGGTCGTAGAAGACCCGAGCCTTGACGATGTCCATTCGAATCTGCTGGCCAGTGGCGTTTGCTCCGAACGCCTGATACAAGCAGAAACTCGATCCATTGATCTCAGAGACCGTGAACGTGCGGTCGGCAACGCCGTCTCCATTGGTATCGGCGTTGCCCCACAGGTCCCCATCTCCTCCCAGCGTGTAGTACTGCTGCAGCGTGCTAGGCAGAACCTGCTTCTGATTCGCGGACGCGACTGTGAACGTGTTGAAGTCAGTGACGACCTGGGCATACGAGTAGGCCACGCCACCAGCGGCCGTCCAGACCTTCTGCTGAATCTCAATGCCGCGAGGAATCGCGTTCGCTGGAAGATTGAAGTTGAACCCGTAAACGAACAGGCCAGCAGTTTCCTGGCCCGCGCCAGTGTTGCAGTTCGCTGTAGCTCCGTCTTCCGCAATCAGGTTACCCAGATTGGTCCACTGGTTTGCACCAGCGTCTTGAACCGCTCCAGTTGGGCTCTTCCATCCAGTGTCGAAGTGGGTAAGCGTTGTCGGCGTGAATGAGTTCGTGCCGGTTGCGGAGTTCTGGTAGCGCAGTGCCTGCGGCAGGCCATAGACGTTTGTTCCGAACGCAGTGTTGTTGTACGAAAGATTGACGGTCGTCGTCGCAAGTGGCGTGTAGTTCGCGCGAGCGCGCATGCTGTCCATCGAACCAGCACGGGACACACTTGCACCAAGGCCGTAGAAGGCGGCAAGCTGCGGGCCGAAGTCGACACGTTGCATCGCACGGTCAGTGGACGCGTCGTTGTTGAGACGGATGTTCCCGAAGCCGTTGATGACCAGCGTCGAGTCGGATGTGGTGAACGCGACGGCTGGAGTCGAGACGGACTTAACTGGAATGAAGTCACCGATTGCAGATGCGAGAGATGCATACTGGTAACCACCACCATCGGCAGCGACGAAGCCCTTCATCTCGATGTCGATGCTGACGTTCGTCGCGCCCTTCGGGATCGCCGCAAGAAGGCCAGAGAAGTTTCCGGTAAAGATTCCGTTCTCGCCAGCAGGCGCGACCGTTGTGGTGGCGTAAGTGCTGTTCGTCGTGAGCGCGTTGTTCGGGTTCGTCCAGGTGGACGAGACTGCAGCGGTTGGAGCGAACCACGCGGTAGTCGTCGGCGTTCCTGCTGTGCCAGTCGGTTCGGCACAGATGATTTCCATCGTGATCGCAGCCCAGCCGGAAGCCGTGCCGCCGATGTTCGCCGTTTGAGCAGACCATGCGGTCACGACCCCGTTCGTATCGAAGCCGCCAGCTACGTCTGTCGCATCAACGACAGACGAGCGGTTGGTCATGCCGGTCGGCGCGGTCGTGATCGTGCCGTCAATCGAGCGATGACCAGAGAAGCCGACAACCCATGACGTGCTGTCCCCACTGTTCCACATCGGAGCCAGAGCTGGATAGCTGATCGTCGTCGAGGAGCCGGTTGTGGCGGTCCATGCACCGACCGGTGCGATTGGGTGCGCGCCACGGTACACATGGCAGATCACGGAAGTGGCATTCGTCCATGTGCCTGACACCTCTGATGTCGTTGTCGCGATCTTCCAGCCGAGACGGGCGGAATTCGTGTTGCCCGTCGCTGTAGCGTGAGTCAGGTAGCCAGAGCCAGCGGATGGAGCCGTCGCGTTACCGTCGCGGTATGCATAGATGAGGATGAGGTCGCCAACTTGGTGGGTCGGCATCGTCGTGATTGACGTAACACCCGTCGCTTGACCGACGAAGGAGATGACATTGTTGGTCGGCGGCGGAGGCGCGACCGATGAAACAGTGACTGACTTCGAGGTCTGGGCCGAACCAGACGCGTTCGTCACCGTTTGCGTGATCGTGAATGTGCCAGTGCTGCTGTACT
>Ga0207683_10005674_pt1 | contig 10703 bp, 9 predicted proteins | sample KBSM73metaG_FD_184333 | JGI IMG/M metagenome (GOLD analysis project Ga0207683, IMG submission 184333) | Miscanthus rhizosphere microbial communities from Kellogg Biological Station, Michigan, USA - KBS M7-3 metaG (SPAdes) (version 2) | ecosystem: Host-associated > Plants > Roots > Rhizosphere >...
CGGAGGTCCCGTGAGGCCGACGAAGTGGGCTTGGCGCTACCTGGTGTGGGCCGGCGTGCCGCTGCTGGTCGGCCTGCTGCTGGCGCGCTATGCGGGGCCCGGGCTGCCGACGGTGGCCAGCAAGGCCGAAGCCGTGGTCGGCAGTGACTGGGCGCATCACCTGGCCTCGCCGCTCGGCCTGTTCCTGCTGCAGCTGCTGGTGTTGCTGCTGGTCGCCAAGGGCGCCGGTGCGCTGTTGAAGCGTTTCGGCCAGCCGGCCGTGATCGGCGAAATGGCCGCCGGCCTGATGATGGGGCCGCTGTTGCTGGGCAGCCTGCTGCCGCAGGTGCACGGTGCACTGTTCCCGGCCGCTTCGCTCGGGCCGCTGGGCATGCTCAGCCAACTGGGTGTGCTGATGTTCCTGCTGGTGGCTGGTGCCGAACTGGATCTGGGCGCGCTGCGTGGGCGCCGTCGATTCGCCTTCACCGTCAGCCACGCAGGCATCGCGGTGCCGTTCGTGCTTGGTGTGGTCCTGGCCATCTGGCTGTACCCGCAGCATGGCCCGCAGGGCGTGGGTTTCACCGCGTTCGCGCTGTTCGTCGGTATTTCGATGAGCATCACCGCTTTCCCGGTGCTGCTGCGCATCCTCGCTGATCGCGGCATCACCCACACACCGCTGGGGCAGACCGCCATCGCCTGCGCGGCGCTGGGCGATGCGACCGCGTGGTGCCTGCTGGCGCTGATCGTGGCGGCAGCGCAGGCCACCGGCTGGTTGCCGGCCAGCCTCAACCTGCTGTGCGTGGTGGCGTTCATCGCGCTGATGCTGGGACTGGTGAAGCCGTGGTTCGCCCGCCAGACCATCGCGCCGGGTCGCGAAGGGCGCTGGCTGCTGGGCATCCTGCTGCTGTCGCTGGCCAGTGCGCTGGTCACCGAAGTGCTCGGCATCCATGCGCTGTTCGGCGCGTTCCACTTCCTGCCGCGCGCTGGCCAGGTGATCGCGCGCCTGCGCCGCCTGCTGCTGCACTTTGCCGGTGTCCTGCATCACTTCCTGCAGCAGGTGGTTGAGGTCGGCGATGCTGCGCGCCTCGCGCAACTGCAGCGCGTAGCTGCCGATGCGGTCGTGGTATTCACCGGTGCTGGCAGCCATGCCATCCATGCGCTCGATGAACTCGCCCATCAAGCTACGCATGGCCGCTTTCGAATCGTCGATTCCCTGCCGCAGCAGGCCCTGCTTGTAGATCACCTCGCGCAGCTCGGCGCGGGTGCGCTCGACCGATTCGGCTTCCAGCGGCCCGGCCAGCAACTGGCGCACGGCCGCGATCTGGCCCTGCAGCCAACTGCGGTCATCCAGCAGCTCGCTGACGTTCTCCAGCAACAGGGCGAACAACTCAAGCAACAACGCCTGCTGCTCCTGCCAGCTTTCGGCGCGCACGCCGATCTGGTGGCCCAGCTCGCGCGCGCCCTGTTCGATCGGTTCCAGTGCCGCGCCCGGTTGCCATTGGCGCAGGCGTACGGCCAGAGCCTGCGCCTGCTCGCGCAGGTCGGGATCGTGCTGCAGCAGCGCGACCACCGCGCCGCCCAGCAGCAACCGCAGCTGCTCGGACAGGCGCAGGCTGTCGGGCTGGCCATCGGGCGAGTGCTGGTCGATGGTGCGGATGTATTTATCGATCAGCTGCCGCATCGCCCGGCCATAGCGCGGCCAGTCGGCACTGGCCTGCGCCGATTGCAGGCGATCACCCATGTCGCCCAGCTCGCCCGGCAGGGTGGCCATCCCATTGGCGAAGGCGGCCAGCAGCGGCTCGGGGGCATCGGCCCCGGCAAACAGCTGCTGCAACGCCACGCTGCCACCACCCTGCAGTACCACCCGATCGCCGCGCCCGTCATCCACCACCGCGCGCACGCGCGCAGGCGGCCCGATGGCGGTGCCGGGGGCAGGGCGGGGGTCGGGCTGGTCCGTCATGGAACGCATCCTGGGATGGCAGGGGGCTGGTCACAGCATATCGGCGCAACCGGCGGTGGCTTGAACCGATAGGATGGGTGACAGGATGCCGCAGTGGAGGTGGGTATGCGTGTGATGTTGCTGGGGGCGACGGGACTGGTCGGAGGCCACGCCCTGTCGCAGCTGCTGGCCGACCCCCGCTGCAGCGCCGTGGTCGCGCCCAGCCGTCGCCCGCTGGTTGCGCCGCACGGGAAACTGCACAACCCGGTGCTCGACTTCGCCCGGCTGCCCGATGCGCCGGACTGGGCCCGGGTGGACGCGGTGATCTGCGCCCTGGGCAGCACCATCGCCCAGGCCGGCAGCCGCGAGGCGTTCCATCGCATCGACCACGATTACCCGCTGGCCGTCGCCCGCCTGGCCCTTGCGCAGGGGGCCCAGGCCTTCGCGCTGAACTCGGCCGCAGGCGCCAACCCGCGTTCGTCGATCTTCTACAGCCGGGTCAAAGGCGAGCTGGAGCGCGACCTGCGCGCGCTGGGTTTCCCGTCGCTGACGCTGGTGCGGCCGGGGCTGATCGGCGGTGAGCGGCAGGAGGTCCGCCGTGGCGAACACTTCGCGCTGCAGGTGCTGGGTGTGCTGGGGCCGGTGTTGCCACGTGCGTGGCGGATCAATCCGGCACCGGAGATTGCACACGCGCTGGTGGATGCGGCGCTGGCGGCAAAGCCGGGCGAGCACGTGGTACCGTCGCGCGATCTGGTCGGCTGATGTCCCGCGCGCTGCGCCTGAACCAGCTGCTGCAGGTGCTGCGCCGCCATCGCCGGCCGGTGGCCGGGCAGGCGCTGGCCGAAGAACTGGGCATCAGCCTGCGTACGCTGTACCGCGATATTGAAACGCTGCGCGAGCAGGGCGCCGATCTGCGCGGGGAAGCCGGTGTCGGCTACCAGCTGGAACCGGGCGATGTGCTGCCGCCGCTGACCTTGCCACCGGCCGAGATCGACGCGCTGGTGCTTGGCCTGCGCTGGGTGGCGGCACGCACCGAGCCGGCCCTGGCCGAGGCCGCGCGTGATGCCCTGGCGCGCATTGCGCATGTGCTGCCGGCGGCGCGACGCGAGGCGCTGCGTGACAGCGGCCTGCGGGTGGGGCCATCGCGAACGACGGCCAAGGTACCCCCGGCGCGGCTGCAGGCCGTGCGCGAAGCGGTGGGCAGGCAGCAGCGGCTGCAGTTTGCCTATGAAGATGCGCAGTGCCGGCGTACCGAGCGCGTGGTCTGGCCGTTCGCACTGGGGTACTTCGATGAAGTGCCGATGCTGGCGGCGTGGTGCGAGGGCCGCGAGGACTTCCGTCATTTCCGCCTGGATCGCATTCGCCATGTTCGTGCGTTGGAAGAGCACTACCTGGTGCCACGCGCGACCTTGTTGAGGCGCTGGCAGAAGGCGCAGGGCATCGCTCCGGATTGGCTGGACCTTTCGTGATGTATCCGCTTTGGTAGAGGCCGAGCCTGCTCGACCGCTTCTGGTCGTTGCTCGCTGCTCTTGGTAGGTGTCGAGCTTGCTCGACGCTCTTGCTCTTCGCGGAGAGCAGTCGAGCAAGCTCGACATCTACCAAGGCGGAAGCAACAGCAGTCGAGCAAGCTCGACATCTACCAAAGCGGAAGCAACAGCAGTCGAGCAAGCTCGACATCTACCAAAGCCAGAGCAAAGGCAGTCGAGCCTGCTCGACGCTGCTGACAGGATCTGTCAGCAGGGCAGGGCCACCATGAGCGCTCCCAACCAAGGAGCTTTCCCATGTTCAAGCCAAGCACCCTGCTGCAGTACGTGCGCGACGTTGCCACCAGCGCCACCTTCTACAGCGGCATCCTCGGCACGGCACCGGTCGAACAGTCACCCGGCTTTGCCCTGTTCCTGCTCGGCGATGGCGCCGCGCTCGGCCTGTGGCAGCGCGATGACGTGCAGCCGCCAGTGGATGCGGAGGGCGGTGCAGCCGAGCTGGCGATGGTGGTGGCCAATCCTGATGAAGTGCGGCAGTTGCACGATGCCTGGCGCGCACTCGGTGTGCAGATCGCCCAGGCGCCGGTGACGCTGGAATTCGGCCACACCTTCGTCGGTGTCGACCCCGATGGTCACCGGCTGCGTGTCTACAGCCGCGCCGAGGGCATGGTTGCGCGCGATTGATCCAGGAATTTTGTATAGCAGAGCCAAAGCTCGGCTTGTTTCATGCCTTCATCCACGCATGGCGTGGATCTACTGAAAAGCAGCCGAGCATGGCCAGGTGACATAGTGGAGCAGGCACAAAAAAACGCCGGGCAATGCCCGGCGTTTTTTCAACTCATGTGCCAACCAAGGTTGGCACCTACCGATCAGCTGGCCAGCGCCAGATCGTCCATCATCGCGCGCAGGAAGCGGGCCGCTTCACCGCCGGTGGCGGCGCGGTGGTCGAAGGTCACCGACAGCGGAATGACCTTGTGCGCTTCCACGCCGCCCATCACCGGGGTCATCTGGTGGCGGGCACGGCCGGCACCGACGATGGCCACGCACGGCGGCACCACGACCGGGGTCGCGTAGCGGCCGGCGAACATGCCGAAGTTGGACAGCGAGATGGTGTAGCCGCTCAATTCCGAGGCCGCGATCGAACGCGCTTCCACCTGCTCGCGCAGACGGTTCACGCCTTCACGGATGCCACGCGCGTCGAGCATGTCGGCGTTGCGCAGGGCCGGCACGAACAGGCCGTCGTCGGTATCCACGGCGATGCCGATGTCCACCTGCGCGTGCAGGGTGCGGGTCAGCGCTTCACCGTCGAACCAGGCGTTCATCGCCGGCACCTTCTGCGCGGCGACCACGATCGAGCGCACCAGGCGCGCGGTGACGTCGTTGCCCGGCAACCAGGCGTGGATGTCGGCGTCGTCGTTCAGCGTGGTCGGCACGACCTTGCTGTGCGCATCGGCCATGACGCGGGCCATGTTGCGGCGCACGCCCTTCAGCGGTTCCGGCTGGCCCTTGGCGACCACGCCCGGCGGCTGGGTGCGCATCGGCTTGCCGGCAGCGGACAGCGGGGTACGTGCGTCGGACTGTACCGGCGCGGCCACCTGGGCTGGGGCCGGTGCGGCAGCAGCCGGGGCAGCAACCGCTGCCGGTGCCGCGCCGATCTTCGCGCTGCCATCGGCGGCAGCCTGCTTGACGTCGGCCATGGTCACCGCGCCATCGGCACCGGTGGCGCGCACGCGGCCCAGGTCCACGCCCAGCTTGCGCGCGGTGGCACGTACCGCCGGCACGGCCTTGACGCCGCCCACGGCCAGCGCCTGTTCGGCATGCACAGCGTTGGAGCTCTGCATCGCGCCGACCACGGTGCCGGCGTCATCACGCTCGGCGGCAGCCGGCTTGGCTTCTTCAGCGGCCACCGGGGCGGCTGCGGTCGGCAGCGGCGGCGGCGTCGGTGCTGCCGCAGCAGCCGGAGCGGCATGGCCGTGGCTGTGGCCGGTGTCCTGGCCGTCAGCGCGCTGCGGCAGGTTCGGGTCCAGCGCGAAGCTGGCCAGCACCGCGCCGGTCGGAATGATGTCGCCGGCAGCGCCGGACAGCTTCAGCACCGTGCCGGAGAACGGCGAGGGCACTTCGACGACGGCCTTGGCGGTCTCCATCGAGACCAGCGGCTCGTCCAGCTTGATCACATCGCCTTCCTTGACGAACCACTCGACGATGGTCGCGTCCGGCAGGCCTTCGCCCAGGTCGGGCAGGTTGAAGTTCTTGGTCTGGCTCATTTGCAGTTCTCTTCCAGCAGTTCCAGTTCGCGGGCAGGCAACCAGCCCGTCGCGCCATTGGCGCGCTCGGACCACCACCACCCGCCGTGTTCGTGATGAAGCTTGACCATCTCGCCGTTCTCCACATCCAGCTCGCGGGCGTCGTAGTCGCGCAGGGCTTCGGCGCGACCATCGTCCAACAGCTGCAACCACGCTACCGGTGCCCATCCGGCGCGCCCATCGCTGGTGCGCACCCAGGCAAACGCCGGCCATTCCTCGTCACGTACACCTACTTCGACGATCTGGCCGGTGCGGAACCGGAGCGGGTTGGGATACTGGCTGCGGTAAGCCCCGAGAAGGCGGGCCCGCATGTCAGCCTGCCGCCACCGCGCGCTTGGCCGCCGCCACGATCCGCTCCACGCTCGGCAGATACTTCATCTCCAGGCGGAACAGCGGAATGTGGGTGTCGTAACCGGTGACGCGCTCGACCGGAGCCAGCAGGTCGTAGATCGATTCCTCGGCCAGGCGTGCGGCGATTTCCGCGCCGAAGCCCGCGGTCTTCGGGGCCTCCTGCACGATCACGCAGCGGCCGGTCTTGGCCACCGACTCGGCGATGGTGGCAAAGTCCAGCGGACGCAGCGTAGCCACGTCGATGACTTCGGCACTGATGCCTTCGCCGGCCAGCTTGTCGGCCGCTTCCAGCGCTTCCTTCACCTGCGCACCCCAGGTCACCAGGGTCACGTCGGTGCCATCGCGCAGCACGAAGCACACGTCCAGCGGCAGGGCTTCGCCGTCGTTGCCGACCACTTCCTTGTACTGGCGGTAGATGCGCTTGGGCTCCATGTAGATCACCGGATCCGGCTCGCGGATCGCGGCCAGCAGCAGGCCATAGGCGCGCTGTGGAGAGGACGGCAGCACCACGCGCAGGCCCGGCACGTTGGTGAAGATCGCTTCGTTGGCCTCGCTGTGGTGCTCCGGCGCACGGATGCCGCCACCCCACGGCACGCGCAGCACCATCGGGCAGTGCAGGCGGCCACGAGTGCGGTAACGCAGGCGCGCGGCGTGGCAGATGATGTGGTCGACCATCGGGTACATGAAGCCATCGAACTGCGCTTCGGCCACCGGCTTCATGCCCTGTGCGGCCAGGCCGATGGTGAGGCCGGCGATGGTGGTTTCATCCAGCGGGGTGTCGAGGATGCGGTCGGCGCCGAAGCGCTGCTGCAGGCCGGCGGTTGCGCGGAACACGCCGCCGTTGACGCCCACGTCTTCGCCCAGCACCAGCACCGACTTGTCGTGCTCCAGCTCCCAGGCCAGCGCCTGGGTGATGGCTTCGATGAGGGTGATCGGGGTGTCTGTCATGTTCTGTTCTCCGCGCGCGACGGCAGCGCTGTCGGCGGCGTTGGTATGCGCGCTGGACGCGCCGTTCTTGATCTCATCCATGGCGCTGCTCCAGGGCGATCGCCTGGGCACGCTGGGCCAGCAGGTCCTGCGGCGGGTCGGCATAGAGGAAATCGAACATCGCCTCGACCGGCTGCACCGGCGTGTTGAGGTACAGGTTCACTTCCTCGTCCACGCGCTTGCCGCACTCGGCGGTCCAGGCAGCTTCTTCTTCCTCGCTCCAGACACCGGCGTTGGTCAGGTACTTGCGCAGGCGCAGCATCGGCTCGCGCTGCCAGGCATCCTTCACTTCGGCGTCGTCGCGGTAGCGGCGGGCGTCATCGGCGGTGGTGTGGTCGGACAGGCGGTAGGTCATCAGTTCCAGCACGGTGCCGCCGTCGCCGGCCAGCGCACGCTCGCGCGCCTGCAGCATGGCGGCCATCACCGCGATCAGGTCGTTGCCGTCCACCTGCAGGCAGTGCAGGCCGCCGGCCAGGCCCTTCTGTGCCAGCGTCTCGGCACCGGTCTGGGCCGAACGCGGGACCGAGATGGCCCAGCCGTTGTTGACGATGCACAGGATCAGCGGCAGCTTGTAGGCACCGGCCGAATTCAAGGCCGCGTAGAAGTCGGTCTTGGAACTGCCACCGTCGCCGCATACGGCCACCGCGATCTGCGGTTCCTTGTTGAGCTTGAACTTCAGCGCAGCGCCTGCGGCGTGCAGGCACTGGGTGGAAATCGGCACGCAGAACGGGAAGTCCTTGGCGGCATTGCCACCGTAGTCGTTGCCGCGCTCGTCGCCGCCCCAGTACATCAGCACGTCGTGCGGGCGCACGCCACGCATGAACATCGCGCCGTACTCGCGGTAGGACGGTGCGAACACGTCGTCCTTCTGCATCGAGGCGCCGATGCCCACATGCGCGGCTTCGTGGCCGAGGCATGCGGCGTAGGTGCCCAGCTTGCCGGTGCGCTGCAGCGCGATCGACTTGCCGTCGAACACGCGCACGAACAGCATCTGCTTGAACATCGGCAGCAACGCGCGTGGGTCGCGCAGGGCTTCGGGCAGGTCATCGCGGACGAGCGTGCCGTCCGTGTCCAGATACTGCAGGTATTCGATCTTGAACTCAGCGGCAACCGTCATTGCGTACTGCACCTTCGACAGAGAAGTTACAAATGATATGAATCGCCATGTTAAGGAATGCGTACGAAAAAGCCGTCCTGCGGCGCAGCACGGACCACCGGCCTTTGTACCCCCTTCCGGGCGCATGATGCCAATAACTTCAACGTATTCAGCCATTGCTGCAAAGCATCACAAGCGACGCTGGGCTGAGCGCCAGTAGAACGGCGCAAACGGTTCCACGCGCAACCACCGTTCCACAGGCCTACCGCACGCCCCGGTACGGTCATCGCGGCTGCCAGCGCGGCGGCAACGCGCTACCCTTGCCGCCCCCGATCTGGTCCCGCCCATGTCCGTCGACAACAACCAACGCGATCTCGAAGCCGGTATCCACACCGATCTGCAGGGGCGGCTGACCTACGGCGGCTACCTGCGGCTGGACCAGCTGCTCAGCGCGCAGCAGCCGCTGTCCAACCCGCCGCATCACGACGAGATGCTCTTCATCATCCAGCACCAGACCTCCGAGCTGTGGCTGAAGCTGCTGGGCCACGAGCTGGGTGCGGCGATCGGCTTCCTGCAGCGCGATGAGGTCTGGCAGTGCCGCAAGGTGCTGGCGCGCAGCAAGCAGGTGCTGCGCCAGCTGACCGAGCAGTGGTCGGTGCTGGAAACGCTCACCCCGTCCGAGTACATGGGCTTCCGCGACGTGCTGGGTCCGTCCTCGGGCTTCCAGTCGCTGCAGTACCGCTACATCGAGTTCCTGCTGGGCAACAAGAACGCGCAGATGCTGCAGGTGTTCGAGCACGACACGGCCGGGCAGGCGCAGCTGCGCACCGTGCTGGAGGCGCCGAGCCTGTACGAGGAATTCCTGAAGTACCTGGCCCGCTTCGGCCACGCCGTGCCGGCGGTGTACGAGGCGCACGACTGGACCCAGCCACACGTGGCCGACGACAGCCTGCAGCCGGTCTTCGAACGCATCTACCAGGACACCGACCGCTACTGGCGCGAGTACGCGCTGTGCGAGGACCTGGTGGACCTGGAAACCGCCTTCCAGCTATGGCGGTTCCGCCACATGCGCACGGTGATGCGGGTGATCGGCTTCAAGCGCGGCACCGGCGGCTCGTCCGGCGTGGGCTTCCTGGCCAAGGCGCTGGAACTGACCTTCTTCCCTGAATTGTTCCAGGTACGCACCACCCTGCAGGCCGCGCCCCCGCCGGATCTGGCCTGATCCCCATTCAGCTTGGCCGCCCGCGGCTGGCTGAATCGTTTCAGATGCAAGTTCAGCGAGCAGGCTGCGACCTGCCTCAAACGGCGTGTATTTGACGTGAACGCCAGAAGTCGGTGATCCTCGCGCGTTGCTTCACCGCACATCGGACGTGCCTCCATCCACCGAACCAGGAATTCCGCATGAGCGTAAACGCCACTGCGAACACCCCAGAGCCGGCGCTGCCGGACTTCAACACCACGATGGGCCACCCGCGCCCGTTGTGGATGCTGTTCATGACCGAGTTCTGGGAGCGCTTTGCGTTCTACGGCATCCGCTGGGCGTTGGTGCTGTACATCGTTGCCCAGTTCTACAACGGCAATGCCGCCGGTGAAGGCGACGCCAGCCGCATCTACGGCGCCTACCTGGCGCTGGTGTACGCCGCAGCCATCTTCGGCGGTTACGTGGCCGACCGCGTGCTGGGGTACCAGCGATCGATCCTGACCGGCGCGATCATCATGGCCGTCGGCCTGTTCATGATCTCGCTGCCGCAGGAGCACATCTTCAAGCTCGGCCTGGCCACGATCATCGTCGGCAACGGTCTGTTCAAGCCCAACATCTCGACCATGGTCGGCAAGCTGTACGGCCTGAAGGACGAACGCCGCGACTCGGGCTTCACCATCTTCTACATGGGCATCAACATCGGCGCGATGATCGCCCCGGTGCTGACCGAGTACCTGGCCCGCAAGGTCTTCGGCACCTCGGAAATGCCGTCCTACAAGGTCGTGTTCATCGCTTCCGGCGTGGGCATGCTGATCTCGCTGGTGTGGTTCTACATCGGTCGTGCCGGCCTGAAGGGCATCGGCGCACCGCCGGCCGGTGCCGAAGGCTTCGGCCGCATCGTCATGGTGCTGGTCGGTTCGCTGTTCGCCATTCCGGTGGCCTACTTCCTGCTCGCCACCGGCGCCACCGCGTTGGCCTGGATCCTCGGCGTGATGTTTGCCGCGCTGGCCGTGCTGCTGCTGGTGGAAGGCATCCGCGAGGGCAAGGTGCAGCGCGACCGCGTGATCGCCATGCTGATCATCTTCGCCTTCAACGTCATGTTCTGGATGTTCTTCGAACAGGCCGGCAGCTCCTTCACCTTCCTGGCCGAGAACATCGTCAACCGCCAGCTGGGTGATTGGACCTTCCCGACCGCGTGGTTCCAGTCGGTCAACTCGGTGGCGATCATCACCCTGGCCCCGATCGTGGCCTGGACCTGGATCAAGCTCGGCCGTGCCAATCCGTCCATCCCGCGCAAGTTCGGCCTGGGCCTGCTGTTCAACGGCGCGGCCTTCGCGCTGCTGATGCTGGCACTGTCGTCGAT
>Ga0207683_10005676_pt1 | contig 10700 bp, 13 predicted proteins | sample KBSM73metaG_FD_184333 | JGI IMG/M metagenome (GOLD analysis project Ga0207683, IMG submission 184333) | Miscanthus rhizosphere microbial communities from Kellogg Biological Station, Michigan, USA - KBS M7-3 metaG (SPAdes) (version 2) | ecosystem: Host-associated > Plants > Roots > Rhizosphere >...
CTGCGCGTGGATGATCGTCCCCGCTGGCAGCTGGCACTGACCAACGCCTCCGCCCGCCATTCCCGAACTCGGACTCATCAGCGTGAACCTGCAGCGCATGAATCCGCCCGGGCCTTGAAGGTTGGCGAGCACCTGGCCGGTGTACTGGGTGATGGTCTGATCGCTCGGACCCCAAGGTCCCCAGCCGCCCCAGCCCCAGCCCCAGGGACGTCCGCCCCAGCCGCGGCCCCAGCCATAGCCGGGTCCCCAGCCGTTCCACAGCGGGCCGTAATCCATCACCCGGCTTTCGCGCGTGATCTGGAACATCGGGCCCTGGAACACCTGGCCGTTGCTGAGCTGCGCGACCATCGTGCCGCGCGTTCCGCCATTTTCGGTCCAGGTGAAGGTCGCGCCGAGCCGGCCATTCGCCGATTGCCCGGTGCCGATGCCGGTGGTGGTGCAGCCGGCCGCAGCGATCGCCAAAAGCGACGCCGCTGCCATTCTGATACTCAATGCAGTCATATTGTCGCTCCTTTCCGATATTGAAACGACAGAAGGTGGGCCGCGGCTCCCACGGTTGTTGCCGCCGGGGCCGCAGCTTGGTGCAATCATGCGCCTGCGCGAGAGTCTGCCGGATGAACGAAGCGGTGCAGCTTGCGTTTTTGGCGACCTTCGGCCATAGGCGCCGCGCTGGCGCAGGGGCAAAACCGCTGCGCCGGTTGCTATTTGGAAGACAGCCGGAGGGGCGCCGCATCGTGCGGCGTCAGCGATCGGCCAAGAGAGAGACAATCGAACATGCCGCTCTACGAGCATGTTTTCCTCGCGCGTCAGGACCTCGCCCAGGCCCAGGTCGATGCGCTCGCGGAAAACGCCACCAAAATCATCACCGACAATGGCGGAACGGTCGCCAAGACCGAGACCTGGGGGCTGCGCTCCCTTGCCTACCGCATCGCCAAGAACCGCAAGGCGCATTATGTCGCGCTCGACCTCGACGCTCCCGCGGCTGCTGTCGCCGAGCTCGAGCGTCAGTCGAACATCAACGAGGACGTGATCCGCTTCCTCACCATCCGCGTCGACGAGCTGGAGAAGGGCCCGTCGGCAATGATGCGGCGCGGCGACAAGGACCGCGATCGCGGTCCTCGCGGCGACCGTGGTGACCGCGGCGATCGCGACGACCGTCCGAGCTTCCGCGCCCGCGAAGAGGAGGTCGAATAATGGCCCGCGCGTTTTTCCGCCGCCGCAAGTCCTGTCCCTTTTCGGGCAAGGATGCTCCAAAGATCGATTACAAGGACGTGCGCCTGCTCCAGGGCTTCGTCTCGGAACGCGGCAAGATCGTCCCGTCGCGCATCACCGCCGTCTCGTCCAAGAAGCAGCGTGAGCTCGCGCGCGCCATCAAGCGCGCTCGCCACATCGGCCTGCTTCCCTACATCGTGAAGTAAGGAGAACGACCCATGGAAGTGATCCTGCTTGAACGCGTCGAGAAGCTCGGCGCCATCGGCGATGTGGTGAAGGTCAAGGACGGCTTTGCCCGCAACTACCTGCTGCCTCGCAAGAAGGCGCTGCGCGCCAACGAAGCCAACCGCAAAGTGTTCGAGACGAACCGCGCGCGGATCGAGGAAGAGAATGCCAACCGCCGGACGGACGCCGAAAAGGCCGCCAAGGGCGTGGACGGCAAGAGTGTCCAGCTGATCCGCCAGGCGTCGAACACCGGCCAGCTCTACGGCTCGGTGAGCGCAAGGGATATCGCCGAGGCGCTCGAAGCGGTCGGCGCGAAGGTTGCCAAGAGCCAGGTCGTCCTCGACCATCCGATCAAGGCGATCGGCCTGCACGAGGTGAAGATCGCGCTTCACCCCGAGGTGGCGGTCACGGTCAAGGTCAACGTCGCCCGCTCGCCCGAGGAAGCGGACCTGCAGGCGCAGGGCGTCGACATCATGGCGCAGATGTTCGAGCGCGACACCGCGGCATTCACCGAAGAGTTCGAACCGGGACTCGAGCCGGGGATCCCGCCCGCCGAGGAGAATCCGGGCACACCGGAGGAAGCGGAAGTCGGTATCGACGACGAGCAAGCCTGAGATCAGCGTTACTTGGGGCGAGAAGGGCCGCCGGTCGAAAGATCGGCGGCCTTTTCATTGGCGAAAGCGGTACGGCGAGCGGTTCGTCGCAAAGTCCGATTGCTCTTTGGAACGGTGCGACGCGCCATCTGGTTTAGCGTTCGAGAGCAAGCGGGGCCGTGTGTGAGGAGTATTTCACGATGGCTGACGAACGCGACGACGATCAATTCGGCGAGACAAAAGGCAGCAGCGGCCAGCAGGCCGGCGGACAGGCCCAGCAAAATGAGCGCGGCCAACAGGAACCCCAGCCCGGCGGGCCCGGTTCGGACCCGACGTCCGGCAGCCAGGGCCGCGATGAAGGCTTCGGCAGTCAAAGCAGCGGCGGCAGTTCCAGCGGCCAGCCAATCGGCGGCAATGACAGCCAAATCGGCAGCGGCACGACCCTGAGCCAGGGCGCCGACGTCGGCGGCCAGAGCTCGAGCGGCCAGGCACAGTCAAGCGGTGGAAGCGGCGACACGCTCACGAGCGACCAGGGACCCGGCATCGGCACCCATTCGACTGGTGAGGGAAGCGTCGGCGGCGCTGGAACCGGTGGTTCCGGCGGTGGTTCGTCCGGCGAAGGCTTCATCGGCTCGCAGGGCACCGGCTCCGACGATTACCTGCAGGATGATCAGGGATCGTCCGGCGGGGTTACTGGCGCATCGTCATCAGGTGCTACTGGCGGCGCCGACTTCGCCAACCAGGGCCGCGGCGCTCTGGACGAGGAGGATGACGACGAATCCGGCTCCGGCTCGACAGGCTCCAACGGATCACCCGGCGGCTCCGACTAGGAACGCCTCGACAAGTTGCGCCGCGCTCCCGCGGGAGCGCGGCGCTTTCTTATGCGGCCGCTTTCGCCAGCATCGCGGTCTCTCTCTCGACCCACTGGGCGAAGCTCGGCCGGGCGAGGATCCGGTCGACATAGGCCACCGTCCGCGGGTAGCGCTCGGGGCAGACCTTCGTCTCGGTATGGCGGAAGTTCGCGAACGGTCCTGCTACGGCGAGGTCGGCGAGCGTAAGGCCGCCTCCGACCAAAAACCCGCCATCGCCCGGCACCACCTTCTCCAGGTATTCGAGAATCGGCGGCAATTCGTTGAGCTCTGCCTGCTCCGCCGCCTCCAGGTCGCCCGGGCGGCCCATGAACCGCGGCGCGACGATCCGGTTGAAGAAGATCTTCGCCCCACAGCTGAACAGCAACGTGTCGGCGAACTCCTCATACCAGATCGTCTTGCCGCGAAGTTGCGCGTCGGCGGGAATCAGCGCCGGTTCCGGATGCTTGGCTTCGATGTAGTGAATGATCGCGCTCGAATCCGCGAGCGTATAGTCGCCGTCGCGCATCGCGGGCATTTTGCGGAACGGACTGGCCTCCAGGAACTCCGCCGAATGGTTCGGAAAGCCGGTGCCCTGAAGCTCGACCTCCACCCCCTTCTCGTCGGCAAAGGCCAGCACCTTGCGTACAAATGGCGACAAGGACGATCCATAGATGATCATCGGCTGCTCTCCCCTTTCACGCGGCGAACGGCGGACACAGGCGTCCGCTCGCCCGTTTAACCGGTCAGTTTCATTAGGAGAGCAAGTCATGCGCAGCAACAGCGGCAAGGACGAAGGCCGCAACAACATGCATGATCCGACCATGCGAGACCGCGAACTGGGCCGTGGCGGTACAGCGACGGCAGCGAAGAAGCCCAAGGCGCCCGCCGATCACCGTCAGGGGCGACAGGACGCCACCCCCAAGACTCAGCGGACGCGGTAGTAGTCGGCTATCCGGTCGAGGGCGAGGGTCAGCACCACCTTGCCGGCGCGCGCCGGCCAGCCGAGCGCCGTTTCTGCATCGCGCATGCCCTCACCGGCGCAAACGATCCGCCACAATATGTCGGCAAGACCCGGGCCGGCCGCGGCGATTGCCTGGTCGAACCGGCGCCGGGCGTCCAGCTGCGCGCCGTTGAGATCCATTCCGGCCGATGCTCCGCCGCGGCCGCGCGCCACAGGAGCCGCGTCCCACGCCATTGTCACCCGCGGCGCTAGCTGTGCGCGTTCCCAGTCACTGCGAAGCCGCTCGCCGGCATCGAACTGCCGCCGGGTCACGTGCCCATGCGCAAGCAGCCATCCAAGCGGCGATTCCGCGACGTTCACCGTCAATGAGCGGGATGGCCGGGACTGTCCCCTGACCGCCTCAGCGCCAACATCCACTGCTAATTCCCGTTCCCCGAGCAAACGTGTTTGCGACCGCGCCATTTTTTCCTCCAATGCTGAGTCGCCTGCTTGCCACAAAGGCAAAAATGTAGGACAGCAGAAAAACCGCTTTGGTTAGTTGGGGGCCCGCTACATGATCACACGCATTCGAGAAGTTCGCCGTGCACGCGGGCTGACGCTCGACGACGTTGCCCGGCGCTGCGTCCCACCGACTACCGCACAGACTATCGGTCGACTTGAGACGGGGACTCGTACGGTCTCGATCGGCTGGCTCAATCGTATCGCCCACGCCCTCGGAGTGGAGGCGCAGGACCTCGTCGACGGCAGCGATACCAGCGAGTTGAAGGTAATTGCCCTTCTCGGCCCCGCCGGTGCAACCGCCCCCCGCAAGGCCGCGATCGTTGTCCCGCCGCGGGCGGCGGACGGGCAGGTCGCGGTGACCGTGACAGCCAGCCTCGGCGACTATCGAGCTGGCGATGAATTGTGGTGCGACACGCTGGAGCCTGGGTCTTACGCCCAGGCGCTCAACCGCGACGTGCTCGTTCCACGGCCCGCCGGCCGTTTCCTGTTTGGCCGACTCATCAACCGTGACGACGAAAAGCTGCAGATCCTGCCGCTCGAGTCCGGTGGCCGCCAGCAGGTCGTTGCAAATCCGCCTTGGCTCGCCGTGGCCTCGAGGCTCGTCCGCAAGCTCTAGGAGGTTAAGGAAGTGATGGTGGGCGCTGACGGGCTCGAACCGCCGACCCTCTCGGTGTAAACGAGATGCTCTACCAGCTGAGCTAAGCGCCCTCGGTGGCTCGTGCCACGAGGGGCTCGGCGCTGCAACCCGGCTAGATCACGGCTACCTGGCCGACCTCGGCGAAATAGCGGCGAAGCGCTTGGCTCGCATCGGGCGCCAGCTCGACAAACACTCGGCGGCCGTCATGTGGATCGGCCCGACGCACGAAAATGCCTTGGCTCACCATCGTTTTGAGCCACCGCAGCGCGGTAGTTGCCGGCACTGAGGCGGCGATGCATAGGCTCGAGACTGGCACGCGGAGCTGTGCAATCTCAGCCTGCAAGAGGTCGAGGAGCATGTCCCATGCCGGATCGGCAAATAGATCCTCGCGGAAATAACGAGTCCTTGCCCGCCGGGCCCGGATCACCGCGCGCACTGTGTCCGCGGACACAGCGGGTACGTCACCCGCAGGCAGCGGTTCGAGCGTCCGCACGGGCGCACCGGGGCCCGTCGAGAGCCGCGCGAGCGTCGAAGCGATGCGGCTGACCTCCTCGCTCAGTTGCCGCAGGCGCTCGGCATTATTGTCGCTTGCCACATCTCCGACGACGAATCGCGCCCTGTGCCTGGAAACAGCGCTGGCTAGCGCGGCAACTCTTTCGGAATCACCGGCTTCGACAAGGACTTCGACATCACCAGTTCGAAGCCGAGCGGCGACTGGATCTACCAAATCGCTCGTGGTCGAAACAACAGCTGCGTATCGGCCATCGCGAACGTCGAGGTCCACCAAATCCAGTAGATCGTCCATGGCGGAACCGGCATCGCAGTCAAGCTCGACCCAAAGTGCCGACGCCTTCATCTGCACTTCCATCCGGCGTTGCGCGCCATCGATGGGTACTTTTGCGCCCACTCGGAACCGCGTCGCGAGCGCTATCCGTTCCGCGCGCACCATCGCCGGCTCGCTGCTCGCCGCCAGGATTATGGGGGATAGCCCAGAGTAATCGAGAGTAGCGGCGTCGGTCGAAATCGCGTCCATTGGGCATCCCTAGACGAGAAGCGGGACCGAGCGTGATCTTGATAGCGTGCAATCTGGACAAAAGTCCCACGAATTCGGCTCCGGAACGGATCAGAAACCGTGGAACCTTCACGGATCGCCGCTAAACGGTGCTATGCAGCCGCGGGGGCAAATGTGTGTAGTAGACCTGTAGAAGTACCGGCTGCGGCTCGGGCGCGATGGCTCGCCGAAGTTGCCGAGACGCTCGATCAAGCGGAACTCCTTCTGAATCGGCTGGAGCGCGACGGCTACCGCGCTGCGAATCTCCTTGAACTAACGATGAGAATCGAGGCCGCGAAGTACGAGGTCGGGCTGCTGCGGATGAGCCGTCAGGCGCGAGCGCAAACCGATCCGCAATGGACCAAACTCCCTCCGTGGGAAAATGGCGAGCATTCCGGGATCTAGAGGCCTTCGGGCAATTCTCCGCCGCCTCCGAATGGTTCGAGATAATCGCCGAGCGGCGGCGGCTTCCATCCAGATGTCGCGACGAATGCGCGGTTGAGGAATGCGCGCTTCCCGTAAGTGAGCGGCGCTCCGTCCGGGCCATCGACCAGCCCACCCGCTGCGACCAGCAGGGCATGCCCTGCTGCGGTATCCCACTCGCTCGTCGGCGAGGCGCGCGGATAGATGTCGGCTTTCCCTTCGGCGAGGATGCAGAACTTGAGCGATGAGCCGATTGCAACATAGTCGCACATCCCGACCGCTTGCTGCAGATAATCGATCGTCGACTGGTTGAGGTGTGACTTGGAAGCGACCGCGGTCATTTTCTCCCGGCGGTCTCGAGTCTCGATGTGGATGCGTCCGCGGCCTTCGTCGACCCAGGCACCCGACCCGACCCAGCCCCCATGGAGTCGACCGGCGGCCGGGGCGAACACGACGCCAAGCGTCGGCGCGCCGTGTTCAACCAGAGCGATGTTGACGGTATAATCGTCACCGCCCCTCACGAATTCCCTGGTGCCGTCGAGCGGGTCGACCAGAAAATAGGTGTCCCCGTGTTGCGGGATTCGGCCTGCCGCGACTTCTTCCTCCGCTATCACAGGCACGCCTGGCGCCGCTCTTGCCAGTGCCGCGAGAATGATCAGCTCTGCCGCGCGGTCGGCTTCCGTAACGGGGGATGAATCGCGCTTGGATTCAGTCTCGAAACCGCGGCGCACAATCTCCAAAATCGCCTCGCCCGCTTCGCGCGCCGCCTCCGCGAGATCGTCGAGGAGGCGGGCGTAGCCGCTCATCAGCGCGGCGCCATCCGGATACCCCCGTCGAGGCGAATTGCAGCCGCGTTCATGTAGGGATTCTCGATTAGGAAGCAGGCCAGACGCGCATATTCCTCGGCCTCACCGAGCCTTTTGGGGAACGGCACCTGCGCACCAAGCGCATCCTGGACGTTGGGCGGCATCATCGCCACCATCGGCGTCTTGAACACGCCAGGCAGGATCGTATTGACCCTGATCCCGTCGTTCATGAGGTCGCGGGCGATCGGCAGCGCCATCGCGAGGACGCCACCCTTCGATGCAGAATAGGCTGCCTGTCCGATCTGCCCGTCCTCAGCGGCGACGGAAGCAGTGTTGATGATGATCCCGCGTTCGCCATCGGCGCCGGTCGGTTCGAGGCCGACCATCCCGAATGCAGCATTGCTCAGGCAGCGGAAGCTACCGATGAGGTTGATCTCGATCGCCAGCTGGAATTGCTGCATCGGGTACTGCTTCGGTGCCTTGGTCTCCTTGTCCCGAGCGACCGTTTTGGCCGCGTTGGCGACGCCGGCGCAATTGACCAGGATCCGCTCCTGGCCGTGCTCCGTCCTCGCCTTCTCGAACGCCGCCTTCACCTTCTCGTCCGACGTGACGTCGACTTCGCAGAAAATCCCACCAATCTCATTCGCGACTTGTTCGCCGCGAGCCGTATCGCGATCGAATACCGCGACCTTGGCACCTCGATGTGCCAACTCGCGCGCCGTTGCTTCGCCCAGACCCGAAGCCGCGCCGGTTACGACGGCCGCCACTCCATTGATATCCATTCTATCTCCAGCTTGCCCGATTGTGCTGCTGGATGGACGCCTATGCGCGCTATACCCTCGATGACAAGGCTCACCGCATATACTCAGGTGGTTAAGGTGAAATCCACGTTGGAAGGGTTATGGCCCAGCCTTAGATTGGTCATGATGACCTTGATGGGGGATCCGCAGTGAAGCTGACGGCGCGTAATCTGGCTTTGTTGGGGGCGACTTGCTCGCTCTTTGTGAGCGGCGGCGCCACTGCACAAACTGCGGCGCCCGCCGCCGCGGTCCCTCAGATGCCAGCGGACGACATCACAGCTGTCTACGAATCCTACAGGCCGCAGCCCATCTGGACGCGCAACGGTATCAATGAGGCCGCGGTCGCGCAGCTCGTCGCCATCCTTCAGCGCGCGCCGTTCGACGGTTTCGCCGCCGGCCCACAGCTCGCTGCAGAAGTTCAAGCCGCAGTAGCGCCGGCGCGAAGCGGCGACCCGGCAGCGACGGCTTTGGCGGAACACGCGCTCTCTTCAGCCTGGGTCCGCTATGTCCAGGCACTCAAGCGTCCTACGCCCGGGATGATTTACGCTTATCCAGTGCTCAAGCCGCACGGCTCTGATGTCAGCGCCATTGTGCTTACAGCGGCTGCCGCGCCGTCGCTGGCGGCCCATCTTGCCAACACGGCAAACGTGAATCCGATCTACTCGCAATTGCGCGACACTGCCTACGCGGAGGCGAAAGCGAGCGGAAATTTGACTCCCGACCCGCGATTGCTTGCCAATCTCGATCGCGTGCGGTCGATTCCCGCGACAGGCCGCTACCTCGTAGTAGATGCAGGGTCGTCGATGCTGACGCTCTACGAAAATGGTCAGCCGCAGGACTCGATGAAGGTGATAACGGGCACCAGCGAATTGCCGACGCCAATGATCGCGAGCGTGATGTACTACATCACCTACAATCCTTATTGGCACGCGCCCGACCATCTCGTTCGCAAGACGATCGCGCCGAACGTAATCCACCTGGGTCTCAGCTATTTCAAATCCCACAAGTACGACGTCATCGACGAATGGAGCGAGGACCCGTCGGTGATCGACCCGACGACAATCGACTGGAAGGCCGCGGCGGCGGGTTCGGTTCACCTCAAGATCCGGCAAGGGCCGGGACCGCTGAACTCCATGGGAATTCTCAAATTCCCCTTCCCCAACCCGGAAGACATCTATCTCCACGACACGCCCGACCATGCGAAGTTCGCGCTGGCCAAACGCAATCTCAGCAACGGCTGCGTACGCGTCGAGGATGCCAAACGCCTTGGACGCTGGCTCCTCGGGTCGGAACCCGTCGCCCCCGGCGCGGATCCAGAGACACGGGTCCAGCTTCCCAAGGGCACGCCGATCTACCTCACCTACATCACTGCGCAGGTGAAAGACGGAAAGATCGTCTATCTGGACGACGTGTATGGCTGGGACAAACCTGGCAATCAGGAGTTTGGCTATACGACCGCGTCGGCGAGCCAGTAAGCCGAGTCAGCTCTCGATAAGGCCATGTTGCCGAAGCGCGGCGAGGATTTGATCGATCGCGGCGCGGCTCTCTGGATCGACAATTGAACCCCCGCTGGGGCCGGCAATTGCCGCGAGCCGGCTCCCAACGACCTGCGTTCCGCCAATCACGAGACCTGCACCGCGAAGCGTGCCAACCTCCCACGAGCCAGCGCGATAGTTCGCCCAGGTGGACGTCGCCTTCACATAGGCGCTCATCCCGTCGATCGGATCGACATATCTCCAGCCACCGCTTGTGTAGCCCGCAAGACAATGGCTCCTTCCTGCCCAGTCATCGGTAGGCGCATCGCCGACGATGTAGCACTCTCCGACCAAAGGTGTGGCTGGTGGCGAATTGCGCGGACCTTCCTCGATGGCGGCCGCCGTCAAAAGATCCAGCGTCTGAAGAGCCTCGTTGTGGTAAAACTCCTTTTGCGCCTGCCCGGCACTTAAGAAATCGAGACCAAGCCGTGCGCTGCCGCTCATCACTCTACTCCTAGGGTTAGCTGGGCTGGCCGGGATGCGGCGACGTCGCCGATCTGCCTGACTTCAATCATCAGTTCACCGCTGCCAAGCGCAGCCGCGTCGGACGCCGGAACTTCCAGCAACGGTTGCGTTGCCGTCAGCTGTAGCGAGCCCGCGATACCAATCAGATTTACTCGGTATTGTTCGATCGCTTCGCCAAGCGGGGCATCTATTCCATCTGTCCACGCGAATCCCTGGCGGCTCCGCCTCGTCCAACTCACGAAGAGCTCGCCGCTCGGCTGCCACTGCGCGACCAGATCGACGGGCGCCGGCGGACGAACGCTCTCGCCGGCGAACTGAATGGACGCGGCGGGGCCTCCCGGCGCAGTGGCGGTAAGGGTCGCGCCGACGCTCCAGTTCGGCAGGGGCAGTGACTGGATCGTGCCCGCCTTGAGCAGGCAGAACAGATCGCCGGCCGCATGACCCGTACACGCCCATTCTGATGCGCCACGGCCGCGCAGAAGGCGGGACAGCCGGAATCGGCCTCCACCAAGCGGCAGCGCGTCGCCGAACTGCATTAGCTCATTGCCGAGCACCGCCAGGTTTGCGCCGGCCGCGAGCGCTTCGCAATTCTTCACTCTGCCTACCGTGTACCGAAACAGCGCGACGATGTCAATACATA
>Ga0207683_10005680_pt1 | contig 10697 bp, 9 predicted proteins | sample KBSM73metaG_FD_184333 | JGI IMG/M metagenome (GOLD analysis project Ga0207683, IMG submission 184333) | Miscanthus rhizosphere microbial communities from Kellogg Biological Station, Michigan, USA - KBS M7-3 metaG (SPAdes) (version 2) | ecosystem: Host-associated > Plants > Roots > Rhizosphere >...
CAGGCCGGCCCGAGGACGGCGTCCCCGAATTCCGCAGTGATCGCCGCAGCTACGCCCGCGACGGAGTCGTCGAGCAGGTCGTTCCCAGCGTCGGCGGATGCCCGTGACGGATCCGAAAGGACGCCCGATGCCGGGACGAACCCTTCGAGCTGGGGATACATGTCGTAGACCGGGAATGCGTCGCCGCCGTCGCTCGGAACCGCATCCATGCGGACCAAGTCCGGCCGCGCCGCCAACATGAGCGAGGTCTCGAGATGTGCTGCATGCTCGAGCGCCCAGCCTGGAAAACCGTCCGGCCACGCTCGGTCGAGCGTCTTCTGCTGGATCGGGTCGACCCACAGGATCTTCATGATCCTGAGGTCGGGTGGTGCCCCCGCATCAAGGACCAGGTGGATGCCCTCGTGGAGGAACATGTTGTTCTCGTAGTGCCCGTCGAGCACCACGATCCGTCTGGCGCCGTGCCTGACGAGGGCCGTCAGGATGTCACGGACGACGTGGATGAGCGTCTCCCCGGTCAAGCTCGTCGTCCCCGTGAAGAGCTCGCCTCCACCAGAGCGAGGCGCCGAGCGATAGCCGTAGGGGATCGTGGGGGCCACGATCGCCCCGATCTGCCTGCCGACTCGCAGGCCGACCTCGGCGACTGCCAGAGCGTCGGAACCGAGCGGTAGGTGCGGCCCGTGCTGCTCGGTCGACCCGACCGGCAGGATGACGACGCGTTCCGCGACGAGCGCTGCGTATTCCGGCCACGTCATCTCGGCCATCAGGACTGTCTGGGGTCTCCTGTCCAGCATCGCACCTCCATCGTTCATGATTGGGTCCAGCTCGGGATCGAGGGAACGGTTAGTGAAAGGTGGTTCATCGCTCGCCTCGCCGATACGGCCGCCCGAGCGCCAGCGGCGGCGAGCTCCTGCCGATGGCGCCGGCTATCGCGAGGACGGCGAGCAGGTAGGGCAACATGACGAGGAACTGGTAGGGGATCCCGATCGAAAGCGCCTGAGCGCGGAGTTGGAGGGCGTCGGCTGCTCCGAACAGGAGGCACGCGAAGCTCGCCAGGATCGGATTCCAGCGACCGAAGACGATCGCCCCGAGCACGATGAACCCGCGGCCGGCGGTCATGCCCGGGGTGAAATAGCGCACGGCACCGAGCGCTAGAGCCGCTCCTCCGAGCCCGGCCATCATGCCGCTGAACACGACAGCGACGTATCGCGTGACGGTGACCGATAGCCCTGCCGTGTCGACGGCGAGCGGGAAATCGCCGGCCGCCCGGATGTTGAGGCCCCACGTCGTGCGGAACAGCACGAACGCCGCGATGAACGGGAGGACATAGGCGACGTAGACGATCAACGAATGGTCGAAGAGGATCGGACCGAGGACCGGGATGTCCGCGAGGATGGGGATCCGGATCGTGGGGAAGCCGGCCACACGCTCACGTCCGGCGGATCCCCAGACCACCCGGTAGAGGGTGTTCGTCAGACCCAGGGCGAGGATGTTGATCGCCGCTCCCGAGATGATCTGGTCGGCTCGACGCGTGATCGACAGATAGGCGTGGACGAACGCCATGCCCCCGCCGGCAAGCATCGCGGCGATCGCCGCGCACAGCGATGCCACCGCGGGATCGGCAGCCCCGAGGAAATAGCTCACCGCGACGGCGACGAATGCGCCGGACAGCATCATCCCCTCGATCCCGATGTTGAACACACCGCTTCGCTCGGCGTAGACGCCGCCCACGGCAGCCAGCACGAGCGGCGTTGCCAGCCGGATTGCGGCGCTGCCCCAATCGATCAGGAACGCGACGTCAAGCTGCATCGATCAACGAGTCCTGGGCGAGGCGGGGCGGACGGCCGGCGCGCGAACCGATCCAGTCGCGCAGTGGTCGGAAGATCAGGAACAGGATCGTGAGCGCCTGGATGATCAGGACGACCGACGTTTCGATCCCGGTGGCCTGCTGCATCGAGTTGGCACCGGCGCGGAGCGCCGCGAAGAACCCCGACGACAGGATGACGCCGAGCGGGTTCGAGTTCGCCAGAAGCGCGACGGCGATCCCGTCATAGCCATAGCCGGGCGAAAAGTGGTCGAACAGCCGGTACCGCAGGCCGATGACTTCTACCGCGCCGGCGAGTCCGGCGATGCCGCCCGAGAGCAGCATCACGGTCATGATCTCTCGCGCGCTCTTCACGCCGGCGAACCGTGCGGCGATCGGGTTGGCTCCCAGCATCCGCATGCGAAAGCCGAGCCTTGTGTACCCGATCAAGATCCATAGCGCGACGGCAAGCGCGAGCCCGAGGATCAGCCCGGCGTGGAGGCTGGTGCCGCGTAGGAGGATCGGGAGCTTCGCCGCTGGGTCGATCACGGCCGACTGCGCATAGGCCGCCCCGCGCTCGCCGATGGGACCGACGAGGGGGTCGACGAGATAGCTCACGAGCTGGATCGCGACGAAATTGAGCATCAGCGTCGTGACCACCTCACTGACCCCTCGATACGCCCGGAGGTACCCGGGCACGAACGCCCACGCCGCCCCGCCGATGAAGCCGGCGATCAGTGCCAGTGGGATGTGGATGAACGCGGGTAGGCCGATCGGCAGCAGCGCGACCGCGGCACCGAATGCGGCACCGAGATAGAGCTGGCCCTCAGCGCCGACGTTGAAGATGCCGGCACGAAAGCTGACGGCGACCGCAAGACCCGTGAATAGGATCGGAGTCATCCGGACCCCGGTCGTCGCGAGCGCCGTCTGAGAACCGAAGGCTCCGTTCAGCATCGATCCGAATGCGACGATCGGGTCCGTACCGACGGCGATGATGATCGCCGCTGACACGAGGAACGCGAGGAAGACGGAGAGGACCGGCGTGACCGCTCGATACGCGGCGGTCCGGAGCATCTGCCGGAGGCTGTAGCCTCGGCCGATCGCCATCACGCGACGGCACCCGCATCGATCGATTCCAACGACCGACCCATCATCATCTCGCCGATCCGTCCGAGCGCAGCCGGATCGGGCGGCACCTCGCCCATGACTTCGCCCTTATGCATGACGACCACTCGGTCGCTCAATGCCAAGACCTCGGATAGTTCGGTCGACACGAAGACGACCGCCGCGCCGCGGTCACGCTGCTGGCGAAGGAGGTTGAGGACGGACTCCACAGCGCCGACATCGAGGCCACGCGTCGGCTGCGAGGCCACGATCAGCGCCGGATCGTCCTGGGTCTCGCGCGCGATGACGACCTTCTGCTGATTCCCTCCCGAGAGCGACCGGACAGGTGCGAGCGGCCCCGGACAGCGGATATCGAACGCGGCGATGCGCTGCGTCGCGTTATCCCGGATCCGGCCCCACCGAAGGAACCCGTTCGTGGAGTACGGAGGTCGCTGATAGGCGCGCAGAACAAGGTTCTCGGAAACATCGAAGTCGCCGATGAGCCCCTGTTCGTAACGATCCTCCGGGACGAGCCCGAGCAACCCCGGCTCCCGCAGCGCGCTCGATGGCGGCCGGCCCTCGACAAGGATCGTGCCCGCCGTGACCGGGCGGAGGCCCGCGATGCACTCGACAAGCTCACGTTGGCCATTCCCGTCGACGCCGGCGATGCCGAGGATCTCGCCCTTTCGGACGACCAGATCGACACCGGTGAGGCCTGGCGTGCCACGGTCGGTCACGCAATGCACGCCGCTGATCTCGAGGACCGTATCCGTTCCGACCACGGGCGCCGTGGTCCTCGCCAGGGAGATCTCGCGGCCAACCATCATCGTCGCGAGGGTGTGTGCCGTCGCCTCACGAGTCGGCAGGGTGCCCGTGACGCGCCCTAGACGAAGGACCGTGACTTGGTCGCTGACCTCGGTCACCTCGGACAGCTTGTGGCTGATGAACACGATCCCCCGGCCTTCCGACGCCAACTGACGCATGATCCGGAAGAGTCCGCCCACCTCGGATGGAGCCAGCACCGCGGTCGGCTCGTCGAGTACGAGCAGCCGTGCTCCTCGAAACAGCGCTTTGAGGATCTCCAGGCGCTGCTGACCACCAAGCGACATCTGCCACACGGGCGCATCGGGATCGACGTCGAGGTCGTACTCGCGCGCGAGCTCGACGAGTCGCTTGCGCGCCGCCGCGAGATCCAGCATCGGGCGGCGCTCCGCGCGCATCCCGAGGATGACGTTCTCGGTAGCGGTGAGGTTGGGAACCAGCATGAACTGTTGGTGCACCATGCCGATCCCGTGCGCCACAGCTTCATGCGGTGAACCGATGGTGATCTGCCGCCCGTCGAGCCAGATCTCGCCGGAGTCCGGCTGATGAAGACCGTAGAGGACCTTCATCAGCGTGCTCTTCCCGGCGCCGTTCTCACCCAGGAGCGCGTGGATCTCGCCGACACGAACGTCCAGGGTGACGGCGTCGTCGGCGAGCAGGGGGCCGAAGCTCTTTGTGATCCGGTCCATCCGGAGGAGCTCGGGGGTCTGGTGGCGCCCGTCCTCCAAACCACGTCCTCCGACTCCGTGGACTCCGGCGTTGACGACCGAGGTGTCGGAAGATAGCCTGTCGATTGTCGACAGTCAACCAAGCATGCGCGGTAGAACCGATGCGCCGCCGCCAGGTTGAAGGCGAGGGAGACGAGACGGCGATGGATAGGGAGGACCTACCGACACTCGCCCACACAAGCCTCGCCGAGGCGACGACAGAACTCCTCCGCGAGCGAATCATCCAGGGCTCGTTCGCCCCGGGCGAGCGCCTCGTCGAAGTCGAGATCGCGCGTCAGCTCGGGACCAGCCGCGGCCCGGTTCGTGAGGCACTCGCAGCACTTCGGGCTGAAGGGTTGACGCGGGACGATCCCCACCGCGGCAGCTACGTCACGTCGCTCCAGGACCGCGACATCATCGACGTCTATGAGGTGCGCGCGGCTCTCGAGACTGGTGCTGCCTTCCTTGTGATGGAGCGGAATGACCCTGAGACGCTACGCGACCTCGAAGCGGCTCTCGGCCTGATGCGCGCGGCCGTGGCGGCCGAGGATCGGGCGGCGTTCGTCGAGGCGGACCTCTCACTGCACGCGACCCTGTGTCGAGGCTCCGGGAATGAGCGCCTGTACCGCATGTCGGAGACCCAGACGGGGCTCCTGCGGACGCTCATCCGCCTCGAGGTCGAGCGCGTGGTCCACCAGTTCGAACCCGTGATGGAGGAGCACGCCAATCTGGTCGCCGAGATCCGGTCGGGCGACCGGATGAGGGCCGCCGTCGCGGTATGGACCTTGTTCCGGCGGACGAGCCGGGTCCTGATCGGTGAACCGGAGCCAGCGAAGGGGATGACCGGAAAAGGCCGATCACGATCGGCCACCATGTAGGCATCGGAGGACAGATGGGCGACTTCTACGAGCAACCGAAGCCACCGCGTGATATCCCACATCTGATGGTCCCGGAGCTCCGGAAGCGGCTGCACTGGAATGATCCCCACGAGTGGAGGGTCAACAACTGGATCGAGCCATGGGACTGGCAGTCGCAGTTCGACGTCGGCCTGATCAGCGTTCCTTCGAGCAAGACCTCGATCCTCGCCAATGGCGCATACGGCGCGCCGAACTCGATCAAAGAGAGTTGGGCGATCAATACCACCTACACGCCCGACTACGACGTCGACCTCGCTGAGCTAAAGGTGCGCGAGATCGGCGATGTCGCCACGCCGGTGCTCGACCTGCGCCAGGGGATCGTCGACATAGAGGAGAGCCTTCGGGGAATCTTCACGCAGCCCGAGTCGTTCCTGCCGATCATCATCGGCGGTGACCATGCGATCACGGCACCCGCCGTTCGCGCGTTCTGCAAGGCGAACCCGGACAAGCAGGTCGGCCTGATCCATTTCGACGCCCACAACGATGTTCGCGTCCTCGATCACGGTCCGACGAATGGGACGCAGATCCGGGGGATCCTTACGTCGGGCGTTCGCGTGTTAGGCAAGAACCTGGTCCAGGTCGGCATCCACGGCTTCATGAACGCGAGCTACTACAAGCGGTGGGTGGAAGGCAAAGGCGGCACGATCATGACCGCGCGCGCCATCCGTCGAGCCGGCATCGAAGAGTCGATCCGTCAGGCGATCGAGATCGCGGGTCGTGACACAGATGCGATCTATGTCACCGTCGATATCGACGTCCTTGAGCTCGGATACGCGCCGGGAACGGCGGCAGCGACAGCGGACGGCATCCATCCGACGGACCTCTTCGAGGCCCTGTTCATCCTCGGTCAGGATCCTCGTGTCGCAGCGATCGACTTCGTCGAGCTCGACCCATATCGCGACGTCGCCGAGATCACGACGCGGACATTCAACTCGGCGATGCTCACATTCATGGCTGGGTATTTCCTGCGCGTCAAGGACGGCTACAAGGGGTACGACGACACGCCGATCGCGGAGTGGTGACGGCGTCATCCGAGATCGAACCGACATGAGAGCCGTCGTCGTCGATCAGCCGGGCGGGATCGAAGCCCTCCGGCTGACTGAGGTGCCGACCCCGGCACCCGGGCCGAGGGAGGTACTGATCCGCATCGCGGCATCGACCGTGAACTGGGGCGATGTCCAGAAGCGCGAGAACATCTACCCGGACCCTGTGGCCTTTCCCGCGATCCTCGGTATGGAAGTCGCTGGGATCGTGGGCGCCGTCGGTAGCGACGTTCCCGAGACGTGGATCGGGCGTCGCGTCACGGCCCTGGGCGGCCCCAGACTGGTCGGTGGATATGCGGAATCCATCTCCGTGCCTCTCGAGTACGTCCTGCCTTTGCCCGACGACATCGACTGGCGCACGGCAGCGGCGTTCCCTCTGGCGAGTCTGACGGCATGGCACATCCTTCGGAGCGCAGCGTCCGTCGGCCCAGGGGACGTCGTCCTCATCCATGCGATCAGCGGGTCGGTCGGCCTCGCGCTCGCGCAGATCGCGGACCTGTACGGCGCGACGGTGATCGGCACGGTCGGTGATGCGTCGAAGGTAGACATCGCGACCTCGGCCGGCGCGAAGCTCGTCATCGACCGGAGTCGCTCGGACTTCGCGGACGAGGCCATGCGGTTCACCTCCGGTCGCGGCGTCGACCTCGTCGTCGATTCGCTTGGAGCCAGTGTGTTGCCCCACAGCTTCGATGCACTCCGAACGTACGGACGCGTCATCAACATCGGGGAAGCAGCAGGCGAACCCGACTTCAATGTCCGCAAGAAGCTGTACGAACGCTCGACGTCCCTTTCCGGCTTCGAGGTCCTTCATGCGATCCCGGGATCCGAACGTTGGCAGGCGGGGGTCGACTTCCTGCTCGCACATCTCGCCGACGGGTCGTTACGGATCCCGGTCGGGACGACTCGACCCCTCGAGAACGTCGCCGAACTGCACGCGGCGATCGCCGCGCGAGGCACGACAGGGAAGCTGGTGATCGACGTCGATCCATCCGTGAACTGATGACAGAGGCGACGCCCGTCCGACCCGTGCTGCTCACGGGTGGCACGGTCGTGACCATGGATCCCGCTCGCCGCGTGTTCGACGACGGCGCGGTACTCGTCGTCGACGGCCGGATCGCATCGGTGGCGAACAGGGAGGCCGTCGAAGCGGTGGCCGCAGGCATATCGGCGGAGGCCGGGGTCATCGAGCGCATCGATTGCAGTGGGCAGCTCGTCATCCCAGGCTTCGTGAACACGCATACGCATCTCTTCCAAGGTCTGCTCAAGGGACTGGGCGACGACAAGCCGCTCCACCGATGGCTCGCCGAGATGACACTGCCCGCGGCGACGGCGCTGGAAGAGGACGATTGCGAGGCTGCGGCAGGCTTGGGCGCTGTCGAGGCCATTCGATCGGGGGCAACCACGATCGTGGACTTCATGTACGCCCACCCGCGCCCGTACCTGGCCGACGCCGTGTATCGAGGGCTTGATGGGACAGGGGTACGCGCTGTCGTCGCCCGAGGGTTCCTCACGCGCGGTGAGGAAAACGGCGTTCCGCCCGCGCTCATCGAACCCCTCGGGCAGGTACTCGCGGACGTCGAGCGACTTCGGGCGACATATGAGTCCGGTGATGGACGGATCACGTTCGGGATCGCGCCATGCCTCGTGTGGATGGTCGATGAAGCTGGCTTTCGCGCGACGCGCGAGTTCGCGGATGCGACGGGCTCGCTGATCACGTACCACATGGCCGAGACCTCATTCGAGGTCGAACAGACCGAACGCCTCTACGGGATGCGCGAGACGGCGTTCCTGGAGCGAACCGGGTTTCTCGCCCCCGATCTGCTCGCCGTGCATTGCGTAAAGCTCGACACCGGCGATGACATCGCGCGGCTCAGGACGCACGACGTTCGTGTCTCGCATAACCCGGTCAGCAACATGTATCTCGCGTCGGGTGTCGCTCCCATCGTCGAGATGGACCGGGCTGGGCTGACGATCGCTCTCGCGACGGATGGGCCAGCCAGCAACACCAACCAGAACATGCTTCAAGTCCTCAAGTTCGCGGCGTTGCTCCACAAGGTCGCGCACGAGGATGCAGAGGCCATGACGGCCCCACGCGTCCTCGAGATGGCCACGTTGGGCGGCGCGCGCGGGGTCGGGATGGACGAGGAGATCGGGTCGCTCGAAGTCGGCAAGCGTGCCGACATCGCGGTGTTCGGGCTCGACGGCGCGTTCGCAGCACCAGTCCACGAACCGGTCTCTGCGCTCGTGTACTCCACGTCGGGTAACGAATGTCGCACAGTCCTCGTCGACGGGCAGGTCTTGATGCTCGATGGTCGCCTCACTACGATCGACGAAGAGGCGGTACTCGATCGAGCGCGGCGGGCGGCCGCAGAGCTAAAGAAACGCGCCCGCATCACCAGGAATCGCGCCTGGGCATGACGGTGCGATCTGCCTCGACCCTAGATCGCCTGCCTCACCACGTTCGGACGCGCAGCGTCTGGCAGAGTCGCCATCCGATGAAGATCGCCAGCGTCGGCTGTTTCGGCTACCAGCTCCGCTCCGCGCAACGGCGACGTCCCTTCCGGCCTAGTTCAGCACGAACCACGCAACGAGCGTGTTCGAACTAACCGCCCGGTTGAGGTAGATCCGGACTCTGCCGTCCGCGGGGTAGTTCGGGCGGACGGTAGTTACGAACACACCTGGTCGGTAGGACATCAGGTTCGCGAAACACAGCGGCGTGCCTATGAGGCCGCCTTTCTGGCGCAGATTGACATCGACGAGCGAATTCCCGGCGCTCACGGTCACTCGCCCACTGCGCGACGCGAGCTTCAGTCAGAGTAGCTAACGGAATGGCAGATCGGTGCTCCCGATGGGGCAGGCTGGCTTCGGGGGCTCGCGGCTTCCGGACGCGCTGTCGGAAACCGTTGCACGGGTAATGGGCGAGGCGCAGCCGCGGTCGCCCTCGCATTGGTGTGACTCGGAGCATCAGGGGTCCTCGATTCCTCGAGCTACCATCTGGAGCCGCGCGCAGGGACCGAACGAGCGCCGACGATCGACGAAGACTCAATGAGCGACTTCGGGCGGCGTTCAACGCCGGGGCCGAGGAGGACAGCCGCCGACGAATGGGACGTGGTCTGACCCGCGAGGAACTCGAGCGCGTCCTGCGGCGCTAGCCTGGCGACATCAACGGATGAACCGACGACGGTCGCGGCGGAGCTATGTCGTCGAGATCTTGTTCACCATGGCGCTCGTCGGCGGCATCTACTTCTTCCTGGCCAACGGAGGGCCAGCCTGGGCCGGTCAGTGGCTCGCCGACCAGTGGCCGACGACCTAGGCGAACTCGCACTCCATTCAACTACGGGACACATCGTGTGCAGCGGAAGGGCTCCACACCCGGAGAGCCGTCCCTCACCCGATCGCCAGCGACACCTCGTCCATCCGCCCCTTGTACCAGTCGCCGCCGCTGCCAGCCTCGCACCGATCGAGAGCTGGGCTGTGTTGTCGATCCGACCGATGGTCGTCGTCGACGTGTAGCGTTGACCGTCGACGACGAGCGCGACCTGCGTCGCGTGCTTCTCGCAGGTGATCGTGTGCCACTTGCCGTCAGCTAGGCTCGGGCCACCGGATTTCCCCTTCGAAGCCTTCGAGCCCTTCCAATAGCAGTACGCCACCGCCTTGCCGCTGCTCCTGATGATCTCCATCTTCCAATCCCCGCCGGAGCTCGAGCTCAGACCCTTCCGGATGAGGTCGTAATCCTCGCTCGGTACGGTCGTGAATGACACGCGCAACGTCGCGACGATGTCCAGGTCGCCCGCGCGGAGACCGGGCGCGTCGTTGACCAGGATCCGGGAGGACGTCCCGTTGAACTCGAACGCGCTCCCCACGACACCGGCCACGCCCAACTTCATGTTCTTGATCGCACCGTCATAGCCGTGGCCTGTGGCGTCGTGAGCGATCGATCCCGACCGCTCGTCGAGATGCCAGAGCGCGGTCGGCGATGCCCCGGATGCCGGACCAGCCATCACCAGGATCGCCGTGATCGCGGCCGCGAGTCCGCCCGCCCATGTTCGCCTTGCCACGCGACTCCCCCCTCACGTTCTGCGCCCTCGGCGACTGTCGGACTCACCCTACACCCGATCCGGTCAGCCGTTGACGTCCCAAGGGTGCCGCAGTCAACTATTCACGCATAGTGGTGAGTCGCGTCACGGCGCGCTAACCGAATTGTGGCTGCCTATCGGCGGCCGTTCGGCCCGTGGACATCGTGACTAGGTTGGGCGGCGAGGAACCGCTCCGCAGGTCAACGGGTGCTCAATCTGAGCGGGCC
>Ga0207683_10005681_pt1 | contig 10697 bp, 9 predicted proteins | sample KBSM73metaG_FD_184333 | JGI IMG/M metagenome (GOLD analysis project Ga0207683, IMG submission 184333) | Miscanthus rhizosphere microbial communities from Kellogg Biological Station, Michigan, USA - KBS M7-3 metaG (SPAdes) (version 2) | ecosystem: Host-associated > Plants > Roots > Rhizosphere >...
GGAGTAGCCGCATCAGCGCTTCGCTTCTATGAAGAGCGCGGCCTGATAAAGTCGGAGCGTGAAGGATCCGGACAGCGGAGATACCCGCGCTCCGTGCTCCGCCGGATCGCTTTCATCGTCTTCGCCCAGCGGATCGGGTTGACCCTCGACGAGATCGCGACAGAGTTGGACAAGCTCCCGCCCGATCGCGCGCCTACCGGACGGGATTGGTCACAGCTCTCGAGTACCTGGACCGGCAGAATCGACGAGAAGATCGCCGAGCTGGAACGACTCAGAGCCGGGTTAACGCAATGCATTGGGTGCGGTTGCCTTTCTCTCGATCGCTGTGCCTTGTCCAACCCTGGAGATCGAGCGGCGCGATTGGGGCCGGGAGCCAGGTACTGGCTCGGCGATCGGCCGCCGCACCAGGGCGGGCCCCAGATTGTGGCGCGATCCGGCTCGGCTAACGCTCAAAAGCGTGGAGACACCGAGTAAGCCGGTTGTCGATTTAGCCAACCCTCGAGCGACGATCTATTGTGAGATCGTCAACCGTTCAGTCAAAGCGCCGTCGGGTACTCCGTTCTCAGCTGCTGTTGCCGGCTGTTCTCGACCATCAGATCCACCAGCTGCACCAGGTGCTCGCCGAATTGGCGCATCCCCACGCACTGGACGCAGGAGTGCGCGCCCTCGAGCAGCATCGAGAAAAGATTGGCGGCGAGAATGGGGTCCTGAAACCCTGCGGACTTGCACAAACGTACCACCCGCTTGTGCTCCCGAACCTTGAACTCCTGGATGACGCGCCGCGCCGGATGCTCGGGGTCAGGCAGCTCGGCCAACGCGTTGCCGAGCGCGGAGCCCCGCTCTTCCATTACCCGCAACTTGGCGGCGGTCCGTCGGCTCCAGTCCTGAAGCAGCCCTTGCGGGTCGCCGCCGTGCCTCGCGGTGAGGTCTTTCCACTCCTCTTCCTTATGAGCGATCATGCCGCGCACCCACTCGGCGATCAGCTTGTCCTTGGAGTCGAAGTACCGATAGAGCGTCATCTTGTTGGTCTGCGCCGCTTCCGCGATCGCTTCGACTCCCACACCGCGGATTCCCTGCCGGTGAAAGAGATCGCCGGCCGCCACCAGAATCCGCTCGCGAACGGGCATGCGCTGCCGGGCCTTCTTTTTCGGCTTCTGCCCACTCCGACGTATATCTGTTTGCATAGCGTCTCCTACCCCGGCTTGACTAAAATGTTACCGACCGGTAACATAGGGGTACTTTCGCGATGTTACCGATCGGTAACATACTGTGCATCCCGCGAAAGTGCCACGACCAATCGCTGCAGCTGTCCACCGCAATGGAGTGCAACATGAGTTCCACCATCTCCCGCGCCAACTCGGCATCACTCAGAATTCACAAGGGCGGCTGGACTGCCGCTGCCGTCTTCACTCTCTGCACCGCCGCCGCATGTAAGAAGGACACGCCGCAGATGCAGGCCCCGCAGGTGACCGTCGCGCCGGCAATCGAGCGCGTCATCACCGACTGGGATGAGTTCACAGGCCATTTCGAGGCGGTCAACGCCGTGGAAGTGCGCCCGCGCGTCGGCGGTTTCGTCCAGCGCGTCGCATTCACCGAAGGCGCCACCGTCCACCAGGGCGACGTTCTGTTCGTGATCGACCAGCGCCCCTACCAAGCCGATGTCAGCAGGGCCGAAGCCGTACTCGCCCAGGCGCGGACGCGTAACCAGCTCGCCGCGCTGGAAGTCGAGCGCGCGAAAAAGCTGGTGGCCACTCAAGCCATCTCGCGCGAAGAGCTGGACGCGCGCACCAGCGGACAGGCCGAAGGCGACGCTCAGATACGCGCCGCCGAAGCGGCGGCGAGGATCGCGCGCTTGAATCTCGAGTGGACGGTGGTGCGCGCTCCGATTTCGGGTCGCGTCGGCCGCGCCGAGATCACACCGGGAAATCTGGTGCAGGCAGGCGCGCCGTCGCCGACACTTCTCACGACGATCGTGTCGCTGGATCCGATCTACGTCTATTTCGACACCGACGAACAGGCTTACCTGAAGTACATGGGCACGGCGGGTGGCAGCGCCACCGGACGCGCCGTGCTGATCGGGCTCGCCAACGAGAAAGGATTTCCCCACGAGGGCAGACTCAACTTCGTCGACAATCGCGTCGATGGAACCTCCGGTACGATCCGCGCTCGCGCACTGCTGTCGAACCCCAATCGGGTTTTCACGCCGGGACTCTTCGCGCGCGTGCGCCTGTTGGGCAGCGATCGCCACCTCACGACTCTGGTCCAGGATCAGGCCGTTGGAACCGATCAGGACCGGAAGTTCGTGCTGGTGTTGAAGGCCGATAGCAGCGTCGAGTACCGACCCGTTGTGACCGGTAAAGTCATCGACGGTCTCCGCGCGGTGGAATCCGGCCTCAAGCCGGGCGAGCGTGTCGTCATCAACGGCATGCTGCGGGTCCGTCCAGGGATGAAGGTCGCAGCAACGAACGCTGCCATGGTAGCCGAGAGCGCCGCGCCGGCGCCCGCGACGCGGTAGCGCAACTCTTACCGAGTACTTCCCGTGCGTTTCTCACGCTTTTTCATCGACCGCCCGATTTTCGCGGTCGTGCTGTCGCTGGTCATTCTTGCCGGCGGTTTGATCGCAGTCACGCAGCTCCCGATCAGCGAGTATCCGGAAGTCACGCCGCCGACCATCACTGTCAGCGCGATTTATCCCGGCGCCAATCCGACGGTGCTGGCGCAGACCGTCGGCACGCCGCTCGAGGACGCGATCAACGGCGTCGAGCGCATGCTCTACATGACGTCGTCCGCCTCGGCGGACGGCAGCTTTAATCTCACTGTCACCTTCCAGATCGGCACCGATGTCGATCTGGCGCAGGTGCAGGTGCAGAACCGCGTGTCCCAGGCCCTGGCGCGATTGCCCGAAGAGGTGCGCGCGCTTGGCGTCGTCACGCAGAAGCGATCGCCCGACATCACGATGGTGGTGCACCTGTTCTCGCCGGACGGCCGCTACGATCCGGTGTATCTCCGCAACTACGCGCTGCTGAACGTCCGCAACGAGTTGTCGAGAATTCCCGGCGCGGGTCAGGTAATCGTGTTCGGATCCGGTGACTACGCGATGCGCGTCTGGCTCGATCCGAATCGGGTCGCATCATACGGTTTGTCGGCCAGCGATGTCGTGCAGGCGATCCGCGAGCAGAATCTTCAGGTCGCGGCGGGTACCGTAGGGGCGCCGCCGGTCAATGATCCGGTAGCGTATCAGTTGACGGTTGTCGCGCGCGGACGGCTCACCGACGAAAAGGAATTCGGCAACATCATCGTGAAGACGAGTCCTGACGGCGCCGTGACGCGTCTCCGCGATGTCGCGCGCATCGAGCTCGGCCCCGGAACCTACGGCCTGCGCGCGCTGCTCGACAACAAGCCGGCAGTCGCGATCGTGGTGTTCCAGGCCCCCGGCTCGAATGCTCTGGCTCTCTCGAGTGACATTCGCACGAAGATGGCCGACCTGAAGACCCGATTCCCGCAGGGCGTCGAATGGTCTTCCGTATACGACCCGACGCTGTTCGTGCGCGACTCGATTCGCGAGGTGATCTACACGCTGCTTCTCGCGACGCTGATGGTCGTGATCGTGGTCGTTCTCTTCCTGCAAACGTGGCGCGCTTCGATTATTCCGCTCGTCGCGGTGCCGATCTCCATCGTCGGCACGTTCGCGGTCATGCTCGGGACGGGATTCTCGATCAACACGCTGTCGCTGTTCGGACTGGTGCTGGCAATCGGAATCGTCGTCGACGACGCGATCGTGGTGGTTGAAAACGTCGAGCGGCACATCGAGGAGGGTCTTTCTCCTCTCGATGCGAGCCACCGCGCGATGGAGGAAGTGAGCGGACCGATCATCGCCATTGCACTCGTGTTGTCCGCGGTATTCGTACCGGTGGCCTTCATCAGCGGTCTCGACGGGCAGTTCTACCGACAGTTCGCACTTACGATCGCCTTCTCGACGCTGATCTCGGCGTTCAACTCGCTGACGCTGTCCCCGGCGCTGGCGGCGCTGCTCCTCAAGCCGCGCGGAGCGGCGGAAGACGCGCCGACGCGCTTCATGCACAAGTGGCTCGGCTGGCTGTTCGATCCATTCAACCGTCTGTTCGGCCGGGCGTCCAATCGTTACGGCACGGTCGTGACTCGAGTGACTCACCGTTCCGGAATTGCGCTGGTTGTGTACGCGGTGCTCGTCCTGGTCGGCATCATTGGATTCACAAGAGTCCCGAAGGGATTCGTGCCGAGCCAGGACAAGCGATACCTCGTCGCCATCGCGCAGCTGCCTGACGCGGCGTCACTCGATCGCACCGAGGCTGTCATCAGACGGATGACGGATCTGGCGCTCAAGACACCGGGCGTCGAACACGCCGTCGAATTCCCCGGGCTTTCAATCACCAGCTTCGGCCCCAAGTCGAACGCCGGCGTGATCTTTTTCGGGCTGAAGCCTTTCGAGGAGAGAAAGTCCAAAGACCTGAAGAGCAACGCCATTCTGATGGCGCTCAATCAGAAGTTCTCGACGATTCAGGAAGGCTTCGTCGCCGTCTTTCCTCCGCCCGCAGTCAACGGGCTCGGGTCGATCGGCGGTTTCAAGATGATGATCGAAGACAAAGCCGGGCTGGGTGATTCGACACTGTACGCGAACACTCAGGCGTTGATCGGCCGTGTCTTCCAGACGCCGGGACTCGGTGGCGCGTTCTCCGGCTTCCAGATCAACGTCCCGCAGCTGTTCGCCGACGTCGATCGCGACAAGGTGAAACAGCTTGGGATTCCGCTCAATAACGTTTTCTCGACTCTCCAGATCTATCTCGGCTCTCAATACGTCAACGACTTCAACAAGTTCGGCCGCACCTACCAGGTGATTGCGCAAGCGGACGCGCCTTATCGCGCCAACGCTGACAACATTGGTCAGCTCAAGGTTCGCAACGTCCGCGGGGAGATGGTCCCGCTTGGGTCGGTGCTGACGATGAAGCAGTCGTACGGCCCGGATCAGGTCACGCACTACAACGGCTATCCCGCGGCCGACATCAGCGGCAGCGCGGCTCCGGGAACGAGTGCCGGCGCGGCGGTTCAGATAATGGAACGGCTCGCCAACGAGACCCTGCCCAACGGCCTGGGCTTCGAGTGGACTGAGCTCACCTATCAGCAAAAGCTGGCCGGCAACACGGCCATCCTTGTCTTTCCACTGTGCATCCTGCTGGTGTTCCTCGTTCTCGCCGCACAGTACGAGAGCTGGTCGTTGCCGCTCGTGATCATGCTGATCGTGCCGATGTCGCTCGTTTCCGCGATCGCCGGCGTGTGGCTTACTCGCGGTGACAACAACGTCTTCACCCAGATCGGGCTGCTTGTCCTCGTCGGACTCGCCTGCAAGAACGCGATTCTAATCGTCGAGTTCGCGCGCGATCTGGAGCGCCAGGGGCGCGACCGCTTCACGGCTGCCCTCGAGGCGGCGCGAATCAGACTGCGTCCGATTCTCATGACGTCGTTCGCGTTCATCGCCGGCGTCATCCCGCTCATAGTCGCGAGCGGCGCCGGCGCCGAGATGCGTCGCGTGATGGGAATCGCCGTGTTTTCGGGAATGCTCGGCGTGACATTCCTCGGTCTGCTGTTCACGCCGCTCTTCTATGTGCTGGTGCGCGGATACATACACGGCCGCACCCAGACTCCGGTGCCGATTTCCGGCCAGCCGGTTGAGACTCCTGACGACATCAAACCTCTCCGTCCGTGGCGTCCTTCGCTGGTGGCAGGAGATGAGGGCAGCACCCATGCGTAGGATATTGATTGGATTGACCGGCGTGCTCGCCGCCTGCGGCACGCCTGCATATCGCGCGTCGGAAGTACCGGTCCCGGTGACTTATTCGGTCCCCGCCGCAACCACTGTCACTACCGCCCCCCAGGTGGCGGGAGCGCCAGTCTCTGAAAACGTCCACGTTAGTAGCGCGCTGGCGTCGACTCCACTGTGGGACGCCATCGCCGACACGACCCTGATCTCGCTGGTGCGCGAAGCACAGCGCGCGAACATGGACGTCCGCATTGCCGAAGCCCGTTTGACCGGCGCCCGGGCCGTGCACAAGCTGGCGTCGCTCGATCTTCTACCGACGGTGACGGGAACAGGCACCACCTTCCGCACCCAGCAGTCGATCGTCCAGACACCCGGTGCTCTGTCGCAGCTCCCGGCGCAGAATCTCTGGGACGTCGGCTTCGATGCATCGTGGGAGCTCGACATCTTCGGCCGAGTCAATCGCAACGTGAGAGGAGCGAGCGCCCTCGCGGAAGCGACGCAGCATTCACTCGAAGACGTGCAGGTGAGCGTGGCGGCCGAAGTCGCGCGCACCTACTTCGACATGCGTGGGGCACAGCGTCAGCTTGCCGTCGCGCAGCGCAACGCCGCGACGCAGCAGAGGACCGTCAAGCTGACAGAAGACAGATTGGCGGCGGGCCGAGGGACCGCGTTCGATACCGAGCGCGCCAAATCGGTTCTTTATCTGACCATGGCGGCGGTGCCGGCGTTCGAGGCCCAGATCGCTGTGGATCGGAATCACCTCGCGACACTGCTCGGACGTTCTCCGCAGTCATTGCCGGCGGCGCTGCTCGATACAGGCCCCCTGCCCCGACTCCCGGACACTCTCTATGTCGGCTCTCCGGAACAGCTCGTTCACGGGCGGCCCGATGTGCTCCGCGCCGAGCGGCAACTCGCCGCGCGTTCGCTGTTCGCGGGAGCCGCGCGCGCCGAGTATCTGCCCAAGGTGACGCTTGGTGCCCGTGCCGGCTGGGTCGCCTCGACCAGTGATGCACTGTTCAGGAATGACAATTCGCGCCTGTTGATCGGCCCGGTGGTAAGTTTCCCGTTTCTCGACATCGGGCGCGTGAGGCAGCGCGTGGGGGTTGCCGACGCGGGGCAGGAAGAGGCACAGGCGAGCTATAACTCGACGGTGCTGCAGGCTCTGGAAGAAAGCCAGGCCTCGTTGGCCACCTACGATCGCGCTCATGCCCGGTTGGCAATCCTGGAGAGCGCGGTGACCTCCAGCGCCCGGGCGGCGGATCTCGCGTCGCAGCGGTTCGAGGCGGGGTTGACTGATTTTCTGCAGGTGCTGGACGCCGAGCGTACACGACTCGACGCCGAGAATCAGCTGGTCGTGGGGCGCACGGCGGCAGCGATCTCGCTGGTCGCAGTCTACAAGGCGCTGGGCGGTAGCTGGCCGATCAAATAGATCGCGCAGTCAAACAATCGGGATCACAGTAACCAAGAGGCGCACGTGCTGAACTGGTACGCGGTTCTGAAGTACATCCACGTTGTTTCGGTGGTGATCTGGATCGGCGGGCTCACCGGTCTGGTAATCGCAACCTGGAAAATCGCCAGAGAAAAAAACCGCGCACTGTTGGCGACGCTGCTGAACCAGACCAATGCGTACGCCCAGGGAGTCGCCGGGCCGGCGGCAGGTTTTGTTCTTCTCACCGGCCTGACGATGGTCTGGCTCGGTCACATCGGGTTCAACACGTTCTGGGTCTGGTTCGGCTACGGCGGGGTCCTTGTCCAGGCGGTGGTGGGTGGATTCGTGATTAGAAAGCGGTCCATGGAGCTGCTGGCGCTGGCGTCCACGTCGTCTGGAGATGACGCCGCACTCGCCGCCGCCTCTCGCCGACTGCGGAACGCCCAGGTGATCTACCTCATCCTGTTCGCGATCGTCATCGCCGGAATGGTGATCAAGCCGACGCCGTAGCCGGCCTGGGGGCGTGATGCCGCGATTTGCACTCGCGGCATCCATCTACGCCCCAATAGATTGGCTGGAGTCATGCCGGCGACTCCGTTCCACTTCGGTCCGGGCCTTCTCGTAAAGGCGGCTGCTCCGCGGCAGTTCTCGGTGGCCGCTTATTCCGTCGCGCAGATCGTCATCGACCTCGAGTCGGGATACCATCTGCTGCGCGGCGACTATCCGGTGCACCGCCAGGCGCACACCTTCCTGCTGGGCGGACTGATCGGTCTGTTGTGTGGTTTGATCGTTTCACGGGTCGGCGTACGATTGCTCCGGCCGCGTGACGCGATTCCCGAAGCGCTGGGCGCGGAATTCCGAATGCCAATAGCCGCCATGAGCGGCATTTTCGGAGGAGTATTTCACTCCGTGTTGGACGGTTTCATGCACCCTGACATGCGGCCGTTCCGTCCTTTCACAGACGCCAATCCACTCTATGGGCTGGTGAGCGTTCGGGCGCTATATCTTTTCTGCATCATCACCGGTCTCATCGGAGCAGCGCTCCTATTGGCATGGGAACGACGAGCGAGACGATTCTAGACCGCGGACGAGTGAAAGAGACCGCGAAAGAGCCGGCGAGCCTCCTTCACGACTTTATCGCCCAGCAACAATCCAACGTTTTCGCACGCGCATTCTCGTTTGGGACCAATCAGCTTCCGACGACCGCCGAGAAGGAATCAGAGCTGGCCGACCGGGTGCTGCTGGTCGACAACATCGGATTGATCTTCCAGCTGCGTGAGCGAGAGCACAAAGTCACGCCGAAGTCGGGCGACCTGGAGAAGTGGGTCAGCGGCCAGGTGGTGCGAAAGGGCGTCAGGCGAGTACAGGCGACTCGCGAGCTTCTGGCGAGCTACACCTCGCTCTCCGTTGTTAACCATTTCGGCCACCGGCTTACCGTAACGCCGTCGAAGCCGGACGCACTGGTCGGCATCGTCATTTATCGGGTCCCGCCAAAATCGCGGCCGTTCCGCGCCGCGCGCTTCAAGCAATACCGTCACGGCGGCTTCGTCCACATCCTGCGCGACACCGATTACTTCGAGATCTGTAATCACTTCGTCACGCCTGCGGAGCTCGTCGACTACCTCGAGTTCCGGCGCGACATTCTGCTCAGCTGGGATCCTCCATCGACGGCGGTCAGTGAGACAGCGCTCATCGGCCAGTATCTGCTCGAGGATTTCTCCTCACCCCCGAGCTCGAGTCTCGAGCGGGCCGCACGCTCACGGGGAGGACCGACCGCCGCCGAGTTCTCTTTCGTGCTCGACAGTCTCGGTGCCGAGCTCGGCGTGCCTGAGGACGAAGAAGATCAGGATGAGGATGATGATGGGTCGCATGAGGATGAGAACGGCGCCCATCACGCTCTCACCAGCCATCGCTACGAAATTCTCATCGAGCTGGCGCTCCTCAGACGGTACGAGCTGCGCGCACTCAAGCTGCAGATTCGAACCGCGCTCGAAGCAGTGAGGGCAAACAGGTTCGAGCAACCGCTCCGCATCACGTCGCGGAGGCAATGCGGGTTCCTCATTGTTCCGCTGATGCGAGAATTTCTGGAGCGCTCGCTGGAGGCACTCGACAGTCTGGCGATGGCATCGAAGCACGAGCTCGATCTGAAACGACAGGTTGGCATCGGTATGTGGCAGACGAGCGAGTTCGTCGACATCGAGTGGGTATTTCTCGAAGGAGACAACCGTCCCAATCGGGCGTTGGACGAGCGTCTGGCTCGCAGCTACCCGTTCCGTCGTTCCAGCGAGCGAAGGCTGCCGCCCATCTTCACATGATTCCCCTCGCGCTCATTCGGTGGCTGCCGCTGATCGCAATAGGCCTCCATCTGATCGAAGAATTTGTGTGGCCAGGCGGATTCGCCGAGTGGTTTCGGTGGTACCGTCCGGAACGCTCCTCGAGTGTCACCACCCGATTTCTGGTTCGAATCAACGCTTTGTTTGTGGCGATGGCGCTTCTCGCCGGGGTTCTCGGATTCTCCAGATACGGCGTCGCGATGTGGCTGGTGGTGGCATCGATCGCGGCGACCAACGGATTGTTCCATCTCTGGGCGATGGCTCGCACAAGCCGATATTCGCCCGGTGTTGTCACAGGCTGCATCGTCTACGTGCCGCTGGCTATTTTCGGCTTCCGTTATTTCTGGCAGCGCGGATGGGCGACCATCGACGTCGTGGTGCAGGCCGCGCTGATCGGTCCCGCCTATCTGCTCTTCTCTGCGTGGAACCACCGCCGGCGGGCGCGCGCGATGGCTACCAGGGCGCCTGAAATTCCCGACTGAACGGACATGCCTGATTCCCACTCGCTGCTGCTGTTCCTCGCTGCCGGGCTCGCCCTCAATTTCACGCCGGGGCCGGACATGCTCTATGTAGCTGCTCGCGGTGCGAGCGAGGGGCGTTCGGCGGGGATCGTGTCGGCGCTGGGGATCGGTGCAGGCACTCTCGTGCACATCTCACTGGTCGCGTTCGGCCTGGCGGCGCTGCTGACAGCGGTCCCGGTTGCCTACACTGCGGTGCGAATCGCCGGCGCCCTGTATCTCGTCTACCTCGGCGTCAAAGCGTTGCGGGCTCACCCGTCGTTGGCGGTTCATTCGCTTGCACCAGCTTCGCTGATGGCGATTTTCAGGCAAGGCGTGATCACGAACGTCCTCAATCCCAAAGTCGCGCTCTTCTTTCTGGCATTCCTTCCGCAGTTCGTCGATCCGTCGCGGGGCAACCCGGCTCTGCAGGTCGTCGCGCTCGGGCTGCTATTCGACACTACGGGAACGCTCGTCAACCTCGCTGTCGCTCTTGGCTCGAGCCGGGCGGCGGCTCGTCTGCGCAGGGGGAGTCGGGCCGCCGGAGCTCTGCAGAAGCTCACTGGAATTCTGTTTATTGGTTTAGGATTAAGATTGGCCTTTGCCTCGAGGCGTTGAGGAACAAAGCGCAGGGTAAATGGTTG
>Ga0207683_10005684_pt1 | contig 10696 bp, 12 predicted proteins | sample KBSM73metaG_FD_184333 | JGI IMG/M metagenome (GOLD analysis project Ga0207683, IMG submission 184333) | Miscanthus rhizosphere microbial communities from Kellogg Biological Station, Michigan, USA - KBS M7-3 metaG (SPAdes) (version 2) | ecosystem: Host-associated > Plants > Roots > Rhizosphere >...
GTTGCCTTCGGCCTCGCTGGGCGCACCGGACAAATCGACCGGCAAGCGCAAGGCGCTGTACGAGCCCGTGCATGGCTCGGCCCCCGATATTGCCGGCAAAGGTGTCGCCAACCCGATCGCGATGCTGGCAAGCTTTGCGATGGCGCTGCGCTATTCGTTCGGCATGATCGAGCTTGCCAACAAGCTCGAAGCGGCGATTGCCGCAGTGCTCGACGAGGGTCTGCGCACCGGCGACATCGCCCAGGGCGGCAAGTCGGTGGGAACGCAGGAGATGGGGGCCGCGATCCTCAAGAGGCTCGCAGCGTAGCCGAGAGGCGGAGGGTCGCCGATGTCCAAACTCGAAGAGGTCTTCGGCAAGACGGCGCAGGCTGCCGCGCGCTATCGGGAGGCCGTGGCGGCCGATCCCAAGCCGCCGGTCGACTACCACGCCATGCGTGAACGGGTGGCTGCCGTGCTGCCCGAAACAGCAGGCGATCCCGAGGCGATCATCGACGAGCTTGTCGCGCTCGCCGATGGTGGGTTGATGCCGATCACCGGGGCGCGATTCTTCGGCTGGGTAATGGGTGCATCGCACCCGGTTGGCGTCGCGGCCGATTTCCTCGTCACTGCGTGGGGCCAGAACACCGGCTACCACTCGCCCACGCCGGCAACTTCAGCGCTCGAGGAGATCGCCGAGCGCTGGTTGCTCGAGCTGCTCGATCTGCCCCGGGAGAGCGCCATCGGCTTTGCCACCGGGGCCACGGTCGCCAACGGCACTTGCCTTGCGGCGGCGCGTACTGCGACGCTGCTCAAGGCCGGCTGGGATCCAGACGCCGATGGGCTGTTCGGCGCGCCGCCCGTGCATGTGCTGATCGGTGCCGACGCGCACTCGTCACTGTTCTCGTCGCTGCAGCTGATCGGCTTCGGCTATAAGCGGGTCGTCACCATCGAAACGGATGGCCAGGGCCGCATGAAGCCCGCAGCGCTCGAAGCGGCGATCCGGCCGCTCGATGGTCCAAAGATCGTCATCGCCCAGGCCGGACAGATCAACACCGGCGCCTATGATCCCTTCACTGAGATCGCAGCCATCGGCAAAACGCACGATGCGTGGCTGCATGTCGACGGCGCCTTCGGCCTCTGGGCCCGCGCCGCGCCGGAGCTTCGGCATCTGACCGATGGCCTCGAGGCGTTCGACTCCTGGTGCACCGACGGCCACAAATGGCTGCAGGTGCCGTACGATTGCGGCTTCGCCATCGTGCGCGACAAGCAGATGCTGGCCCGCGCGATGACGCAATGGTCGACCTACCTGCCCACCATCTCGCAAGGCGATCGTGTGCCTTCGGCCTATGTCCCCGAGCTCAGCCGCCGGGCCCGCGGCGTGCCCGTCTGGGCGCTGATCAAGGCCTATGGCCGCCAGGGGATCGCAGCAATGGTCGAGCGGCATTGTGCTCTCGCCAGGCGTTTCGCCGGACGGCTGGCGGAGGAACCGGGTATCCGCATCCTCAACGACGTCGTCATCAACCAGGTCATCGTCAATTTCGGCGAGGGGGATGCGGCGCAACGCAAGGCATTCACCGAACGGGTGATCGCGAAGGTTCAGGGGGGTGGCGTCTGTTACGCCGGCGGCGCGCAATGGCGCGGCGACTGGGTCATGCGCCTGTCGGTGATCTCGGCGCCCACCACCGAAGCCGATATCGACATGAGCGCCGAGGCGATCATCGCCGCCTGGCGCGCGGTTCAAGCCGAGAGCTCGAAGGCCTGAGCCAGTAGCCGATAGGAGCGGAGCCTGAGGTCGTGGCTCCAGATCGTGGTCGTCACCATGACCTCGTCGGCGCCTGCAGCCTCCGCCTGCGTCTCGATGCTGGCCTTGACCTCGTCCGGGTCGCCGACGATCCACAGCCGGCTCTGCTTTTCGATAATCGCCTGCTGCTGGGGCGTCAGCTGCCGGGCGGCGGCCGCTTCGGGCGGCAGGAGCTTGCGCTCTTCGCCAGAGTGGAACAGCGCCCAGCTCACCGCCTGGCTGGTCGAAAGGAACTGCGCCTCCTCGGTCGTCGGGGCCACCAAGGCCGAGACTGCGAGGATCGCGTGCGGTTTGTCGAACTGGGCCGAGGGCCGGAACGCGGCGCGATAAGCGGCAAATGCCGGGGCGGGCGGTGTCGCCGAGAAATGCGCGGCGAAACTGTAGCCGACACCGAGTTCACCCGCGGCTGATGCACTCGCCCCGGAGGAGCCGAGGATGAAGATCGGCGGCAACGCCACCTGCTCGGGCACCACCCGGACCGGGGCGAAGGGATGGTCGAGCGGAAATCCACCCTGCTCGAACGCCAGCAGCTCCGCCATCTCCTGCGGGAAGTACGAGCCATCGACCGAACGGAGTGCGCTCAGCGTGCGGCCGTCGCTGCCGCCGGCGCGTCCGATGCCGAGATCGATCCGGCCGGGGTGTAGGCCGTTGAGCGTGCGGTAGGTCTCGACCACGCGCAGCGGCACATGGTTGGGCAGCATCACGCCGCCTGAGCCGACATGGATGCGGCGGGTTGCGGCGGCGGAGGTCGCGATCAGCACTTCGGGCGAGGATGAGGCGATCGAAGGCATGCCGTGGTGCTCGGCGTACCAGAGGCGGGTGAACCCCAACTCGTCGCCGAGCCGGGCCAGGTCGAGAATGTTCTGCAGCGCCTGAGCGCTGGACGTCCCCTCGGGCACTGGCGCGAGGTCGAGGATCGAGAGCGGCAGGCTCACGCGATCACCAGCCCTTTAGTCAGCTCAAGGGCCTGGCGCTCGAACAGCCGACGATAGATGCCGCCCTCGCGTCTGACCAGATCCTCGTGCGTGCCCTCTTCGACGATCTCGCCCTTCTCGAACACCAGCAGTCGATCGAGCGCCCGCACGGTCGAGAGCCGGTGGGCGATCACGATGGTGGTGCGCCCCACCATCAGTCGCTCCATCGCCTTCTGGATCAGCACTTCGGATTCGGAGTCCAGCGAGCTCGTCGCCTCATCCAGGATGAGAATGGGAGCATCGGCCAGGAACGCCCGGGCGATGGCGACGCGCTGGCGCTCGCCGCCCGAGAGCTTCACGCCGCGCTCGCCCACCAGCGTCTCGTAGCCCTTGGGCAGGCTGACGATGAAGTCGTGGGCGCTGGCAAGCTTGGCCGCCTCGATGATCTCGGAGCGGGTGGCGCCGGGCCGCGCATAGGCGATGTTCTCGGCGAGCGAGCGGTGGAACAGGATCGGCTCCTGCTGCACGATGGCGATCTGGCTGCGCAGCGACGCCTGGGTCGCCTCGCGGATGTCGCGGCCATCGATGCGGATGGCACCGTCGCTCACGTCGTAGAGCCGCTGGATCAGCTTGACGAAGGTGGTCTTGCCCGAGCCGGAATGGCCCACCAGCCCGACGCGCTGCCCGGCCGGAATGGTGACTGAGAAGTCATTGTAGAGGGGCGTCGAGTGCTTGCCGTACTGGAAGGTGACGTGGTCGAACCTGACCTCGCCCTCTTCGATCATTGCGGGCTTGGCGTCCGGCTGGTCTTCAATGCCGAGCGGGTGGAACTGCACCTCGACCAGCTCCTCCATGTCGTTGACCGAGCGCTGCAGGTTTCGCACATGCTGGCCGATGTCGCGCAGATAGCCCTGCAGCACGAAGAAGGACGTCAACACCAGCGCGATATCGCCGGCCGTGGCAGCGCCCTGCTGCCAGAGCAGGATGGCGACGCCGACGATGGCCGTGCGCAGCACGATCAGCGTAGCGCCCTGGAAGCCGCCGTTGAGCGTGCCGCGCTTCCAGGTGCGCTCGGTGCGGGTGCGCCATTTACCGACGACGTGGCTCAGCCGCTCTTCCTCGCGATCCTCAGCGCCGAAGCCCTTGACCACGGCGTTGCAGGAGATCGCATCGGCCAGTGCGCCACCCATGCGCGTATCCCAGGCATTGGCCAGCGTCGCCGCAGGCGACACGTAGCCCACCGAAAGCACCACCGTCAGCCCGATATAGACCAGCGATCCAATGCCGATGACGAGGCCCATCAACGGCCAGATCAAGCCGAGCAGGATCGATGTCCCCGCCAGCATCACCAGCGAAGGGAACAGCATGATGATCAGCGTGTCATTGAGCATGTCGACGCCCCACATGCCGCGCGTCACCTTGCGGACGGTCGAGCCGGCGAAGGTGTTGGCATGCCAGTCGGTCGAAAAGCGCTGCACGCGGTGGAAAGCGCTCTGGGCGATGTCGGCCATGATCTTGAGGGTGAACTGGATCAGCACCATGAAGGCGAGCTGCCGGATCACCACGGCGCCGAGGCCGAGCGCGATCAAGAGGCCAAAGGCCCAGAAGGCTGCGTTGAGTGCGCCGTCGGCGCTGACGCCGTTGGTCACCGCGGTCACGAGGTTTCCGGCATAGAGCGGCGTCAGTACGTCGGCCACCGTCGCCAGCATGAACAGTGCAAACATCGCAAGCACACGGCCGGGCTGATGCGCCCAGTGCCCCATCAGGAAGCCGAGGACCTTGCGGTACGCGTCACCACGCAGATCGAATTTCAAACGGGCCATGGTTTCTTCCGGCCACAGGCGGGCCGGTCCCAGGTAAAATAGCGTTCAAGAATGCCGCGACATGGGCGTGGCGCCCGGGGAGAAAGAGGAAGCGGCGGGGAAAGTTGCCGGCTAAGGGCCGGCGGACGAACAAGTCGTCAGGTGAATCGCCACATGAGGCGATGCGGGTATCCGGTCATACAGCGCCTCCCTCGGCTGGTGTCGCGTCACTTGGCCCTATAGCCGAGAGCGACAGAGGCGGCAAGAGTAAGGCCATCAGCTCGATGGAGGAGTTTGACAGTGACGCTGACCCATCTTCGGACGATCCCGATCCTGCGCAGTTTCGACGAGACCAAAGCGCGAGAATTCTATGTCGACTGGCTGGGCTTTGCCGTCGACTGGGAGCATCGCTTTGAGCCGGCGTCGCCGCTCTATATGCAGGTGAGCCGGGCGGGCGTCGTCCTCCACATTTCCGAGCACCACGGCGACGGCTCACCGGGATCGCATGCGCGGGTCGAAATCGAGGGGGTGAGCGAGCTTCACGCCGAGCTGATGGGCAAGAACTACAAGAACAACCGCCCCGGCCTTGAGCGGCCGGATTGGGGCGGCACGGAGTTCACGGTGATCGACCCAGTCAACAACCGCATCACGTTTGCGGAGGCCGATCCGCCTGAGGTCTAGGCCACTTGCCCGGCGGCCCATCCGCTGGCCCAGGCCCACTGGAAGTTGTAGCCGCCGAGCCAGCCGGTGACGTCGACCACTTCGCCGATGACGTAAAGGCCAGGCACGTCGCGCGCCTCCATGGTGGTTGAGCTCAGCCCGTCAGTGTCGACGCCGCCGAGCGTGACTTCGGCGGTGCGGTAGCCCTCCGAGCCGGTCGGCTTCAGCGTCCAGCGGGTGAGCGCGTCGGCAACGGCGGCGATCTTCTTGTCGGAGAAATCACCGATCATGCCCGGCACGTCGATGTCCTCTGCCAGCATCTGCGCCAGCCGCTTGGGCAGGTGTTCGCTCAGCACTGTCTGCAGGGCCAGCCGAGGCGTCGCCGTCCGCGCCGCCTTCAGCATTGCTGCAACGTCGGCGTCGGGCAAGAGGCCGACGACGATCGCCCCGCCCTCACGCCAATAGGACGAGACCTGCAGGATCGATGGACCGCTCAAGCCGCGATGGGTGAACAGCAGAGCCTCGCGGAAGGCCTTGCCGTTGGCCGACACCGTGGCATCGGTCGAGATCCCGGCCAGCGGCGCCAGATATTCGAGTATGCGCGGCTCGAAGGTCAGGGGGACGAGCGCCGGGCGCGTCTCGGTGAGCTTCAGTCCGAATTGCTCGGCCAGTTTGTATCCGAAGCCTGTTGCCCCCATCTTCGGGATCGATTTACCGCCCGTCGCGACCACTAGCGACTGGGCGAGGATTTCGTCGGACGACAGATGGACCTTGAAGCCTGCCTCGGTCTTGTCGACCGCCTCGATCGTGGTGGCGAGCTCGAGCGTCGCGCCGGCCTTGCTCATCTCGCTCGTCAGCAGGTTGACGACCTGCGCAGAGGAGCCGTCGCAGAACAGTTGGCCGAGCGTCTTTTCGTGGTACGAAATGCCATAGGCGCGCACCAGATTGATGAAGCGCTCGGGCGTGTAGCGCTTCAGCGCAGAGACCGCGAATTTGGGGTTCTGCGAGATGAACCGGTCTGGCCGGGTGTTCACGTTGGTGAAGTTGCAGCGCCCGCCGCCCGAAATTCGGATCTTTTCGCCTGGCGCCCTGGCGTGATCGACCACCAGCACTGAGCGGCCGCGCTTGCCGGCCTCTATTGCCGCCATCATGCCGGCGGCACCGGCGCCGAGAACGATTACGTCGACTGTGCGCATGGGCGGCACTTAGCCCATCCTTCCACGCGGTGGAATGGGCGGCATTCATTGACTCTTGGCCATTTCGGCGTAAAAGCCACGGCATTCTTGAGCCGAGGGTTTCGCCGCAATGCTGCGCGGAAACGACATGGATATCGACGTCGTCGGGCTGGATTTGTTCCTGCCCGCGTGCGTCGTGCCAGACCGGCTGAAGACCAAAACCACCAAAACCCTCTGAGCTTTTCCCCGGGCCACTCCCCGCCGGGGAGAGGCCGAAGCCAGTTGAGCCGCCGGTCCTCCGGCGCGGGGGTCGAGGTTAAAGGAACCAGTCGAAATGGGTTATCGCGTCGCAGTCGTCGGGGCCACGGGCAATGTTGGTCGCGAAATGCTCAACATCCTGAGCGAGCGGAAGTTTCCGGCCTCGGAGGTGATCGCACTTGCCTCCGCCCGGTCGCAGGGCCAGGAAATCAGCTTCGGGGACAAGCGGCTGAAGGTGCAGAACCTCGAGAATTTCGACTTCAAGGGGGTCGATTTCGCCCTGATGAGCGCGGGCTCCGCTGTCGCCAGGGAGTATGGCGAAAAGATCGGTGCGACGGGCTGCGTCGTGGTCGATAATTCATCCTTCTGGCGCTACCACGGCGACGTGCCGCTGGTCGTGCCCGAAGTCAACGCACATGTGCTCGATGCCTACATGGCGCGGAACGACCGCAAGAACATCATCGCCAATCCGAACTGCTCGACGGCCCAGCTGGTCGTGGCGCTGAAGCCGCTGCACGATTTCGCGACGATCAAGCGTGTGGTGGTTGCGACCTACCAGTCCGTGTCGGGCGCCGGCAAGGAAGGCGTCGACGAACTCTGGACCCAGACCAAGGGCATCTTCGTCAACGACAAGCCGACGCCCAAGAAGTTCGCCAAGCAGATCGCCTTCAACGTCATCCCGCACATCGACGTCTTCATGGAAGACGGCTCGACCAAGGAAGAGTGGAAGATGGTGGTCGAGACCAAGAAGATCCTCGATCCCAAGATCAAGCTCACCGCCACCTGCGTGCGGGTGCCGGTGTTCGTGGGTCACTCGGAGGCGGTGAACATCGAGTTCGAAAAGCCGATCAGTCCGGACGAAGCGCGCGATTTGCTCCGCGACGCGCCGGGCATCTCGGTGAACGACAAGCGCGAGGCGGGCGGCTACGCAACGCCGATCGAGGCGGTGGGCGAGTACGATACTTTCGTGAGCCGCATCCGCGAGGACGTCACCATCGAGAATGGGCTTTCGATGTGGGTGGTCTCGGACAATCTGCGCAAGGGCGCCGCGCTCAATACGGTGCAGATCCTTGAGACCCTGATCGAGCGCAACCTCGTGGAACGGAAAGCCGCGTGACCGTTCGCCCGAGGCGGAAAGGCCCGCCTCGGAAATGAAGGGACGGATCACCGCGCGTGATGCGCCCCATCAGCATCTGTCATTTGCTTTGATGCGGTTTCGGATGTCCTGTCCGGACCACATCAAGCTTGAGGCGGTGATCCTGTAATGTCCCCGCGCGATACTTTGCTGGCCCTCGCGATCGTCATTGTGTGGGGCGTCAACTTCATGGCCATCAAGTGGGGCGTGGCGGAGGTTCCGCCACTGCTCCTGACGGCGCTGCGCTATGTCGTGGCGACGGTGCCAGCGATCCTCTTCATAAAACGCCCGCAGGTGTCGCTTGGCATCCTGATCACCTACGGCCTCTTCATCGGTGTCGGCCAGTTCGGTTTCCTGTTCACCGCGATCCATCTGGGCATGCCCGCCGGTCTTGCGTCACTGGTGCTGCAGCTCCAAAGCTTCTTCACCATCGGGCTCGCGGTGCTGCTGCTGCGCGAGCGACCCGGCCCGGCGCAATTGGTTGGCGCGCTGGTGGCCATCGTCGGCGTCGGCATCATCGCGGTCGAGAAGCTCGAGGGCGCGGCGGTCTGGCCGCTGCTGATGACGGTCTGCGCGGCCTTGGGGTGGGCGGCGTCGAACATCACCGTCAAGCGCGCTGGCAAGATCGACATGCTGTCCTTCGTGGTGTGGTCGAGCCTGGTGCCGCCGATCCCGCTGCTGCTGCTGTCGCTGCTGTTCGAAGGACCGGGCGCCGTTCCCTATGCCGTCAGCCACATCACGTGGCTCGGCATCGGTTCGCTGCTCTTCGTGGGCTGGATCTCGACCGATTTCGGCTATGGGGCATGGAGCTACCTGCTCGGCCGTTATCCCGCCTCGACGGTCGCGCCGTTCACCCTGCTGGTGCCGATCGTCGGTCTGTCGACGGCGTGGCTGGTGCTGGGCGAAGGCCTCAGCGTGCTGGACCTGGTCGGCAGCGTGCTGGTGTTCGCGGGGCTCTTGCTCAATGTCTTCGGCCCGCGTCTCCTCGCCGGCCGCGTGGCCGAGGCTTGAGCATGCGCTGGGTGGCCATCTTCACCGACAAGCCCGGCGCCCTCGCGATCCGTGAGGCGAATGCTGAGGCGCATTTCGACTACCTCGAAGCGCACCGCGACCAGATCCGGCTCGCGGGCGGCGTACGCGATGAGCCGGGCGGTCCGCCAGACGGCGGCCTGTGGATCCTCGACAACCTAAAGGATCGCACCGAAGCGGTGCGTCTGTGCGAACAGGACCCATTCTTCACCGCGGGCTTGCGCCAGAGCTATGTGCTCAAGGCCTGGGGCTTTGCGCCCTGCTACGCGGACGTTGAGCTTTAGGCCGCAACTTCCGGACGTACGAAGTCGCCCGTTTCCTGATCCATCACCCAGAGTTCCGCAGTGGAGACGTCGAACCAGGCGCCATGTACCGTCAGTTTCCCCTCGGTCTCCTTGGACTTGATGTAGGGGAAGGTGCGTAGGTTCTTGATCGAGTTGCGCACCGACAGCCGCTCGAGCGCCGTCTCACGCTCCGCTGGCGTCATGAAGCTGTAGGTCGAGACCTGCTCCGTCACCGGCGTCAGCATGCTCATCCACTTGCCGATGAAGTCCCCTTGCGCCAGTGGCGCTCCGGGATTGAGGGCCCAGCGGATGCCGCCGCAGCGGCCATGGCCCAGTACGATGAGGTCGGAGATGCCGAGCGCGTTGACGGCATATTCGATGCCCGCGGAGGTGCCATGCTGGCCGGCGTCGGGCTGGAACGGCGGCACGAGGTTGGCGATGTTGCGGAGCACGAACAGCTCGCCAGGCCCGGAGTCGAAGATCGTCTCGGGCGCGGCGCGGCTGTCGCAGCAGCAGATCACCATGGTGGTCGGCGACTGCCCGCCGCGGGCCAGTTGCTTGTAGCGCTCCGTCTCTCGGGCGTAGCGGCCCTCAATGAAGTGCTTGTAGCCGTCGAGGAGATGCTGCGGAAAGCTGTGCATGGCGTCCGATTAGCGGTAAGTAGCCGCCGGTTCAACTCTGGTCCCCACGACCACAAGGCATTCTGGGTATGCAGATCTATCGTTTCTTGAGCGGGGAGGACGATTCGTCCTTCTGCCACAAGGTCACCAAGGCACTGAGCGAAGGCTGGGTGCTGCACGGCTCGCCGACCTACGCGTATGACGCCAATGAGCAGAAGATGAAGTGCGGTCAAGCGGTTACGCGCATCGTCGCCGACCAGCCCTACGACCCGGACAAGAAGCTCGCCGATTACCGCTGAGCCCAGGTCTTTTGGCTAAACCCATTATGAACACCCGCTTCACGCTGGGTTCCGAGCCGGCGCCCTAAACCTCCACCCAAGAACGCGGCGAGATGAAGCCGCAACACTGAGTGGAGTGACGAGAATGAACGCCAAGGTCCTGACCCTCGCCCTCGTGGCTGCGATCATTGCCTTGCCGGTTCCCGCGAGCCAGATCCTGGCTGGGACGTTTTCGGCCTCCCCATCGCGGTCTGCTGCAGCGCCCGAGGCGAATGGCCTCGGCCTGCTGCTGCAGGACCCGTTCCTGATCGACCAGATGAGCTATTCGGCGCCAACACGCCCCAGCGACGCCGATCCGAGCCGGAGCTAGCCTCCGACGGGCCCTTCACGCGAACACACCCCTCAGGGCTGCGTATTGCAGCAGCAGGATCGTCTTGGCGTCAGCGATTTCGCCCGTCTCGACCATCTTGAGTGCTGCGACGAAGGGGAGTCGAACGACTTCAATGTCCTCCCCTTCGTCCTCCATCCCTCCACCTCTTGATTCGGCGGGGCCGTCGACGATGCCGACGAACAGGGTCAGCCGCTCAGTCACCGAGCCGGGGCTCATGAAGCAGTCATAGGCCTGGTCGATGCGGCCGACACGGTAGCCCGTTTCTTCCACGGCTTCCTTGCGGGCGCAGATCTCCGGGCCGTCGCCGTCGAGCTTGCCGGCACAGACCTCGATCACATACGGGGTTTCGCCCCGATAATAGGCGGGATAG
>Ga0207683_10005685_pt1 | contig 10695 bp, 8 predicted proteins | sample KBSM73metaG_FD_184333 | JGI IMG/M metagenome (GOLD analysis project Ga0207683, IMG submission 184333) | Miscanthus rhizosphere microbial communities from Kellogg Biological Station, Michigan, USA - KBS M7-3 metaG (SPAdes) (version 2) | ecosystem: Host-associated > Plants > Roots > Rhizosphere >...
GGCTTCGAGGCCGCCAACGCGATCGGTTTCCTCGCCGCGCGCGGTCAGCATGATGATTGGCACGTCACGCGTCAGGTCTTCCTTGCGCAACCGCCGCGCCAGTTCCAGGCCGCTCATTCCCGGCAGCATCCAGTCGAGCAGGATCAGGTCGGGCACGCGCTCGGCGATCATGCTCTGCGCGCCGCGCGCATCGCCCGCGTGCGCCGGTTCCATGCCGGCCTTGCGCAGTGCGAACGCGACCATGTCGCGAATCGCGGGCTCGTCCTCGACGATCAGAATATGTTTTTGCACGATGAGCCCAGGTCATGCGCCGGGGTCGGCGCTTTGTGACACGGCTGTTATTGGAGCGGCTGATTGTTACGCGACGGTGACACGGGCTCACAAGCGGCTGAAAAACACACGGAAAGTCCCGATTTGGGCGGATCGGAGACGAGCTTGCCCTGGTCGGCCGGCTTGATCTTGCGACGGCGCAACTCGAGCACGATCGGAGTCATCTGCTCGATCAGGGCCTCGATGCGCTTGCGCTGGTAGAAATTCAGGTCCGCCCGTTTCGACAGGTCCTGGAGCTGGTTGTAGGCGTCTTCGGCGCGGCCGTTGAGATACGAGGCGACGGCATAGGATTCGCCGGCACGAACCTTGTCGCCGGCCATGTCGCTGGCACGGCCGAAGACGGTGTGGATCTGCGGATCCTCGTCGTCGCGCGCGAGCAACGGGCGCAGGATTTCCTGCGCCTGGTGGCCCGCGGTGTTGTCGGTCACGTGCAGCAGCGCCTGTGCGTGCGCCAGCGCCAGCGCGCGATTGTTCGGCCGGCTCTTCTCGAGACGGGCGTAACGCTGCAGCGCGAGATCACGCTGGCCTGCGAACAGCTCCGCATCGCCGAGCGCGAGCTGGAAGGCGAGGTTGTCCGGATCGCCGTCGGCGAGTTTCTGCAGATGCGCGATCGCTTCCCTGGCCCGGCCGCCGAGGGTCAGTGCCAGCGCGAGCCCATAGTGGTTCGCCGCGGTGTCGAAGCCGGCGCCGTCGCGAAAATTGTTCGTGTAGTACGCGATGCTTTCGGCCGGATGGTTGTTGCCGAGTACGCGCACGCGCTCGCGCATGAGGTCGTAATACGCTTCCGACCGAGCGAGCAGGCGCGCGCGACTTTCCGGCGCATCCGTGAGCTTGATCAGCGCGGGATTCGCCGCCGCGGAGATGCCGGGAAGCAGCGCGGCCGACGGAATCGGCGTGTTCGTTGCTGGCGCCTTGTCCGAGCCGCTCTTGTCCGGTTCCTTCACCTCCCCGACGGTCACCACGGGCCGGTAGTCCTTCTTGATGACGGCAGCGCGTGCCCGGGCCTCGCTGATGCGTTCGGTCGTCACCGGATGGTCCATCAGCATCGCCGGCACGTCGTTTTCGTCGAACCCGGGACGCAACGCGCGCTGCATGTTCTCGAACACGTTCGCCATCGCGTCGGCGTCGTACCCGGCCTTGGCCAGCGTCTGGATGCCCACCCGGTCGGCCTCGCTTTCGTCGGCGCGCGTGAAGTTGATCTGCATCTGCGCGGCGAGGCCCTGGGCCACGGCGATTGCACCAACGTCGCTGTTGCTCGTGCTGTACGGGCTCTGGTGCGCCGAAGCTGCGATCGCGCCGATCATCGCCAGCACGACGAGCGGGGCCATCTTCTGTTCAGCCTCGACCGCGCGGATCAGGTGATTCTGCGTGATGTGCGAGATTTCATGGGCGAGTACCGCGGCGAGTTCGTTTTCGCCCTTTGTCATCGTGATCAGGCCGATGTTCACGCCGACGAATCCGCCGGGGAGGGCGAACGCGTTGATCTCGTTGTCGCGCACGGTGAAGAACGTGAACGGCTGATCCGCCTTCGGACTGTAGGAGACGAGACGGAAGCCGAGCGTGTTCAGGTAGTCGGTGACGAGTTCGTCGTCGAGCAGCAGGCTCTGGTTGCGCAGCTCGTGCACCATGTAGAAACCATACTGGCGCTGCTCCTCCGGCGACGCGACCATGCCCGCCGAACTGCCGATGTCCGGCAAGGGCGTGTCGTAGGCGTGCGCAATGCCGGTGGCAGCCGTTATGCTGGCCAGCAGCAGCGCCGAGAGGTGGATCCGGCAGGTCATGGCGGGCGGGTCGAGCGGAAGGTTCTTTCGACACCTTAACGCACCGGAGGTTCCTGTTCCATACCGGCGACTTCGGGGCAGCGAACGCGGGCACGGCTTCCGCGGCGGCGGTGGTGCAGCGAGGCGGTGCCGCCATCGTCCCTACGGCTTGTCATGGCGAATCGAGGCACCATCTAGAGCGAAGGCCGATATGGCGAACGGGTTCAATCGATGGCAAAAGTAGAAATCTATACCAACGCGAGTTGTGCCTGGTGCCTCGCAGCGAAGATGCTGCTCAAGCAGAACGGGTACGACTACCAGGAGTTCCGCATCGACCTCGACCCGGACAAGTACGCCGAGATGCTCGATCGCGCGCAGCGGCGCTCGGTCCCGCAGATATTCATCGACGATCGGCTGATCGGCGGCTACGAGGAACTGGCCGACGCCGTTCGTGCCGGACAGATTGGCCCGGGCGGCACAACGGCGTAGTTTCGGGCGCTGCGGCTTGCCTGGCCCGGCGTGCTCGAGTGCAACCCGTTACGGCGAGACGCGGACCAGATGCACCGCCGCACCGTCGGCGCGCGTGCCGTCCATGCGCGTGATCGCGACCGCATCGAAGCGACCCAGTACGCTGCCGTCGCTGCGCACCGCCGTGCAACGCGTCGGCGGCAGCTCTTCGTTTTGCGTTTCGAGCTGACAGTCGAGCGTGACGCCGACCGCGGCGTCGGCGAGGCGGAAGCGGTCGGCGTCCTGAACCGGCACGCGCGACAGCCGCAGCCGCTGCGGCGGGCTTTTTTCGTCGGCGAGAAGAATCCAGTCGCCCTGCCAGGCGCTGCCGTCGCCGGCGTCCTCGAACGGCAGGCGGACCAGCTGCATCGTCTGCAGCTGCAGCGCTGCGTTCTCGCCCGACCCGGAACGGCTCAGCCATGCCGTCGCGAGCGCGTTGCTGTGGAATTCCAGGTCGAGCATGAGGCCCGCCTCGCCGCGCGGCACGGTCGAGACCGCTGCGAGCGGGTCGCTGCCGCCGGCCAGCTGGATCAGCGGGATATGCGCGACCCGGCCGTCGAGTTGCGCGGTCCCGAACTGCCAGTTGCCGCGGCCGTCCCGGTCGTAACTGAGCAGAGCCGCCGACAGCTGCGAACCCTGCAGCTCCAGGCTGAACACGTTTCGTCCGCCGCCATGTTCGGTCGACGTTGTCCACCAGAACCCGGTCTCGGGCGTGAACGGTGTCGCGGCGTGCGTCGTATCGATCAGAGAAAAGGCGCGCAGACGCGGTTCGGCCTGCGCGCCGTTCGCCGCGTAGAATGAAACGTGATAGATCCCGGCCGCCAGTTCCGGCAGTCCCAGTGCGAGCGCGGGATTGACCTCGATCGAGAATGGCGTCGGCTGGTTCGCGCACAATCCGAGCATCGTGCGCGCATCGACGCGCAGGTCCGCTCCGGCCAGCTTCGCGGTTTCGAAAGTCGGCGCGCACGGTGTGGGCCACATCCCGCCGATCGCGAGCATCGTAGGCCCGCTGCCGACCGCTCGCGACTGCGTGATCGAATAGCCGCCCGGATCGGCAGTGGTCGCGGGCGCGGACATCGTCACTTGCGCGGCGGCCGCGCAGAACAGCCCGAACGCAAGCAGTGGAACGGCTGCAAGCTGCGCGCGGCGCAACATCGGCGGTCTCGGGCGTTCCAGGTCAGGCCACGTGTGCATCGTGCGAATTTCTTGTGAGTGGCCCGAGTCTAACGGATAATTCACGCTCAATTGTTTGCAAAACGTTGGCATGGCGCCGTCGTGCCGCGCTCCCGTGCGCGCGGAATCGCGCGGATCCCGGGCCTCTCGTAGATGGAGTCATACCGTGAGAAAGACAGCACCATGAGCACGATGATTGCCGTGATTCGCGGCGACGGCATCGGCCCCGAAATCATGCGCGCGAGCCTGCGCGTGATCGACGCGCTGGATTGCGGGTTGCAATACGACGTCGTCGAAGCGGGACTCGCGGCGCAAGATCAGTGCGGCGAGCTGCTGCCACAGGCGACGCTCGACGCGATCGCGCGTCATCGCGTCGCGCTCAAGAGTCCGCTGACCACGCCGGTCGGCGGCGGCTTCGCGTCCCTCAACGTCGAATTGCGCAAGCGCTTCGACCTGTACGCGAACGTGCGGCCCGCGATCTCGTTCCCGGGCACGAAATCGCGTTACGAGAACATCGACCTGATCACCGTGCGCGAGAACACCGAAGGCGCGTACATCGGCGAAGGCCAGCACCTTTCGGCCGACGGCGACACCGCGACGCTGACGCAGCGGATCACGCGCCACGGTTCGGAGCGCATCGTGCGCTATGCGTTCGACCTGGCCCGGCGCGTCGGCCGCCGCAAGGTGACGATCGTGCACAAGGCGAACATCCTGAAGTCGACGTCCGGGTTGTTCCTGAAGGTTGCGCGCGAAGTCGCGGCCCAATTTCCCGACATCGCCTGCAACGAGATGATCGTCGACAACTGCTGCATGCAGCTCGTCATGAATCCGTATCAGTTCGACGTGATCGTGACGACGAATCTGTTCGGCGACATCCTGTCGGATCTGTGCGCCGGACTGGTCGGCGGCCTCGGCCTCGCGCCGGGCGCGAACATCGGCACGGAGGCGGCGATCTTCGAGGCCGTGCACGGTTCGGCGCCCGACATAGCCGGTCGCGGCATAGCCAATCCCTGTGCACTGCTGCTGGCGGCGGGCCAGATGCTCGAGCACATCGGCATGAACGAGCACGCGCGCCGCCTGCGCGCGGCGATCCGGGAAACCGTCGTCGCGAAAGACCGCGTCACGCCCGATCTTGGCGGCAGCGGCACGACCGAGACCTTTGCGGATGCGCTGATCGAGCGCGTCCGTGGCACGGCCGCAGCATAATCGCCATTATCCACAAATCCACAATTGTAGACCATGCGAACTGTAGGCTGGGCTGGCAAGCCCAGCTTGTTCGGTGAAGGTTCAAACTGCTGGGCTTGTCAGCCCAGCCTACGTGCTGGGCTGGAGCGCCCAGCTTGTCCGGGAGGTTAAAGCTGCTGGGCTTGTGAGCCCAGCCTACGTGCTGGGCTGGAGCGCCCAGCTTGTCCGGGAGGTTAAAGCTGCTGGGCTTGTCAGCCCAGCCTACGCAGCTTTCTCCCGTCTCCCCTCTCCCGTCACTGGCCGGCAGGCAGCGACAGCGTCGTGATCGCGTCGTTGGTCCGGCTGAAGCTTCCGCCGCCGGGGTAGTTGATCGTGAACGACGCCGTGCCGTTCGGCGCTGCGCCGTTCGTGGCCGGCGGAGTCAGGTGCAGCGTCAGCGTGCCGAGTGACGTCGTCTGCGTCGTGGCCGGCGCCGTGCACGTCCGGCAGTAGCCGTTCGCACGCGCAAGCAGTTCCAGGTTCGCCGTTCCGTTGACGAGCGATCCGCTGGCCACGGCCCACGCCGGCAGGCCGGCTGCGTCCGGGTAGTACATCAGCACGAACAGCGAGGACGAGCTCGCGTCGCCGTTGAAGTTCAGAAATTCCATGCCCCAGCCGCCGTCGACGGGCGCAAACCAATGGCCGTTGTAGTCCGGCGTCGCATGCTGCGCGGTCGTCACGAGCGGTTCCATGCACCAGTTGCCGGAATCGTTGCCGATGCGCCAGTTCATGACGGCAAGCAGCGGCGCGCCGGTCCTGTCGGTGTCGCGGCAGACCGGCGAATTCGCGGCCTGGTTGAAGTCGACGATCACCGAGGCGGGAATGTTGGTCTGCGTGAGCGACAGCTTGCCGACTCCGTGGTTGTTCCCGTAGGTCGAATACAGCAGCGAATTGCTGTTGCCGTCGAGGCCGGCGACGAAGACGCCGTCGATGACGTTGCCGGTGGCCAGGTACCACTCGGGATAACCGTTTGCGTCGTATGTATAGAAAACAAGAATGTATACATCGCCATAGATTGGATCGTGGCGCGCGAGCTGGAAATCGATGCCGTGCCCGCCGTGCGAGCGATCGAACCAGTTGCTCGGAAACGGCTCGGCGAACGCCGCCGCGGGCGCGGCCGTCAGTGACCAACCGAGCGGCGCGAGCATCGGCGCCGCCAGTCCCATCGCCCGCGACGCGTTGTAGCTCGCATTCATGAGGTCGCCGGCCTGCGCCGTGTGCGAGAGCGTCGAGCCGCTCGAGATCGGATTCGGCGCGTACAGCAACGGGAAACTTTGTGGCGCCGCAAGCGCCTTGAGCTGGTTCACGGTCGAGTCGACGGCGGTCGCTTCCGACCAGCGCAAGCCGTTGTTCGAGATCAGGGAGGCCGCGCGGGCCGCGTCGCCGGCGCCGTTGACCTCGTAGCCCATGAACGGCACCCAGTCCTTCGTGATCGTGTTGACGATCGCGGCGTTGACGTCGTAGATGTCGTCGTACGGGCCTTGCGACAGGTCTTCATAGCCGATCGACGAGCCGCTCGCGTCGATGCCGGCCTTCGCGCCGACCGGCCCGGTCGTGTCGTCGACGTTCGCGAGTCCGAGGAACCCGAGTCCATGCGTGATCTCGTGCATCGCGACGCTGACGAAATCGATCGACGGCCCGCCGCCTACCGCCGGCGTGTAGCCGTAGTAGAACGGTTCTGCGCCGATGACGCCGGCCGTGCCGATGTCCTCGTTGAATGTCGCCTCGATTTCCTCGTTGTTTGTGCCGCCGCACGGGCCGCCGATCAAACCGCACTGGCTCGCGCCGCCGAGGCGAACCGCCTCGGTGATCGCATACCAGGTATAGCGCAGCGGCAACACGTAGCCGCCGAAGTTCGGTTCGTCGACGAGGAACGTGACCGGCGAGGCGTGGGCAATGATCGCGCGGTTCGCGTCGCCGCCCAGGTGCGCCCAACACGCATGGATCGTGATCGGTACGGGCGGCTGTTCGGTCTGCGTGAGCTGCGATACCGCGTACTTGAGCGCGTTCTGGCGCTGCTGGCCGAGCGTCGTGCCGGGATTGCCGCCGACCGGAGCGACGGGCGTCGCATCGGTCCACGGCGTCGTTTCGCACGCCAGCGTCGGATCAGCGTTCGTCGACGGGTTGCTGAAATCGACGGCGATGCTGGCAAGCTGCGGCGTCGCGTAGGTCGTTGCGGTCAGCGTCGTCGCGGCAGCCGTCGCGTTGCTCGTGTTGATGACGGAGATGTACCAGCGGCCGGCGGCGAGCGGCACGCGGCTCGAACGCAGCACGCTGATCGATTCGGCGGACACCGCGCTGTACGAGTGGTATTGCGACCAGCGGTTGAGCGTGTCGCTGCTGACCGCCTGCGGCGATGTCGGAAACGTCGCGTCATTGGGCGCGGGAAACGGCGTCGCGTAACGCACGTACAGGTCGACGTCGCCGCCGTTCGCGTTGACGTTGATCGTCAGCTGCGCCGCGCTGGCATCGACGTCGATGTAGTAGTTGGAGACGAAATTCTGCACCGGCAGGTTGAACTGCACGCCCGTGCCGGACTGCAGCGCCTGGGCGAATGCCGTGCCGCAGGCCGCCAGCGACAGAATTGTATACAAAGCAAGAAAACTACTCCGCCGATAAGCCCGCATCATTGCTGCGGCTCCGGAAACGGTTTGTTCGGGCCTAGCAGACGCGGATTCGGATTGCGCCGCGGTTCGCAGACCAGCTGGACCGTGCCGTCGGGCATGCGCACGGCGGTCGTCTCCATGATCGTCGGCGAAGGCAGCACGGTCGCCATCGGGCGTGACTGCGCCTTCGCGGCGGCGATTGCTCCGCCCGGAACGGCGCGCTGTGGTTGTGGCTCGGCTGCCTGTGCGGCGCCTGCGGCTGCACACACGGCCAGCGCCAGGACCTTCATTCGCATGGGTTTCTTCTCCGAAATCGAGTTGCGCCAACGGTATCACGGCGCCGGTAAAGGAACGCTAAGACATATTAGCGGCCGAACGGTTTCTCAAGATGGGCAAATTGGTCGAGCGCGTGGCGCGGCCCACGCCCCGGACGGTAGGCCCCGGCCAGGGCCGCCTGCAGGAATCTCTCGGCTTGCGCGACCGCGTCGGCCAGTTCGAGTTTCCGCGCGAGGCCCGCCGCGATCGCCGAAGACAGGGAGCAGCCCGTGCCGCGCGCCAGCCGCGGAACCCGCGCATGGGCGAATTCGAGCGTTGCCGCGGCATCGACGAGCACGTCGTGCACCTGCCGGCTGCGCAAATGGCCGCCCTTGATCAGCACGGCGCACGCTCCGGTCTCGAGCAGGTCGCGCGCGGCCGGCGCGAGGTCGGCCGGTCGCCGGATCCTTCGACCGAGGAGCAGTTCGGCTTCCGGAATATTCGGCGTCAGGAGCGTCGCGAGCGGAAACAACGCGCGGCGCAGCCGCAGCAGGCCTCTCGCCGGCAGCAGCGAGGTGCCGCTGCTGGAGGCCAGTACCGGGTCGATCACGACATTGCGCATGCGGCTGCCGCTCAGGGCACTCGCAATCGCGTCAACGTTCGCGGCGCTCGCAAGCATGCCGATTTTGGTCGCGCCAATCGGGAAGTCGTCCAGCAGCGCGCGCAGCTGTGCGGCCACTGCGGCCGGCGGAACCCGGTGGATCGACTCGACGCGGCGCGTGTTCTGCGCCGTGACCGCGGTGATCACGCTCAGTCCGTGGACGCCGCAGGCAGCAAGGGTTTTGAGGTCCGCCTGGATCCCGGAACAACCTCCGGAATCGGAGCCCGCTATCGCCAGCACGTTCGGCCGGGAACTCATCGCCATGGGTGTCGATCTCAGTGGGATGATATCGGTGTCACTATTTCGCAACAGTCGGCCGGATCCGGCACGAGAGCCCGGCTGCAGAGTTCGTCACAATATCCGCGCCGTTTCAACGGTTCCACAGCGTTGCTGATGCTTGACGCGATGTTGCTTTTTTGCCAATATCGCGTGCATTCAGCACGACATGCGTGCTGTGCATTTGGGGCCATGCGTCAACAAAAAGCAATCTTGAATCAGTTCGCCGTTGCGGTCGGCCTGGCGCTGGCGCTACCGGCGTGCGCGTTTGCCGCAGCGCAAAGAACCGCGCAGGTCAACGCGACGCAATCGGCGCTGGCGGATCTCGCCGTGTCCGCGACGCTGCTCGACGCCTGGCGCGACTACGCGTTCGCGAGCTTGCGGCCGGATTTTTCCTGGGCCAGCGGAAGTGACGAACCCTTGCGGGCGCCGTCGCTGTTCGAACGCGGCCGTGCGCGCATGCTTCCTCCCGCGTCGCATTTCAACGGCAGCGTCATCGAATCGACGCCGTTCCATGTCGCCGTGACTTCCACGCGTTTGTCCGACACGCCGGGGTACGCTCCGGCGGGCGGCAACAGCTTATTGCCGAGCCACTCCGCCGGACTGCAGCGCTTCGTCGTGGCTCCTTCGGTTTCGCAGCGGCTGGGTTCCGTGGGCTCGGTCAGCTTTTCCGCGATTTTTGCCTATCAGCATTTCGCCGACCTCGGCCTGATCGCTTCGGCGCCGTCTCCGCTCAACGACTTCACCTCGATCGCGCCGCAGTCGACGCGCACCAGCGACACGTCGTCGGGCGCCGGCATGCGCGTGGACTACACGAGTCCGTTGAGCGAATCGGTCGAATGGCAGTTCGGCATGCAGTCGCGCATCAACATGGACGCACTGGACGGCTACCGCGGCGTCTATGCAGAGCCGGGCACGTTCGATATTCCTGGTAGTGCGAACGTCGGCATCGGCTGGGCATTGTCGCCGCGCCTGCGCTTCGATGCGGGCGTCGAGCGGGTCATGTACAGCCAGGTCACGCCGTTCACGAGTTCCGCTCTGCCGCCGCGCTTTCTCGCGCTGCTGAGCAGCAGCGTCAGCCCGGTGTTTGCCTGGCAGGATCTGGACGTCTATTCGGTCGCCGCAACGCTGCGCGACCCGAGCTCCGGCGACTGGACTCTGCGTTACAGCACGCGTGAACAGCCGATGCCCACGTCGGTGTTGCTGCAACAGGCGCTGCCGAACGCGTCGGCACGCAACTACGAACTGGGTTACGCGCGCGGCTTCGGCCAGCGCTCGACGTTCCGCCTCTCGGCGTCCTACGCGCCGACCGATTTCATTCTCGGCGTGCCGCTGAGCTACAGCGTCAGCCACGCCGGCAACCAGATGCAGTGGGAAGCACTCTGGATCACCAATTTCTGACACTTGCGGCTTTCAGGGCTAAGCGCATGTATTACGGGAGCCAAAAGCTCCCGTTTTTTTTTGCAGTTTTGGGCCGAGTGACAGTTCGCGCCGCCAGCCCTTACAACATTTCCGAAGCGTAGTCGGCGAGGCGCGAGCGTTCGCCGCGGCGTAGCGTGATGTGCGCCGAGTGTTGCCAGGCGGCGAAACGGTCGACCGCGTAGGTCAGGCCCGATGTCGTCTCGGTCAGATACGGCGTGTCGATCTGTTCGACGTTGCCCAGGCAGATCATCTTGCTGCCGGGGCCCGCGCGCGTCAGCAGCGTCTTCATCTGCTTCGGCGTCAGGTTCTGCGCCTCGTCGACGATCACGTAGCGGCTCAGGAACGTTCGGCCGCGCATGAAATTGAGCGAGCGGATCTTGATCCGCGAGGCGAGCAGATCATTCGTCGCCGCGCGGCCCCAGGCGCCGCCTTCCTGCGGAGTGGCGAGCACTTCGAGGTTGTCCGTCAGCGCGCCCATCCA
>Ga0207683_10005687_pt1 | contig 10694 bp, 17 predicted proteins | sample KBSM73metaG_FD_184333 | JGI IMG/M metagenome (GOLD analysis project Ga0207683, IMG submission 184333) | Miscanthus rhizosphere microbial communities from Kellogg Biological Station, Michigan, USA - KBS M7-3 metaG (SPAdes) (version 2) | ecosystem: Host-associated > Plants > Roots > Rhizosphere >...
CCACACCACCCAGGGCGGATTCGACCTGCGGGCACGGGTCGCCGCCCGGCTGTCCGGGGCGCCCACCGACTGGTTCTCGGAGTGCTTCCGGTGAGGGTCATCGGCTACCTGCCGGACTGGGCCGGGGACCCGGCGCAGCTCCCCTATGGCCAGCTCACCCACATCTGCTACGCCTTCGCCCTGCCCGCCGACAGCCGCGGCGGCCTGCGGTTCTCCTCCACGCATTCGCAGGACAAGCTGCGGGACGTGGTCCGGCGGGCGCACGCCGCCGATTGCCGGGTGCTGATCTCCGTCTTCGGCGGCCTGCAGTCCGGGGACCTGCAGATGGTGCGGACCGCGGCGAGCTCGGGCACCGGACGGGCCAACATCGTCCGGTCCGTCATGTCCATCGTCGACGACTACGGCCTGGACGGCGCGGACATCGACTGGGAGTACCCGACCAATCAGGGCGGCGACTACACCGCGCTGATGCAGGGGCTGCGGTCCGCGCTGGGCGGGCGGCTGCTCACCGCCGCCGTCATCGCCGGTGCGAACTTCTCCGCCGGGCTGGCCATCCAGCCGCCCGTGTTCGACCTGGTCGACTGGTTGAACATCATGACCTACGACGACAACCTCGCCGGGCAGCCGCACGCCAGCTACGACTTCATGGTCTATTACTGCAACCAGTGGCTGGCCCGGGGACTCCCGGCGGGCAAGCTGGTCGCCGGGATTCCGTTCTACGCCCGGCCCGGCGGCCGGTCCTACGCCTCGTTCGTCGCGGCGGACCGGGCCAACGCGGACCGCGACGTCGTCGACGGCGCGGGTTACAACGGCCGCCCGACGGTGCGGGCGAAGACGCAGTGGGCGAAGGCCAACGCTGGCGGCGTCATGTTCTGGGAGCTGTCCCAGGACACCCACGACGACACCTCGCTCGTCGCGGCCATCTCATCGGTCGCCGGTTCCGGCGACTGGTTCACCGAATGCTTCGGAGGAGCGGCATGAGCACCAACCCGAAGGCTGACGCCTGGATGGAGTCGTATTTCGTCCGGTGGGGCTACGACCCGGGCAATACCGGCAACACGGAGCCCCTGTCTCAGTCGTTGGTCAGCACCAACGGCTTCTCGGCCCGCGCGGCGATCGCGGCGGAGGGTGTCCATGACACCGTCGTCGGCGTCCTGCGGGCGGAGGAGTTCCGGCTGTCCGCGTCGAACATTGCCATGCAGCTGCTGGACAACGAGCAGATGGCCTACGAGAACCAGGTCAAGCCGCCGGGGGCGTCGGACGACTGGCAGCCCAACCGGGAACCGGTGCGCACCTTCATCGTGGCCACCAACGGGCAGGTCTACCGGAACGGCGGGAAGCTGGACGCACTGCTGGCCGTGGCGTCCGAGAACAACAAGCTGCTGCGTGCGATCGCCGTCGGGATGAAGTTGGATGTGTCGGCGATCCTGCACCCGACGACGCCGACCGAGGAGAGCTGATGGCGTTGGACTTCGGGGCGCTGACCCGGGAGATCGCCGCGATGCCGACGGTGCAGGCCGGGCTGATCCTGGCGATGGCCCGGATCCGCAACGCCATGGAGGCGTTCGTGGAGTCCGAGGACCTGGACGGGCTGCGGGAGCTGCTGGCGGAGTTGGACGCGAACAGTGCGGTACTGGCGGACGCCGTGCTGGATCGCACTCCGGCGCAGGCCGCGCATGAGCAGCGTGCCGTGCGGGTGCAGCAGGAGGGCAGCGGGCGGTAACTTCTCGGCGCAGGGACTTGCCACCGTAGCGCGTTACGCGCTATGCTGGTCCTACCGACCCACCAACGGGTCCCTGTCCCGAAGGAGCACCACATGCCGTTCCTGCCCACCATCGAACCCACCACCGGTCACGCCGACCGCAGCGCCTACGGCATCCTCGGCGGACTCATCGCCGGTGGCGTCACCAGCGTCGAAGACGTCCTGCGCGTCGGCGACCTGAACTGGGAAGTTGAGACCCACCCGTTCGCCTCGGCCATCACCACGCCCGGCGAGGTCATCATCACCGAACAGGGCGTCACCACCATCGAGCCCAACACCCAGGTCGTCGGCCCCAAGAACAAGCACCTGGTCGTCCGACGAAACCCCGACGGCACCCGGCAGGCCCTTGAAGCGGTGGTGCACAAGGACTACCCGCCGATCCAGCACCGGCAGATCGTCGAGCTCGGCCAGGCCCTGGTCGACTCCTCCGACGTCAGCTGGAGCGCCGCCGGACACTACCGCGGCGGGTTGAAGAACTTCCTGCAGCTGGACTTCCCGGAAGGGATCCTGATCGGCGGCCGGGACGCGGTCGACCTGTCGCTGGTCCTGTTCGGCGGCCACGACGGCCGCAGCTCCGTGCTCGGCGTGCCCACCGCCACCAGGCTCGCGTGCAGCAACCAGTTCCCCGCGTTGCAGCACTCGGAGGTCCGGTTCTCCATCCAGCACCGCGGCAACGTCGAGATCAAGCTGGCCGAGGTGCGCGCAGCCATCGGACTGACCTTCCAGGCGGCCGAGGAGGTCCAGGCCATCGGCGACCGGCTGATCGCCGCGCCGATCACCAGCAAGGAGTTCCTGTCCTTCGTGGACGTCATCTACCCGCTGGCCCGGGACAAGGACGGCGACGTCACCGGACAGAGCCGCAACCGGCAGGCCGAGGTGCGCGCGATCTACGAGACCGAGGCGGACCAGGCCAGCATCCGCGGCACCCGGTGGGGCGCCCTGCAGGCCGTCATCGCCTACGAGGACTGGCACGCGGTCACCCGCGGTGACAGCGAGACCGCTCACGCGCGGCGGATCGTCGCGCACACCGCAGACCCGATCAAGCAGCGGGCCACCGACCTGCTGCTGTCCGGGGTCTGACCCCCACCGACTCCCCGGCGCTCGTGTCCCCCACGCGGGCGCCGGGGTACATCCCCCTCTGGAGCAATCATGTACGGACGCGACGACGGCCTGCCGCCGCTGCTCAACGACATCCCCCAACTGCTGGGGTTCGGCGGCCTGGCCGACCATCCAGGTGTCGGCCTGGCGCCGCAGACCGTGCGCCGGTACTGGCTCAAGGACCTGGTCAGCGGGTACTGGAGCCTGGTGCCTCGCCCGGATGTCGTCCTGCTCGGCGTCGGGCGGCGAATGCTCCCCGGCTGGACGCCGGAGACCGCGGGCATCTGGGTGCGCACGCGGCCGGGCCGATGGGTGGAGGACACCGAGGACCAGGTCGGTTCGTAGCACGATGGGGTGTCGTCTCGGGTAGGGCGTGACGCCGGACACGATCCGGCGGTACGGTCGACACACACCCGGGGAGCCGCCCCGGAAGCCCACCCGGAGGGCCGCAATGGCTGACAACTCGGCAGTTCTGCAGACGAACCACACGAACTGGGACAATCGGGCCGGAGCGCCGCAGAACCGCCCGTACGACTACATCGAGGGCCGGGTCGGTACGAACGCGTTCAACGGCACCGGCGCGCAGACCGTGTTCAACATCCCGCACGGCCTGGTCAACGCCGCGGGTAACGGCATCAAGCCGACCTACTACAACGCCCACGGCATCGACGCGGTGTCCAACGCGGCCAACATCGTCACCGCCACCACGACCAACATCGTGGTGACCTACACCGCCGCCCCGGCGTCCGGCACCAACAACGTCAACCTCAACTGGATCGCGGGTCGGTGACCGACCCCAGCAACGCTGGGGTCCTGCAGTCGTTGTCCGAGTCCTGGCGACGCCGGGACGAGCAGCAGCCGTCTCCCCAGCGGACCGAGCCACCTGATTCCAAGCCCGTCGAGCGGCCCGCGGTCGAGCCCGACGAGGAACCCGACCAGGTGACCTCGACGCCCACGGCCGCCGAGGAGACCGCCGAGAAGCCCAGCCGACACACCGGTCGGCGGGGCCGCACCACCGACCCCCGGTAGGGGTCACCTGTCCCAGATGTAGTGGTGCCCCCGGAGTGTTCGTAGCACTCCTGGGGGCCTCGCATTCCACCCACCGCCGCGGTGAAAGGTCCACGATGCCCCCATATTGCGGTGCCCCCTTTGCCCTGTCAACGACTGAGCGCTCAATTGTGGGCCCGCTGTGAGTGAACCTGACGGCTTCGACCTACGCGGCCCATGGCTGGACGCCGCCGAGCGGGTCGCCCTCAACATGATCGAGGGCGTCGACCCACGAGACCTTGAGCTGCCGATCGGCGAGTATTCACGGGAGGGTGTCGAACGGTACGCGCGGGAGTACTGCGCCGCCGCGGGCAACGCATCCCTCGGCGTCGTCTATGCCGTTGCCTCCGTCGGCGTCTGCACAGCCACCCAGGGCGCCTGGACCACCCTGTGCCCCAAACACGGCGGCGGCTGGTTGGAGATCCCCACCATCCAGTACGCGATGGCGATCGCCGACTCCGGCGTCGGCAAGTCCACCATCCTGGACGCCGTACGGCGGCCCCTGCACCGAGCCCTGCACGAAGGGGTGGAGCGGCGCACCGCCCGCATGGTGGAGCTGCGCGGACAGGCCGAACGCCGCGCCCGGGAACGCCTCCCGGAAGACCAGGGCCTCGGCGCCCGGTTCGACTCGAAGCCGTTCGCTACCGTGTTCAACGCCGGGATCTGCCCGGTCACCCTGCTCAAGGACTCCACCATGGAGGCGCTCGGGCAGACGCTGGCCGCCAACGGAGGCCACGGCACCGTGGCCTCCGCGGAGGCCGAACTGTTCCGGGCCATGGCCGCCTACAACACCGACGGCGGCAGCCTGAGCCTGCTGCTGGACCAGTGGTCCCAGGAAGGCATCTCCACCGCCCGGGTCACCCGCGGCCTGGTCGAGATGGACGACGTATCCCTCAACCTGATCGTGCTGTTCCAGTCCGATGTGTTCGCCGACGTTACCGGCGGCCTCAACGGCCGCTCCGGCGGCGGCGACTCCTGGATCAGCCGGGGCGTGCTCGGTCGGGCCTGGGTAGTGCGGGCCGCGCAGCTCGGCGGGTATGAGCGGCTCGCCCAGTTCTACGGGGAGGACGTCGACCTGCAGTTCGTGGGCGACGGCATGACCCTGGAGGACGGCGAGAAGACCCCGCTGGGTTGGGCCCTGCACGACTACGAGGACGCGCTGTCCTCCCTGGTCGAGAAGTCCGACATGTACCGGGCATCCAAGGCCATGCACCGCCAGTGGCGGCTCGGCCTCATCGAGCACGGCGCCGACTACCCGGTCGGCGAGCCGGAGCGGCCGGTGCGGCACGAGATGCAGTTGGGTCGGGATGCTCGCCGCGCCTACTTCCGGGTCCAGCGGATGCGGTTGTACCTGGAGTCCCGGCTGGCCGACGACACCGTCGACGAGGACGTCCGCGCGGTCTTCGTCCCACTGATCTCCCGCTGGACCCAACACGTCATGCGGGAGGCCGCCGTCATCTCGCTGGGCTCCGGCCGCCGGGAGGTCAGCGCCCGCGCCATCGAGGACGCCGCGACCCGGCTCGTGCCGTGGCGGCTCGCGCACAGCGCCGACGCGCTACTGACCCGGCAGGCGGAAATCACCGGCACCCTGATGGCGCAGGCCGCGATGAGCAACCCGCGCAGCGTCGACCTGAGCGCAACCGGCATCGTCGCCGGACACCTGGCCCGGCTCGCCATCACGAAGCCGTCGTCGCGGGCCGAGGGGTTCACCGCGGACCAGATCCGAGCCCGCGCCCGCGGCGTCCTCGCCCGGCAACGCGGCGGCACCGGCATCGGTGTCGCGCAGGTCGTCCACGCCGCGCTCGATGAGCTGGTCAGCGACCCCACCAGCGGGGTGACCACGAACTTCGACGGGGTCAACCCGGTGACCGGCAAGCCGGTCACCCGGTACGTCATCGAGGCAGGGGCCGTCGAGCGGTGGGCGCGATAAGCTTGCGACCGGTCGCCTGATCCCCGAACGCTAGTACGGTCATGGGGTATGACCACGCCCACGCCCGACCCGCACTACGCGCTGACCTTCTCGCCGGTCGCCGAGAGCGACACGCCGCCAGCCCCAACACCTGCCACGGTTGAGCCACCGATGCAGCTGCTGTACGTGCCGCCGCTGTACACCTACGCCTACGCGCCAGGAGTCTTCGTTCGGCACGAAGGCCCCGACGAGTTCGACACCGGCCAGACGGCGAAGCTGTGGGGCGCCCGGGAGACAGCCCTGGAGGTTGACGAGGCCACCAAGGACGTCATCAAGGACCTGTGCCTGCGAGGCGTCCCAAAAGCTGACGACCCGGGCGGCACCCCACCGGTCGAGGGTGGCGCCCGGGTCGGACGCGGCTACGTCTACCTCGACGAGTTCCCCGGCGGCACCCCAGCCGACCAGCTCCGCAACGCGGTCAGCAGCACCAACCAGGCCATCGTGCCGATGCCCGGCACCGTCATCGACGTCGGCAACTCCCCGATCGTCATGCCCGCCCGGAAGGTGATCGCCGGACTCGGCGGCCCGCAGAACGAGTTCAAGGGCACCTGGCCGGTCTACTTCCGCGGTTCCGGCGCCGCAATCCGCAACGCCCCCGTCGGCACGAACTACGGCGGGAACAAGGGTTGGGGCCTGGAGAACATCTGCATGGTCGGCCAGCCCGGCCTGGCGATGATCGAGCAGGTCACCGCCGCCAACCAGCTGGACTACCTGTCCTTCGACGGCTGCAGCTTCGACACCTGGAACTACGTCCTGGACGGCCCCACCTTAGGTGTACACATCGGCGGCAACTGCTACACCAACAACATCTACGGCTCGTTCGCCTACCGCTTCAAGGGCAGCGACAGCCAGCTGTTCATGGACGGTGGAAAACTGGACTTCGGCGGCGCGGGCAACAACCCGAACGCCACCAACATCATCTTCTCGCTCAAGGAGAAGAGCACGATCGGCCCGCTGTACATCACCGGCGCACCCGCCCGGTGCGTGCTCATCGAGGGCGGCTACGACCGGGCCGGGCTGACGTTCCTGGGCACCGTCATGGAAGGACGCAACGTGGGCAATCAGTCCGCCGGTGCGGTGCTCGCCGTCACCGGCGCCGACGCCACCTTCGTCGGCTGCCAGTTCAACTTCTCGAAGGCGGGCCGCGACCAGGGCATCGTCAACGTGTCCGGCGGATCGGCCAGCTTCATCGGCTGCCGTTGGCGCCGCGCCGCCAACTACGGGCCGGAGATCTACCAGTCCGGTGGGGTGGTCGACGTCAGCGGTGCCCGGCTCATCGACCCGGCGCAGCCGCCCCGGCAGATCGACTACCACAAGGCCGGTGGCACCCTGCTGGCCGCCGACGGCACTGTCAGGATGGTCTGATGACCGAGTCCCCGATCCTGCGGTACTTCGCCTACGAACACCTGCAGCCGCCGCTGGCCGCGGTGTCGTCCTGGTTCTACCAGCTGGCCCACGACATCGAGCGGGACCTGCCCGCCGGGGCGGAGAAGTCCACCGCACTGCGGTACCTACTCATCGCCAAGGACGCTGCTGTCCGCGCCGCGTTGGACCTGCCGACGGACGTGCACCTGCCCGAGGGCTAGCGCCGCACCAGCCGCCGCACCACGATGCCCCAACACAGGGCGCTGGCCAACGCCAGCGCCACCGCTGTGGCGTAGTACACCCCGGCCGCCCAGTAGTCCATCACGGAACCTCCCTCCACGCGAACGTGCTCGCCAGCAGGTCCGGATTGCCCCGGGGACGGTGCCACGCATTGTGCTGCCAACCGCGACTCTCGACCTCCGGAGCAACCCGGGCCATCACGAGGTGATGCCACGCCTCACCCGGGTCCCGCTCTACCGGCACCGTCTCCACAACCTGGCCACGCTGTCGGACCTCGAAGCGATCCGGGTAGACCCAGATGTCTGCGCACACCACCATCACCGACGTACCCCCATCCTGTCCGGGCAAACAGGTTGTTACCCCACAGCCAACGCCCCAACCCCACCGGTCGGGCGAAGGCGCGCCGGTCAGTCCGCCGTCGGTTGGTACGCCAGGCAGGCGGGCAGCCAGGCGAACGTGTCGGTCACCGCCGAATGCGACTGCTGATCCGGCTCGGTCAGCAGGTCGCACTTGCGGTACGACTTCGTCCCGGCGTGCAGGATGAACCGGTGCGCGCACGTCCCGCAGGTGAACGGGCGCGGGTACCGGTCCCACCGACTGGCGTCCGCCGGGGCCTGGGGGTGCAGTGGCAGATGCGTGATCGGATGCTGCCCCAACTCGATCAGCTGCAGCCGCCGCAGCGTCCGGCGCCGATCCGCGGACAGGCCCGACGGCACCTCCGTCAGCCCCGCCAGGGCATCGTCGGCCGGGAACAGTGGTTCCGTCACGACGGACACCGCATCCTCCTGCCGCAGTTGACTGCCCGCAGCATACTCTGTGGGCCTCGGCGCGCCATATGATCAGCCCATGGCATCCAACACGGCGACGCTGGCAGCCACCAACACCGCGTGGAAGACCAGAACCGGACACCCCACCTGGGGCACCGCAACGGTCACCGGCAACGGGTCCACCACAGCCTTCAACATCGCGCACAGCTCCGGTGGTGTGCCCAACAACTACTACGCGCTGCCGATCAGCGAGGCAGCCACCGCCAAGCGGACCGTCACCCGGGACGGTACCAACATCATCGTGACCTACGCGGCTGCCCCCGCCAATGGGGCCAGCCTGTCCTTCCGGTGGGGCACCAGCCGCCTGTAGGAGGCGCCATGCCGACGGACCGCGAACCTCAGCTGATCGCCCAGGCGCTGCGCAAGCGGACCGCCGAAGTCGACCGGAAGCTGGCTCGCCTGCGCGTGCAGACGCTGTTCCTGTTCGCGCTCATCGTCGTCGCCATGCTCGTCATGGCCGTCTACTTCCAGCACCAGGCCCACCAGATCGAGCTCGACCGGTACATCGCCTGCATCCAGCGGCAGGGCGACATCGACCGCTACAACGAGACACTGCCCACCGGCGTGCCACTGCTGCCGGTGCCCGGCTGCCCGCCGGACCCGCGGAACTGAACCACGCTGACCCGCCCGTGCTCATCCAGCCGGGACCGGCACTCGCAGCCGAAGGCGTTGCACACGTAGTCCTCGTCGATGCCATCGCCGTCGTGCAGCACCGCGGAATGAGCACACGCGCGGGCCGGGCACTGCCACCACGCCAACGTCACGGCGTCGCCTCGTCCGCATAGTCCGCGCGTTTGCGCCGGTTGAGATCGTGGATCTCCAGCAGCACAGCGTCGATCGGGTCAGCCGGATCGAGTGTGGGGGTCTCGGTCACCGGAGAGACGGTATCCGTGGGGTATCACCCGGTCAAGCGCACTCGGGCCGGACACAACCACCGTGCGGTCATCGACCGCTCCGGAAGTAGGCGGAGCGGGCCACATAGCCGGTGGCCCGCTCCTTCGTTGTAGAACGCTGGTGTCCCGCACGTACGTTTAAGGCATCAGGTCAGAGTGAGATCCAGGGTGGCTTGCCGTTAGCCCACGGAGCATCGTGGCTGCTCCGGGAAGAATCGAACTTCCATCATCCTGAGTTGTCACCCGATGCCGGTCGACCGTGCGTGAGCGTTCGTTCATGAGGCTTGAGCGATAGTTTGACGATGAGACGGTGGCCGCTGCCTCTGCCGATTGGGCTACCGGCCCGTGCTGTGGGCCGGGGATGACTCGAACATCCACTGTGCGGCTTGACCTTTCACGATGAAACTGAGGCTCAGTCTCGTACCCCGGTGCTCAACCGGGGGTCTACTCCGACGGGCCCGCGAACAGCCAGTCGAAAACCTGTGCGGCCACATGCATATCCGTGACCTCCCGCGAGTTCGCCTCCTCCCGCGCGTACTTCACCGCGGTCACCAGCTCGTCGATACGCCCGATGATCCCACTCTTGACCAGCGCTGGCAACGCGCCGGACAGGCGAGTCGTCGACCAGTACCCGACCACGACATCCTCGTGATAGACCTCCACCTGCGCCGGGTGATGCTCAGTGGCAGGCGCCTTCACCCAGTTGGCCGGGACCTTCTTCGTGCGGACCGTCTCCGCGGGTTCACTGCGCCAGTCACCCGATGACGGATCCTGCAGCCACACCACCGACGGGTCGAGCACCGGCAGCTTGTCGACGAACGTGCGCAGATCGGTCAGCTGCTTCTCCAGGAACAGCAGGTAGGTGACCGGCACATCCGCCAGGAGCGGCGTCGGGCGACCGGGCACGCTGACGCTGGCAGTGGCGTCGGCGTTGCCGACGTCCTTGGTCAGGACGACGTCGAACAGCTTGGTCAGCTCGGCCGCCAGGGTGACCAGGGCGTCGCTGTGGCGCAGCTGGACCGGCTGGTTGTCCGGCGGGTACCGGTCGCCGTCCTCGTCCTTGGGGCGGTAGGTCTTGATGCGCCCGTTGAGCAGGGTTTCGTTCTGCGACAGCCGGTGCAGGTCGGTGACCACCCTGGTGGTCTTGGACTTGATGCCGGTCTCCACCGCCACGATCTGGTTCAGCAGGGTCATGCCATCTCCATCTTCATCCGAGTGTCGGCAGAGTATCCACCGACGCTCACCACGGTCAATTACGTATGGGTCGGGCGGGCGGTCACGCCGTGCGGGCCGCGGTCGAACGCAGCTCGCACCTCGACCGGATCCTCGTCCCGCTCCTGCCAGAGACGTTGTGTCGCCAACCGCAGGACCCCCTTGGCTGGTCGGCTGTCTTCCGGGTTCATTCCGGTCCGGACCATCAGCCAGCAGTCCCGGACCATCCGAGCGTCGCCCAGCGCGGTGTGCCGATGCAGGTCAACGTCGTCGGCACGCTG
>Ga0207683_10005688_pt1 | contig 10693 bp, 8 predicted proteins | sample KBSM73metaG_FD_184333 | JGI IMG/M metagenome (GOLD analysis project Ga0207683, IMG submission 184333) | Miscanthus rhizosphere microbial communities from Kellogg Biological Station, Michigan, USA - KBS M7-3 metaG (SPAdes) (version 2) | ecosystem: Host-associated > Plants > Roots > Rhizosphere >...
AGCCTAGTCTTGGCGAAGCCGGCGAAGTCCCGGGCGTCGCCCTCGAACGCCCTAAACACCTCGAAGCCCGCGCGCATGGCCCCTGGCTGATCGGCCAGGACACGCAGCGCGAAGCGCCCGGCATCGCGGATTTCAGCAACGAGCTGCGCGAGTCCGTCCGTGTCGGTCACGAGCGTGTAGTCCTTGGTGATGGAATCGGCCGTCGGCGCGTACTCCATCGTCAAGGACCGGAAGCCGAGGTCGGAGAAGAGCTGGTAGCAGTCTTCACGCGAAGGCCCGCGATACCTGAACGCGTCCACCTCGAAGGAGACGGGCACATCCGTATGAATGACCAGCAGTTCGCGGCTGGTGTGGGCGTCAGCCTGGTGATTCAGGAGAGCCTCGCGGTACTTCTTCCCGGGCACCTGCGCCGCGTGTTCGAGCAGTGCGTCGAGCGTGCCCCAGGTGTTGATCAGTTCGCGCGCGCCCTTCTCGCCTATCCCAGGCACGCCCTTGACGTTGTCAATCGAATCGCCCATGAGCGCGAGCACATCGACCACCTGGTCCGGCTTGACGCCGAATTTCTCCTTCACACCAGCCGCGTCGTACCACGTGCCGTCATCGCGCGGATTGAACACGCGGATGTCGTCGCTCACGAGCTGGAAGAAATCCTTGTCACCAGTAACAATGACGATGCTGTAGCCCTCGGCAGCGCCGCGCATGGCGAGCGTCCCGATCACATCGTCCGCTTCGTAACGCTCATGCGTGATGATCGGCACGCCCAGCGCCTCGCAGGCGCGGTGGACGAGCGGGATCTGGCCGGCCAGGTCGTCGGGCATCGGCGCGCGGTGCGCCTTGTAGTCGGCCGCGAGATCGTCGCGAAACGTGCGGCCCGGCAGGTCGAAGGACGCCGCGATGTAAGCCGGCGCATGTTCCTTCAACAGTTTCCGCAGCATCGTCACGAAGATGTACACCGCGTTGGTTGGAATGCCGGACGAGTTGCGCAGCAGCGTGCCTTCAGCCGTGCGGATCGGCGCGTGGTACGCGCGGTACATCTGCGAGCTGCCGTCGATCAGGTAGAGGAGGGGCTTGGACGACATCGGGAAGGTCGGATTTGACTATATCATTGAGAATAATGCGGATCCGGTCGGTGTGTGCGCTGCTCGCAGTCTGTCTCATGGCGGCGTGCGGCGAAGGAAGTCTCTTCAAGACCTACGAATACGAAGAGGATATGTATCTATCGCTGGACGGGACCGCGACGCTCTACGTCAACAGCTCCGTTGCTGCGCTCAATGCGTTGCGGGGAACGACGTTCGATACCGCCCCCTCCAGGGCGCCAGACCGGGAAACCCTCCGCACCTACTTCTCGTCACCTGGCGCTCGCGTCGACCGAGTCACGCTGTCTCGCCGCAGCAGCCGGCGCTACATCCACGTCCGCATCCAGGTGGACAACGTGGAGGCGTTGACCCAGGCAGCTCCGTTCAACTGGTCGACAATCAGCTTCAAACGCGACGGCGACCTGTTCTATTACAGGCAGTCGGTCGGAGCCGCGGCCGGACGCGAGGTGGGCGACGTCGGATGGCGCGGAAATGAGCTCGTCGCCTTCCGCATGCACCTGCCAAGCAAGATCGCGTATCACAACGCAGGACCAGGCAACTACCATCGGGGCAACATTCTCGTGTGGGAGCAATCGCTGGCGGATCGGTTGCGCGGCGCCCCGTTGGCCCTCGACGCGCGAATAGAGGCCCAGTCGATCCTCTACCGGACGCTCGCCCTGTTCGGCTCCATGTTCGTCCTGGTGGCCGTCCTGTTCGTTGCCCTGCTGTGGTGGGTGTTTCGCCGGGGCGCCAAACCGGCCCAGGTCTGACGATGCCCCAGGGGCCGGACAACGACTTCGGCGCGAAACCCGCGGTTCTTCGCTGCGGCCGCTGCGGGAAGGCCGTGGACTGGGACGAGGCGCAGTTGCAGGTCATCTGCTCGTGCCGCCCGCACATCGAGCTGCCGCCGGTGCTGGTTCACGAAGCCACCGACATTGAAAGGGCCCTGGTCGGCGACCTGTTCCATCGCGACTTCGGACGCACGCGCATCATCGCGTTCGGCGAAATCCTGAACGTCGACGAGATGCCTGCGCTGGTGGCGACGATGCACGAAGAGGTGTCGGGGGCGCTGGCCTACCGGCTGCTTGGCGACGGACTCCACATCGTCGCGCTCGCGACCGACGCGCTGTGGCAGCGGTCGGGCGTTGGTGGGCATCTGGTTGCGGAGGCCGAACTGCTCGCGCGCCGCCTCGCACTGACGAGAGTGATCGTCACCACGACGAACGACAACCTTCCTGCGTTGTACTTCTATCAACGCCGCGGCTATCGCCTGACCGGTCTCATTGCCGGCAGCGTCCTCTTGCGTTCGACCGACGTGCTGAACGGTTTTGCCGGCATTCCCGTGCGCGACGAGGTCCATCTCGAGAAGCTTCTCGGCTGATCTCAAGAACTTAGAATGCGTTGCAGAACTGGCGTCGCGTCGGGTCTTTAGACCCGACGGCCGAGGGCGGGTCTGAAGACCCGCCGCCACATACGTCAATTCTGCAACGCGCTCTTGGAAGTTCAGATTAGCGATTAGCAATTAGCAATGAGAAGAGCGAGGCTCGCGTTTCAACGAGCTGTCAGTTCTTGGTGGCGCCATGGCGGACGTTCAGGTCGCGGGCCAGGATCAGCTTGAAGGTGCGGTTGTCAGTCGCGTCTGTCAGGCCGAAGCCCACTCCCGCTTCGAGGTCGAGGCCCCATCCGAAGGTGTAGTCGACGACCCCGAACAGTTGGTGGCTCTGCTCGTGTGCCGAGTACATATCGCTGAACGGCCCATAGTCCGCGTACTCTTCTGCCGCCAGGGACAGGCGCGGCGACCTCTTGTACGCGATGCGCATTGACGGAGCGAAGTCGAGGTTCTTAAGACCGTCATACGCCGTGTCCACGATCGGATTGACGATGATGTCGACCGACATGAGATGCCAGCCGACGATCGGTCGGACCTCCGACGTGTAGTGGTGCTCGTCCCATCGCTGACGGTTCACGCTGAACTCGAAGTTCGCGCCGTAGAAGAACCGGCGGTCGTCCGCATTCGGTACGGCAAACAGCGCGCGCGGCTTCCATCCGTCGATGCCCCACCCCATGTGCTGGTCGTAGCTGTACACCGGCAGGTACAGGCCCAGTTCCATCCAGCGCGTCACCCCCACGGCCCACTCGGGCACTCCGTTGACGGACCCGTCCGCGGTGACCGCTCCCGGGTACGCCGCCTCTGAAATGCCCGACTGTATGTAGTTCGTGTGCACGGTCAGGTTGAACACGCCAGGCGGGGCCAGGCCCCCGTCGTACACCTGGATTTCGTCAGTCTGGGCGGTGGCCCGTCCGCAGATCCCTGTTAACGCAAGCAGCAAGAGGCAGACACGACGCATGAAGAAGGGCTCCGATGTGAGCAGGTGAAAGGGCTTCGGAGAATATAGGCGGAGAGCGCCCTGCCGAATCCCGTCGCTACGACCAATTTACGGACCCTTCACAACATCCTGTGTTCCGCGTACTATCTGCCGGTCCGAACTGGTCACCTCACAAGCATGCTCGCTCCCACTAGAACTGCGTTTGCCGCCCTGGTGCTCGTGACGACGGTCACTGCTACCGCCGGCGCCGACTCCCCGCGCACAGGCGCTGAGATCTATTCCGCCAGCTGCGCAGCGTGCCATGGCGCTGACGGCAAGGGCGCGCCGAAGTCGAGCGTCGGGTTCGACGTTCCCCTGCCCGACTTCACCGACTGCGTGTTTACCACGCCGGAACCCGACGCGGACTGGGCGGCCACCATCCACCTCGGAGGCGCAGCGCGAGCGTTCAACCGCAAGATGCCAGCCTTCGTCGACGCGCTGAGCGACGAGGAAATCGATCTGGCGATCGGTCACCTGCGCACCTTCTGCAAGGAAACCTCCTGGCCGCGCGGCGATTTGAACCTGCCGCGGCCGCTCGTGACAGAGAAAGCCTTTCCGGAGAACGAGTCGGTCGTGACGACGGTCGTGTCGGAGGAGTCGGTCGAGAACCAGTTCGTGTACGAACGTCGCCTCGGCCGTCGCAGCCAGTACGAAGTGGTCGTCCCGTACAACTTTCAGCAGCAGGACGGCTCGTGGAACCGCGGCCTTGGCGACCTGGCGTTGGCCGTCAAGCACACGCTGTTCGACAGCCTGAGGAACGGGACGATTTTCAGCGTTGGCGGCGAGATGACGTTTCCAACAGGCAAGGACGACCAGGGCCTCGGTGGGGGAGTGACCATCGCCGAACCGTTCGTCACCGCGAGCCAGATGCTGCCCGGCGACGGGTTTCTCCACGTTCATGCCGGCTTTGAATTCCCCGTGAGCAGCGAGGACCCCAACGAAGCGTATTGGCGCGTCGCCGTCGGCAAGACGTTCGCGCAAAACCGGTGGGGACGTGCGTGGTCGCCAATGGTGGAACTGCTCGGCGCCACAGAACTGGGGGTGAGCGAGGATCCGCAGTGGGATGTCGTGCCGCAGATGCAGGTGACGCTGAGCCGCCGGCAGCACATCATGATCGATGCAGGGCTTCGGATTCCGGCCAACGATCGGTCCATGCGTCACACCAGCTTCATGATGTATTTCCTCTGGGACTGGTTCGACGGCGGCCTGCTCGACGGGTGGCGATGATGCGCACGGCCTTCAGCACCGCTGCGACGGCGTGGTTCCTGTCGGTTCTTGTTGCGGCGGCACCTGGCGGCGCTGCCCAGTCGACCGGCAATGCCACGCCGAAGAAGACACACCGTGCGGATCTGTTCGCGTCATCAGAGGACTGCCTGGCCTGTCACAACGGCATGCGGACCGGGTCAGGCGAGGATGTCTCAATTGGGGCTGACTGGCGCGCGTCGATGATGGCGAACTCTGGCCGCGATCCGTACTGGATGGCGAGCGTCCGCCGGGAAATCGCCGATCACCAGGTGGCCGACGCCGCGATCCAGGACGAATGTTCCGTGTGCCATCTGCCGATGGCGCGCACCACGCACCGCGCCGAAGGGCATCCGGGCGAAGTGTTCTCGCACATGCCGCCGCGGTACGACGCCCAGGGCCTGGACAAGCTGGCGCACGACGGCGTGTCGTGCACGGTGTGCCATCAGATCACCTCACAGAAGCTGGGGACACCGGACAGCTACACCGGCGGATACGTCATCGATACCCGGGCTGGGTCGCCGCGCCCCATCTACGGTCCCTTCGAGATCGACAAGGGCCGCACGACGGTGATGAGGAGCTCATCGGGCTTCACGCAACAGCAGGCGAGTCACGTCCAGCAATCCGAGCTGTGCGCGACCTGTCATACGCTCATCACGACGGCCCTCGGCCCCCGCGGTGAGGAGATAGGCCGACTGCCTGAGCAGATGCCCTACGAGGAGTGGAAACACTCCGATTTCGCGACGACCAGGACCTGCCAGGATTGCCATATGCCGGCGGTCGAGGACACGCCGGTTTCCTCGGTTCTCGGCAACGCGCGACGGCTTGCGCGACACCAGTTCGTCGGCGGCAACTTCTTCATGCTGAGGATGCTGAACCGCTACCGCGAGGACCTGGCGGTCGTCGCGCCGTCGATCGAGCTCGATCGATCGGTGAACCGGACCATCGCGCACCTGCAGCGCGAGGCAGCCACGTTGTCGATCGATTCAGGCGGCGTGTCGGGAGGCGCCGTCTCGTTCGACGTGACCGCGCGGAATCTGTCCGGCCACAAGCTGCCCACGGGATATCCCTCCCGGCGAGCCTGGCTGCACGTCGTCGTCCGCGACCGTGGCGGGAGCGTACTGTTCGAGTCGGGAGCGGTCGAGCCGACAGGTCTGATTGCCGGCAATGACAACGATCGCGACGGGGGGCAGGTCGAACCGCACTATACGCAGATCACCAGCGCGGACCAGGTGCAGATCTACGAGTCGGTGATGGGTGATTCAACGGGGCGCCCGACGACCGGGCTGCTGAACGGGGTCCGTTACCTGAAGGACAATCGGCTGCTGCCCAGCGGGTTCGACAAGGCGACGGCGGGCCCGGACATTGCCGTCGTCGGCGCCGCCGCCTCAGACACCGATTTCGCCGGTGGTCTAGACCGGGTTCAGTTCGTGGTGAACGTCGGCGCGGCAACAGGACCGTTCCAGGTCGACGCCGAACTGCGTTTCCAGCCGATCGGCTACCGCTGGGCGCAGAACCTCACGCAGTACGACGCTTCCGAGGTGAAGCGCTTTGTTCGCTACTACGACTCGCTTGCGCCCGCTTCGTCGGAGGTGCTGTCGCGGTCGACTGCGCAGGTTTCTTCTTCGAGCCGCTGATGGAGTCGAGGCTGCGTCGTAGGGCTTCCATCAGGTTCACCACCTTCGGCGGTTCCTGCACCTCCTGAACGACAACCTCGCGGCCCTCGATCTTCGCGTCGATGATTTCCCGCAGTCCTTCCTGGTAGTCGTCGCGGTAGTCGGCAAAATCGAGGGCGCCCTCGAAAGTGCCGATAACCTGCTGCGCCAGCGCGACCTCGCCCGGCTTCACCGTCTCGGGCATGTCGGCAAGTTCGTCGATGGCGTCCATGCTGCGGATCTCGCTCGCATGACGGAGCGTGTACATGATCAGACCGCGCTCCCGCGGCTGCACCTTGATCAGGTACTCGCGGCCGTACAACGCCACCTTGCCGATGCCGGCCTTTCCCTGCATGCCTTCCCGGATGACGGCGAACGCCTCCTTGGCGACCGGGCCATCAGGGGCGAGGTAATAGGGCTTATCCAGGTAGATCGGGTCGATCTCGACATCGTCGGTGAATTTCTCGAGGTTGATCACCCGCGTCGATTCGACGCGGACCTTCTCGACGTCGGCATCGTCCATGACGACGTAGTGACCTTTCTCGTACTCGAAACCCTTCACGATGTCCGTGTTGGGCACCTCTTTCTGGCAGGTGGGACACCAGCGCTTCTGTTGGATCCGCGACTGACACTCGGCGTGCAGCTGGTTGAAGCTGATGGTGGCGCTCGCGTCGGTTGCCGGGAACACCTTCACGGGAATGTTCACGAGGCTGATTTTCAGGTAGCCCTTCCAGGTCGGTCGTGCGGCCATATCACCGTTCCTGTTTGCCCTTCTCGTTGATGGGCGCAATGTCCTCATCGACCGCGACCTTGAACTCACGGAAATTCGAATAGGTCGCCGCCCCCTCGACGCGCGTGCCGTTCAGCTTGTTCTCGTAGCGTTCATGCATCTCGATCGGTACGGGCAGATCGATTTTGTCCGCTGGTCCGTATGCGACATGGATGACGGCTTTGAGCGAGAGGTCCTCGACGCCGAGCTCGGACATGAAGACCTGCGACGTGGTCTTGTCCAGCCAGAAGCGTCCGCTCGCCGGCATGTTTTTCCCCTGGGGCGACGCCACCATCGTGCGCATTTGTGTTTCCCTGAACGAGACGACCAGCGCATCGGCCGGAGCGGTAAACGCCGGCGGCTTCGGCAAGTCGTACTTCTCCCCCTGGTTGTCGAGGGAGAACAGGAACCCGGACTGCATCCGGCGGTCGAGCACGGCCAGTGCAAGCACCGGCAGGTTGATGTTCCGCTCGATGTCGCCGATGTTGTAGCGGGCGCTCTCCTCCATGATCTTGCGCGACTGTGCCGCCGTCGACTTCGAGGGCTCGAGGAACAATTTCGCCAGCCGATCGTTCCGGTCTTTGAGCTTGCGTCCGTCGACGTCCGTGACGTCGCGGAACTGCATCCAACCGTCGGCGCCTACGGGCCGCACCAGGAGAAGGTCTGACTTCAGTTCACGGTGCAGGGGTCCGGTATACGGGCGGATGTTGGCCGGTCTCGAGCCGAAGCGGTTCATCGGCGGGTACACGTCCTGGACGTAGGACTCCGCCGTGACGAAACCCGACACCCGCTCCGCGAACTTTTCGACGAAATCGGCCGCGCGCGCGAGCGTCGCCGAAAGCACGGGCCTCGGCGCCTGCGCCTCGACGACCGCCCCGCGGCTCAGAGCCATGGCCCCGACTACCGCTACTACCAGAGACAGCCACGCCTGCATGTGTAAAGGGTGACTGTAAATGGGCTGGAAACCTAAAGCAAGGCACGCTCGCGTCTGGTTTCGCCGCCTCTCTTAAATCTCGCCCACCACAGCCGTCGCCAGCTCTTTGGTGGTCGCCTTTCCGCCCAGGTCCGGCGTCCGCACGGAACCGTTCGCGAGCACGCGCTCCACGGCACCGAGAATCCGGTCGTGCACGTCGCGGCTGCCAAGGTGGTCGAACATCTGGGCCGCGGCCCAGATGGCACCAATCGGGTTGGCGATGCCCTTGCCGGCAATGTCGGGAGCCGAACCGTGAATGGGTTCGAACATCGACGGGAACGTGCGTTCAGGATTGATGTTCGCGCCGGGCGCGATCCCGAGGCTTCCCGAGATCGCAGAACCGATGTCGGTGAGGATGTCGCCAAACAGGTTCGAGCACACGATCACGTCGAGCGACGCGGGGTTGGTCACCATCCGGGCAGCAATGGCGTCCACGTGATACTTGCGGTACTCGACCTGCGGGTAGTCCTTCGCCACGATCTCGGCGACTTCGTCCCACAGCACCATCGCGTGGCGCAGAGCATTCGACTTGGTGGCGCTGGCCAGCATCCTGCGCGGCCGCTTCGACGCCACCTCGAACCCGTAGCGCACGATGCGCTCGATCCCGACACGAGTGAACAGTCCCGTCTGTTCGGCCACCTCGTGAGGCGTGCCCACGTGAATGCGTCCGCCGAGACCGGAGTATTCGCCTTCTGAGTTCTCCCGCACGCACACCATGTCGATGTCGGCGGATGTACGGTTCGCGAGTGGCGAGGTCAGCCCGGGCATGAGCCGCATCGGGCGAAGATTGACGTACTGCTGAAACCGCTGTCGCAACGGCAACAGCAGTTCCCACACGGCGATGTGGTCCGGAACTTTAGGCGAGCCGATCGCGCCGAGGTAGATGGCATCGAACTTCGCGGCCTGCTCGAAGCCGTCCTCGTCCATCATGCGACCCTTCTCGAGGTAGTAGTCGCAGCCCCACGGCAGTTCTGTCCAATCGATCGCGATACCGGTGCCTTTGATTGCCGCTTCAATGGCGGCGAGCCCCGCCGGAACGACTTCCTTGCCGATGCCGTCACCGGCCAGTATCGCGATCTTGTAAGTGCGTGATGTCATGACGTCCTTCTAGGAGAGATAAATCCAAACAGAAAAGCATACAACGCCCGCGTTTATCGGGCACCTTGAGCTCCGTGCGCCGGATGGTGTTGTCGTATATCAGCGGTCGGCGACCGCCGCTTTCGGTGTGAAGGTGAGGGAGATCGCCCATCCCAGCACCGCGCAGAGCAGTCCGGCGGGTGCAGGACCGAGCCATCCGAATCCGGCGCCGCCAGTGGCCCCCTGCACAACGAGCAGACCGCCAACGCCGCCGACGATTGCCGCCAGCGCCGCTTCAGTGTTCGTGCGGCGAACATACAGGCCCGCGACCACAGGCACAAAGAGGCTGACTCCGAGCAGCGCATAAAAGATGCTGAGCGTCTGCACCAGGTCTTCGGAGAACAGCGCCAGGCCGACACCGAGCGCCCCGCTTACCAGCGTCGCCAGGCGAGCGACCATAAGCACCCGGGCATCGTCGGCTGCAGGGTTCATGAATCGTTTGTACAGATCCTGTGACAGCGACGTCGTCAACATGAACAGCACGGCGTCCGCCGCGCTCACCTCGGCGGAGAACACGGCCGCGAGGGCCACGGCGCCGGCGAGCGGTGGCAGGCCGTGCATGAACACCATTGGCAGCGCGAGATTGGGGGTGTCGATCAGTTCTGGAAACCGTGCGCGCGCGATGATCCCGAGCAGCGTCGGCACGCCGGCGAAGAGCAGCAGGCCCAGCGCATTGAGCCCGACGCCGACACGCACGGCGCGGTCGTCCTCGGCGCCGAAGATCTTCTGGAGCAGGCCTGGCGATACGACGAACGCGGGCGCAAGCAATGTCAGGTACTTGACGGCGTTCTGCCCGCCGAACGTCCAGTAGGCGTGGTCCTCCGCGCGAACATTCATCACGGCGTGCCACCCGCCGAACCACGACACGGCAATTGGCAGCGCGATTCCAAAACCGATCAGCTTCACCGTCAACTGCACGACGTTGACCCAGGCTGAGGTGAGCAGGCCGCCGGCCGAGAAGTAGACCGTGATGACCAGGCCGCCGATGGCGCATCCGATCGGTTTGGGAATCCCGGCCACCACCTCGAGGATCCAGCCCAGGCCGATCAACTGGGACGCGAGAATGAAGATGGAGCCGATCCAGAGCAGCCCGGCGATGATGCCGCGCACGCGCTCGTCGTACCGGAACTCGAGATAGTCGCCGACCGTGCGCAGGTTCTGCGCCGCTGCGATGCGGCGCATGGATGGACCGACCCACGCCGCGAGCACGAAACAGCCGACGGCTGCCGAGCCGACCCACCACCATGCGCCGAGTCCGTTGAGAAACGCCGTTGATGTGGCGCCGACCGTCGACCCTGCACCGATGTTGGCGGCGAGCATGGTCGAGAACAGAAGACCGGGCCCCAGCCGTCTGCTCGCGACGAAGAAGTCCGAGGCTCCCCGTACGCTGCGCCCGATCCAGAGCCCAAGGCCCATCAGCGCCAGCGAGTAGGCGGCCAGGATGACGAAGTGAAGGTTAAAACTACTTGAGGTCG
>Ga0207683_10005692_pt1 | contig 10690 bp, 11 predicted proteins | sample KBSM73metaG_FD_184333 | JGI IMG/M metagenome (GOLD analysis project Ga0207683, IMG submission 184333) | Miscanthus rhizosphere microbial communities from Kellogg Biological Station, Michigan, USA - KBS M7-3 metaG (SPAdes) (version 2) | ecosystem: Host-associated > Plants > Roots > Rhizosphere >...
GAGCACTACCACCAGGCCTCGGCGCTGATGGCGCATGAGCGCAGCATCGCGGCGCTGAAGAGCGCCATCGGCCCGCACTACGACCTGGCCGCGCTGTGGGACAAGCATTGCGAGTACGAGTTCGCGACCCGCAACGTCGACGACACGATGAGCACCATGGTGGCCGAGCCCTACGTCAACCACATCCCGACCATGACCGGCGGCGTGGGCTACAAGGCGCTGCACCATTTCTACACGCACCACTTCGTCAACAGCAACCCGCCCGACACCGCGCTGGTGCCGATCTCGCGCACCGTGGGCGCGTCGCAGGTGGTCGACGAGATGCTGTTCAGCTTCACGCACACGACCGAGATCCCGTGGATGCTGCCGGGCGTGGCGCCGACGGGGAAGCGGGTGGAGATACCTTTGCTGGCGGTGGTGAAGTTCCGGGGGGACAAGCTCTGCCACGAGCACATCTACTGGGACCAGGCGAGCGTGCTGGTGCAGGTGGGGTTGCTGGATGCGGCGGGGTTGCCGGTGGCGGGGGTGGAGACGGCGCGGAAGCTGCTGGATGAGAGCTTGCCGTCGAACACGTTGATGGGCTAGCCAAAAGCCCGCGCAGCCGCTTGGCTATTGGCCCAAAGTCCTATTCCCCCTCCGCGCCTCGGCGGCTAGGCTCCCACCACTCGCAAAGCCGAGCACGACCCGCGCACAAGCCCGGGCGAACGAGTTGAGGAGCAAGAACTTGAAGAAGAACACGACGCGCCGCGACGCGGTCCTCACCATGACCTTGGGTGCGCTGGGCGGCTGGGTGCCGGGTGCGCATGCGGCCGAAGGCCTTCTGATCGATGCCAAGGAGGCCGTCGAGGAAGGCGTTGCCGAGGTCGAGACCGACGTCAAGGCGCGGCAGGCGCGCGACCTCGCGATCGAGGCCTACATCTACGCCTACCCGCTGGTCACCATGGAGCTGACCCGGCGCAGCCTCACCAACATCGCGGCGCCCGATGAAAGCAAGGCGCCGATGGGCCAGTTCCTCAAGCTGCGCGGCTACCCCGCGGTGGACAACCACGCGGTCACCGCGCCCAACGCCGACACGCTGTACACCATCATCTGGCTGGACGTGACCAAGGAGCCGTGGGTCATCTCGACGCCGGACATGAAGGGACGCTTCTTCCTGCTGCCGATGCTCGACGGCTGGACCAACGTCTTCGAGGTGCCGGGCAAGCGCACGACCGGCACCGGCGCCCAGAAGTTCGCCATCACCGGTCCGGGCTGGAAGGGAACCCTGCCCGCGGGAGTCAAGCAGTACAAGTCGCCCACCGGCATGGTGTGGATGCTCGGCCGCATCTACTGCACCGGCACGCCCGAAGACTACGCTGCGGTTCACGCCCTGCAAGACGAGATGACGGCCGTGCCGCTTTCCTCCTACGGCAAGTCCTTCACGCCGCCGCCCGGCACGGTCGATCCGAGCATCGACAGCAAGACCGCCGTGCGCGAGCAAGTCAACGCGATGGATGCCGCCAGCTACTTCGCGCTGTTCGCGCAGCTGCTGAAGACCAATCCGCCGGCCGCGGCCGACGCCCCGATGGTCGCCAAGCTGGCCAAGATCGGCATCGTCCCGGGCAAGGATTTCGATGCCTCGAAGCTCGACGCGTCGGTCCAGAAGGGATTGTCGAAATCGCCCAAGCCGGCCCAGGCCAAGATCATGGGCTGGATGAAGAAGGGCCTGCTCTCCGGCGACCTGAAGCTCAAGAACGGCTGGACCTTCACCACCAAGACGGGCCTCTATGGAACCAACTACATCCAGCGGGCCCTGATCACCGCGATCGGCCTCGGCGCCAACCGGCCGCAAGACGCCGTCTACCCTACGTCCACCGGCCCCGACATCCTGCAGAAGTACCACGGCTCGAAAAAGTATGTCCTGCGCTTCCCGAAGGGCCAGCTGCCTCCGGTCAACGGCTTCTGGTCGCTGACGATGTACGACACCGACTACTTCTTCGTGCCCAACCCGATCAATCGCTACACCGTCAGCCAGCGCAACCAGCTCAAGGCCAATGCCGACGGCTCGGTCGACCTCTACATCCAGAACGAGTCGCCCGGCGCTGACAAGGAAGGCAACTGGCTGCCGGCGCCCAAGGAGGGCTTCATCCTCATGATGCGGCTCTACTGGCCGAAGGACACGCCCCCCAGCCTGCTCGACGGCAGCTGGACCATTCCGCGAGTCAAGCCGGTCTGAGCGCCTTGCAACGCTTCCGTGTGTCCCATCGATCTACCTGAGGAGACTGCCATGAAGCACTTCGTTTTCTCCGCATCGGCCGTGATCGCACTGGCGTGTCTCGCCCCCGCATCGTCCTGGGCGGTGACTTGCGCGAAGGGCGTCTACCGAGAGGGCTGCGCGGGTCCCAACGGCGCCGCGGTCGTCAGGAAGCCACCGCCGCCGGCGACTGTGACCTGCGCCAAGGGCGTCTACCGCGAGGGCTGCGCCGGCCCGAACGGCGCAGCGGTTCGCAGGCGCTACTAAACCGGCAACACGAGGAGAACAGCATGAAATCAACCCGATTCGTCCTGGCGCTGTGCGCCGCACTGGTGGCAGCGGGCTGCGTCACCAAGCAGACCTACAACACCGAGGTGCAGAAGGCCGACAGCTATGCCGCGCTCAGCCAGAAGCTCTCGGGCGAGCTGAGCGCCGACCAGGCCCAGATCACGCAGCTGCAGAACGAGCTCAAGGTGACCCTGGTCAACGAGATCCTGTTCCCCGAAGGCGGCTGGTCGCTGAGCCCCAAGGGCGAACAGACGCTGGACAAGATCGCGCCGACGCTGGCCAACCTGAAGGGCCAGCAGATCGTGGTCCAGGGCTTTACCGACAACGTGCCGATCGGGCCCGAACTGAGGGGGCGCTTCCCGTCCAACCTGGAGCTGTCGTCGGCCCGGGCGGACAACGTCGCGCGCTTCCTGACCTCGAAGGGGGTGCCGCAGAACACCATCTCGGCGCAGGGCTTCGGCGAAGCACGCCCGGTGGCGAGCAACGACACGCCGCAGGGCAGGGCCAAGAATCGACGCGTGGAGATCGTGATCTCGGCGGCCAATCGGCCGTAGCGCGCCGGCCATGCGAACCAGTTTCCGACTGCCATGCACGAGGCTGGGCGTGGCGGTCGGCATGGTGCTCTTCGCTGGCGTTCCGGCCCGCGCGGAGATGAGCGCCGAGGAACTCGCCAAGCTGGCGCAGAACCCGGTCGGCAACCTGATCAGCGTGCCGTTCCAGAACAACACCAACCTCAACTACGGGCCCGAGAAGGGAACGCAGAACATCCTCAACATCCAGCCGGTGGTCCCGATCTCGGTCAACTCCGAGTGGAACGTCATCACGCGCACCATCCTGCCGGTGATCTCGATGCCTTCGCTGGGCCCCGGCATCGGCAGCCTCAGCGGGGTCGGCGACACGGTGTTCACCGCCTTCCTGTCGCCGGCCAAGCCGGGCAAGTGGATCTGGGGCGCGGGCCCCGTGGTGCAGATCCCGACCAACAGCAACTCGGAGCTCGGCAACAAGAACTGGGGCATGGGGCCGGCCTTCGTCGTGCTGCACATGGACCACGGCGACCCGTGGGTCTACGGCGCACTGGTCAACAACATCTGGTCGGTCAGCAGCAGCAAGCAGGGCGGCTCCTACAACAACGGCACCTTGCAGCCCTTCGCCAACTACAACTTCCCGGGCGGCTTCTACCTGACGACGGCCCCGATCATCACGGTCGACTGGAACGCCGACAGCAGCCAGCGCTGGACCGTGCCGCTGGGCGGTGGCATCGGCAAGATCTTTCACCTGGGCAAGCTGCCGGTGAACACGCAGCTCTCGGCCTACTACAACGTCGTCAAGCCCGACAACGGGCCCAACTGGCAGATCCGCCTTCAGGCGCAGTTCATGTTCCCCAAGTGAAGCGCTTCGTCAACTTGAAAGCACCCATGACCAACACCCGACTTCTCGCAAGCGCCGCGCTGCTCGCAGCGAGCCTGGCGCTCGACCCCGGGGCGGCTGCGCAGACGCCCGCGGCCACCAAGCCGGCGGCCCCTTCGGCCAGCGCTGCCGCCAAGGCCGCGCCGCAACTCGATGCCAGGGCCATGGACCTGCTGAAGGGCATGAGCAGCGCCCTCACCGCGGCGCAGTCGATGGCGTTCACGGCGGTCGTCACCTACGAAAGCCCGAGCAGCGTCGGCCCGCCGCTCGTGTATTCGACATCGTCCGAAGTGCTGGTGCAGCGCCCGAACAAGCTGCGCGTCATCACGCTGGGCGACGGCCCGGCCGCCGAGTACAGCTACGACGGCAAGACCATCACCGCGTTCGCGCCGGCCGAGAACCTGGTCGCGGTCACGGAGGCGCCGCCCACCATCGACGCGATGCTCAAGGCCGCATTCGACAAGGCCGCGATCTACTTTCCGTTCGCCGACATCGTCGGCGCCGATCCCTTCGGCAACATCGCCGACGGGCTCACCAAGGCCTTCTACATCGGCCAGTCGAAGGTGGTCGGCGGCACCACCACCGACATGATCGCGGTGGTCAGCAACACCGTCTTCATGCAGATCTGGATCGGTGCCCAGGACAAGCTGCCGCGCCGCATGCGCGCGGTGTTCCGCGGCGACCCGCTGATGCTGCGGCACGACGTCGAGTTCTCCAACTGGAAGCTCGATCCGGTGATCGCGGCCGAAGCCTTCGCGGCGGTGAACGCGGCCAATGCCAAGAAGATCGACTTCGCCGCACCAAAGCCGACGCAGCCACCGAAGGCCGCCCGGAAGCCGGCGAAGGCCAAGTGAGGAGACGAAGCATGACGAACACCAAGGCCCTTCTTCCGCTGCTGGCGGCATGGCTCATCACGGCAGGCTTCCATGCGCCGGCGGCCGCCTGGGCCAGCGCCAATCGCTTCGGCGGCCACTCCTACGGCGGCTTCGGCAGTGCCACGCATGACAACCGCTGGGGCGGCTCGACCTCCGCCAATGCCTTCGGCGGCTGGAGCCATACCAACGCCTATGGCGGCCACAGCGAAGGTGTCGCGGGCTACGGCGCGGTGCACACCACGGCCGGCGGCTTCAGCACCTACCATCCGCCGGCCTATGGCTATGGCGGCTACGCGCCCTACCACGCACCGGTGGCGGTGCCCTACTACCATGCGGGGTGCTACGACTGCGCAGGCGCCGTGGCCGCCGGCGCGGTGGTCGGGGTCGCGGCCGGCGCGGCGGTTGCCAGTGCCGCGCGCCCCGTGTATGCGGTGGGCGTCAACTACGCGACGGTGCCGCCCGGCGCGGTGATCGTGAACCAGGCCGGCATCAACTACTACCAGGTCGGCAGCACCTGGTTCCGGCCGTACTACGGTGCCAACGGCGTGTACTACACCGTGGTGCCGGCGCCCTACTGACCATGAACATGAACCCACCCCACGCCACTCCGCTCGCGCTCGCCTGCCTCGCACTCGCGGCAGCCCTCGTCACCGGCTGCGCGGCGCCGGGGTCGGGCAATGCCGGCGTCACGGCCTCCGAGAACAACCTGGCCAAGGTCTCCAATGTCGGCTTCCTCAGCGACCCCGGCAAGCTCAAGGTCCAGCCCGCGAACGGCGGTTTCCTGTGCTGGCGGCAGGCCGGCGTCGACTGGCGCAGCTACGACAAGGTCATGATCGAGCGCATCAAGGTCTACGTCACGCCGGCAACCGACCAGAGCCCGATCGACCCGACCGACCTCAAGGCGCTGCTCGACTACTTCCACAGCGCGCTGGTCAAGAACCTGTCGCCCGAGGCGAAGATGGTCGATGTCGCCGGCCCCGGCGTGCTTCGCGTGCGGCTGGCGCTGACCTCGCTGGTGCCGACCAACACGCTGGCCAGCATGGCCGGCACGGCGGTGCCCTATGGCTTCGTCGCCGAGATGGGCTCGGGCGCGGCCACGGGCCGTCCGGTGGGCTCGACACCGTACCTGGGCAAGACCGGGCTCGAGGCCCAGTTCCGCGATGGCGCCACGGGGGCCGTGCTGGCCGAATGCGCCGACACCCAGATCGGGCTCAAGTACGCGGCCGACCTGAACAAGGGCGCGACCACCGCGGCCGAAGCCTGGATGAACGGCTACGTGAGCTCGTTCACCAGCTGGAGCTACGCGCAGGACGCCTTCAACAAGTGGTCGGCCGCCTTCGCCCGCCGCTTCGCCGAGCTGCGCGCTCAATCGCCGCAATGAACGCGCCCCGCTTCGCCACCCGCTGGCTCACCCGGGCCGTGGCCGGCGTTGCCGCCGCGCTGGCGGGTCTGCCGGTCCTCGCGCAGACCAGCGTGACGCCCGCCAACGAGTGGCAGTTCGAATTCATTCCCTACCTCTGGCTGGCCGGCATCCGGTCGGACCTGAAGCTCGGGCCCCTGCCCGGGAGCACCGTCTCCGTGAGCTCCAGCAGCGTGCTCGGGGCGCTCGACTTCGGCGCCATGGGCACGCTCGAAGCGCGCAAGGGCGCCTGGGGCGGCCTGCTCGACGTGCAGTACGTCAAGCTCGGCGTCGACAGGCAGCTGGCGGGCGGGCTGCTGGGCGGCTACAACGTCAAGTTCGAGCAGACCATCGCCACCCTGGCGGGCTTCTATCGCGTGCTCGAGGCACCGGTCGCCGTCGATGTACTGGGCGGCGTGCGCTACGTCGACGCCAAGACCCGCATCGATATCGCACCCAGCCTGCGCGGGTTCGGCCGGCAGATCGAAGACTCGGCCGGCGCGGCCGACGGCATCGTCGGCGTGCGCACCATCGTGCCGGTCGGCGACAAGTGGTCGCTGCTCGGCTACCTGGACGTCGGCGACGGCGGCTCGACATCCAGCTGGCAGGCGATCGCCGGCGCCAGCTACCAGTACTCGCCCACCACCTCGCTCAAGTTCGGCTACCGCTACCTGAGCTACAAGCGCGACAACGGGCTGCTCGACAAGGTCGCGATGGGCGGCCTCTACTTCGGCGCCGGGTTCAGGTTCTGACCCGCTGCGCCGTCGCCCTGCGCGGCCGGCTCGAGCGGCAGCACGAAGCGGAAGGTCAGGCCGCGGCCCGGGTTGCGCTCGACGTCGAGCGTGCCGCCGTGCGCTTCCAGGATCGAGCGGCACATCGACAGGCCCATGCCGAGGCCCTTGGCCTTGGTCGTGTAGAAATGATCGAAGACCTTGTCGATGTCCTCCTCGTCGATTCCCGGGCCGCTGTCTCGGACCTCCACCCGGACCCGTCGCCCGTCGCTCGGCGCGACCGACACGTGGAGGGAGCGCGACCCGCGGGGCTGCTCCGTCATGGCCTCGTTGGCGTTCATCGCCAGGTTCAGCACCACCTGCTGGAGCTGGCCCTTGTCGCCCAGCACCACGCAACCGGGCGCCATCGACCGCGTCACTTCGACGCCGCGCTCCAGGAAGTCGCTGTGCATCAGGTCGACGACCTCCTGCACGCAGGCGCCGATGTCGACCTGCTCGCGTTCGGTCTCCTGCCGCCGCAGCATGGTGCGCAGGCCGTTGATGACGGCGCTGGCGCGCTTGTCGTCGCGCACCACGTCCTGCAGGATCTCGCGCAGGTCGGCGATATCGGGCGGGTCCTGGGCCAGGAAGCGCAGCCCGGCCTGCGCGTTGCTCAGGATCGCGGTCAGCGGCTGCGACAGTTCATGCGCCAGCGATGCCGCCAGCACGGCGGTGCGCGCCACCCGGTCGGCATGCCACACCTGGCGGCGCAGCAGGTACATCTCGCTCTCGTTGCGGCGCAAGTCGGTGACGTCGGTGAAGACCCCGCACATCGCATCGGCGCTGCCGTCGCGGTTCAGCAGCGGAAACTTGAGCGACGAGAAGATGCGAGGCTCGCCTTGACCGTTTCCGCCGATGCGTTCCTCGCGGCGCACGGCCTCGCGCTGCTGCAGCACGCGCCGGTCGCTGGCCAGCGTCGCCTCGGCCTGGGCGCTCGCGAAAAGTTCGAGATCGGTCTTGCCGATCGCCGACCCGCTCTCCAGGCCGAACAGCTCGTCGTAGACGCGGTTGGTCATCAGGTAGCGGCCGTCCCGCAGCTTGACGTAGACCGCGGCCGGAATGTTGTCCAGGATTCCGCGCACCCGGTCGCGGCTCTGGCGCCGCTCGCGCGCGAGTTCGAAGTCGAGCAGCACGATCATGCCGATGAAGCTGAACTCGGCCACGTGCATCCCGGGCAGCCGTTCGAGATTCACCAGATGGTTGTACGTCAGCCCGAGGATCAGGAGCGCGAGGCAGGCGGCCAGGGTCAGGCTGCCGCGCCGATGGCCGCCGATGCGGTATTGGCGCCATGCGGCACAGGTGCACCAGCCGAAGATGGCGTAGAAGCCCGCCACGCCGACCACGAACCACGGGGTCGGGTGCAGGACTCGCAGGTCGGTCACCCGTTCGCCCCAGGGCAGGGTGATCCGGGTGGCGCCCGGCAGTTCGGCAAAGGCCAGGCCCCAGGGCAGCGCCAGGTTGGCCGCGAAGAGGAGCGCACAGAAGAGGCTCATCGCCGCCTGCTGGCGGCGGCGCCGGATGTCGAGGTAGGCGCCGACGAACCAGGGGAGCACGCCCGCGAACACGATGCTGGCGGCGATTTCCAGCCGCCGCATGGCGACCAGTGCCGCCGGCTTTTCGGCACCGTAGGCGGCCGCCTTGGCGCCCACGTAGACCGTGATCGTGACGCAGAGGACGGCGAACAGGAGATGGGTGCGATGCACCGGCCGCTGCAGGCCGATGATGCCGTTGTGCAATGCCGCATAAGCGATGACCCCCGCCAGGGCGCACAGGGTCAGGACCAGGATTCCACTCATTGCCCCGAGCTTAGCCGGCGCCGGCAGAGACTGCGCAGCCGAGCGAATGCGCCACAGGCCTTCACGCGTGTTGCACCGGTTGGGCGGACGGCAAATAATGCGGCCCGAGAAGGACCCGCCGCATGAATCCAGCCAATCCCATCGTGTTCGTCGTCGACGACGACCCCGCGGTCCGCACCAGCATGGAGCGGCTGATTCGCTCGGTCGGGTGGAAGGCCGAGACCTTCCCGTCGGCCGATGCGTTTCTCGAACGCCTGCCCTCGGCCGGCACCTGTTGCCTGCTGCTCGATGTCCACATGCCCGGCACCAGCGGCACCGGCCTGCAGGACATGATGTGCGCGCAGGATGCGGATCTCCCGGTCGTCTTCCTGACCGGGCAAGCCGATGTCCCGACCTGCGCCGCATCGATGAAGAAGGGCGCGGTCGACTTCCTGCTCAAGCCGGTCGACGACGAACTGCTGCTCGACGCCTTGCGCCGTGGGCTCGAGCGCCATGCGGCGCAATGCGAGCACGCGGCGCGGCGCGACGGCGTGCAGTCCCGCGTCGACAGCCTGTCGCCGCGCGAGCGCCAGGTGATGGACGGCGTGCTCTGCGGGCGCCTCAACAAGCAGATCGCCGGCGACATGAAGATCTCCGAGAAGACCGTCAAGGTGCACCGGGCGCGGGTCATGGAAAAGATGGGCGTGCGCTCGGTGGCCGAACTGGTGAGCCTGTGCGGCGCCGACATCGTCGCCCGCGCGGCGACCGCACAGCAGCGCGGCGGCGGCGCGGAGGCAGGCTGATCGTCAGCGCGGGGGGGCCACCGAAGGCGCGGCGCCGCCGCTTCCGGTGACCCAGTCGATGGCGTCCAGCAGGGCCTGGTCGTCGACCGGCTTGCGAAGAAAGAACCGGGTGCCCAGTGCCCGCGCCAGGCGGCGCGTCTCGTCGTCGTCGCGCGCCGACAGCGCGATCACCGGGATGCCGACCGCGGCCTGCGTGAGCCGCTCCTGGACCTGCAGGCCGCTGAGGCCGGGCATCGAGATGTCCAGCACCACGCAGCCGACAGCGCCCTGGGCCGCCTGCGCCAGGAAGGCCTCGCCGCAGTCGAAGGTGATCGCACGATGGCCGGCCGAACGCATCAGGCGGGCCAGCCCGCTCCGGACCGATGCGTCATCGTCGACCACATACACCACCAGTTCGGCTGCGGATTTCACCATGGGGCGGAGTCCTTCGCTGTAGCCGCACACGATGCGCCCGCTGGCGGCCGAGTGGTATTGGACCTTGGTCCCATCGGGCCGGGGGCCGGCGCAGCGGCTGCGTCAGCCCAGCGTGCCGGCCACGCCCTCGACCAGGTAGTCCATCTTTTCGAGCACCGGATCGTAGTTGCCGTAGCCCTTGTCCAGCACCACCTTGCCGCTGTTGCTCTTCACGGGGCCGGTCCAGATCGGCTTGCCGGCCTTCAGCTCGGCGATGGCGGCGGTGGCGGCGTTGCGCGCCTGCTCGCTCGCACCGGCGCCGAAGGGCGTGCTCAGCACCATGTCCTTGTCATAGCCGCCGAAGAACTGGTTGGGCAGCTTCTTGCCCGCACCGACGTCGGCGGCGAATGACTTGTAGACCGTCTCCCACTTGTTCTCGGCGCCGGTGATGAAGCCCTTGGGCGCCAGTTGCGCCTGCGAGGCGTTGTGGCCGAGCGTCTTCGCGCCGGCCTTCTCGGCCGTCTCGATCACCACCTTGGGGCTGTCGACATGGCAGGCGATCACATCGTTGCCGGCGGCGATCAGGGCGTTGGTGGCCTCGCCCTCGCGCACCGGCATCGACCACTCGCCGGTGAACACCAGCTGCACCACCGCGTTCGGGTTGACCTTGCGCACGCCCATCGCGAAGCTGTTGATGTTGCGCAGCACGATGGCGATCGGCTTGGCGGCGACGTAGCCGATCTTGTT
>Ga0207683_10005694_pt1 | contig 10689 bp, 11 predicted proteins | sample KBSM73metaG_FD_184333 | JGI IMG/M metagenome (GOLD analysis project Ga0207683, IMG submission 184333) | Miscanthus rhizosphere microbial communities from Kellogg Biological Station, Michigan, USA - KBS M7-3 metaG (SPAdes) (version 2) | ecosystem: Host-associated > Plants > Roots > Rhizosphere >...
AACCTATAATTTGTACTATAGCAAGCAGTGTCAACAACAGGTTGATTGAAATACTGTCTTTGAATCTCAAGTTCAGTTTGATAACTTATAGGTTTTTGTATATTTAGTAAATATACAATCCATTTTGAAAGAAGTCAAGCCCGCAGACTTTCAAATTTTGTTGAAGCGCAGGGATTTGAAAAAGATTGCCGCCTTAAAACCCGAGCAAAAACGGCGCTTGTATGAATATCCAGAAAAGTGCGAGTATATATTAGCCAATTTCAAAGATGAAATTTATAAAGCGATAGAAGATTGAATCAAATTATTGACAGGAAATTGACGGTGGGCATTTCAATACTATTTTTGAGGACGGTATAAAACTATATAATATATTGCAGTTGGCCTAACCAGTTGGCCGATATTTCATAAATCTTTTACAGTTATAGTATGATTTAGTATGTAATTCCCGTATGAGAATTTAAAATTAAACGGGTTACTCGGCCAACCGTAAAAACGAATATTGAAGGTTACAGTACAGTCGGGACTACTAAATATATTTAAACTCACCAGATCTTTACCAGGCTCAGCAGAATAATCGAACTTCAGTTTTGTAACTGCACAGGCCCTCTCTCTTACATATTAATTCTTTCGATATTGATGCTATTCAATTCTCTAATTCTTTTATAGCCTTTTTAATAAACCCGGTCTTATCTTTTTTCACCTCTTTCAGTACTGCTTTTCTATCTGCCGCTATAGGAAAATATTTTTCAGCCCATAAACCTATTTCAATCAGTATAGGAAGTAAGTCAATTCCCTTCCTGGTTAATCTATACAGCACTTTTACTTTGCTCTCCGGGTGTTGCAATTTCTCAATGATCTTATTTTCTTCAAGCACTTGCAACCTGGAAGCCAAAATATTTGTGGCTATACCTTCCGGTGCTTTTAGAAAATCACTGTAGGTACATTCTTTTGCATCCATCAGGTCCCTGATAATCAACAATGACCACTTATCTCCCCAGATATCAAGCGAACTGCTAATCGGGCAATCTGATCTTTTTTTGATTTTATTCACAATAAATAATTTTAAAGTACTTGCATTTTGCAAGTAAGTTCTATATTTGTACTTGCAAATTGCAAGTAAAATTACAAAACAATAAGAATTGAAACAAACAATTTTAGTTACAGGAGCATCATCCGGCTTTGGATTGTTAACAGCAAACAAGCTGCAGGCAAGCGGTTACAATGTAATTGGCACCAGCCGCAACCCGGAAAAATATCAAGGCAAACTTTCTTTTAAATTATTGGCACTGGATATTGCTGATGACGATTCAATTGAATCTTTTAGTAAAGAACTTTTCAGCCAGGTAAAGCAACTCGATGTACTGATAAATAATGCCGGGTACCTGGTGACCGGACTTGCCGAAGAAACTTCAATCGAAATAGGTAAACAACAATTTGAAACCAATTTTTGGGGCACCGTTAAACTTACAAACGAACTGCTGCCCTATTTCAGAAAGCAAAAAAAAGGCAAAATAATTACGGTAGGTTCTCTGCTCGGTTTGGTCAGCCTTCCTAATGTGGCTTACTACGCAGCTTCAAAACATGCTTTGGAAGGATACTTCAAAGCCCTGCGACTTGAATTAAACCAATTCAACATCAAGGTAAGCATGGTTGAACCTTCAACCTTCAGAACCAATATCGGAAACAGTGCAACAACTGCTAAAGGAGATATTAAAGATTATGATGTATTCCGTCAAAAGATCAGTTCATATACCAAAACCCAGTTTAACAATGCACCAGGACCGGAACCTGTTATGAATAAGGTTTTGAAAATTGTAAATGAAAAGAATCCAAAGTACAGTTATCCTGTCGGTAAAGGATCTTCAATGATACTTACACTTCAGCGTTTTGCATATAACGTACTTGAGAACTCCATATTGAAAAATGTGAATGCAACAAAATAGCTCGCTAAAACAATGCATTCACAAAATGAAAAAAATAATTCTATTAACATCACTATTTATGGCAAATAATAACTTTCTATTGGCTCAAAACGATGTAGCAGATAACTATGCCAGGACTGGCACGGATATCAGGTTTCAAAATGTAAAAACCCAAACGATCAATGTTGGCGGTACAGATTTCTATTACAGAAAACTTGGCGAAAATAATCCCGGTGTACCGGTGATCTTTCTTAATCACTTAGCCGCTACTTTGGATAACTGCGACCCGCGAATTATCGATGGTATTGCTTCACAATACCAGATAATCACTTTCGATAATCGTGGTGTAGGCGCCACAAAAGGTAAAACGCCAAAAACTGTTGCTGAAATGGCGAAAGACGCAAGAGCTTTTATTCATGCGTTGGGCTATGAAAAAGTTGATTTGATTGGCTTTTCGTTGGGCGGTTTTATTTCACAGGAAATATTGCTTCAGGAGCCACAACTTGTTCGTAAAGCTATACTAACGGGTACAGGCCCTGCCGGCGGTGCAGGAATACAAAACGTGACAAGAATTACTTATTTAGATATAATAAGGGGCTTATTCAGTTTTAAGGATGCAAAAACATATTTGTTCTTTAATAGAAATAAAAATGGAAAGAAGTCAGCGAAGGAATTTTTAAGTCGGTTAAAAGAACGCAAAGAAGAAAGGGATAAGAAGATGGGGATTGGCAACCTTCAAAGACAGTTAAAAGCTATTCATGCCTGGGCACTTCAATCACCGCATGACTTATCAGTAATTAAACAACCGGTATTAGTTGCCAACGGAGATAATGACAGAATGGTACCGAGCAGCAATACTCCCGATCTGGCTAAACGTATTCCAACTTCTGAAATAATAATTTATAAAGATGCCGGGCATGGCGGAATTTTTCAATACCACGATGACTTTGTGAAAAGTGCTTTAGCTTTTTTGACGAGATAACCGTTCAGCAAAAAATAATTATTAATAAAATGAAAGCATTCATATTAAAGCGCTATGGCAAGAAAGAAAAATTAGAGTTAGCTGAGATAGCCGAACCTGTTCTAAAAGAGCATGACGTATTAGTGCAGGTTCACGCTGCCGGCGTAAATCTTCTCGATTCCAAAATCAGGAATGGAGAGTTCAAACTCATTTTGCCTTACAAGCCACCATTCACTTTAGGCCATGATGTGGCGGGAGTTGTTACAAAAGTTGGTTCAAGTGTCACCAAATTCAAAGCAGGTGATGCAATTTATGCAAGGCCTGCAGATCATCGTATAGGAACCTTTGCAGGATTAATTGCTATGAATGAAAATGATGCTGCACCAAAACCCAAAAATCTTTCGATGGAAGAAGCCGCATCCATTCCATTGGTTGGGTTAACAGCATGGCAGGCACTTGTTGAAAAAGGGAATCTAAAGAAAGGACAAAAGGTTTTCATCCAGGCCGGCTCTGGTGGCGTGGGAACATTTGCCATTCAATTGGCAAAACATTTAGGTGCTACCGTAGCCACAACAACAAGCAGAACAAATATTGATTTGGTAAAAAGCCTGGGTGCGGATATTATAATTGATTACAAAAAAGATGATTTTGAAACAATACTTAAAGATTACGATCTGGTGTTAAACAGCCAGGATACAAAAACACTTGAAAAATCTCTGCGTGTGTTAAAGCCCGGTGGAAAAGTTATTTCTATCTCTGGCCCACCCGATCCCGGTTTTGGACAACAGATTAATGCCAATTGGTTTTTGAAAATAATATTAAAATTTTTGAGTGCAGGAATCAGGAAAAAAGCAAAACGTCATGGTGTAAACTTTTCTTTTCTTTTCATGCGGGCACAAGGGGAACAATTAAGTCAAATTACAAAACTGATAGAGTCGGGTATCATAAAACCTGTTATGGATAAAGTATTCCCATTTGAACAAACTAATGACGCTATGTCTTATGTTGAAATGGGACGTGCAAAGGGAAAGGTTGTTATCAAAATACAATAAGTATCTCCTGAAAAAAATCAGGTAGGTCAGTTAAACGAATAGCACAAATGCGTGAACGATTACTCGCTAAAGAACTCTTAAAGCGAATATGCTTTACCAATACCTGTAGATTTTAAATTTTACAATACTATAATCGCCATTAGCAGATGGTTGAAATTTTAAAGATGCAACGTTTCCTGTTTTAAATCCAAAACCATAGTCACCACCGCCCGTGCCTTCATCTCCATTTAATCTTCTTATAGTTACCCATTTGCCGTTTACGAAAGTTCCTTCATCAAAGTATTCAACGTCTAATGTTTTTCCATCTTGTTGTAATGGAGTAAACGTAAGGTTGTAATCCTTACCAATAGCAATGAATTCATCTTTTCCTGTATTAATAAGTATACCACCTGCCAACTCACTTTTTTTCTGACCCACACTAAATCCAGCCAATTCAGCAAATGAACCACTGCCCAGTTTTGCTTCAACACGATATCCGCCAAGTTCAAAGGATTGCGTACGGTGGGCCGTATCCAGGAATATTCCTTTCATTGTGCCCTTACCCTGATGCTGAATAATTAAATCGCTTACCTGCCTAAGGACGAAGTATGTTTTGGTAATGGGATCATCGTCAGGCTTGCTTTCATCAATTCCAAAAGGCGAAAAACCAATTGCATCGTGCTCAGCAAAAATCCAAAACGCCTGGTTGGCAGAACGAATGCCTGGTTTTATCTCAGGTATGAACACCGGGTTGCCTTCACGATGATATTGTTCTACTGTATAGAACACGTCGTCCACATAAATATCCGGTTCAATCATATCAATAGCCGGCGCTGCTGCACGCCATACATCCAGCGTGTGCGGGATGGGACCACCCGACGGATAGTTTCCTGGTTTGGGCGTCAGCGGTTGCTTTAGCCATGCGTTCACATACATAGGAATAGCATATTCCTTTTTTCCCTCCTCTGCTACCTTCCCCATGAATTTAGCATAGTGATAAACAGTAAATAATTCTTCGGTTAAGTATGAAAGCGTTTGCCAGTTTTTTTCATCAACCACGCTTTTACCAAACACTTCCTCCCATGTACCAGCCGTTTTATATCCATTCTGTTTCCATAGGCTATCCAGTTCGGGTTGCAGTTTTCCTTTATGGCTGGTTAAGTATTGCATGAGTTCTGCAGGCACAGTGCTGTTAAAAGATTTATTGGCTGCTGCCGTATAGTCACGCGGCGAATAGAACAACCCCACTTCATTTTCAATCTGTGCCATGATAACCGTTTGCTTTTTTGCATCCACATCATGTATATGTTTCATCAACGCTTTAAATGCACGTGCATCTGCTGCCGCTGTGGCTTCGCCAAATGTCGAGAGTTGCTGTAAAGTTTTGCCATTCTTGTCTTTGGCTCTCGGATATTTATCACTGTTGTTTTTTATCCAGGATGGAACATACATAGAATATCCGTTCTTCCAGGAAGCAAACCATAAAATAACGAGGCGCAAATTTTGTTTTCTTGCGCCTGCAAGCATGCTGTCTACCAGGGTAAAATCAAACCGTCCTTCCTGCGGCTCTACCAATTCCCAATAAACGGCGGCTATAACAGTGTTAACATTTTTTTTCTTCATTTGCTCCCATATAGGTTGCATATAAGCAGCGCCGGATGTACTTGAATTATGCAGCTCACCGCCTAATATTAAAAAGGGTTTTCCCTGCACAATTAACTGCGTCGTGTTACCTTTTTTTTCAAGATGCGGGATGAGATATTGTTGAGCAACCAAAGATGCTGCAGCAATTGAAAAAATAATCAACAAGCCTGCTTTTTTCATATTGTTCAATTTAATTTTCTTATAGCGATGTTTCGATAACGGTGTGTTGCACCAGGCTGCCACATAATTAACGGCATGCCATTACCCGCAGCAGGTGAATACAATGCGGTCCAATGGCATTGAAGTGCTATCATACCTTCAGTGGCTTCTGCAATCATATCATTTTTGGGTTCAGTTACGTCCCACATCTGCACGTCATTTATCCATAGCGTAATATGTGGCGTATCCCCAACCATCCTTATTTTAAAAGAATTCCAATCATTGGCTTTCCATACTTTTTCCCTGTCAGTGGCTTTTGCTCCTTTACTTACCTGTATCCGTTCTCCCAACAGCTCGCCCGTGGATCCCGGTAAAACCATCTCCACCTGGTAAGCTGCACCACCTTCATTGGAACGAAGAAATATGCCACCATTTGCAAAGGAGTCAATCTTAACTTCCATATACAATTCAAAATTCTTGTATTGTTTGTCGGTCATTAAAAGGCCACCTTGACCATACGGATTTTCTTTTGCAAGGAGGACGCCATTTTCCACATAGAAATTTGGCGTTGTTCCCTGGTGTGTGCTTCTGCTGATATGCCACCCTTTGAGATTCTTTCCATTAAAGATGGAGATAAAGCCTTTAGGAATTTTACCGGTCTGGGCTTGTACCTGTATCCCGATAATAACAATAAGTGATAACACAACTATTTTCATCGTTGCCTGGTTTAGTAGTTATTATTTTATTTCCATGACAATGCGAAACCCAACATCATACTTACTTCCGGGGCCGGCAGCATGTGTCATGTAAGTTGCATTTTTTACATCTCCGTAAAACGGGGCTCCTTTTAAAACATGTTCTTTTCCCTTTTTGGGAGGTATGGGATCCGCAAACATCTTTTCGTTGTAAAAGTCTTCAACCCATTCCCACACATTGCCGAGCATATCATATAGTCCCCATGCATTGGGCTGCTTTTTGCCAACCATGCTTGTGGTGTTGGTTGCTATCACGGCTGTTTTGCGAATTTCGTTCCATGTAATATCATCGGTTGCTCCTGCCCTTGCTGCATACTCCCACTCAAATTCAGATGGCAGCCTGTAAACAGCCTTACCTTTCTCTGATTCATTTAATTTTTTAATAAACTGCTGCGCATCATACCACGATACATTTTCAACCGGGTGCTGTACCGGATCATCCTTCACTTTGCCGCCTTTGAAGTAAGAGGGATTCGTTCCCATTATTTTTTCCCATTGCTCCTGCGTTACCTCAAATTGACCAATGTAGTAAGCATCTTTGATAGTTACTGTGAAGCCGGGCATTGCATCATGCTTAGCCAACTCAAGCGCAACCTTATAAACTGAATCAGGTGTCTGCGATGTTTTAAAAACAGTTGGTTGAAATTTTCCGACAATCATGCTGCCGGGTTTTATCAAAATGAATTTCATCCCGATGCCGTTTGTATACAGGGAATCCTGTGTGGCCGCATTTTGTTTAGTTACTTCCTGGGCATTGGCGTATATACTGCCCGACTCAAAAAGTAATATCAATGCGGCAGTATGAAATATTTTTTCTATCATTTTAAATATTTGTTTCTGCATGCAATTCTATTTCAGGTTTATTTGCCCGTTTCCATCGTTGACCCGGATTGCTGTTCGGGTCCTGTTTATCGTAAGCGTTATTTTAATTGACGAATTGATTTTTATAGGATGTAGGCAGCATTCCCGTTTCTTTTTTAAAAAGCCGGGAGAAGTAAGACATATTTTCAAAACCTAAATCGTATGCAATTTCAGAAATACTTTTATCTTTTTTCCTCAACCTGTCCTTAGCCTCACCGATGAGAGCTACATGAATAAGCTCAATTGCCGTTTTACCGGTTTCTATTTTCAATAAGTCAGTGAGGTACCGGGAAGAAATATTCAACCGCTTTGCCAGATCGCCTACGGAGGGCAACCCATTGTCATTAAGGGAACCATCTTTAATATACTCCTTTAATATTTTATTGAACCCGGTTACTGTTTTGCCGGACAGTTGCTTCCGGTTGATGAATTGTCTTTTATAAAACCGTTCAGCATATTTCAGCATCGAATTGATGCCTGCGAGAATGATCTCTTTGCTGAACTCATCTTCACTATTATTATATTCCTGTTCTATTGTGTAAAAAATATTCCAAATGATTTTTTCTTCCTTCGGTGCCAGGTGAAGCGCTTCATTTGTTTCGTAATCAAAAAAAGCATAACGCTGAATGTCTTCATGCAATGAATGCCCGGCCAGGAAATCTTCATGAAAAACTAAAATATATCCGTCCTCTTCAAATTCCAGGTTCCGCATTTCCACCACCTGGCGTGGCTTTATAAAAATCATAGAACCGGTTTCATGATCAAATTTCGTTCTGCCATACAATACGTAGCCGGATTTTACTTTTTTTAATCCAATCAAATAGAAATCGCTGGTGTATTCGGTGTTATTTATTTTGATGTCACCATCGAGTCGCAACAGGCCCAACATAGGATGCTCGGGCAATGGCAAATTGTTGGCAACTGCCATTTCACTGATTGATTTAAAATGTTTCATTGCTTTTAAAGATAACGAATCAGCGAAGAAAGAGATTAATAAGCTTGTCTGTGTTCTTCGCAAGTGTAGGCGGACCGTCATGCAAAAAGGCATTCCGCTGATTGGTGAGAATAGTATGGAGTTCGTCTGGTGCTAAAATATTCGTTGTCATAATTTTTCAAATAATACTGTGAGGAGAAAAAATTTACGATTGAAGCTGGTTGACATTTTTCGCCGGATTCACTAACCCGTATGCTATTTTAGGAAACAGGCGGTTGGCCAGGTAAACCACTTTGCTGATACCGACACGTATAGTAAACCGGTTGTGTTTAACGCCTGCAATCAATGCGTTTACCAATTTTTCGGGGGAAATTCCTTTTGTCTCCACGTGTTCTGTCATACTTGTTGCCACCACAGGCGGTACCAGCTCAAACACTTTCACCTTGCTGCCCAATATTTTTAAATGATCCCTCAGCGACACCGTGTAAAAGCGCATGGCCGCTTTGCTGGCAGAGTAGGTTGGACCAAGATTTAATGGTACATAACTCAAGAGGGAAGAGGTATTAATAATGGCGCCTTCTTTTCTTGACTTCAGCATGTTGATGAACAGGTTGTTCAGGCGGATCACGCCCAGGTAGTTGATGTCCATTTCATTCTTAGCCAATTCAAAATGTTTATCATTGGCTATTCCCAGGTTCTGGGGACGGCTCATAACGCCGGCATTATTGTAAAGGATATCGATTCCCCCAAGTTCCTCAATCTTATTAAAAAGTAACCGCGCATCAGCTGCATTGGCTACATCACTTTTTATAGCCGTTAATGCAGGATATAATTTTTTGGCTTCGTCCAGTTTCTGCTGGTTTCTGCCGGTGATGATCACTTTTGCACCATTGGATAAAAATTGCTTTGCTGCTTCAAGCCCTATTCCAGCCGATCCGCCGGTTATCAATATTGTTTTTCCTTTTAGTTCCATGATTTTATTGTTTGAATATTTATAAGTTGTTTGATAATATTTATGCATTACACTGTTTTAAATGAAAGTGCCTTTTAAGTTTTGCTTTGTGCGCCATCTTTAATTGCATGTTGACAAAACAAAAGTAGCCTGGCCTGCTGCCTGCGTTGTAACCCAAAAGGTGGAACGTATGACACAAAATGACGTGGAACTGGTGTTTACAAAATCTATTGTTTACCAGATTAACAATAAGCAGTACTCAGGGTAAGTCAGCTGTCAACTTCAAGATCAGAGACTCTGACGGCTTTAGCTTCAGGAACAGTAAGGCGAGAAAATTTTAAGGCTGTACAAAAAAAGATTTGGAAAATTGAACAATGTTCATTTTTTTTGTGATGAAATTGATTTTTATGGGTACTACTGAAAGAAAAGCAAGAGAAAAGGAAGAACTGAAGGCGCTTATCCTGAAGGCCGCCCGTAAATTGTTTGTGGAAAGAGGCATCGGGCAAACTACTATCAGGAATATTGCGGATGCCATAGACTACAGCGTTGGAACAGTATATGTTTATTTCAGAGATAAGAATGAAATCCTCCATGCATTGCATACGCAAAGTTTCGCTGACCTCCACGGCCAGTTTAAAATATTGTATAGTGTAAAAGATCCGATGGAGCGATTAAGGGCTATGGGTAAAGTATATATTACCTACGGCCTTGAAAACCCGGACATGTATGAATTAATGTTTACTCTCAAAGCACCTATGGAGTTCCTGGAAGCAGTTCAAAAAGATGAGTGGGATGAGGGAAGGGCCGCTTTTGATTTGCTGAAGACTACGGTAAAGCAATGCATGGATGCCGGGCATTTTAAAGGGCATAAACTGGAACCACTGTCTTTTCTGATATGGAGCTGTGTGCATGGCATGTGCAGCCTGGAAATAAGTGCCCGTACGCAAAACGTGAATATTAAAAATCCTGAAAACATTGTAACCGATGCGTATGATGAGTATTTAAAAATTATAAATAAGCTATAATTTTTTTTGCTTTTGTATTGAACAATGTTCATTTAAATTCTCTTGTTCATTAAAATAAAAAAAATGAAAAAAATTCTCACATTACTTCTATTGTTATTGGTTGGCAACGCCTATGCACAAACACACCTGGAACAGTATATCCGCACTGGTTTGAGCAGTAATGAAACAATACGGCAGCAGCAATTTTTATTGGATAAAAGCCTCTGGGCCTTGAAGGAAGCTAAGTCATTATTCCTGCCCAATGTTGAGTTTAATGGAACCTATACTCTTGCAGGCGGCGGGCGTACGGTGGATATTCCCGTGGGAGATTTAATGAATCCTGTTTACAAAACACTAAACCAATTGACGGGCACTGATAATTTTCCACAAGTACAAAACCAAAGTGTATTGCTGAACCCCAATAATTTTTATGATGTAAAACTACATACCACTTATCCTGTCATTA
>Ga0207683_10005695_pt1 | contig 10689 bp, 7 predicted proteins | sample KBSM73metaG_FD_184333 | JGI IMG/M metagenome (GOLD analysis project Ga0207683, IMG submission 184333) | Miscanthus rhizosphere microbial communities from Kellogg Biological Station, Michigan, USA - KBS M7-3 metaG (SPAdes) (version 2) | ecosystem: Host-associated > Plants > Roots > Rhizosphere >...
CGTCGGCGGATGCTCCAGGCACCGATGGACGTGCCACCAAGCGCCAGGAGCATGCATCCGATGGCGATGCCGATGAGTTCCGTGATCGCCAAATCAGGCCTTCGTCGGCTCCTGGGCTTTAACGCGCGACGCGTTCGAGATCGGCCGACGCCGCATCGATCAGCCGCGCCTCACGCTCCAGGGCCGCGGCGATCCTGCCAATCTCCCGCTCCGCCTCTTCGTAGCGCCCCTGTTCGATGCCTTCGCGCGCGCCGGGCATGGTTTTCACCGCGTAGCCGGTTTCGGTGCCTGGCGCATACAGCAGGTGGCGGTACCACGGGCGGCCGGGCAGCCCGTTCTGATCGGTGAGCTCGCGCTCGCTTTGAATCAGCCGGGCGTTGACGGCCTTGACGATATCGGGAGCATTCGACAGTGCCGGCAGCGCCGCTTCCGCGGCCTTGTGGTAGCGATTGGCCGCGTCGGTCAGCGCAGCGGCCCCATTCTGCAGGGGAGCGAAGTTCAACGCCGGCGGTACGTCCCTTTTCCCGGGCGTCACCGACGGCCTGCGCGGGTCGCTGACCGCCTTGAACAGGCCCTCGTCAATCGCCCGGTTCTGGTCGCGGATGCTCTCCTGGCGCTGGCGCAGCGTTGTCTGGAGTTCGTTCATGTAGCGCGACACGGTGTCCGCAAGGTTGGTGAATTCAAAGGGCAGCAGGTCCGCGTCTGCGAGTCGAATCACTGCCGTACCCATTGTCTGGGCGAGGGCGCGGCCGTAGACGAAGTCGGTGTCCTTGAAATGCGTGTAGTGGTAGAAGTCGTCGTAGATGGAATGGTAGATGCCGTCGCTGTCTTCGCCGCCATAGCTCATCGCCAGCGTGGGCGTGCCCGCGTGCTGCAGGAACGGCGAGTAGTCGGAGCCCGAGCCCAGTGCGCCGATGCGCAGGTCGGCACGGCTGCGCGCCTCGGCCCTCGATTCGGGCGGGCCATTGAGAATCCGGCGCGCCTGCAGCCGCTTCCAGACCGTGAGGCCCGTCTCCGGATCCTGGATGTCCTTGACGACGGTGTTGACGAAGTGCTCGAGCGTGTGTGATCCGTCCGCGTCGAAGAAGCCTCGCTCGTTGCCGTCGCTGTTGATGTAGACCACCGCTTTCTTCAAATCGGCCTCGTGCTTCTCGACCCACTCGGTCGAGCCGAGGAGCATGGGCTCTTCGCCGTCCCACGCCGCGTAGACGATGGTGCGCTTCGGCCGCCAGCCTGCCTTGACGAGGGCGCCAAGCGCTCGCGCCTCTTCGAGTTCGGGAGCCATGCCGCTGATGGGGTCGCTGGCGCCGTTGACCCACGCGTCGTGATGGTTGCCGCGCACCACCCATTCGTCGGGATAAGTGGCGCCGGGGATCCTGGCGATCACGTCGTACACCGGCTTGGTGTCCCAGTTCGCCGCGACCTTCAGGTGAACCTGCGCAGCGCCGGGGCCGAGCCGGTAGGTAATCGGCAGTCCGCCGCGCCAGCCCTCCGGTGCGACGGGACCGGTGATGGCCTCGAGCAGCGGCTGTGCATCGCCGTAGGAAATGGGCAGGACCGGAATCTTCGTGATCGTCGGCGCCTCCGCGAGCGGCAGGCGCGCGGTCCCGGGGACGGCTGCCGCACCGGGCGTGAGCGGATCACCGGGGAAGAGGAGCATGTCCATGACGCTGCCCCGCTGGACACCGTCCTTGTTGCGCATGGGACCCGCCGGAAACACCGGCGCATCTCCGTACCCGTCGTCGCGAGGATCGGAGTAGATCAGGCAGCCCACTGCTCCGTGCTCGGCGGCGAACTTGGGCTTGAGCCCGCGCCAGGTCGCCCCGTACTTCGCGATCACGATGGCGCCTTTCACCGAGACGCCGTGCCGTTCGAGTTCCTCGTAGTCCTCCGGGCGGCCGTAGTTCACGAATACCAGCGGCCCGGTGACGTCGCCGTCCTTCGAGTACGCGTTGTAGGTCGCGAGCTGTTCGTCGCTCTGGGTGGAGGTGACGTCGCCGGCGACTGGCGGCTCGGTCAGCGATGCGCGGAACCGGCGCGGCGACACCATCTCGACGATCCGTTCCTTCGGCGTGGGGAACAGCACGTCGAAGGTCTCGATCTCGGCTTCCCACCCCCACTCGCGGAACCTCGCGAGCATCCATTCGGCGTTCTCCTTGTCGTACGGCGAGCCAACGTGGTGGGGGCGGAGGGTCATGCGACGCATGGTCTCGCGGATCTGGTTCGCGTCGATTGACGAGCGGAGCCGCGCGTCCCACGCCTCCTGGCCCTGGCCGACCACGATCAGCGGCAATGCTAGAACGACGATGGCGGGCACCAGGCGGGGCAGGAGACGTTTGTTGGGCATCGAGGTTCCTCCGAGCCGATGATAGACGAGCTCGGCCCCCCAGCGCTTATGATGGGCCTTCCATCAGGAGTCTGTATCAGTGATCCCGAAACGAATGCGCGTGTTGTCGATGCTGCTCATCGTCCTCATTTCGGGAGGGCTGGCAGTCGCACCCGCGGCGCAGCCGGCCGCGAAGGTCGCCGCGCCAGGGGCGGCAAACGATGCGGATTTCGCGAGTTTCGTGAAATCGGCGACCACGCGCCCCGACTTCTCTTCGCCGGTCATCGATCATCTGCCGACCAGGTCGGGCGTACCGACGCCCAAGGACGTGCTCGGCTATCACATCGGCGCGGAAAAGAAGCTGACCTACTGGGCCGATCAGCAGAAATGGTATCGCGCCCTCGAGAAAGCGCTCCCAGGCCGCGTGAAGACGACCGTGATCGGCAGGACTGAAGAGGGCCGCGAGATCATGCTCGTCTATGTCACCTCGGAGTCCAACCTGAAAAACCTGGAGGCCAACCGCGCCAACATGCGGCGGCTCGCCGACCCGCGCGGCCTGGGCATCGATGAGGCGAAGAAGATCATTGCGGGCACCAGGCCGCACTATCACCTCAGCGCCGGATTGCACAGCGGCGAAACCAGCACGTCGGAAATGCTGATGGAGCTCGCCTATCGTCTCGCGGTGAGCGACGAGCCTTATGTCCAGCAGATTCGGGACAACGTGATCGTCTCGATGACGCCGACCACCGACATCGACGGCCGCGATCGCTACGTGGATTGGTACAACGCCTACAAGATTAACGAAGCCTACGATGCGGGCGAGAACTACGGCGAACCGCCCTACTGGGGCAAGTACGTCTTCCATGACAACAACCGCGACATCAATTACGGCGTGGATACGCTGCGAACCTATCTCAAGTGGTATCTGGAGTGGGTACCGCCGATCTGGCACGACCTCCACGAGGCGCAGACGCTGCTCTACACCTATAGCGGTGGCGCGCCGCAGAATGCCAACTGGGATCCGCTCCTGTACAGCGACCTGATGTTCTTCGCCAACTACGAGGTCAGCAAGCTGACGGGCTATGGCATGCCCGGTGTCTGGCACTTCGGCTTCATGGACGCGTGGTCGCCTGGCTATCTCGCGATTGCGGCGCAGAACCACAACGGCATGCTGCGGATGTACGAGATCTTCAATCAGCAGGGCGCGAATACGAAGAAGGCGCGTTTCACCGGTCCGCAGACCACACGGCAGTGGTACCGGCCCAACCCGATGACCGGTGAGGCCGACTGGTCGATACGCGATTCGATCAACTACTCGGAGACGGCGGTCCTGACCGCGCTGGAACTGACCTCGCGGGTTCCGGCGATGGTCGTCGAGAACTTTTACAGGAAATCGCTGAACGCGGTGGGCAGGGGAACCGCGAAGGCGCCTTATGCGTTTGTGATCCCGGCCGGGCAGGGCGATCAGACAAGAGTGGATCGTCTCGCCAATCTGCTGCGGCTGCAGTCGGTCGAAGTTCAGCGCGCAACGTCAGAGATCAAGGTGAAGGAAGGAACCTTCGCTCCCGGATCGTATGTGGTGAAGCTGAATCAGCCGTACGGTCCCCTCGCAAAGACGCTTCTCGAGAAGCAGGTCTATCCGGACGCAGCGCTCACGACCTACGACGACAGCGCCTGGACGATGGGCCTGGCAAGTGACGTGGACGTGCAGACCATCGAGGACAAGGCGATCCTCGATGCGCCGGCAGCCCTGCTGGCGGCCGACGTCGTCACGGCCGGTCATGTGGCTGGCAGCGCCGCCGGGAGCAGCGGCGTCCTTGCTGTCAAGCACAATGGTTCCCTCAATCTCGTGACGCTCCGGTATCGCCTGAAGGATGTGCCGGTGCGAGCCGTGCAGGCGTCATTCAAGGCCGGCGACGAGGACTACCCCGCCGGATCGCTGCTGGTTCCCGCCTCCGATCGCGCGCAGCGTGAAATCGAAGCGCTCGGCCTCGTGGCGGCAGCGTTGCCGGAAGCGCCGGACGTAGCGACGGTAGCCGCCGATCTTCCAAGGCTCGCGATCTTCACCACCTGGTCCAACACTGAAAAGGTCGGCTGGGTGCGGCTGGCCTTCGATCGCTTCGAAATCCCGTTCGACCTCATTCACAAGGACCATGTGAAGCAGGGCAACCTCCGCGCGAAATACGACGTCATCGTCATGCCGCACCAGGGCAATAGCGGCAAGAGTATCGTCTTCGAGCTGCCGAAGCTGTCGAAGCCACTGCCTTACAGGAAGAGCGATCAGTTCAAGAGTTTCGGGTACTACACGGAGACCGACGACGTGCGCGGCGGGATGGGCCTCGAGGGTGCCGTGGAGTTTCAGAAGTTCGTTGATGACGGCGGCACGCTGGTGACGCTGGGCATTGCCAGCACGTTTCCATCCGAGTTCGGAATCGCGAAGGGCGTCGACACGCAACCATTGCAGCCTGGCTTCTACGGGCCGGGTGCGTACGTCCAGAGCGAGGTGCTGATTCCAACCCACCCGGTGATGTACGGCTACAACAAGAAGAACCTGCCGGTCCGGTATGCAGGCGGGCCGCTGCTGCAGGCCGGTCCACCCGCGGATGCGCCACCGACGAATGCGTCGCCGTACAAACCGCAGGTCATCGCGCGGTTCGTCGGCGGCGACGCGGGCGTGCTGAGCGGGGTCATGCGCGGTGCCGATCAGATTCGCAACCGGCCGATGATTGTGGACGCGCCGTCGGGCAAGGGTCACGTGCTGCTGTTCGCAACCAACCCGATTTACCGCTGGCAGACCTTCGGCGAGTACGGGATGGTGTTCAACGCGCTGATGTTCTGGAACGATTTCCCGGCGGAGGCGCCAGCGGCGCCGAAACCTGACGCGGCCGTACAGTAGAGGTGTGGGTAGGGCATCAACCACGCAGCGGGGTGTTCAACTCCAGAATGGCGTACCAGCGGCGAGTGGACCAGATCGGATCCCGGGTGACACGTCGAATCTGCTCGTAAAGGTGCCGGAGCGACGGATCGGCGATCAAGTTGCGATCGTTCTCCAGCGACTCGATGTAGCCCGGAGGCGGCGTTCGGTGAAAGTGTCCGATGCGCCAGTTCCCTTCGGACGGCAGGCGCGCCAGGAGCGGGTCGCACAATCCGTGCTCGTCGATGATTGTGACGGCCGGACCGGCGAAATATCCCAGGAACCCGACGTTCACATCGCTCACAATCCTCGGGCTCTGCCGCAGCGCCTCCCCCTGCGCGACCTGCGTGTTCCAGGGCAGGGGACGTTCGCGACTCCATCGCAATAGACCGGTCACGCGGTAGTAGAACGCGCGCTCATCAGCGATACCCGAACCACTCATCCCCTCTGCGGCGTTGAGGATAAATGTGTTCGTCCCGCTGGTGATCGGCGGACGCGTCGTCGCGAGCAGTCCCAGCAGCGCGATGCCTGCCGTCGCTCCGGCGACGTCAGTCGTCCGCAATCTCCACGGGATGCGAGCCCAGACGGCCACCACGGCGAGCAGCGGCACAGTGAGGAACCGGCCGATCATGAAGTCGCCGCCCACGCGGACGATGTAACCGACGTATAGCAGGCAGCCGAGGAGCATGGGCCAGTCGCGACGGGGACCGTAGCGCAGCACCATGGCGGCGGCAGAAACGACAGCGAGCGGCGTGACCGGATCGGCGCTGAACGTCTCGAGCACATAGAGCAGCCCCTGGCCGAGCAGCGTGGAAGTGGCCACGCCAGTCTGAAGCTTGGCGTACGCGGTGTTCGGGAAAGGGAAGCCGTAATAGATCACCGAGAACAGCTCCCAGGCGACGAGCGGCGCGAGCCCTGTCGCGGCTGCCTTTACCGATCGCCTCCACCCAAAGGACCACGACGTCGCCAGCAGCGTCGGAGCCAGCAGAACGGACAGGTCCAACCGGTTCAGCATCAGCAGGCCCGCCCACAGCCAGACTCCGGTCAGGCTTCCCAGCCCGTCACGTGCGCGCCAGGCTGCCATCAGGAACAGCAGGAGCACCAGGTGACTCAATGGGTTCTCGAGGCCCGACGTCGAGAAGTCCATGAACGACTTCGAGAACAGCAACGTGCTGCCCGCGAGCCAGGCTGTCGTGGCGCTCGAGGCGACGCCACGGAGCAATGTCACGTACGTGGCGAGAGAAGCGAGGAAGACCACCGCGTAGACGGTGAAGTAGCCTTCTCGAGTGACCCAGTACGGGATCGAGAGAAGAAAGAACCACAGCGGGTGCGTGAAGCTCTGAACTCGCTCCGCCACGTTCCAGCGCATGCCGAGGCCGGACACGAAATTGTCAACGGTCCTCAGCGTGATGTACGCGTCGTCTCCAAGCCAGGCGGTTCTGATGAGGACGACCAGGAACAGAGTCGAGAGGAAGATGACCGCCAGAGACCGACGGTCCGGGGTGGTCCTGAGCACTGTTGCCATCAGGTCCGCGGAAAGCCTCGAAATACCCCGTCCGGATCAGCGCTGTCGGCGAACTCGGCGTAGTCCATGTTCGCAATCGACAGGTTGTTCTCGATGCCCCACATTTCGCGCGGGACGACCCGAAACGTGCGTCCCGGCTCATCGTACAAGTCCACCACGAGAACCGGCATCTCTGGATCTGTGAGCGCGAGCCGATCGACGACGAACACAAAGCTGTAATGGCCACCCGATGGAGCGAGGGCGACGAGCTGCTCGACGGTCAGCCCGTCATAGGCCGGATCGCTGATGCAATCAACGCACGCCCGGAACCCGTGTTCGCTCGGTGCCTGGACGGCTTCGCACAACGCAGCCCACGCGGCATTGTCGGAAAAGTCCGTTCTGAGCAGCAACGAGTGGTCAGATTGTGGCAGCGTCTTCACGTGAGCCTCGTCGGCGGCGCCAGCCTGGCGACGCGATTCTCCCACGTCAGCAGCGCCGGTTCCAGACGAAGTTCGACGACGTGTTCACGCGGCCGCGGGTTCCGGGATGATGACCGCCCGGCCCTTCAGCTGCCCCGTGCGCATCCGCTCGTACGCAGTCTTCGCGTCTTCGAGCGCGAAGCGTTCCACGTGGGCGCGGATACGTCCGGCGCGCGCCAGCGCAAACACTTCGCCGAGTTCGGCTCGTGTCCCCCAGAAAGGCACGACCACTCGCGCTTCGAAGGGCACCATTCCAAAACCAACCGGCAGCGACCCGCCGGCGAGTCCGACGATCGCGATGTCACCGCCCGTCGTCACAACCGCCCGCGCGATCTCGAGTGTTGACGGCGAACCCACGAAGTCCAGGACGACGTCTGCACCTCCGGGCGCCGGACCCACCAGGTCGCGGATCGCGCGTGCCGCGTCGACGCCCGACGGAACCGTGTGATGCGCGCCAATCTGCCGCGCGAGGTCGAGCGCGTCGACCCTCGTGTCGACCGCGACGATGCGAGCCGCTGTCGTCGCCGCAAGTATCTGGATGGCCATGTGTCCGAGGCCGCCCACACCGATGACGATGCAGGTGCTGCTCGGCCGCAGCGATCGCCGTGTCAGCGCGATCGCGTGGTAGGGTGTCAGCCCGGCGTCCGTCAGCGGTGCCGCCTGCGCGAGATCGAGACCGCCAATCGGAATCAGCTGCCGCACCGGCGCCACGACGAATTCGGCCATGCCGCCGTCACGGCTCAGGCCGATGCCACCCGGCGCGATGTTGCGGCACTCGTTGTCGTGACCAGCCAGGCACGACACGCAACGGCCGCAGCCGACGATGCCGTAGATGGCGACCGGCTCGCCGCGCTCGAATCCGGTGACGCCCGGCCCCAGCGCCTCCACCCAGCCGGCGTTCTCGTGGCCGAGCGTGAGCGGAATCGGCATCCCCAGCGCATCTGGCGCGTCGATGATGTGCAGGTCGGAGTGGCACGCACCCGCCGCACCTACACGCACGAGCACTTCGCCAGGCGCAGGATCCGGTTGCGGAACGGTCCGCGATTCCGTCGTGTGAGGCGCCGTCAATCGAAAGGCACGCATACGAGATCCTCCCCAGGCTGTCGCAGTGGTCAGTCGACGCTGACGCTCATTGCAGCGTCAACGCGACAGTTACGATCGCAAGCCACGTACCTCCGCCATGGGGCCAGGCATCGCCCAGGGAACTCGACATTCGGCTCGAGAAGTGCGTCTGAAGCGATTTGGCTGGTCGAAGGTGACGGAAAGCCCGCAGTTTTGTGACGCGCCAGTCGCGCCATCTGACGAATTCCCGGCGCGGCATCACAGGATCGGCTCGCCTTAGCGAGGCTTCCGTCGGCAACGTTTCTGCGTTCGCACGCAGGAGATGCCTGAGACGTGGCGTTCAGTTCGGGCCACCCGCGAAGAGCGCACGCGCGTGCTGCCGGGAGACGATCGGATTCCTGATGCGATCGATTCCCTGACTCACGCGGTCACGATTCAGCGGCCGCCTCGTGACGTATGGCCATGGCTCCTGCAGCTCGGAGCCGGCAGCCGGGCCGGTTGGTACAGCTATGACTGGATCGACAACGGCCGGCAGCCGAGTGCCGAGCGGATCGTGCCGGAGTTACAGCACCCCGCGATTGGTACGATCTTCCCTGCGTTGCCTGGCGCGACCGACGGCTTCACCCTGCTGGCGTTGGAACCCGAGCGCGTGTTGATGCTTGGCTGGCTCGGGCCGCGCGGGTCGCCAGAGGTGACCTGGACGTTCGTCCTCCGCCAGGTTGCGCCAGACGTGACGCGTCTTGTCGTCCGCGTTCGAGGCGGACCTGGATATCGATTCCGCGGACTTCCCTTGCTGCTGACCCGGGCCGTTGTTCGTGTCGTTCATTTCATCATGCAACGAAAGCAACTGCTTGGCATCGCCAGGCGTGCGGAGACGACCATGTCGCACCACACGGCATTCAAGACACCCGCGGGTGAAGCCGCCTATCGCGCGGCATACGACTCCGAATTGAGGTCGTGGCCCGTTCCCTGCGAAGAGATCGACGTTGCGGGTCTGTTTGGGACCACGCACGTGCTCGTGTGTGGACCAACGACGGCGCCGCCGCTCGTGCTGCTACACGGGTACATGGCGACGTCGACGATGTGGTCGACGAACATCGCCGCTTTCAGCAAGGGTCACCGCGTCTATGCCGTCGACGTCATGGGTCAACCGGGCAAGAGCATTCCCGGCGAGCCGATATGCCATGCGTCCGATTTCGTATCCTGGCTGACCGCGACGCTGGACGCCCTGGGCCTGGATTGGGTTGATGTCGTCGGCATGTCCTTTGGCGGCTGGCTGGCTCTCAACTATGCCGTCGCCGAACCGCAGCGGGTCCGGAAGCTCGTGCTCCTGTCGCCCGGAGGGCTGCTGCCGATGGTGAAGCAGTTCACGGTGCGCGGGATGCTGATGGTCCTGCTTCCGACGCGCCTCACCGTGAACTCGTTCTTTCGCTGGCTCGGATTCACGGATCGCGCGCACGCGAACGTGCTCGAGCTGATGTATCTCGGCCTGAAACACTTTCGAATGCCGGTCGAAACCGCGCGGATCGGGCCTGCCGTCGTGCCCGACGAGGCATTACGAACTCTCCATGCGCCGACTCTGCTGCTCATTGGCGACCACGAAGTCATCAGCGATCCGGCAAAGGCTCTCGAACGGGCGCGGCGTCTCATCCCTGATTTCCGAGGCGAACTGGTGCCGCGGTCCCGTCACGAGATGTGCGTCAGGCAGCACCGAATCGTGGACGCGCGAGTCGTCGAATTCCTCGACGAGAGCCGCGCTCTTCCGAATCGTGCCGTTGCCTGACAGGGCGAGGTGATTTCAATGGCACCGTGGCTTCGGTACGCGATCGCGTTCGTCGTCTTCGCACACGGCCTGGTCTATGTCCGAATCGGCTCGGTGTTGCCGGGACCAATCAAGGCGTGGCGAGGAAGGTCGTGGCTGCTCGGCGATAGCTGCACCGGCGATCATCTCAGGCGGCTTGTCATATCGCTGCACGTCGTCGCCGGCATCGCGATACTGGCGTGCGCCGTTGCCCTCGCACTCGCGCCGTCTCAGCCCTGGTGGCGGGCACTCGCCATCTCCGGCGGCGCGATCGGTGTTGTGGCGTTCGCGGTGTTCTGGGACGGGCAGACCCACCTGCTGTTCGACGAAGGCGTGATCGGCGCGGGTGCCAGCCTGCTGCTCCTGATTGGGGCAATCACGTTCGCGCGTGCCGTTTCACCGTCATGAACAGCGACGCACGTCAGCCGACCAGCCGTGCGAGCAAACGCGTCGTCGAGCGGGCAGCCGCTCCCAGCAGTGGCACGCCCAACACGGCATCGCGCAAGCGGAGAGTTGGAAGCGCTCGATACTCCTCGCCCGCCCGCTCGAGGCTCTCCACGCGGCGCTGCGCGGCGGCAAGCGCAGTGTTCGCGGTCTCGATGC
>Ga0207683_10005699_pt1 | contig 10686 bp, 10 predicted proteins | sample KBSM73metaG_FD_184333 | JGI IMG/M metagenome (GOLD analysis project Ga0207683, IMG submission 184333) | Miscanthus rhizosphere microbial communities from Kellogg Biological Station, Michigan, USA - KBS M7-3 metaG (SPAdes) (version 2) | ecosystem: Host-associated > Plants > Roots > Rhizosphere >...
GTCGAGAAAGTATGAAAAAAAAGGGCGAATCCGACCGGGAAGCCGGAACGGGCCTCGTCTCGAGCAATCAGCGCCCCCGCCGCGGGGTTCGGTCCGAACAAGGCCTTTTCGATGTCCGAAGGCTCTGAGACGCAAATCGCTTCGAGCTTTTCGTAGACCGCCAGCGCGCGAATCAGTCGATGCAGATCTGGCACGTCGGCCGGCTCGGCCAGCCCGATCCTGATGGCGGTATTCATCGGCGGCGATGATCGTGATCGTTCGGGTGGATATCAAGTATCACCAGAATTCCCTGGGCGCCAGCCAGTTGGCCACCGGCGCCGCGCGATTGTTGTTGCGCCGCAACGAATCCGACGAGAGCCCCCGATCCGCCGAGGCGGCGTTCACAAGTAGAACTGACCGAAGGAATCAGGCCCGCGAAGGGCGCCGTCAGAGGGGGATTGGCAGGCTTGTAGATTGCAGCGGTTTCGGGCCGCCGCCGTTTGAAGGCGGCCCGATCGAAACGATTGGCGTAATTGCAACAAAACGGTGCCGGCCACCGTGTCAATCACCCCCTTTAGGTTGCCTCTGAAAAGAGCGCCGTTGTAACGTGCCGTTGTGCACCGAATCGCGGGCGTTTAGTCCGCTCAAGAGACATTTTTCCTGGGGGTTTTCCATGATTTTCCAACGCACCAAGGTTGCGTCGGCGCTCGCTTACATGCTGGGCGTCGGTAGCGCGGTTTCGCTATTCGCGGCACCGGCGCAGGCGGCCGACATCAAGGTCGACGTTACAGGCTCCAACATCAAGCGGATCGAGGGCGAGGGTGCATTGCCGGTCACCATCATCACGCGCGAGGCGATCGAGCGTGAAGGCATCCAGACTGCCATGGGCATCGTGGAACGGCTGAGCCAGAACTCATCGATCGGCGGCGCGAACGCCTCGTCGCAAGAAGGCGGCACGCTGGTCGGATATGCGTCGGCATCGCTGCGCGGCCTCGGCGGCCAGCGCACCCTGGTCCTGCTGAATGGACGCCGGCTCGCGAACACGGCTTTCGCCGGCACGATCGTCGACATCAACTCGATCCCGCTGTCCGCGATCGAGCGCGTCGAGGTGCTGACGGACGGCGCATCCGCGATCTACGGTACGGACGCGATCGCTGGCGTGATCAACTTCATCCTGCGCAAGGACTTCACGGGCATCGAGGCGCAGGCCTACTACGGCGACTCCGAGCACGGCGGCGGCGCGACGCAGCGCTACAACTTTACTGGCGGCTGGGGCGACCTCGCCAAGGACAAGTTCAACATCTTCGGCACGGTCGACTACAACAAGCAGGACAACCTCGCGGCCAACCAGCGCAAGTTCTCCGCGACGTCTTATCTTCCGAACGCGCCGGGCGGCGTGTTCGACCGCACGTCGGGCAACAGCATTCCCGGCAACGTGAGCATTCCGGGCGTCGGCACGCGCACGCCGGGCCTGCCGGGCTGCCTCCCGCCGTATTCGTTCCCGACCACCGGCAACAGCGCGCTGCAATGCCGCTTCGACTACGCGGCCATCATCGACGACATCCCGCCGACGGAGCAGTGGAACATCTACGGGTCGGCACGCTGGAACTTCGCGTCGCAGCAGGAGGCCTTCCTCGAGGCATCCTGGTCGCAGAACAAGGCCACCGCCCGGGTTTCGCCGCCGCCGATCTCGGCCGCGACGATCCTGACCGGCGACCCGATCCTGTCGATCCCGAGCTCGCCTTTCTACCCGCACGCGTTCGCGCAGCAGTATGGCGTCGACGGCCAGCCGCTGACGGTGGCCTGGCGCGGCCTGGAGCTTGGGCCGCGTACCGACTTCAACACCACCGAGCAGACCCGTGTCGTGGGCGGCCTGCAGGGCGTGATCGGTGGCTGGGACTACACGGCGGCCGTCAACTGGTCGAAGAGCACGGCGACGACCGAATGGAAGGCCGGCTGGTCGAGCGGCAGCGCGCTGCTGCCCATCCTGAACGGCGGGGCGATCAACCTGTTCGGTCTCAATACGCCCGAGGCCGTGGCGTTGTTGAAGCAGGCGCTGATCACGGGCAAGGTGCTCGACAACAGCGGCACCATGACGGACGTCAATCTCACCGCGTCGAGGGATGTCTACAACCTGCCCGCGGGGCCGATGGCCCTGGCGCTCGGTGCGGAGTATCGCCACGAGCAGTTCGAGCAGCAGTCTTCCCCGTTCCTGTCCAACGGCGACGTTCCGGGCCTGGGCGGAAGCATCTCGAGCCTGCCGTCGGTCAGCCGCAACATCTGGGCGGTGTACGGCGAGCTGAACATCCCGATCGTCAAGAACCTCGAAGGCAACGTCGCGCTTCGCTACGACGACTACGCCGATGTCGGCACGACCTGGAACCCGAAGGTGTCCCTGCGCTGGCAGCCGATCCAGCAGCTGCTGGTTCGCGGCGCCTACGGAACCGGTTTCCGCGCCCCCGGATTGCCAGAGCTGTTCCTGCCCAATTACTACGGCGCGACGGGCGATCTGTACAACGATCCGCTGCGCTGCCCGACCACGGGCAGCTCGCGTGACTGCGCGGCGCAGTTCACCACGCAACTTGGCGGCAATCCGAATCTGAAGCCCGAGGAGTCCACCCAATGGACCGCGGGCTTCGTGTTCGAGCCGGTGCCGCAGTTCTCGTTCGGGACCGAATACTGGTGGATCAAGGTCAAGAACATCATCGGCACCAAGGGTGAAGCGTCGATCTTCGACAATATGGTTGAGTCGGAGGCGGCAGGCTTGCTGGTGCGCTATGCACCGGGCAGCGCCGGTTGCCCCCCATCCGAGCAGGTTGGTGGAATTCCGTGCCCGGTCAACTTCGGCATCCAGAACAACATCAACCTGAGCCAGATCACGACGTCGGGCCTCGACTTCAGCGCCTCGTGGAAATCGCCGGCGACCTCCTTCGGCGCCTTCAGCATGGGATTCCTGGGGACGTACTACATCCAGTGGGACCAGCAGGAGCAGGGCGGAGAGAAGCAGAAGCTGATCGGCACCTACGCGGGCGGCGTCGCCGCGACGGTGCTGTCGAACGGTTCGACGGGCGCGTTCCCTCGCTGGAAGCACAACCTGAACTTCAACTGGACCTACGGCCCGTGGAGCGCCAACCTGAACCAGACGTTCGTCAACGGCTATACCGAGCCTTGCACCAACCCGGCGTCGGGCGCGTCTTGCGAAAATCCGACGCGTGAGGTCGGTGACTGGAGCGTGTGGGGGATCAACGGGTCGTACACCGGGTTCAAGAACTTCACGCTGACCCTTGGAATCAAGAACCTGGCCGATCAGGAGCCGCCGTACACGCGTCAAAGCCAGTCGTTCCAGGTGGGCTACGATCCGGCCATCGCGGATCCGCTGGGACGCTTCTTCTGGGGCAGCATCAAGTACACGTTCAAGTAATCAGGGAAGCACGCAGCACTTCGAAACGGGGGCCTCGGCCCCCGTTTTTTTTCGCATGGTGTTGTCCGATGCCCGGGACGAATGCCACTCCGCGGAGGCATGTCACGCGCCTCCGGATGTGCTAAAAGACCGCAGGCCAATACGAGCCGGCGCACTGCTAGCCGGACGTCGATCCGACATGACAGCGCGCGGGCGTGAGCTCGCGCATGGCGTTTCCCAACGAAAAGGATGTTGTGATGACCAACCTTCTCCCCGCCCTCATGTTCGCCATCGTGTCGGTCGCGGCATCGCCGGCATGGGCGGCCGATCCGAGCGCCGACGTCACCGATCTGCAGGCGCTCCGCAATGCCGTCAAGACCGACAAGAAGGCGTTCATAGCCGCGACGGTCCATCTGACTCCGGACGAGGAGAAGAAATTCTGGCCGATCTACGATGCCTATCAGCGGAGCGTCGAGAGGTCGAATCGTCGCCGCGTCGTGGTGCTCGAACAGCTCATCTCGCGCGAGCAGCAGATCACCGATCTGTACGCGAAGAACCTGGCGAACGAATTGATAGCGTCCGACGAGGCCGAGGTCAAGGCGCGACGGACCATGCAGAACCGCATGCTGCGCGCGTTGCCGGCGCGCAAGGCAGCGCGCTACATGCAGCTCGAATCGAAGATCCGCGCGGCGCAGGAATACGACATCGCCGCGACGATTCCGCTCATCGACTGAGTCCGCGCATGTGCGGGCTCTCCGCGCGAGGTTCGCGTGTCCTTCCTCGGGTCGCGCTCGGCGCCGCGGCGATCGGTGCAAGCGCGATGTCCACGTCCTGCGATTCAAGCGCCGCGAGCGCGACCACCGCGGCTCCGAGCGCGCCAAACGCCAGGACGCCCGCAGCAATTTCCAACAGAATGCGGGGAACGCGAGGCGTGTAGACCTTCACGGCGGGCTTTCCTTGCTATCGAGATCGTGATGTCGGTTGGATGCGCGATGTACCCTCGACGGCTTCGCAAGAGTCTTGCTAGGCCGGCGCAGGGAGATCCTGAATACGCGTGTCGACAACCGCAATCGCGCTGCGACAAACCGTCCAAGGGAGGCCTCGGATGGGCTAGGGGGCGACGGAAGGCCGAGAGTTAGAGGCTTCGCTCTAAAACGCAGATGGACTTTTCGCCCCTTTTGTGTAGAATCGCGCCGTTTTCAAAACTCTACTTGGCCCCGCCGCGGTGGGGCCAATGCGTTTTGGCGCGTGCGCTCACCCGTTGCTGTGCGTAATTTTGGGTTGGGCCTCCGACGGCCGTGGTGTCGGATTCCCGTTTGCATCCGCAATTCGAATCGGGCGTATCCGGAAAATCGGGCCCAGATGCGGTAGCCTGTCCGGCTGCCCGCGGGTCCTTCCGTTCGCCGCCCAGAGCTTGTCTGGCGCGCTGGCTATGACGCAATCGTGACGCACAACTCCGATGACCCCCATTTGCCTGGAGAAAACATGTTAAAGATGACCCGTTGGGCCACGTGCGCCGCGGTTCTGCTCATCGCCGCGTCCGCGGCGCTCGTTCCGTCCGCCGCGGTTGCGCAGACGCCGCCGCCGGCACCGGCCGCGGCTCCGGCCCCCGCCGCGCCGGCCGCGGCCCCCGTCGCGCCGGCCGCGCCCGCGGTCACGGCAGCCCCGGCCGCCAAGGCCACGGAAGTCGTCGACAACCCATACGGTCTCGAAGCCCTCTGGAAAGGCGGCGACCTCGTCGCCAAGATCACGCTGGGCATCCTGGTGATCATGTCGATGGGAAGCTGGTACATCATCATCACCAAGGTGTACGAACAGGCGAAGATGCGGAAACAGGCGCGCGACGCCGAAAAGTCGTTCTGGAATGCACCGACGGTACGCCAGGGCGCCGAAGGCCTCAAGGACGGCAGCCCGTTCCGGTTCATCGCGGAATCGGGTCTCGAAGCGACCAACAAGCACACCGGACTTCTCGGCAACGTGGATCTCAACACGTGGATCACGATGTCGATACAGCGCGCGATCGACAACGTCCAGAGCCGCACCCAGGACGGGCTTGCGTTCCTGGCCACGGTAGGCTCCACGGCGCCGTTCGTCGGACTGTTCGGCACGGTGTGGGGTATCTATCACGCGCTGACCGCCATCGGCATCGCCGGTCAGGCGTCCATCGACAAAGTCGCGGGCCCGGTCGGCGAGGCGCTGATCATGACGGCCATCGGCCTGGCGGTCGCGGTGCCCGCCGTGCTCGGCTACAACTGGCTCATCCGCCGGAACAAGTCCGCGATGGAGCTGGTGCGCGGCTTCGGCGCCGATCTCCACGCCGTACTCCTTTCCGCGCCGCAGACACCCGCCAGGGCCTGACATCATGGCAATGAACGTCGGCGCGTCCAGCGAAGAGGACGAGGTCGTATCGACGATCAACACGACGCCGCTCGTCGACGTCATGCTGGTCCTGCTGATCATCTTTCTCATCACCGTTCCGGTGGTGCGCAATTCGATTCCGGTTCAGCTCCCCAAGGAGCGGAACGAGGTGCGCGAGACGAAGCCCGAGAACATCACGATCTCGGTCGACGCCGGCGGCCGCATCTACTGGAACGACCTGCGCATGCAGTCGACCGCCGCCCTGATCGACCGGCTGAAGAAGATCGCGGTGCTGACGCCCCAGCCGGAAGTGCAGATCCGCGGCGACGGCGGTGCCAGCTACGAAGGCGTCGGCAAGATCATCTACGCGTGCCAGCGCGCCGGCATCGCCAAGGTCGGCTTCATTACCGAGCCGCCTGCGCGAGGAAGTTGATGATGCGAAACACGAGGTACCGCAAAGGACACACGCCATGGCGATGAATGTGAGCGGAGGCGGCTCCGCCGATCCCGATGTCATGATGGACATCAACACCACGCCATTGATCGACGTGATGCTGGTGCTGCTCGTCATGCTGATCATCACGATTCCGATCCAGCTGCATTCGGTCAATCTCAACATGCCCGTCGGCAATCCGCCGCCGCCTCTGGTGCTTCCCGAAGTGGTGAGGCTCGATATCGACGATGCGAGCCGCGTGTACTGGAACGGCGAGTGGCTGCAGGACCGCAACGTTCTCGAAGAAAAGATCAGGACTGCCGCCGGCCAGCAGGTTCAACCCGAAGTGCATCTCCGTCCCGACAAGGCCGCCAAATACGCGGTGGTCGCGGGCGTGATGGCATCGGCGCAGCGGCTTGGCCTGACCAAGATCGGCATCGTCGGCAGCGAGCAATTCATCGAGTAGCCGAATCGGGCTCTCGCCGGCACAACCGACGGCAACCCGTTCCGCGACTGGAGTCAACGACATGGACTTCGCACGGCAGCAAAGAGATCCGACCCGCCATCTCATCGGGATCGCGTTTGTCATCCTGATACACGCGCTCGTGATCTACGCGCTCCTGACGGGTCTCGGCAGCAAGGTCATCGAGGTCATCAAGAAGCCTCTGAACGCGACGATCATCGAGGAAATCAAGGTCCCGCCGCCACCTCCGCCCCCGCCGCCGCCGCCGAAGAAGATGGTGGAGCAGCCGAAGATCCAGCCGCCGCCGCAGCCGTACGTGCCGCCGCCGGATATCCCGCCGCCGGTGGCCCCCACCCAGCCCGTGATCTCCGCGCCCACGACCGTGGCTCCGACCGAGCCCGTCGTCATCCAGCCGCCGGTGGTCGAGGCACCGCCTGCGCCGCCGCCCAAGCCGGCGATCCGCCAGGGCGTGTCATGCCCCAAGCGCGATGCGCCGACGTTCCCCCGCGAGGCGATGCGGGCTAAGGTCGAGAAGGGCAAGGTCGACGCGATCCTCACGATCGACGAGCGCGGCAACGTGAACGACGTCCGCATCGTGTCCGCGGATCCGCCGCGCGTCTTCGACCGCGTCGTCAAGGAAACCCTGACCGAATGGAAATGCGTCGCGGACGGAACGAAATATCAGGCGTCCGTCGAGATCAACTTCACGCTCAAGGAAGAATGAGTCGAATCGGCTGACCGCCGGCAACAAAAGGGCCGCTCGAGAGCGGCCCTTTTGTTGATGCGACTGGCGTCAGGTCAGGTTCGTCGCCACGCGACGATGGCGGTCGTCCATGTGCCCAGACCCAGCACGCCCAGCACCGCCGCGATTTCCGACAGCGCCACCGGCTTCGCCGCGAAGAGGCGAAACACCTCGCGGGCGACATCGACCGCTGCGCCGGGCAGCGTCACCGCGAGTCCGACGCCCGCCACCGCCCACAGCGCCGCCACCGCCGGCTTGCGCCAGGCGGGCAGGGCGACGGCCGGGGGCAGCGCCGTCATCACGCGGGCGACGAAGCCGGCATCGTCGATGTACGAGGCGGCGTCCTCGTGCGCGTCGTCGACGAGCAGCCGATCCAGCCAGTCGTCGGCCGGTTGAGGGACTGAGAGGGTGCGCTCGCTCACGCCGGATCTCCGCTCGCTTCGGGTGCCCACGCCGCCATCGCTGCCTTCATTTTCTGCTTGGCCCTCAGCACGTGCGTCTTGACTGTTCCGACCGGACATCCGAGGACGTACGCGGCCTCCTCGTGCGAGAGGTCGTTATGGTAGCACTGCACGATCGCCGCCCGCTCGGGCTCGGAGAGCAGTCGCATGGCGCGCTCCAGATCGAGCTTGAGCGTCGACGAACGGGCATGGTCGCTCGCGGTTTCGGAGAGGTGCGGCATCGCGTCGGCGTCCTCATCGGCGATCTCCGCCTCGCGATCGCCCAGCAATTCCTCCTTGCGCTTGCGCGCATGCATGAGCCAGCAATTGGTCGCGATGCGGTAGAGCCAGGTCGAAAAACGCGCTTCCTGTCGGAAGGCCTTGAGGTTGCGCCAGGCCTGTACGAACGTCTCCTGCGCAAGATCGTCGGCCAGCGCGTGGTCGCCCGCCGTCAGCTTGCGGAGGCATGCCCGCACAGCGGACTGGTGGCGCTTGACGAGCTCGGTGAAGGCGTGGCGATCGTCGCCGACGACGCAGCGCGCAATGAGCTGCGCATCGGTGACCGGGGGCGGCGTCGCCATCGGCGCGCGCGAGGGCGAGCGGCGCGTGAGGTCGTGCGCCCGTCACGCGCCACCTGGCGGCGGGTTGCCGCGCGCAGGCGTCGGGGCGGTCCTTGCCGGGTCGCGGTCCTCGAAGAACCACAGCACGCAGTAGCCGATGCCCACGAACAGCAGGATCAATCCGACGCCGTTGGGCGAGGCGTCGTCGAACAGCGAGTAGGCCGAGAGTCCCGCGCCGACGGCCAACATGAGGACGCCCTTGCGAAGATCCGTCCACGCCGCGCGGCGGCGGATCTGCTGCGCCTGCTCGTAGAGCGGCGGCGCGGGAGCGGGGCTCGACCCGGCGCCGATCCGGCTGTTGCTGCCGAGCGCTTCCATGGCTTCCGCGGGTGGCACGACGCCCTTTTCCGCGAGCTGAATCATCGTTTCGTTGAGCATCCTATTTTTCCTCACCTTGTACCAGATCAGCAGGATGATGATCAGGAGCGGCACCAGAAACACCAGCACCACTGTCAGAAAGACGAGTCCCGCAAGCCACGGTGCGTCCTGGACGAAATCCTGGAACGAGGCGTACTCGCGATCGGAGCCGAAGGCGCCGATGCGGATTCGTTTCTTGCCCTTTTCGAGGCGGATGCCGTGGTGGTCGATCGTGATGTCCGAGGCCTCGGACTTGGCGTCGGCGTCGCTATCCTCATCGTCCGCGGCGTCCGCTGCCTTGCTTTTGGGAGCATCGGCGGATTGAGCCTTGGGTGCGCCTTGCGGACCGGGGGGCGCCTTCTGGGCGTCGTCCGCGCCCGCCTTGGGCGTGTCCTTCGCCGGAGCGGTTGGCTTGTCCGCGACCACCGCTTGCGCGGTATGAAGCAACGGGGCCGCGTCGGTGGCTGCGCTCACGGACGCCGACTGCGGGACGAGCCACCCGGCAAGCCCTGCCGCGAAGGCCGCAGCCAAAATCAATCGGCGGGTGGCGCTGGTCATGCGATGCTGCATGGGATCTCCCCGAGTTTCTGCTTTTGGTTGGATGCGGGAGATGCAGTTTCGGATTCGCCTGGCGGTGCCTTTGGCACGGCCGCAACATCGGCCGCGTGGCGTCGCGGCTCGGCGCACGGGTCGGTGAATAGCCCATGCTATCATCGACGACGACCGCCGATACCCCGTTCGAAGGTCGCATTTTCCCTGGCCAACGGCCTTCGCCGCGCCTGTTCGCATCCTCTGGACCCTATCGCCATTCGCATGCCATTTCGCTGCTCCGCCGCACTCCGCTCTCTGGCGTCGGCAGCGCTTTTCGCACTCTTCGTCGCCCTGCCTGCGGCTCAGGCCCAGGACAGCGACTCGGTCACGCTCAACTTCGTCAACGCCGACATCGACGCGGTCGTGAAGGCGGTCGCGGAGATCACCGGCCGCAACTTCATCGTCGACCCGCGCGTGAAAGGCACCATCAATATCGTATCGGCCCGGCCGGTGGCGAAAAGCCTGGTGTATCCGACGCTACTCTCGGCGCTCCGGATGCAGGGCTTCACGGCCGTGGAGGCGGACGGCGTCGTCAAGATCGTCCCCGAGGCCGATGCGAAGCTGCAGGGCGGACCCGTCGGGCGCGGAACGATCGGCGCCGGCGGCGACCGACTGATTACGCAGGTCGTGACCCTCAGGAACGAATCAGCCGCGCAACTCGTGAACGTGCTGCGACCGCTGATTTCGCCCAACAACACGATCGCGGCCTATCCCGCGGCAAATGCGCTCGTCATCACCGATTACGCCGACAACATGCGCCGCATCCTGCGCATCATCGCGTCGCTCGATCAGACAACGTCGTCCGGCGAACCGATGCTGGTGCCGATCCGCAATGCGTCCGCCATCGACATGGTGGCGCTGCTGAACCGCCTGCTCGTCGAAAACGCCGGGGGCGGGGCCGTTCCCGACGTGCGCGACCGGGTAGTCCTGGTCGCCGACCCGCGGTCGAACAGCGTCCTCGTGCGCTCGGAAAACCCGGCGCGGGCGGCACGCGCGCGGCAATTGCTGGAGCAGCTCGATACGCCGCAACGCGTAGGCGGCAACGTATTCATCGTCTACCTCAAGAACGCCGATGCGACACGCGTCGCCGAAACGTTGCGCGGCCTCTACAGCGGGGCAAGCGGCAGCGATCGTCAGGGCGGCGGCAATTTTCCCAACACCCCCACGGCCGCCGCCGCGGCGGCGGCCACAGGTGCCGCCGGGACGATGGCCTCCTCGCCGCAGGCGACGTCGCCCCTGGGTGGAGGCGCGACCAGCGGCGTCAGTGCGGCGATCCAGGCCGGGGCGGCAACCATCCAGGCCG
>Ga0207683_10005702_pt1 | contig 10681 bp, 10 predicted proteins | sample KBSM73metaG_FD_184333 | JGI IMG/M metagenome (GOLD analysis project Ga0207683, IMG submission 184333) | Miscanthus rhizosphere microbial communities from Kellogg Biological Station, Michigan, USA - KBS M7-3 metaG (SPAdes) (version 2) | ecosystem: Host-associated > Plants > Roots > Rhizosphere >...
CCGCCGCGCGGGTCGGCGGCATTTACGCCAACGATACCCGGCCAGCCGAATTCATCTACGACAACCTCGCCATCCAGACGAACGTTGTCGAGGCGGCGCGGCGCTACGACGTCGAGAAGATGCTGATGATGGGCTCCTCGTGCATCTACCCGCGTCTGGCGCCGCAGCCGATCCCCGAGGAGGCGCTGCTGACCGGCCCGCTCGAGCCGACCAACCAGTGGTACGCGATCGCCAAGATCGCCGGCCTGATGACCGGCCAGGCCTATCGCCGCCAGTATGGCTGCGACTTCATCTCGGTAATGCCCAGCAACCTCTACGGGCCGGGCGACAATTTCGACCTGATGCAGAGCCATGTCGTGCCGGCGTTGATCGTCAAGGCGCACAACGCCAAGCTCGCCAACGCGCCGCACATCGACGTCTGGGGCACCGGCACGGTGCGCCGCGAGTTCCTTCATGTCGACGACGCCGCCGACGGCATGGTCTATTTCATGAGGAGCTACTCGGACGAGAAGATCGTCAATCTCGGGCCGGGCTTCGACGTGCCGATCCGCGAGCTGGTCGAGTTGGTTTGCGATGTCGTCGGCTTCAAGGGTGCCTTGCGCTTCGACAGCTCGCGGCCCGATGGCACGCCGCGCAAGATGGTCGACACCTCCTACGCCGAGCAACTCGGCTGGCACGCCAGGACTCCGCTCAAGGACGGGCTCGAACAGACCTATCGCTGGTTCCTGGACAATGTCGGCGCCCAACGCGCCGTCGCCTAGCAGCGACGTGTCGGCCAAAGGCGCCCTGTCGCCCGAACAAGAGCTCGCCACCGACCATCTGACCCACGACCTCGGGCGCCGCTCGCGTCGGGGCGGCGCCGTTCTTCTGGGCGCCCAGATGGTGCGCGTACTGGGGCAGATGGGCACGCTGGTCGTGCTGGCGCGCCTGTTGCCGCCGCAGGCCTTCGGCCTGCTGGCGATGGTGGCGGCGATTGGCCTGGTCCTCGACCTGATCAAGGAGTTCGGCCTGTCGAGCGCCACCATCCAGAAGGGCGACATCACCCACGCCCAGGTCTCGGCGCTGTTCTGGATCAACGCCGCGGTGGGCGCCGCGCTCGCCGTCCTGCTGTTCCTTGCCGCACCGCTGATCGCGCGCTTCTACGGCCAGCCCGAGCTCGAGGCCATCGCGCGCTGGCTGGCGCTGGGCTTCGTGGCGAGCGGCTTCACCGTGCAGCACTGGGCTCTGCTGCGCCGGCAGATGCGCTTCGGCGCGATCGCGGGCATGGAAACTGCGGCCGATCTCGTGGGCTTCGCCGCGGCGATCGCGCTCGCCGTCGGCGGCGCCGGTTACTGGGCGCTGGTGGTCCAGCGGCTGATCCCGCCGATCCTGCTGTTGTTGGCGAGCTGGGGTTTCTGTCGCTGGCGGCCGGCGCGGCCGGCACGTGCCGCGGGCGTGAAGGCGCTGCTCGGTTTCGGCGCCGGCGTCACCGGCAGCCAGCTCTCGGTCGCGCTGGCGCGCAGCGTCGACCAGATCCTGATCGGCTGGCTGTGGGGCCCCGCGGTGCTCGGCCTCTACGAGCGCACGACGCGGCTGCTGCTGGTGCCGATCAACACCATCAACGCGCCGATCTATGCCACCGCCATGCCGGCGCTGAGCCGCCTGCTCGAGCAGCCGGCGCGCTACCGATCGATGTTCGGCCAAGTGATGCAGAAGCTCGGGCTGCTCACCATGCCGGCCTTCGCCCTGGCGGCGGTCACCGCCGACTGGGTGGTCGAGATCCTGTTCGGCCCGTCGTGGCGGCAGGCGATCCCGCTGGTCGCGCTGTTCAGCGTCTCGGCAACCTTCCTGCCGGTGCTGATGGCGGTGTTCCTGCTCTATCTCACCCAGGCGCGCACCAATGAGATGCTGCGCGCCACCCTGATCGACTCGGCGATCAACGTCGCGGCGATCCTGGCCGGCTTGCCGTGGGGCGTGGTCGGCGTCGCCGCCGCGATCGCCGTGGTCGGCGTGCTGGTGCGCACGCCGCTTGCCTTCTGGCTCGCCGCGCGGCGAGGACCGGTGAAAGTCGGCGCCGTGTGGCGCGCAATCGCGCCGCCGGCCTCGATCGCGCTCGCCATCGTCGTGGTGGTCGGCGGCCTGCGCACTGTCACCCCTGATCCGACGCCGGCCGCGATGGCGATGGTGGCAGCGACTGCACTGGCCGTCGCGCTGCTCGGCCTGCTCGGCTGGCCCGAGACCCGTCGCGAGATGCGCCAGGTGCTGGCCGGCGGCAAGCTCTCGCTGTCGCATTCCTGAGCGATGCCGATCGATCCGGTGTGGGCGACCGAGCTTTGCCCGAGCCTCGTCCTGATGGGCCGGCGGGCCACGGCACGGCTCACCGGCCGGCTCTACTACTTCAACGGCCAGAAGAATCGCGTGCGCGTCTTCCAGGCCATCAACAGTCGGGTGCCGTTCGACAACTACGTCGAGACCGGCGCCTATCTCGGCATGACCACCGACTTCCTCGCCCGCACCGCGCGGCCGCGCGGCGCGCGCGTCTATTCCTGCGAGCTCGACGCGCGCTGCTTCGCGATCGCGCGGCGCACGGCCGGCCGGCTCGGCAACGTACAGCTCCATCATGGCGACAGCGTCGGCTTCCTCGCCGGGCTGCTGCCGCAGCTCTCGACGGCGGTGAATTTCGTCTATCTCGACGCGCATGGCAGCGGCCGCCTGCCGCTGCGCGAGGAGCTGGCGCTGCTGCGCGACTGCTCCAATACGATCGTCATGATCGACGACTTCCAGGTTCCGTCAGATCCGCGCTTCGGCTGGGACCGCTACGACGAGCGGCGCGCGATCTGCCTCGACTACATCGCCGACATGGTCGACGCGGGCGATGTCCATCTGCCGAGCTATCCCGCGACCGACGAAGAGGCGACGTGGCGCGGCGAGGCCTCGCCCCGCGGCTATTGCGTGATCGCACAATCGCCGGCATTGCGCGGCGTGCTCGATGCCATTCCGCTGCTGCGGCGAGGTTCCCTCGACTGATGCTCGACCTCGGCGAGGTGGCGCCGTGGGCTTCGTCGCCGGTCAGGCGGGGCTGAGAAACTTGGCGGTCAGCGTGGCGAGGGCCGCGCCGGCGAGTTGCGCGACGATGAAACCCGGCGCGTCGGCCGGCGAAATGCCTGCAAAGGTGTTCGACAGCGCACGCGCGATCGTCACCGCCGGATTGGCGAACGAGGTCGAGGCGGTGAACCAGTAGGCGCCGACGATGTAGAGCGCGACGGCGGCCGGCAGGCTCGCGGCCGCCTTGCGCACGCCGAGCAGGATCAGCAGGACCAGCCCGAAGGTCGCCGTCGCTTCGGCCGCCCATTGCCCGACGCCGGTGCGGACCTTGGTCGAGGCCTGCAGGATCGGCAGATCGAACATCAGATGCGCCAGCCAGACGCCGAGGATCGCGCCGGCGATCTGCGCGGCCAGGAACGGCAACACCCAGCCGGCCGGTGATTCGCGCCGAACGGTGAGGGCGAGCGTCACCACCGGATTGAAATGCGCGCCCGAGATCGGCCCGAACATGGTGATCAGGGCGAACAGCGCAGCCCCGGTGGCGATGGCGTTGGCCAGCAGCGCGATGGCGACGTTCCCGCCCGCGAGCCGCTCGCCCATGATGCCGGAGCCGACCACCGCGGCGAGCAGCAGCGCCGTGCCGAGCGCTTCGGCGAGGACGGGACGGAGATTCATGCCGCCGCGGCGCTCGGCGGCCGTGCACCGATCGCGTCGAGCCGCTGTTGCAAGGCCATGCGGTCGAGCGCGTCGAAGGGCAGGCTGATGAAAAGCCGGATGCGGTTCTCGAGCGCGGCGAACGCGGCGCGGAACGCCGCGCGCTTCTCCAGTTCGCTGCCCTCGACCGCCGCGGGATCGGGCAGACCCCAGTGCGCCGTCACCGGCTGGCCGGGCCATATCGGGCAAGCCTCGCCGGCCGCGTCGTCGCACACCGTGAATACGAAATCCATGGCGGGCGCGCCGGCGGCGGCGAAGAGGTCCCAGCTCTTGGAATGCAGACTAGCCGTCGGCAAGCCCAGGCCAGCCAGTTGGTCGTAGGCATAGGGGTGCACATGGCCTTTGGGATGACTGCCGGCGCTGTAGCCCCTGAAGCGGTCGCCGCCCAGATGAATGATGATCGATTCGGCGAGAATGCTGCGCGCCGAATTGCCGGTGCAGAGGAACAGGACGTTGAAACTTCGGTCGGACATGATCTTGAAAAGACACCGAGTTCGTGTCGATCGTCAACTATATTTCGAAAGTTCTAGAAATATAGTTGACGTTCATGACAGCACGATTACATTGCCTGGCATGAAGCTCGACGACGCCGCCGCCCGGCTCGAGGCGCTGGGCAATCCGACCCGGCTCAAGATTTATCGCGCGCTGGTGCGGGCGGGTGCCGAGGGCCTGCCGGTCGGCCGGCTGCAGGACAAGCTCGACGTCGCCGCTTCGACCCTGTCGCACCATCTCAAGGCCCTGATCGGCGTCGGCCTGGTCACCCAGACGCGCGAGGGCACCACCCTGATCTGCCAGACCAACTACGAGCTGATGCGCGGGCTGCTGGAATATCTGGTCGCGGAATGCTGCGCCGAGGGTACCGGCTGCGCGCCGGTGAAGCTGCCTCGGGCGGCCTGAGTTTTTGGCCGATATTTCTATTATTCTAGAAGGATGGGATAAAATGACGCCCGACTCGATGAGCAGATCCAGGACCGTCGCCATTCTCGGCGCCGGTCCGGTCGGCCTTGCCGCCGCGGCGCACGTGCTGGAACGCGGCCTCGAGCCGATCGTGCTGGAGGCGGGGCCGCAGGCCGCGCACACGGTGCGCCAGTGGGGCCATGTGCGGATGTTCTCGCCGTGGAAATACAACATCGATCGGGCGGCTGAGCGGCTCTTGAAGGCGACTGGCTGGAACGCGCCGCCGCCCGGCGACTATCCGACCGGTGAGGAGCTGGTCGAACGCTATCTCGAGCCCCTGGTGACGCGCACGCCGCTCAAGGACCGCATCCGTACGTCGAGCCGCGTGACCGCCGTGGCACGCGCCGGCTTCGACAAGATGAAGAGCGACGGCCGCGCCTTGGCGCCTTTCACCGTGCGCTGGCAGAACGGCCGGCTCGAGCAGCTCGAGGCGGACGCCGTGATCGATGCGACCGGCACCTGGCTCTCGCCCAATCCGGCCGGCGCCGACGGCCTGCCGGCGATCGGCGAGGCGGTGGATCATCCGCAGATCGCCTACGGCATGCCCGACGTGCTGGGCCGCGAGCGTGCTCGTTACGCCGGCAAGACGGTGGCAGTGCTGGGGGCGGGCCATTCCGCGGTCGGCACGCTGATCGACCTCGCCCGCCTGAAGGACGAGGCGCCGGGCACCGAAATCGTCTGGCTGTTGCGCGGGACCACGCCCGAGAAGGCGTTCGGCGGCGGTGCCAACGACAAGCTCGCGGCACGTGGCGCGCTCGGCGCGGCGTTCGCGCGCCTGGTCGGCGGTGGCAGGATGCGCGTCGAGGCGGGCTTCAAGGTCTCGCACATCATCGACGACGGCGCGCGGCTGCGGGTCGCGACCGGCGCGGCGGCCTGCTGCCGGGCGGTGACGGTCGACGAGCTGGTGGTCGCCACCGGCTTCCGCCCACAGCTCGACTTCCTGCGCGAGCTCAGGATCGCGCTCGATCCCGCGGTCGAGAGTCCGCCGGCACTGGCGCCGCTGATCGACCCCAACATCCATAGCTGCGGCACGGTGCGGCCGCACGGCGCGGCCGAGCTTCGCCAGCCGGAGCCCGGCTTCTACTTCGCCGGCATCAAGAGCTACGGCCGCGCGCCGACCTTCCTGATGCTGACCGGCTACGAACAGGTGCGCTCGATCGTGGCCGGGATCGCGGGCGACCACGAGGCCGCCGCCAAGGTCGAGCTGGTGCTGCCCGAGACCGGCGTGTGCTCGGGACCGGCCGCGGCCGAGCCGGCGGCGGGTTGCAAATCCACCGGCGACGCGGCGAAGGGCTGCTGCGGTTGACGTCCGTCGCGGCACCGGCGTCGGCCGCGCGGCTGGTCGCGATCGTCTGCACCGCCCAGGTCTTCGTGCAGCTCGGCGCCGGCTACTGGCCGGTGCTGCTGCCCGAGCTGATGGGGCGCTGGTCGCTCTCCAACAGCGAGGCGGGCTGGATCACCTCGGCCTTCTACGCGGCCTACATGGTCTCGGTGCCCGTGCTGGTGACGTTGACAGATCGCATCGACGCCAAGCGGGTCTACCTGTTCGGCGTCGGCTGCACGATGGTAGCGCACCTCGCCTTCGGCGCGCTGGCCGACGGCTTCTGGTCGGCGCTCGCCTTGCGCGCGCTGGCCGGCCTCGGCTGGGCCGGCACCTACATGACCGGCCTGAAGTTGCTCGCCGACCAGGTCGACGCCCGGATGATGTCGCGCGCCGTCACCGGGCACGCCGCGAGCATCGGCATTTCGGGCGCCGCCTCCTACCTGGTGGGCGAGCTGCTCGCGGAGGGCTTCGGCTGGCGACTCGCCTTCGCCAGCGCCGGCCTCACCGCAGCGATCGCCTGGCTCACCGTGGTGCTCGCGGTGCCGGGCCGTCCGCCGCCGGGCAAGCCTGCCAGTCCGGCGCCGGCGCTGTTCGACTTCCGCCCGGTGCTGCGCAACCGCTCGGCCTTCGCCTATTCGCTGGCCTATTGCGTGCACACGCTGGAGATGAACGCGCTGCGCGGCTGGGGCGTCGCCTTCCTCGCCTGGGTCGCCGCCAGCAGCGGCATGGCGGGTGGGCTGCTGTCGCCCGCGATGGTGATCACCGTGCTCGGCCTGCTCGGCACCTTGACCAGCGTGGCCGGCAACGAGGCGTCGATCCGCTTCGGCCGGCGCCGGCTGGTGCAGGTGGCGATGGCGCTGTCGATCGTCGTCGGCGCGGTGATCGGCTTCGCCGGCTCGACCGGCTACTGGATCGCAGTCGGGCTGATCGTGCTCTACGGCATGATCATCTGGCTCGATTCCTCTTCGCTCACCGCCGGGGCGGCCGGCGCCGCCGATCCAGCGCGCCGCGGCGCCACCCTCGCCGTGCACTCGATGCTGGGTTATGCCGGCGGCTTCGTCGGACCGCTGGCGATCGGCTGGACGCTCGACCTGTCGGGCGGCATGTCGCCGCTCGGCTGGGGCCTGTCGTTCCTGGTGATCGCCGGGCTGATGGCGCTCGCGCTCATTGCCTTCACGATCCTGCGGCCGCGCGAGCTCGAAGGCGATCGGGCGAGGTCTTAGAGAGAACTATGCTTCGGCCACTTGGATAGAGATGGACTCGTCCGACCATCGCGCCCAAGGTGGCGCGAACCCGGCGTGCTTTGCACGTTGCGGCGCACGATCCCAACAACACCGCCTCGCCTTCTTCTTCCCTCGGAAGAGAGGGGCCTCCGAGAGGCATAGCAAGAATGGCGCTCGGTTTTCCCAATCAAAGCCGCCACTACGACGAGGCCATGCATGTCGTCCGCTTCTGGGGCCATGACGGCGCGATGGAAGCGGCGTTCTTCGTCGGCGAGGAGACGCTGCGGAAAGTCCGGCCGACAATGTCGACCGGCGAAGCCGGCATGCTGGAAGCCTTCGACGCTCATCGCGACCTGATCCACGCCGCCGCCGCGAGGCTCTACGGCCGCGGCCGCAAGGGCGCCTACGACCTTCAGCCGTCGGACATCTAGGCGCGCCCGCGAGAAGCGCAGGCCGTCACCTTGAAAAGCGCGGACTCTTCCAGAGTTTGTCGAACATCGCGCCGTCCTGCCTCAATCGCTCGCGCAGCACGTGTTCACTCTTGATGTACTTGCCGGCGTACATCGCGATCTCCTTGGCAAACTCCTCCCGGCTGACCCCCTCAGCCTTGGCCGCCTTGATGGCGTCCTTGGCCCGGTCCTGGTCAGGCCGATGCCAGGCGAACGGCGCTGTGCCAAAGCCAAAGCCGCCCGCAATCTTTTCCTTCCAGCTCACGATCACCCCCTCGTCGACAATCCGGCAGATTATCGCGCCCCGCGCCAAATGTACCGCTCGTCTTGAAGCGGATTAGGCCATAAAAGTTGCACTGAGGGGTGACAGACGCCCGGGATTCGGGGCCAAAGCCCCTAAACCGCCGTGCCGTCGTCGTCGGAGCCCGGCGTGCCGTTCTTCAGGCGCAGCCGGCCTGACTTGTCGATCCAGACCCGGTAATTGCCGAGTTGCATCAGATTTGGGCTCTGCCAGTTCGAGGCGAAGCGCACGCCGCCCTTGTCGCCGGCGCCGATTTCGAGCGCCTCGAAGCCGTTCATGTACTCGACCGTGCCTTGGGACGACATGACCACTGCGCGCGCCTTCTTCTCGCCGCCGATCCGCGCCAGGCCCGCGCCCTTGGCGCCACCGTCGCCCGAGCCGGTGCAGCCGATCATGGCGAACTGGCTCACCACATAGGCCTGGATCAGCCGGGTCTGCTTGAACATCGAATAGGCGGTGCAGCCGATCAGGGTGCCGAAGTTCTGCAGCCAGATGCCCGCTCCGCCGCGCGCGAAGTCGGGCGCGCTCTCGTGGTTGTTCTCGAAGCCGCAGTTGGAGAGCAGCGTGCAGCCATTCTCGGCCACCAGCCCCTCCTTGCCGTTGAGCAGGAAGTAGCAGCCGTGGAAGGAGACGTCGTAACAGCCGTGCACCATGGCCGCGCCATACTGGCCGTTCTGGCCGAACACCGAGCCGAAGACGTGGATCGCCGACAGGATGCCGGCTTTGCTGCCATGGGCAAAGGTGGCGCCGTTCTTCTTGTTGTCGCGGCTATAGACGTTGATCAGCTGGCCCTCGAACACGTTGCCGATCAGCCGCAGGCCGTCGCCACCGACACCCTGCACCACCAGGTCGCGCAGGCAGAAATTATAGAGGTAGTGGTCCTGCTGCTCGCACTCGAGATAGAGGCCGTTGCCCTCGCGGCCGCTGCCCAGGATGTCGAGGCCCTCGATGGTGAGGAAGCGCATGGTCGAGCGGCAGAGGAGCTGCAGCACGTTGCCGCCGCCTTCGATCGCCGAATGGATCCGCGCCCCGTGGGCCAAAATGCCGTGGTGGCGGGTGATGTCGCGCGTCTCGCCCTGCGCTGCGCCGATGCGCAGCGTGCGGGTGACCTTGTAGGTGCCGGGCGGGATCGTCAGGAAGCCCGGCCCGTCCGAGGCGAAGGCGGCGTCGAGCGCGGCCTGCAGCGCGGCGGTGTCGTCGGCGGTGTCGTCGCCCCGCACGCCGAACGCGGCGGCCGAGAGCATCGCCCGTTCGGTGGGACGCTTCTGGCCGGCCGGATCGCGGGTCGGGATGGTGGCGAGCGCCAGCGCTCCGGCGCCGGCACCCAGCCCCAGCATCAGGCGGCGGGAGCCTTCGGACGAGGTCATGCCCGCCCGTCCACCAGCCTCAATCGCGGCCGCAAGGGCTGCAGGACGGGCTCCCGCGGCTCGACCCCGACCAGCTCCTGCTGCTCGCTCGAGCGGGTAACCAGTACCGAGGCCGCCGCGGCGATCAGCAGCACCGCCCAGGTCTTGGGCCCGACATAGGACCCCGAGGCCTGGCCCAGGATCACCCACACCGCCCAGCAGTAGAGGATGCTCGCGGCGCCGAGCAGCCTGAGCCACAGGGTCAAGGTGGCCAGCACGATCACGCCCCACACCGCGCCGAGATAGATCCAATGCAGCCAGAAGAAGTTGGTCAGCACGTCGGCGACCTTGGGGATGCGCCACGCCGACTGGAACGAGGCCGAGTTCATGAAGACTTCGAGCACCCTGTCGGAGATGTAGGGCTCGCCGGTCAGGCCGGCGCCGGCCCACGGATGGTTCTTGAAGATGTCGAAAGCGACCAGCATCGGGCCGGTGAAGCGGTAGAAGAAGCTCGCGTCGCGGCCGCTCTGCATCTCGTGGAAGCGCTCGGCGAACAGGGTTTGGCCGGCGACGTAGGCGACCAGCACGATCAGGCTGGACAGCACCACGGCACCCACCATGCGCGTCCCCGAGGTGCGCCGCGCGCCGCCCGCCAGGAACAGGAAGTACGGGACGGCGAGCAGCAGCATCAGCATCAGGGTCGGGCCGGGCAACACCAGGATCGCGAGCCCGAGCAGGCCGGCATAGACCAGGTACTTGTAGCGCCACGGGCTGAGCGCCAGCCACACCGAGCAGTAGTGGGTGTAGGCGAAGGTGACGGCCGACGGTTCGGAGGTGAAGAGCTTGGGCCGCACGCGGCCGTACAGGATCTCGTCGCGCAGGTCGGCGTCGTAGACGTAGGCCTGGTCGTAGAGCTTGGCGCGCACCAGGTCGCTCAGCCCGCGCAGGCCGCCCCATTGTTCGAGCGCGCAGCCGCCGATGATGGCGAGGCAGAAGGTGAGCAGGATGATGGAAAGCTGGCGGCGGTCGGCGTGCACCAGGGTGAGGAACATGCCGTAGGCGATCGTGATGGAATAGGTGAGCTGCAGCAGCCCGGTGCTGCGCTTGCCGAGCCAGTTGACGTCCTCGGCCGACAGGATCGAGGCGACATAGACCAGCAGCACCAGCAGCAGGCCGGCGAGATGGCTCTGCCGGATCTGGTCGCGGCGGCGCCACAGCATGAACAGGCCCGCCGCGCCCGAGGGCGCGCAGGTCAGCGGCACCTTGGCCGTGATCTGCAGCGCCACGCCGAGATAGAGGCCGAGCAGGAACAGCACGACCAGCGCGCAGTCGAGCGCGTCGAG
>Ga0207683_10005706_pt1 | contig 10677 bp, 6 predicted proteins | sample KBSM73metaG_FD_184333 | JGI IMG/M metagenome (GOLD analysis project Ga0207683, IMG submission 184333) | Miscanthus rhizosphere microbial communities from Kellogg Biological Station, Michigan, USA - KBS M7-3 metaG (SPAdes) (version 2) | ecosystem: Host-associated > Plants > Roots > Rhizosphere >...
AGATTCAGGTTCTGGACCCGGACGGCAACTCTGTCGAGCTCTTCGAGCCGGCGCACCGGGGCTGAGATGTCCCGCGTCACCTTTCCTGTCGAGAGTGCCGAGTACCGCAGGGCGCGAAACACGTTGCTCGCCAAGGAGATCGCCCTGCGCGAGCACATCGAGGCGGTCGCCGCGCAGGATGCTGCGCTACCGCGGAGTGGTGAAGTGCGTGAGGACGTCTTCGAGCGGATCGGCCGGCGTCGGCACGTACGAGGCGGCGGCCGCTGACGGCAGCCGCCGCGCATCGAAGCGGCTACCGGTTACTGGTAGGCGCGTTGCACGTTGAGGTTGTGCAGGTCGAAGAAATCCGGACGCGTCACGCACGCGAAGCTCGCGGCGCTCTTTGGATCGCCTTGCCCCACGTACTCGGCACGCTGAGGGAACGGGCAGAGCGGCCTCTGAAAATCGACACCCTGAGCCGCCGCATTGTTGACGTAATGCGTCGCGATGATGTGGGTGGGCGCGGTTCCCTGCTCGACCCACCGCTCGAGCGCCTTCACCAGGTCGTGGTCGGCGTCGATCACAGGACCGTTGCTGGTGCCGTTGCCGAATGCGTTCAGACCGGCACCTCCGCTGCAATGCCCCATGCCAGGCGCCATGAACACGCGGTAGAAGTCGCTCGTGTCGCCCATGACCTTCGTGACCTTGCGGTAGTAGTTGAGCCCGTTCTGAGGCGGGATCGCGGCGTCCGACCATCCGGCATACTGGATCAGCTTGCCGCCGCGTGCCTTGAACCCGCTCAAGTCGGGATTCACCGAGCTCAGGATTGGCTGCAACGTGGCCCGCGCAACGTTGTCCTGCGCGACGACGTCGTTGGACAGGTAGTCGCAGGTCGTTTGATCATGCACCAGACTGCACGTGAAACCGAAACCGAGGCCGAATTGGGCGCCGGGCGTCGCGGACGAAGCCCCCGTGATCCACGATTGCCAGCCTCCGGCCGGTGCCTCGCTGCCCGGCTCCATGCCAGGGAATAGCAGGGTGGTGTGGTCCTTCGGGCCCGCGTAGAGCTTCTTCGCGGCTTCCACCTGTGGAGGAGTCAGGCACGTAGTCGGATCCTGCCCGGCGGCGCACTGGACCATCGAGGGGTCGAACTTGCACTGACGCGGGTCGTTGAGAAACAAGTCGCCTGCCACACCGCCGTCTTTGCCGACGCATCGCGCAAGCACGGCGTTGGTGAGCACGGGCAGCTTGCTCGCGGGGATGTACGCATCCGGAACGCCGCCTGTCTGCGGTCCGCTCAGCGTCGCCTGCATGTTGTAGAGGTACGCGGCCCCGAACTCCCCGACCTGATCGTTGACGGGAGAACCGGCGATGATGCCGTCGAAATCGTTGGGGTAGCGCTGGGCTTCCTGCAATGCTTCCCTGCCGCCGTCGGAGCATCCGACGAAATACGAATAGCTCGGCGCCTGACCCATCAGGGCGGTGACGATTGCTTTCGAATTGTCGGCGGTGGCCTTGACCGCGCGATATCCATAATCGAGAAGCACGTCCGGGTTCCCGACGAATGCCGGCGCCCCCGACGGAGGGCCCGACGTGCCGTCGTCAGTGCCGGCCGTTGCATAGCCGCGCGAGACCGCATTCGCAATGTTGCCCGCCGAGATCGACCCGGCGAATCCGCCGTTGCCGACTTGCTGATACTTGCCGTTCCAGCTTCCGTCGGTTGGAATCCAGACCTCCATGCGGACGTTCGACTGCGGACCCGGCTTGATGGTCGCTGCGACGCGGCACAGGTCGACCGGCGCTCTCGTGTTGCCCGACACGATGACTCCCGCTGCATACGATTGGGCCAGCGTGATCGTCGTATTCGGCAACGGCAAGCCGATGAGACCAGGACAGCTGGGCACCGCGGGCCCAGCCGCAGCGGGAATCGCGCAGAACATGAAGGCCGTTGCGGCGAGCGGCGCTGCGACATGGTTTCCGAGTCGTTGCCGCGTGCCCAGTACCTTGCGTTGCGAAAATTCGTGATGCATGGCTCCTCCTTCGATTCGTTGAGGTGAACGATGCGATCCCTGTGACGTGCTGAGTGAATGTCCCCTGTGACTTGCAATGCCAAGGTGGACGCGGGCCGAAGGCGGCGAACCGATTTCATGGCCGCGTGGCGCCGCGTGTCTGGATTGTCCGATCGTCGCCGGGCGCAGTCAACGCCCGTGCCCATCCTTTGCGGCAATTCAGCGCACGAACCGGATCTGCTCGAGGGTCTGCAGCGGTCCGGTGCCGACCGCCTCGTCACCGTCCGCCAGCGGATCGACGCTCGCCAGGTCGCCGAAGGAGAGCCCCGAGAGCGTTTCGATCGACGCGATGGGCACCTGTGTGGCGACGTGGAGCTGCGGCGAGGTGAACGTGCCGAACACGAACTCCTCGTCGGGCAGGCTCTGTTGCTGCGTCATCTGATAGCCCGTGGCGCAGAGCTCGCCCGTGTCGTCGTGGATGAAGGCAATGACCTTCCAGAATGCGCGCGGGATCTTGATGCCGTACATCACGGGATCGTTCGTCGCGAAGTAGGGGCCGGTGAAGACCGAGATCTTCATCTCGTCTTCCCTGGCGTGCTGAAGCGCGTAGTCTTCCAGCGCAAGCCAGATCGGAGCGTTGAACGCCTGCATCTGCGGCGTCGTGTTGGTGACGTGCATCGAATCTTCGTTGCCGCGCTTGGCGGTCTTCGGGTCGCCCCAGCCGGGATCCTCGCGCCGCGTCATGTGTCCGCGGCTGAATTTCGGCGGGGCGCCGTAGCACTCGTTCATGATCTGCTGCGTCCGGGGAATGCGCGGGTCCCACTTCCAGGCGACGCGCGCGCCCTTCCTCGACTGGCCGCCGTCGATGTTGGCGGCGCTGAAGAAGCACATCCGGCGGCTCTTGCTCATGACCACCGAGTAGTGCTCGTACCGGAGCACCGTATCCGCTTTGCCGTCGTTGGCATATTTCAGGACGTCCTCCGCGTCGCGGACCACCGATGGCAGGGGAATCTCGAACCGGTCGCCGAGAAATGTTGCCGCATAGCCTTCGCGGCCCTTGTAGTCCGCGGCGGCTGCTTCCTCGCCTTCGATTTCGTCCGCGCGGTCCGCATCGGACGCCGCCGTCACCACCACCTGAGGACGCGACGGGCGAAGGTCGCCGATCGAGACCGTCACGGTGAGCGGGATGGTGATGCTCGCGCTTCGTCCGCTCGCGCTTTGCCCGTTCTGGCCTGCAATGGCGACGGATTGAATCGTTGCAACCGATGTCGGCACGACGGTCTTCACCTCGGGCCTGACGCGTCCGGCACGCACATCAGCCAGGAGCCGCTTCACGATGTCGGAGCGCACCGCGTAGTTGGCCGTCATGAACTTGCCGCTGAAGTGCAGCCCGAGCGCTTCGCCGCTGTCCAGGTCGACCACGGCCGACCCGGAGTTGCCGCCGAGCGTCGTGCAATCGTGCAGCAGGCTCAGCTGCTCGACGCGCGTGACGCCGCCGGGCGCCAGCCGCTTCTTGTTGTAGGTGCGGCCGTAGATGCGCTCCATGAGATCGGTGTCCGGAATGCGGCTGTCGTACGCGGGATAACCGATGACCGCGACGTTCTTCGTGGATCGCGGCTTTCTCGCGAGGGCGATGGGTCGGGCGAGCTTCGAGTTCCCGGAAGCGACTTCGATCTCGAAAAACGACACGTCGGGGCCTTCCGCATTGATGAACAGCGGACGGACGAGCCTGAAGACCAGCGTGTCGGCGTTGCCGATCTCCTGCAGGAAATCGACGGACGCCGTCATCGCGCCGTCGCTGCCCATGCGGAAGGTGAACCCCTCGCCCTTGCGTTCCGCGAATTCGTTCGCGACGTGCCGGTTGGTCACCACGATGTTGTCGTGGACCAGCCACCCTGTGCCGATCCAGTCGTACTCGCTTCCAGTGAGCTCGATGCGGCCCACGGACCGGATTGCCGAATCGAGGAACTGTTTTGCGTCCGTGAGGCGCTCTTTCCAGGTCGCGCTCTCGGCCTCGTTCTGGAACTCGAGCACAGCCTGGCTTTCCAGAATCGCAAGCACCGGCCGCTGCGTGCGCATCACAATGCTCTCGAACGCGATCTGGTTGTCGACGGCGTCGTCGGTCATCGCCGTTTCGAGCTCGCCGCCGCGCGCGGCCGCCTCCAGGCTCTCCTCGCCGAGCGGCTTGTCAGCGCTGCGGACACGGGCGTTGAATTCGCGGAGACGTGCGAGCCGTTCGAGCGCTGTGGTCATCTTCGTGCTCCTTCGCGTGCTTCTTGGCGCACCTTCGCGCACCTTCGCGCACCTTCGATAAGCGCGCGGCGACGATCCGGCTGCCGCTCGCGGCGCCGCGCCCATGATACCGCCGGCCCTCGCGCAGCGGTAAAGGCGTCGCCCACGACACGCGAGCGGGGTCTTTCCTGGGCATACAATGGTCGTCGCCATGACTTGGGACCAACGGGAGTTCCTCGAGCGACTGAAGGGCGCGGTCGAATCATTCGATCGAGAAGGTGCGTCGCGGTTGTGCGACGAGTTGATCGGAGAGTTGCAGCGGGGCGCGGTCCTGCAGGACGGAATCGGACAAAAGGTCTTAGGGCTGCTGCGCCGGAAGGCCTACTTCGGGCAGATGGAGAGGGTGGCCGAGGCGTTGCTCTTCACGGACCAGGACGACGTCGAGATCCGCCGCCAGTACGCTCAAGCGCTGATCGATCAGGGCAAATTGACCGCTGCCGTCTACGTGCTCGAGTCGCTGGCAGAGCGCACGGAACGCGTCGATCCGAAGGAGAATGCCGAGGCTCGCGGTCTGCTCGGCCGTGTGTACAAGCAGCTATACATCAATGCCGCCCTCGTTGATCCCGGCGCCCCCTTGCTCCCTCTGAACCGGCTCAACCTGCAGCGGGCGATCGATTTCTATCTGGGCGTGTACCGCACTGCCCCCGCGGAACATCTCTGGCACGGTATCAACGCTGCCGCCCTTGCCGCGCGGGCACAGCGCGACCACGTTCCGTTGCGCGAGGCGGTCGACTGCAAAGCGCTCGGCCGCGAAATCCTGGCATCGATCGAGGCTCGGAAAGAACCCGATGCGTGGGACCTTGCGACCGCCGCCGAGGCGTGCCTTGTCCTCGGCGATCATGACAAGGCGCTCCAGTGGATCGCTCGTTACGTGGTGAAGCCGGAAGCCGACGCTTTCGAGCTTGCAAGCAGCTTGCGTCAGCTGAAGGAGGTCTGGGGCCTCGCCATCGACGCGATGCCCGGCTCGCTCCTCCTTCCACTCCTTCAATCGCAGCTCCTTCAACGCAGGGGAGGTCGCCTCGATTTTGGCGACGGCGAGGCGAACCTGACCCTCAAGAAGACCGAAGAGCACGCGCCGACGCTCGAGAAAATACTCGGCAAGGAAGGCGTGGTGAGCCTCGCCTGGTACAGGCTCGGACTCGACCGTACGCAGGCGGTCGTCAAGATCCTCGACAAGCTGGGAGACGGCTTCGGCACCGGCTTCCTGATCCGCGGCGGCGATCTCGTGCCGGCCTTCGGCGATACCTTCGTGGTCCTGACCAACGCTCACGTGATGAGCGACGATCCCGCCGTGCAGGCGAAGTACGGTTCCCTCGCGCCGGAGGACGCGAAGGTCGCGTTCGAGGCGAACGACGCGGCCGGGCAGCGGCCGTTCGCCGTGAAGAAGTTGCTCTGGAGCTCTCCGCCGGACAAGCTCGACGCCACGCTGTTCGAAATCGATCCGCCGTTGACGAGCGACAAGCCCTACGCGGTCGCGAAACGCCTGCCTCCGGTGGACGGCGTGCAGAAGGTCTATGTGATCGGTCATCCGAAGGGCGGCGGGCTCTCGATTTCTCTCAACGACAACTTGTTCCTGGACTGCGACGACTGTGTCATCCACTATCGGGCCCCCACGGAGGGCGGCAGCTCGGGCAGTCCTGTCTTCAATCAACAGTGGGACCTGATTGGCTTGCACCACGCGGGCGGCACCGCCATGCGCCGCTTGAGGGGCCAGGAAGGCACGTATGCCGCCAACGAAGGGATCTGGATTCAGCGGATCATCCAGGAGCTTGCCGTCTCGGGCTTGCAACCGTCGTAGGTCGAGATCTCTTTTCACCAACCCGGAGACACTGCCATGCCGAGCGAGTCCCCTGCCGGTCCACATCCAGATCAGCGCTTTTCCACCGCGGTCATCGGCTGCGGCGCAGGCGGCATCGCGCGATGAAGATCCTCGAGATCTCCTATCTCTACGACGAAGCCCTCGCGCGAGCACGGGGTCGTCCCGTCGACGCCGACGGCGCGCGCCGGCGGCTCGACGAAGGCAGCCGATCGCTGGCATCGCTCTTGAAGGACACTGCCGACGGCGACGGCATTGCGCGCCGCGTGGTGCCGGTCGATCCGCGCGACCTTGGTCTTGGCGCCGGGGGCGAGGCTCCCGAGCAGCGTCCCTACGCCGCGGTCGTCGGATGCTCCGACGCCCGGGTGCCCATCGAGCTCATCTTCAACGAGGGACCGAACGATCTCTTCGTCGTGCGCGTCGCCGGCAACGGACTGGGCGCGGAAGGGCTCGGCAGCCTCAAGTACGCGGTCGACAAGCTGGGCGAGAGCCTCAAGCTCATCGTGGTGCTGGGTCATAGTGGTTGCGGCGCGGTGTCCGCGGCGGTAGACATCATGCTGCAGCCTCACAGCTATCTGGCACTCGCCGCCAAGCACACCTTGCGCAACATTCTCGACCGCCTGCTCGTCGTCGTGCACGCGAGTGCCAAGCGGTTGGCCGCCGTGCACGGCGCCGACGTCGCGCGCCGCGCCCACTACCGGGAGGCGCTCATCGAAACGGCGGTGGTGTCGAACGCCGCTCTTTCGGCGTTCACTGCGGACCAGGAGTTCTGCAAGACGAGCAGCGAGGGCCTGCGCGCCGCGTATGGGGTGTGGCTGCTCGAGTCGCGCGAGATCTGGGCGCCGCGTGCGGGCAGCTCGGAATGCGGCGGGCTCGCCCTACCGCCTGCCGATGGCGACGAATTCGATGCGTTTGCCGATGCTGTCGTGCGCTCGGCGAGGATCGAGGCGCTGCTGACAACGTAGCGGAGCGCGCCCTGAGCTACGTCACGGCGCGAGCCGCCAGCGCAGGTGAACGGCACACGGGGCCCCCGGATCGCGTGACGTCAGGCGGCTAGCTCGCGGATGAAATCACGTGCCTGCGGCCACTCGCCGAAGCCCGATGCGGGATTCAAGTGACCGACGTTGCCGATATCGACGAAGCGGCTGCCCCATGCCAAGGCGAGCGCCGCGACCTGGTCGATGTGCCCGAGCGGGTCGTTGGTGCTTCCCGCGACGATGCTCGGAAAGGGCAACCGCGCGCGCGGGACGGGCAGCCAGCCGTTTTGTCGCAGCGTCTCCTGCGTGGGATACCCCTCGGGAAGCGGAGACTCGAAGTCGGGCGGCGCCGCCAGGAGCGCACCCCGGATCGGGCGACGGTGCTTTTGCGCCCAGTGCGCGACGATCATGACGCCCGCGCTGTGCGCGACGAGGATGGGCGGCCCGCCGAGTTGTGCCAGCGATTCGTCCAGCTTCGCCACCCACGCCGCACATGACAGCTTGCCACTCTCCATCCGCGGCACCGACACCGCATTGGGCAGCTGTTGCTCGAGCAGCGTCTGCCAGTGCTCGGGAACATGATCGCGGAGACCCGGGACGATGAGAACCTGCGCTGATTTCATAGTGTGACGTTTCGAGTGCCGGGAATTTCGCGGGGGCAGGCGATCTAGAGCTCGTCGTCCGCCAGGGCAAGGACGCCGGCCGCGCCGTCGACAACCGTATCGCGCAGCGCCGGCGCCAAGGTCAGGCAATGGTCTGCGAAGTGGCGCGCCGTCGCGATCTTCGCTTGCAGAAACGCCGCGTCGCCATTGCCGTTACCGCTGCCAAGGTTCCTCGCGGCTATCAATGCCGCGCGCGCGAGCTGGGCGCCGCCAAGCACGATGCCGGCCAGCTCGAGGAACGGGCCGGCACCGGCCAGGACAGTGCGCGGATCGTTGCCGTAGTGCGCGAGAATCCAGCGCGACGCGTCTTCGAGCGCTTCGATGCCGGCATGCAACCGTGCGCCAATCGCCGCGAGCTCGTCAGAACCCGCATCCGATAGCGCCAGATGGACGCCGCGCATCGAGGTCACGACGTCGGCCAGCGCCTTGCCGCCATCGCGGACGAGCTTGCGGCCGATCAGGTCGTTCGCCTGGATGCCCGTCGTGCCTTCGTAGATCGTCGTGATGCGTGCATCGCGAAGGTATTGGGCTGCGCCGGACTCCTCGATGAAGCCGAGGCCGCCGTGGACCTGGATGCCGAGATAGGTCGTCTTTTGCGCGAGCTCGGTGCTCCAGCCTTTGACGATCGGGATCATCAGCTCGGCGAACGCAAGCTCGCGCCTGCGTACTTCGGCGCTCTCATGCCGGTCTGCGTGATCGAGCGCTGCCGCGGTGACGTAGCCGAGTGCGCGCGCCGCCTCCGTGTTCGCGCGCATCGTCATCAGCATGCGTCGCACATCCGGGTGGCCGGCGATGCTGCCCGGCGCGGCGCCCTTCGCCGAGCCGACGACGCGACCCTGCACCCGCTCGCGGGCGTAGGCGCGCGCGTGCTGGTACGCCCGCTCGCCGATCCCTACGCCCTGCATGCCGACGCCGAAGCGCGCGAGATTCATCATCACGAACATGTATTCGACGCCGTGATTCTGCTCGCCGACGAGGTGGCCGACGGCACCGCCGTTGTCCCCGAATGCGAGCACCGCCGTCGGGCTCGCGTGGATGCCGAGCTTGTGCTCGAGCGACACGCAGTGCACGTCGTTGCGCGCACCGAGGCTGCCGTCTTCGTTCACGCGGAACTTCGGCACCACGAAAAGGGAGATGCCCTTCGTTCCCGGCGGCGCGTCCGGCGTCCGGGCGAGGACGAGGTGCACGATGTTGTCGGTGTAGTCGTGTTCGCCGTAGGTGATGAAGATCTTGTTGCCGAAGATCCGGTAGCTGCCGTCGGCCTGCGGCACCGCCTTGGCATTCACCGCGGCGAGGTCCGATCCGGCCTGCGGCTCGGTGAGGTTCATCGTGCCGGTCCACTCGCCGGCGACCATCTTCGGCAAGTAGGCGCTCTTGAGCGCTTCCGAGCCGTGGAGCTCGATCGCCTCGATCGCGCCGGCGGTCAGCATCGGGCACAGCTCGAACGCCATGTTGGCCGCGTTCCAGATCTCGTCGATCGCCGCGGCGACAAGGCGTGGCATGCCCTGTCCGCCGAAGTCCGGGCTCTTGGAGAGGCCGTTCCACCCCAGTTCGCAGAACTGGCGATAGGCGTCCCTGAATCCGGACGGCGTCGTCACCTGGCCGCTTGCGTCGAGGGAGGCTCCCTGGCGATCGCCGACTCGGTTCAGCGGATCGAGCACGTCGGTCGCGAACCGGGCCGCTTCCTCGAGGACGGCTTCCACTGTGTCGGATGTTGCGTCCTCGAAGCCGGTCAGCTTCGCGAGCTCGCCAAGGCCGGCGAGCTCGTTCATCACAAAGCGCATCTCGGCGAGCGGCGCATGGTATTGACTCATCTTGTTCTCCGCGTCGGTCGACGAAGCTTTAACGCGGGCCCGCGGACGTTTCCATCTCGCCGAGCTTCGCGCGGATCACTTTCTTGTCGAGCTTGCCGACGCTCGTCTTCGGAATCGCGTCGACGAAGTGCACGCGATCGGGCACGGCGTATCTCGAGATGATGCCGCGCTGGGCATAGTCCTCGACGTGCTCGCGGATCGTGTCCTGGGAAGGGCCGGCGACGCCCGGCTTGGCGACGACGAGCGCGACGGGACGCTCGCCCCAGCGCTCGTCCGGGATGCCGACGACGGCCACTTCGCCCACGCCCGGCGCGCGCAGGATGATGTCTTCGAGATCGAGGGAGGACACCCACTCGCCGCCCGTCTTCACGACGTCCTTCAGGCGATCGACGATCTTCACGTAGCCGTGCTGGTCAATGGTGCCGATGTCGCCGGTGTGCAGCCAGCCGCCGTGCCAGAGCTCTTCCGACCGTGCGGGTTCGCCCAGGTAGCCCTGCGTGAGCCACGGCGACCGCACGACGATCTCGCCCTGGCTCGTCCCGTCGTGGGCGACGTCGTCCATGGCTTCGTCGACGATGCGCAGCTGCACGAACGGGATCGGCCGCCCGGCCTTGCACCGGTAGGGCAGGCTCTCGGCGGCGGGCATTGCTTCGAACAGCTGGGGCGTGAGATGCGCCAGCGTGAGGATGGGACAGGTCTCCGACATGCCGTAGCCGGCGATGATGTCGATCCCGCGCTCGACTGCCGCGCGCGCGAGCGGCAGCGGCAGTGCGGAACCGCCGATGATCACTTTCCACGCGCCGAGGTCCACGCCGGCGACAGCCGGGCTTGCCAGCATCATCTGCAGGATCGTCGGGACGCAGTGCGAGAACGTCACCTTCTCCCGCTCAATGAGCGACAGCAGCATGTCGGGCACATAGCGCCCGGGGTACACCTGCTTGACGCCCAGCATCGTCGCGACATACGGCAAGCCCCACGCGTGAACGTGGAACATCGGGGTTATCGGCATGTAGACGTCGCGCGAGGTGAACGTCGCGTGCGGTGTGTTCGCGAGCGCCGCGGTCACAGCGAGCGTGTGCAGCACCAGCTGGCGATGGCTGTAATAGACGCCCTTCGGCAGTCCCGTGG
>Ga0207683_10005707_pt1 | contig 10677 bp, 11 predicted proteins | sample KBSM73metaG_FD_184333 | JGI IMG/M metagenome (GOLD analysis project Ga0207683, IMG submission 184333) | Miscanthus rhizosphere microbial communities from Kellogg Biological Station, Michigan, USA - KBS M7-3 metaG (SPAdes) (version 2) | ecosystem: Host-associated > Plants > Roots > Rhizosphere >...
GGAGGATTCATCGACGCAAGGTTAGCTTGCCATCGTTCGGCTTCGTGACCGGGCGCGCGCAGGTAGGGCACGACGCCGGGAAGCACGCCCGCCTCGATCGAAAGGACGTACGGCAGGGAAAGCATGGACACGCGGGCACCCACCGTCTCGCCAGCGAGCGAATCGACGTCCGTCACGACGCGGTCGACGCCGGCAGCGGTCGCAAGCAACGGCGCGAGCGGTTTCCAATAGCCGTCCGCCAGAACGACGACACGATCGACGCGCTCCCGTGTCGCGGCGACAAAGCGCACGCATTGCACGACATCTCCGAAACCCTGTTCGGCGTAGATGAGCAGCGTTCCGGCCATCCTGCCGCCGCTCCAGGACGGGTATTGCGGCAATCGCGTCTCGCGGTCCAGCAGGCCTTCGGTGCGGTGCTCGAACGCGGCAAATCCCTCGCGATAGCATCCTCGTCCGAGCAGAGAGGAAGCGATCCCGAACTGGGCATCGCGTGAGTCGGGCGAGAGCGCAAGAGCGCGCGTGAACGCAGCCTCGGCGCTCGCATGCTCCCACGACCAGTTGAGCACGGCGCCGAGTGTCTGCCACGATGGTGCGTGCTGCGGCACATCGGCGACGAGCGTCTCGAGTTGGCGTCGAGCATCCTCCAGATCGCCGGACAGTGCCGTAGCGAATGCGCGGCCGGCGCGCGCAGCGGGATTCGCGGGCTGGAATTGCAACGCGCGCTCGTAGATTTCGGCTGCGGCGTGCGCGTCGCCGCGCTCGGCATGAATGTCGCCGAGATTGACGGCTGCGTCCGTCAGATCGGGCGCAAGCGCGAGTGCGCGCTCGAACGCTGCGGCGGCGTCGTCCCTGCGTCCGAGGCGCACGAACGCGATGCCGCGGTTGTTGTGTGCGAGGGCATAGTTGGCCTGGAGCGCAACGGCCCGATCCAGCGCGCCGAGCGCTTCTGCCAGACGGCCGGCGCGGACCAGGGCAAAGCCGAGGTTGTTCTGCGCAACGGCATTGCGCGGCACCAGCGTCACCGCGCGTGAAAGGCGTGTAACCGCGCCGTCCAGGTCATCGCGCGCCAACGCGAGCGCGCCGGCGTTGATCAAGGCAACCGGATCGTCCGGATGGGCGGACAGAACCTTCGCGTACGCAACCTCTGCCGCGTCGAGACGTCCGTCCTGATGCAGCCGGAACGCCTCGGCGAGTTCCTTCACCACGGGTGATGCGACGTTACTTGCGCCGCCGGCGATTTGCCGCGATGCGGAGCCGCAGCGCGTTCAGCTTGATGAATCCCGCGGCGTCCTTCTGGTCGTAGGCGCCGGCGTCGTCGTCGAACGTCGCGATCCGCGGATCGAACAGCGAATCGCTCTTCGACTCCCGGCCCACGCAGATGATCGTCCCTTTGTACAGCTTGAGCCGGACCGTCCCGTTCACCGTCGCCTGCGACGCGTCGATCAGTCCCTGCACCAACACGCGCTCGGGGGCGAACCAGTAGCCGTTGTAGATCATCCGCGCGTAGCGCGGCATCAGATCGTCCTTCAACGCCAGCACTTCGCGATCGAGCGTGATCGACTCCATGGCGCGATGACCGCGAAGCATGATGGTGCCGCCGGGGGTCTCGTAACAGCCGCGCGATTTCATGCCGACGTAGCGGTTTTCGACGATATCGAGCCGGCCGATGCCATGCCGGCCCCCGATCTCGTTCAGCGCCGCCAGCACCTGCGCCGGCGACATCTTCTTGCCGTCGATCGCGACGATGTCGCCTTGCTTGTAGGTCAGCTCGACGACCTGTGGCTTTCCCGGCGCCTTCTCGGGCGAGACGGTCATCCGCCACATCGATTCCTCGGGCGGCAGGCCCGGATCCTCGAGAATGCCGCCTTCGTAGCTGATGTGGAGGAGGTTCGCGTCCATCGAATACGGCGCGCCGCCCTTGCGCTTCTTGAAGTCCACGGGAATGCGATGCGCATCGGCGTACGCGAGGAGCTTCTCGCGCGACAGCAGGTCCCATTCGCGCCAGGGCGCGATGATCTTGACGTTGGGCATGAGCGCGTACGCCGTGAGCTCGAATCGCACCTGATCGTTGCCCTTGCCGGTGGCCCCGTGCGAGATCGCGTCGGCGCCCGTTTCGCGCGCGATCTCGACCAGCCGCTTCGCGATCAGCGGGCGCGCGATCGAAGTGCCAAGCAGGTATTCGCCCTCGTAGATCGCATTCGCCCGGAACATCGGAAACACGAAATCGCGGACGAACTCCTCCCGCAGATCCTCGATGTAGATGTGCTTCTTCGGAATGCCCATGCCGACCGCCTTGTCGCGCGCGGGCGACACTTCCTCGCCCTGGCCGATATCGGCGGTGAACGTGACGACTTCGCAGTGATAGACGTCCTGCAGCCATTGGAGGATGACGGAGGTATCGAGGCCACCGGAGTAGGCGAGGACGACTTTGTTGATATCGGGCATCGGGTATGAGGGATCAGGAATCAGTAAGAAAGCGGCGGCGATGCGTCGCAGGCCGGTTCAGTCGACCTTGAGGCCGACCTGCTTGATGACCGGCGCCCAGCGATCGGTATCGGCCTTCTTCAGCGTGCCGAAATCCTCGGGCGTGCCGCCGACCAAGTCGAACCCCTGCGCCTGCATTTTTTTCACGACCTCCGGATCCTTGAGGATCGCGTTGATCTCGGCATTGAGCCGCGCGACGATCGGCTTGGGCGTATCCGCCGGTACGACAATGCCGTTCCACGCGTCGGAGACGACGCTCGGATAGCCGGATTCCGCGATCGTCGGCAGGTCGGGCAACAGCGGAAACCGCTTCGCGGTGGTGACGGCGATGGCGCGGAGCTTGCCAGCCTGGATCTGCGCCTGCAGCGGCTGCATCACGGCGAACAGCATCTGCGTCTCGCCTTGTACCGTTGCGGTCACCGCCGGCGGCGAGCCGTTGAAGGGAACGTGGACGGCATCCAGTCCCGATACCGATTTCAGAAGCTCCATCGTGAGGTGCGAGGAGCTGCCGTTGCCGACCGACGCATAGTTGAGCTTGCCCGGATTCGCCTTGCCGTAAGCGATCAGCTCGGCAATGTTCTTGATCGGTAGCGCCGCGTTCACCGCCAGCACGGACGGCTGGTTGGAGGTGATGATCACCGGGGCCAGGTCCTTCCGGACATCGTAGGGAAGTTTCTGCAGCAGCGGCGCGAAGGCGAGCGGTGCCGGGTAGCCAAGGAGCATGGTGTAGCCGTCCGGCGCGGCGCGCGCCACTTCGGTAGTGGCGACGGTGCCGCCGGCGGCCGCCTTGTTCTCGACGACAACCGGCTGGCCGAGACGCGGGGACAGCTTCTCGGCGATGGTGCGACCAAGCGTGTCGATCGAGCTGCCTGCGGGCGCGGTCATGATGAACTTGATCGGCCTTTCGGGCCACGCCTGCGCGTGCGCGCCTGTCGCGGCGATCATCGCCACGCCCACGATCAGCGCGCGGTGGAAAATTCCGGTCTTCATTGCAACTAACTCCTGATGGGCGGCTGCAGTCCTGAGAGCTGCGTATTCATTCCGGCGCGTGGCAGACGGCCTCGATGTTATGCCCGTCGGGATCGAGCACGAACGCGCCGTAATAATTCTTGTGGTAGTGCGGCCGCAGGCCCGGCGGGCCATTGTCGCCTCCGCCGGCGGCCATGGCTGCGCGATAGAACGCGTCGACATCCTTGCGCGCGGCTGCCGTGAAGGCGACGTGGATTCGCGGCGCGTTAGGCGTGCCCTGGGCAATCCAGAAATCCGGCTTCGACCCGGCGCCGAACCCTGCGGATTGCTCCCACTGCATGACGAGCTCGTAGCCGAGCGGCCCGAGTGCCTGCGTATAGAAGGCTTTCGCCTTGTCGATGTCCGAAACGGTGAGTCCGGTGTGATCGATCATGGCAAGTCTCCCTGTTCCGAGGCTCAAACCGCGACGCGCCCGCAGACGACGTACTCGAGCAGCGCCTTCTGCGCGTGGAGGCGGTTTTCCGCTTCATCCCACACCACGCTTTGCGGGCCGTCGATGACCTCGGCTGCGACTTCCTCGCCGCGATGCGCAGGCAGGCAATGCATGAACAGCGCGTCGGGCTTTGCCTGCCGCATCATCGCTCCGTCGACCTGCCAGGCCTCGAACGCCTGGCGGCGCGCTTCGTTCTCCGCCTCGAAACCCATGCTGGTCCACACGTCCGTGGTCACCAGATCCACGCCCGCGCAGGCATCCATCGGATCGTCGAACGTGCGGTAGCGACCGGTTTCGGGAATGCCGGCACGCTCCGGATCGAGCTCGTAACCTGGCGGCGCCGACACGTGCACGGTGAAGTCGAAGATCTGTGCGGCCTGCAGCCACGTGTAGCAGACGTTGTTGGAGTCGCCGACCCACGCGACGGTGCGGCCGGCGATCGAGCCGCGCTGCTCGACGTAGGTGTAGAGATCGGCAAGGATCTGGCAGGGGTGGAACTCGTTCGTGAGGCCGTTGATCACCGGCACGCGCGAATGCGCCGCGAAGCGCTCGATGATGGACTGCTCGAACGTGCGGATCATCACGACGTCGACCATTCGCGAGATCACGCGCGCGACATCCTCGATCGGCTCGCCGCGGGAAAGCTGCGTGTCGCCACGATTCAGGTTGATCGCGATGCCTCCGAGCTGATTGATGCCGGCCTCGAACGACACGCGCGTGCGCGTGGACGCCTTCTCGAACACCATGGCGAGGGTCCGGTCACGCAACGGCTGGTAAAGCTCGTAACGCTTGAACCGGTCCTTGATCCAGCGCGTCCGATCGAACAGCCAGGCGAACTCCTCCTGCGAAAAGTCCTTGAATTGCAGGAAATGCTTGGGCGGACGTGGCGACATGCTTTGGGGCGACGCACCGGACTCGCGCCGGAACGTATTGGAATTCAACATCTTAACATGCGCAGTCGCACGATCGCGGCCCGCCGGGCACCGGGACTACGGCCCTGTCATGTTGCAGTGCAGTATGATTTACCCGAGACATCGATAAGGCTGCGGCGGGCAAACAGCGGATGGGGCGGGACGTCGTCATCTGGGGCATCACCGGCGACGGCCGGACATTTCGCCCGAGCGATTGGTGCGACCGGCTCGCCGGGCTCACGTCGGCCTTCGATCGGGACCAGAGGCTTGCCTATTCGCCCCTGGTCCAGCCGTTGAGCCTTGGCGGCATCAAGGCGGTGATCGTCGATTCGAGCCTGGCGGATCTCGAGCCGCGTTTCTTCGAGTTTCTCCGCCAGTTCGCCCGAGACAACGATCTCGGCGTCACAGAGGCGGAGAACGCACTCCAGCATCGCGACGCGCTCGTGCCGCCGCCTCCGAAGAAAATCTCCGCCGGGCCAAGAGAACCCGTCTGACGGGTCGCCGCCGGTCCAAGCAAAACGGGCGCCGCCGGCGCCCGTTGATGCGTTCGTACCGGAGAATCGACCGCTAGGCCATCGCCTTGATGGCCTGCGCGAGGCGGGACTTCGTCCGCGACGCCGTGTTCTTGTGCATGATCTTCTTGTCCGTGATGCGATCGATCACGGCCTGCGATTCCTGCAGGGTCTTCGCCGCGGCCGACTTGTCGCCGGCGACGATCGCCTTCTTCACCTTTTTCACCGCCGTGCGAAGCGTCGATTTGAGGCCCGCATTACGAAGGCGGGTGACTTCCGCCTGCCGCGCGCGCTTCCTTGCTTGTGCCGAATTGGCCATGAGATTGCGATCCTTGGTTCGTGAATGCGGGACGGCGTGGGCGCCATCCCAATCGATGTTCGAATATTGGTACGGATTCGTACGATGTTCGTACGACGTTCGTCAATCGCCCGCGGCACCGGCGTACGGCGGGTGATGCCGCGGCAATTCTTTCATTTGCCGTCGCGCATTACCTAGCAGTCGCGAGCAAGACCCGCCATAATAGCCGATTTCGCGTGCCGCAGCAATGCCTTAGCGTCTCATGACCGATGGGGCGGCGCGCCTCCCGATCCTTCGTGAATCTCCTCCGCGCACTCTCCCTGGTCAGCGGGATGACGCTCCTGTCCCGCGTCACCGGCCTGGCCCGCGAAAGCCTCAAGGCCACGGCGTTCGGCGCCGGCCTGCAGATGGATGCGTTCGAGGCGGCGTTTCGCCTGCCCAACCTGCTGCGCCGGCTGTTTGCCGAGGGCGCATTCTCGCAGGCCTTCGTGCCGATTCTCGCCGAATACCATCGCCAGCGCGGCATCGACGCCACCCGCACCCTGGTCGGAAAGGTGGGGACCCTTCTCGCGCTGGTTCTGCTGGTCGTCACGGCGCTCGGCGTCATCGCCGCGCCATGGCTCGTCTACCTGCTGGCGGGCGGCTTCGCCAAGATTCCCGGCAAGGTCGAGCTGACCGCCGAGATGATCCGGATCGTGTTTCCGTACATCCTCTTCGTTTCGCTCACGTCGCTCGCGGGCGGCGTGCTCAATGTATACCGCCGGTTCGCGATTCCCGCGTTCACGCCCGTGCTGTTGAACGTGGCCATCATCGCGGCAGCCTTGTGGCTCGCCCCGCATGTCGATCCCCCGATCGTGGCGCTCGCGTGGGGCGTGTTCGCGGGAGGAATCGCGCAGCTGGTGTTCCAGATCCGGCCCCTGTACAAGCTCGGCATGTTGCCGCGGGTTTCCTTCGACTTCCGCGATCCCGGCGTTCGCCGTGTCCTGATCGCGATGGGGCCGGCGGTGATCGGCGTGTCCGCCGCGCAGATTTCCGCGCTCATCAACACGCAGCTCGCAGCGCTCCTCGGCAACGGCGCGATCTCCTGGATCACGTACGCGGACCGGCTCATGGAATTCCCGAGCGCGCTTCTTGGCGTGGCGCTCGGCACGATCCTGCTGCCTTCGCTCGCCAAGCACCACAGCGACGCCAATCACGCGCAGTATTCGGCGCTGCTCGACTGGGGGCTGCGCCTCGCGTTCCTCCTCGCGCTGCCTGCCGCGGTGGCGCTGTGGCTGCTCTCGCTTCCGCTCGTGACCACGCTCTACCAGTACGGGCGCTTTACGGTCGACGACGCGATGCGCACCCGCGAGGCGCTGCTGGGTTACAGCGTCGGCCTCCTCGCGCTCATTCTGGTCAAGATCCTGGCACCCGGATTTTATGCACGCCAAGTCATGCGGACACCGGTCAAGATCGCCTTCCTGACGGTGGTCATCACGCAGGTGCTTGCAGTGCTGTTCGCGTGGACGCTGGGGCTCGGTCCGGCGGGACTCACGCTCGCGACGAGCGTGGGGGCCTGCGTGAATGCCGGGCTGCTCTTCTGGATGTTGCGCAAGGCCGGCTTCTACTCGCCGCGCGCGGGCTGGCGCTCGTTCGTCCTCAAGCTCCTGCTGGCCCTTGCCGTGCTGGGCGGCCTGCTGGCGTGGCTCGCAGGACCGCCTGAATTCTGGCTGGGTGCGACGCTCGGGCAACGCGCGGCACGTCTCGCGGGATTGATTGCGATCGGCGGCATCGGCTACTTCGCGACGCTCTTCCTGCTGGGTTTTCGCGTCCGGGATTTCAATCGCCGCGAAAAGGTGTGATCGCACGTCCGCGATCGGCGTCGTGGCCTATTGCGACGTGTCGCCGTCCTTGCGGTGCGGACAGCGCGTCTTGGTGCACTCGGCATACAGATAGAGGGCGTGCTCGCTGATCTCGAAGCCGCGGTCGCGCGCGATCTTGTGCTGGCGCTTCTCGATTTCGGCATCGTAGAACTCTTCGACACGCCCGCACTGCATGCAGACCAGGTGATCGTGGTGCTTGCCTTCGTTCAACTCGAACACGGCCTTGCCGGACTCGAAATGGTGCCGGATCAAGAGACCCGCCTGCTCGAATTGCGTGAGCACCCTGTAAACCGTGGCAAGCCCGATATCGAGTCCTTCTGTCAATAGCTGCTTGTAGACGTCCTCCGCGGTGAGGTGCCGCACTTTCGAGGTCTCGAACAGGTTGATGATCTTGATGCGCGGCAGCGTGGCCTTGAGACCGGCGCTCTTGAGGTCATGGGTGCTGTTCATGGGGATCGATGGCCTGAGGAGGGCGAGGCCTGGAAAGCTATAATAACCATTTGTCCGATCGATTCCCATACGCCGTGAGTTCCCGTCCCGCCCATTCCGCCGCCGTGACGCGCACGATCGCGAGCGTCATCGTCGCTGCATCCCTTGCGGCGTGCGAGACGCTCGGGACCTACATGCCGATCGTGACGTCGCTCGGCGTCTACAAGATCGACGTCAATCAGGGCAACTTCCTGTCGCAGGACATGGTGGACAAGCTCAAGACCGGCATGACCCGGCCGCAGGTCCGCACCACGCTCGGCACGCCGCTCCTGCAGGATCCGTTCCGCAACGACCGCTGGGACTACGTCTACGAATACTCGCGCCAGGGCAAGGTCCGCGAGCATCGGCAGTTCACGGTCTACTTTGTCGATGACAAGCTGGCACGCTGGGAAGGCGACGAAATGCCGCCGTCGGTTGTTGAACTGAACCGCGCCGCCGGCGAAAAAGCTCTGAAGCCCGAGCCGTCCGCCGACGACCGCGGGTTCTTCGCCAAGATTTTCGACTGGTTCAAGCGCGAACCGTGAAGCGCACTCGACGTTTCACGCCCGCATGCCGCTGAAAATCGCAATCGCAGGAGCCTCCGGTCGCATGGGCGAGGCGCTGATCCAGGCGACGCTCGACGCACCGGACCTGAAGCTTGCGAGCGCATTCGACGTGGCGGGCAGTCCCGCGCTCGGACGCGATCCCGGCGAGCGCATCGGACAGTCGACCGGCGTCGCGGTGACGAGCGACATCGAAGCCGCGATTCGCGCGGCGGACGTCCTCATCGACTTCACCCGACCCGCGGGTACGCTCGTGCATCTCGCGGCGTGCGAGCGTCACGGCGTTGCGGCGGTGGTGGGGACGACGGGCCTCGACACCGCGCAGAAGGCGGAAGTCGCGCTGCGTGCGCACGCCATTCCGATCGTTTTCGCTCCGAACATGAGCGTCGGCGTCACCGTGCTCCTCGACCTCGTCGCGCGTGCGGCGCGCGCGCTGGGCGACGCGTACGACATCGAAATCCTCGAGATGCACCACAAGCACAAGGTCGACGCGCCGTCGGGCACGGCCCTCGCGCTGGGCGAAGCTGCCGCGAAAGGCGCGGGCGTGTCGCTTGACACGCATGCGGTGTATGCGCGCGAAGGCCTGACAGGCGAGCGCAAGCCCCGCACCATCGGGTTCGCCACCTTGCGCGGTGGCGACGTCGTTGGCGAGCACGCGGTGATCTTCGCCGGCACCGGCGAGCGCATCGAGATCGCGCACCGCGCAACGTCGCGGCAGAATTTCGCGGGTGGAGCGCTGCGTGCCGCTCGCTTCGTTGCCGCGCGGCGTGCAGCGCGTCAGTCCGGCCTCTACGCGATGACCGATGTGCTCGGGCTGGGCTAGATCGTGCCGTCGTCAACCTTCGATCTCGCCGGGCGGATTGCACTCGTTACCGGCGGCGGCTCCGGCCTCGGATTCGCGATCGCGCGCGGTCTTGCCGATGCGGGAGCGCGTGTCGCCATCAACGGCCGCGACCGCGCGAAGCTGGACGCCGCGGCCCGCACGCTCGCCGACGAGGGAATCAATGTCCGCGTGCAGCCGTTCGACGTCACCGACGAAGCGGCAGTGGCCGAAGGCATGGCGGCGCTCGAGCGCGATCTCGGTCCGGTCGACATCCTCGTCAACAACGCGGCAGTCAATCGAAGACAGCGCTTCGAGGACTTCTCGCTCGACGACTGGCGTGCCCTGCAGGCGTCGAACGTCGACGGGCCGTTCCTTGCGCTCCGCGCGGTTATTCCGGGCATGAAGGCACGCGGGCGCGGCAAGATCGTGAACATCTGCTCGCTCGCCTCCGACATCGGCCGTCCGAACATCACCGCCTATGCGACGAGCAAGGGCGCGCTCAAGATGATGACCCGTTCGCTTGCCGTTGAGCTTGCGCCGCACAACGTGCAGGTCAACGGCATCGCTCCCGGATTCTTCAAGACCGCGATGAACGCGCCGCTGATCGCCGATGCGGAATTCTCCGCGTGGGTCGCACGGCGCACGCCCGCCGGGCGCTGGGCCGAGCCGGACGAGATCGCGGGCGCCGCGGTGTTCCTCGCCTCGCCCGCCGCCGATTATGTGACAGGCCACCTGCTCTATGTCGACGGTGGTTTCTCCGCGGCCTATTAGGCCCAGGACATCAGGCACCCGTTCCATGAATGCTCCCGCCACCGCCGCCGCCACAGAGCCGGCCCTCTTTCCACCGCGCATCCCCGCGGTGCTCGCGCTGGCGGACGGCACGCTGTTTCATGGGCAGTCGATCGGCGCCGCGGGCCACGCGGTGGGCGAAGTCGTGTTCAACACGGCGATGACGGGTTATCAGGAAATCCTGACCGATCCGTCCTATGCCGGTCAGATCGTCACCCTTACGTATCCGCACATCGGTAACACCGGCACCAATCCGGAGGACGTCGAATCGCGGCGCATTTTCGCCGCGGGCCTGGTGATCCGCGACCTGCCGCGCCTCGCGTCGAGCTGGCGCAGCACGCAGGATCTGTCGACGTACCTCCGCGATGCCGATGTCGTCGGAATCTCCGACATCGACACCCGCAGGCTGACGCGCATCCTGCGCGAGAAGGGGGCGCAGAACGGCTGCATCGTGGCGGGATCGCACCTCGGCGACGCGGACATGTCCAGCGTCGTCGCTCGCGCG
>Ga0207683_10005711_pt1 | contig 10672 bp, 4 predicted proteins | sample KBSM73metaG_FD_184333 | JGI IMG/M metagenome (GOLD analysis project Ga0207683, IMG submission 184333) | Miscanthus rhizosphere microbial communities from Kellogg Biological Station, Michigan, USA - KBS M7-3 metaG (SPAdes) (version 2) | ecosystem: Host-associated > Plants > Roots > Rhizosphere >...
GAACCTTGTCGAGGAGGTCCTCGGCCGGGTACGCACAGAAGTAGAAGACGCTGTCCTTCTGTCGAATCTGAGTAGCCAGCACGCGTCGAGGTTACTACAGGGGTCCTACGGGCCGCGCGTCTGCCAGGGCCAGGAGAGGATCCCGTCCGCTTCGGTGGCGTTGGTCAGCTCGTCGAGCCAGGCCGGGAAGTCGGTGCCCGGGCGGGGCAGCTCCCAGGCCGAGAACCCGGTGCCGGCGCCCTGGACGACCCGATGTCCGTCGGGGGAGACCGCGTAGTCGGTGAACCCGGCGACCACCTTGGGCAGGGTCCAGCTCGCCATGGTCGGCAGCTCGACGACCGAGATCTGCCCGCCGCTCATGCCGAAGATCTGCTGGCCGGCCTCGGCGACCCGGGTATCGCGGCCGGCCGTGAGCGGGATCCGACGGGTGCCGCCGTCGCCGACGAGGAACATCTCGCCGGCCTCGGTCGTCGCGTAGATGCCGGCCTCTAGCGGCACGAGCGAGTCGATCGGGTGCGGCAGGGTCGCCACCTCTCGGACGTCCCCCGCCGGCTCCCAGCGCAGCAGGCGCTTGCCGCTGGCGATCACCGCGCGGCCCTGCCGGTCGACGACAAGGAACGCGCCGGGCTCGACCGTCACGCGCACGCGCACGACATCGCTGCCGTCGAAGTTGCCGCGGACGAGCTCGCCCTTCGAGGACAGCGCGACGTAGCGGAGGTGCCCGGCTTCGGCGAGGCTGTTGACCTCTCCATCGACGGTGATCAGCTGGCGCGGCTCCTCGCGGCCGATCGCGCCGATGATGCGGCCCTTGCCGGTGGTGGCGACGAGCGCGTCGCCGTCGACGAGCCGGGCGAGCCCTGCGATCCCGGGGACGGTGGTGACCTTCGCGAGGTCCGGCGTGTAGATCGCGGCCGTCGCGAGCGCCTTGCCCTCGTTGACGAGCAGCAACACGCGGCCGTCGCGCGAAACCTGGATGCTCTCGGGGATGCCGAGCGGGCCGGCGGCGAGCTTGGCCTGCTTGCCGCTGTCGAGGTCGACCCAGCGCCAGTCGGGCACCAGGTTCTCGTTGATGACGACGCGGTGATCGTCGACGAAGAAGCCCGGGTGGCCGAGGTCGAGCTGCTTCGGCACGACGTCATCGATGTTCCACACGCACAGCGCAGCCTGGCAGGTGGTGACGAAGCGCGAGACGCCCCGGCGCGCCGCGATCCGCACCATCTCGTCGGGCGAGCCCGGCAGCACGAGGTCCGCGGCGACGTTGCCGCCGACGACGTGGATGCGGCCGTCGTTCGTCAGCGCGACGCTGAGGTCGTCGCCCGCGGGGAACGCCCACAGCACGCCGCTGCGCAGCGGGATGCCGGTCCACACGCGCTTGCCGTTCCACGACAGGATCGCGTCGCCGGCGAACAGGTCGAGCAGCTCGCCGCGATAGTTGATCATATGGACGAACGTGCCGGCGGGCACCGCGACGGGCGTGAACACCGGCGTGGCGTCGTGCGGCTTCACCTCGAGCACCACCCCGTCGGCGATCATCGCGAGCTTGCCCGCCGGCGAGGTGACCAGCGAGGCGACGCGGCCATCGTGGCGCGCGAGCTCCTTGCCGCTGCGATCGATGACGATCACGCGATCGTGATGATCGGCGCCGTCCTCGCCAAAGGCGATCCAGCTGCCGTCGGGCGCCGCGAGCACCTCGCCGCCCGGCTTGCCGGTGTAGAGCGTGGTGGCCTTTCCGGTCGCGACGTCGAGCACGCCGACGTGATCGATCTCGTCGATGTACGCGACGACGGCGCCGGTCTCGCTCGCGCTCCACGTGCGCCACGCGGCCGAGTCGATCAGCGCGGCGTGCGCGGTCGCCGGGTCGTACAGCATCGGCGGCTTGTGATCGGGCACGACCATCACGCGGCGATCCCCGTCGACGAATGCCGCGGTGACCGGCATGCCGAACGTGTGCGTGTGCACGATGCGGCGCGTGTCGAGGTCGGCGATCTCCAGCTGGCCGTCGCGCACGACCTGAAGCAGGCGGCGGCCGTCGTGCGAGAGCTCGAGGCGCATCGTGAAGCCGGGCAGCGCCGGCAGGCCCCACGCCACGCCGCGCATCGCCGCAGCCTTCGCGATCGCCTGCGCATCGGGCATCAGCGACGAGCTCGCGCTGAGCTGCTTCAGCGCAACGACCGCCCGCGTCGGGTTCGTCTCGACGAGCGAGCGCGCGTGCGCGACGAGCAGCTGGTCTGCGCGCCGGGCGAGCTCGGCCGCGGCCTTCTCCGCCTGCTCGCGTTGCGCAACGGCCTCGGCGCGCGCGGCGTTGGCGCGGTCGCGCTCTCGCATCACGGAGTGGACGCCGATCCACGACACCGCGGCGACGCCGGCGAGCGCGAGTGCCGCGACCGATAGCGGTGCGCGATTGCGCCGCGCGAACCGCACGAGCCGCTGCACGCGCGTGTAGTCGTGCGCCGCGACGAGCTGGCCGGTCGTGAACCGCCGCAGATCCTCGGCGAGCTCGCCGGCGTTCGCGTAGCGATCCTTCGCCTCGTAGGCGAGCGCCTTGGCGACGATCGCGGCGAGCTCGGCGGGCACACCGTCGGCGACCTCGCCAAGCGGCTTGATCTCGTGCTTCAGCGTCGAGGCGATCACCTCGGTCGCGCTCGTGCCCTTCATCGGCGGCCGCCCCGACAGCAGGTGATAGAGGCACGCGCCGAGCGCGAACACATCGCCCGCGGTGTCGAGCTCCTCACCGCGCGCTTGCTCGGGCGCCATGAAGCCGGGCGTGCCGAATACCGAGCCCATCTGCGTCTGCAGCGAGTCGCCCGCGCCCGGCACGGTCGGCTCGTTCGAGCTGAAGTCCTTCTCGCCGATCACCTTCGCGAGTCCCCAGTCGATCACGACCGTCTCGCCGAGCTCGCCGACGAGGATGTTGCCGGGCTTGAGGTCGCGGTGGATCACGCCGCGCAGGTGCGCGTGACCGATCGCCTCGCAGGCCGACAGCAGATTCGGCAGCATCGCCATCCGCTCGCCGAGCGTGCGCGTCTTGCCGATCAGTTGATCGAACGGCTGCCCGGTCACGCGGCGCATCACATAGAACGGGCGCCCGTCGGGAGTGGTCCCCGCGTCGTACAGCGGCACGATGCCGGCGTGCTCGAGGCGCGCGGTGATCTCGACCTCGCGGCGGAATCGCCGTGTGAGCCCCGACGCCGCGTTCGGTAGTACTTCCTTGAACGCGACGGTGCGCCCGAGCTGGGTATCGAACGCCTCGACGACGCGACCCATACCACCGCGCCCGAGCTCGGCCCCGAGCCGGTACCGTTCTCCCACAGGAGCTGCAGGCTCGTCGGCGCCGGCCGGCGGGTTGCTCGCCGGGATGGTGTCGTCGAGTCCCGACTTGGGCCCGGCCATGGATCGAGTCTAGCCGATGCCGTAAGCTTTCATGGTGCAGAGGATGAGGGCTCTCGGCGCGCTGGTGTTCTGCGTGCTCGCCGCGACCACAGCACGTGCCGACGATCCCAAGCCGTGGGCGGCGGGCGTCTCCGATGCCGAGCAGGCGAAGGCGCTCGACATCTATCGCAAGGGCAACGCCGAGTTCGAGGAGTCGCGCTATGCCCAGGCACTCGCGCTCTACCGCGAAGCGATCAAGCACTGGGACCATCCGGCGATCCGCTTCAACATGGCCGTGTGCCTGGTCAACCTCGACCAGCCGCTCGAGGCGTACGAAGCGCTCGAGCACGCGCTCGCCTTTCACGACGCGCCGCTCGGCGCCGACGCCTACGCGCAAGGCCTGACCTACAAGAAGCTCCTGCTCGGCCAGCTCGGTCACCTGCGCGTCGACTGCAAGACACCGGGCGCGGCGGCGACGCTCGACGGCCAGCCGATCGCGTGCCCCGGCGAGACGACGAAGCTGCTCCTCCCCGGCGCTCACCAGATCGTGGCGTCAAAGACCGGCTTCGTCACCGCGACCACGCCGGTCGTGCTGTTGCCCGGCAAGGAGATGGAGCAGTCCGTCGAGCTCGAGCCGCTGCGGATCAAGACGCACACCGAGCGCCGCTGGAGCGCGAGCACGCCGTGGATCCTCGTCGGCGTCGGGGCGGGCGCAGCGGTGATCGGCGGCGCCGTCGATCTGCTCTCGCACAGCGAGTACCAGACCTACGATCAGCTGGTCGCGGTGCAGTGCCCGTCGGGGTGCGGCCCGCAGATGCCGGTCGGGATGCAGAAGGTCGCCGCGAGCACCGAGTCGCACCGCTCGAACGCGGACATCGAGAAGGTCGTCGGCCTGTCGCTGGTCGGAATCGGCGGCGCCGTTGCGATCGCCGGGCTTGTCGGCGTGTATCTCAACCAGCCGCGCCCCGTGATCGACACGGGCCCCACCGTCGTACCGATGATCGGCGCGGGCGGCGCGGGCGCGACTGCGACGTGGAGCTGGTGATCATGCGCGGTTGGATCCTCGCCTGGCTGGTGATGCTGGCCGGTTGCTTCGGCTCGAGCACGACCGAGTGCCCCGGCGGCATCGTGTGTCCGCCGAACCTGGTATGCGCGACCACCGAGCCGCTCTGCGTGCTGCCCGATCAGCTGGCGGCCTGCAAGGACATGGCAGACGGCACGTCGTGCACGTTCGCCGGCAACGCGGGCCACTGCGCGAATTCGATCTGCGTCGGCGCCGCGTGCGGCAACGGCAAGCTCGATCCGGGCGAGGTCTGCGACGACGGCAACACGACCTCCGGCGACGGCTGCCGCGGTGACTGCCTCAAGGCCGAGGTCTGCGGCGACGGCATGATCGATCTCGGCGAGACCTGCGACGACGGCAACACCACCGGCGGCGATGGCTGCAGCGCGTTGTGCAAGGTCGAGGTGTGTGGCAACGGCACGCAAGACGTCGGCGAGGAGTGCGACGACGGCAACGGTGTCGGCGGCGACGGCTGCGGCCCGACGTGCAAGACCGAGCGCTGCGGCAACGGGTTCGTCGATATCGGCGAGGACTGCGACGACGGCAACACCACCGCCGGCGACGGCTGCGGCCCGACGTGCAAGACCGAGCGGTGCGGCAACGGCGTGGTCGATCAGGGCGAGGTCTGCGACGACGGCAACCAGATGAGCGGCGATGGCTGCACACCCGACTGCCGCTCCAACGAGACCTGCGGCAACGGCTATCTCGATCTCGCGAAGAACGAGCAGTGCGACGCCGGATCGAACAACGCGACCACGCCCGACGCGCCGTGCCGGCCCGACTGCACGCTCCCTCACTGCGGCGACGGCACGATCGACCCTGCGCTCGGCGAGACCTGCGACGACGGCGGCGCGAACGCGAACACGCCCGACGCCGCGTGCCGCACGAACTGCCAGCCGCGCCGGTGCGGCGATCATGTCGTCGACACGGCCGCCGGTGAGGTGTGCGACGACGGCAATGCGGTCAGCGGCGATGGCTGCTCGGCCGACTGCCTCTCGAACGAGCAATGCGGCAACGGCTACATCGACATCGCGGCCGGTGAGCAGTGCGACGCGGGCGCTGCGAACTCGAACGCGCCGAACGCGGCGTGCCGTCCGAACTGCCACCTGCCCCGCTGCGGCGATACCGTCGTCGACAGCGCGCTCGGCGAGGACTGCGATGGCTCGACCACGGCGCAGTGCTCGGCCTTCGGGCTCTATGGCAGCGGCCCGGTCACGTGCAGCGCGTGCCGGTTCGACACCAGCGCGTGCCAGCGCTGCGGCGACAACATCAAGAACGGCCCCGAGCAGTGCGACGGCAGCGACCTCGCGGGCTTCGACTGCACGTCGTTCGGCTTCTACAACACCGCAGGGCTGAGCTGTCGCGCGTCGCTGTGCAGCTTCGATACCTCGCAGTGCACGGGCTTCTGTGGCGACGGCCTCGTGACGTCGGCGCACGAGAGCTGCGATGGCGCGCCGTCGGGCACGTGCACGCAGTTCGGCTTCGATGACGGCGTGCTCGGCTGCAGCGCCTCGTGCGGCTCGGACTTCGCCGGTTGCCGGTCGTACGGCTGGGAGCCGATCTCGCCGACGCAGATCGAGAACGGCATCTGGGGCAGCGGGCCGAACGACGTCTACATCGTCGGCTTCGCGGCGACCATCTATCACTGGAACGGCACCACGCTGGGGACGGTCACGCCACCGGGCAACCAGGTGATGCAGGCGATCTGGGGCAGCAGCGCGAGCGACGTGTTCGCGGTCGGCGCGAGCGGCGCGATCTGGCACTTCAACGGCACGATCTGGACGACGATGACCTCGCCGACCGCCCTCCAGCTCAACGGCGTCGCCGGCACCAGCGCGAGCGACGTCTATGCAGTCGGCACGTCCGGCACGGTCCTGCACTTCGACGGTACGAGCTGGACGACGGTCACGACCGGGCTCACGCTGCCCGACCTGCTGGCGGTGTGGGAGGTCGCGCCCGGCGAGGTCTATGCGGTCGGCAGCGCCGGCACGATCGCGCATCTCCAGGGCGGCGCGTGGACGTCGTCGACGCAGACCAGCAACCGGCTCTACGGCGTGTGGGCGAGCAGCCCCAGCGACATCTACGCGGTCGGCGGCGCCGGCACGATCTTGCACTCGATCGACGGCTTCAGCTGGACCGCGCAGGTCTCGGGCACGACCCAGGACCTCCACGGGATCTCCGGCACCAGCGCCGGCAACGTGTTCGTCACCGGCAACGCGGGCGTGATCCTGCACGGCTCGGGTGGCGCCGGCTGGCTCGCGCTGACGTCGGCCGCACTCGTGAACCTCAACGCGATCTGGGCCGACCACAGCGGCACTGCGTGGGCGACCGGCCAGAACTTCGTCGAGAGCTACACCGGCGACAGCTGGACCTCCACGCCGTTCACGACCGGCTCGCTCGACGCCGTGTGGAGCGCGAGCAGCGCGGTCTCGTACGTCGGCGGCGACGGTGCCACGCTGGCGGTCTGGAACGGCGGCGCGTGGACGCCGCTGACCACTCCGACAGGCTTTCGCACCGCGAACCCGTCGATGCACGCGCTGTGGGGCGCGAGCGCGACGAACGTGTTCGCAGCCGGCGATGGCGGCTGGATCATGCAGTGCGGCCTGACGACGTGCGTGAAGTCGGCGAGCGGCGGCGCCGGACTGCTCGCGATGTGGGGCGCGAGCGCGTCGAACATCTATGCAGTCGGTGGCAGCGGCACGATCATGCACACGACGAATGGCGGCACGAGCTGGACGCCGGCGACGCAAGGCAGCGCCGACCTGGTCGCGATCTGGGGCAGCAGCGCGACCGATATCTACATGCTGACGTCGTCGCCCACCGGCATCCTGCACTCGGCGAACGGCTCGACGTGGACCACCGTGCCGCTGCCGCGCGGCGCCGATGCAAACACGCACCTCGCCGGCGTGTGGGGCACGAGCGCCTCGAACGTATTCATCGTCGGGAGCCACGGCCGCATCTGGCACTTCGATGGCACGCGCTGGCAGATGATGCCGTCGCCGACGCCGCTCGACTTGCTCGCGATCAGCGGGACCGGCCCGGCCGACGTCTATGCGGTCGGCGCCGGCGCCGTCGCGCTCCACTACGATGGCCGCGCCTGGATCCAGCTGCAGCCGCGAGCCGGCGGCGGCGATCTGCGCTCGGTGGCGGCCGCGCCGGGCAGCGTGCTCGCGGTCGGCCAGCTCGGCCACACGACCGCGCTCGTCGAGGCTGCAAGCGCGTGCGGCTCGCGCGAGGCCTCGTGCGGCAACTACTTCGACGACGACTGCGATGGCGTCGCCGATGCCTGCGACTCCGACTGCGCGAAGCCGCCCGAGCAGTGCGCGAACCAGCTCGATGATGATTGCGATGGGCTCGTCGACTGCGCCGATCCCGCGTGCGCGACCGACCTCGGCTGCACGAACGGCGGGCTGTGTAAGGCGGCGCCGGCGATCAGCTGCGGAAGCGTGGTGTCGGGCTCCACGGTCGGCCTGACCGATCGCATCGAGCAGTACGCGTGCTCGCCGGCCGTCGACACCGGTCCCGATACGGCGTTCCGCTTCGTGACGCCGACCGCGAAGTCCGTGACGGTCACGGTCATGCCGACTGCCGGCGCGGATCTCGACCTCGCCGTGCTCCGGACCGCGACGACCGGTGCGTGCGACCCGATCGGGCAGTGCGTGACGGCGGCGTCGACCACGGTGTCGCCCGAGACCGCAACGTTTGCAGCGACCGGCGGCACGACGTACTTCCTGGTCGTCGATGGCTTCGATCGCGCGTCGTCAGACTTCACGATCTCGGTCAGCTGCCAGTAGCGATCCGGTAGCTATACTGCCGCGATGCGAAGCCGCGAGCAGCTGATCAGTCGCCTCGCCGAGGCGGCCGAGGTCGAGCACAACCTGATGTGCACGTACCTGTACGCGGCGTTCAGCCTGCGCACCGACGGCGGCCTGCGCCCCGAGGAAGCCGCGGCGGTCTCGCGCTGGCGCCAGACGATCATCGCGGTCGCGACGCAGGAGATGGCACACCTCGTCAACGTCTGGAACATCACGTCGGGGCTCGGCGGCACGCCGCACTTCGAGCGCGACAACTTCCCGCTCCAGCCCGGCCGGCTGCCCGCGTCGCTCGTCGTCAAGCTCGCGCCGTTCACGGCCGACGTCGTGCAGCACTTCGTCTACCTCGAGCGGCCCGCCGACTCGCAGGAGCCCGAAGGCAAGGGCTTCGAGCCGGTGGCGCGGTTCACCCGCGGCTCGGGCCGCGACCGCATCACGCCGATGTCGCTCGACTACGAGACGGTCGGCGCGTTCTACGCCGCGCTCGAGGACGATCTGCGCGCATTCCACGCCGAGCACGGCGAGGAGGCGTTCGTCGGCGATCCCGAGCTCCAGCTCGGCCAGACGGAGGCGCCGCTGCCAGGCATCGCGCCGGTGAAGTGCCTGCCGACCGCGCTCGCCGCGCTCGACTCGATCGTGGCCCAGGGCGAAGGCGCGCCCGGCTACTCGGAGAGCTCGCACTACTCGCAGTTCGCCGCGATCCGCGAGGAGCTCGCGGCTCTCCAGCGCGCGAACCCCGACTTCCATCCCGCGTACCCCGCGGCGACCAATCCGGTGCTGCGCCCGCCGCCGGTGCGCGAGGGTCGCGTGTGGATCGAGGACGAGCAGGCCGCGCTCACCGTCGACACGGCGAACACCTGTTACGCCTTGATGCTGCGGCTGCTCGCGTACAGCTACGCGGTCCCGCGCAGCTCGCGCGGTGGGGAGAAGGGGCTCGCGATCGAGCTCTCGCTCGGCCTGATGCACGCGATCACGCTGCTCGGCGAGCGCGCCGCGCGGCTGCCGGCCGGGCCATCGAACCCGCACTGCAACGCGGGCATGTCGTTCACCGCGCTGCGCGACGCAGCGCCTCTCGTGCCGGGCGCGGCCGCGCGCAAGCTGATCGTCGAGCGGTTCGCCGAGCTCGCCGCGCACATCCAGAAGCTCGATGCCAGCGACGAGCGCGCCGCCCGCGCCCAGCGCATGCTCGGCGAGGTCGCAGCGCGCGCCGCCCGCGGCTTCGCGGCGGTCGTGAGGCTCCCGGTCGTGCAGGCCGTGCCGCAGCACGTTGCTGCTGCGGGATCCGAGCCGTCGACAGTCGCCAACGGGGTCGAGACCGTCGAGGGCGCGCACATGACGCTGATGTTCGAGGCCCAGAGGTGCATCCACAGCCGGCGCTGCGTCACCGGCGCGCCCGACGTGTTCCTCGCGAACGTGAAGGGTCCGTGGATCCATCCCGATGCGATGGATGCCGAGCTGCTTGCAGGCATCGCGCACGAGTGCCCGTCGGGTGCGATCCGCTATCGCCGCAAGGACGGTCGCCCCGACGAGCAGGCGCCGCCGGTGAACCTCGTCGCCGTGCGCGAGGCCGGCCCGTACGCGGTGCGCGCGGCGATCGAGCTCGACGGCGTGACGGTCGGCTTCCGCGCGACGCTGTGCCGGTGCGGTGCCTCGAAGCACAAGCCGTTCTGCGACAGCTCGCACCACGAGGTCGGCTTCGAGGCCTCCGGCGAGCCGCCGACCGATGCCGCGCGCTCCGACATGCTCGCCGTTCGCAACGGCCCGCTCGCGATCACGCCGACCACCGACGGCCCGTACGCCGTGCGCGGCAACCTCGAGGTCGTCAGCGGCACGGGCCGGATGGTCGCGCGCGTGCAGTCGGCGAAGCTATGCCGCTGCGGTGGCAGCGCGACGAAGCCGTTCTGCGACGGCACGCACCAGAAGATCGGCTTCCGCAGCGACCGCTGAGCGACCGCTAGTCGATGTCCCAGTCGATATCGCTGATGCTTGGATCGTTGCGGATGTCGACCGCACGCGTGCGCTCGTCGTTCTTCGAGCTCGATGGCGGTGGCGCGCGACGCTTGCCGATCGAGTCGACGTTCGCCATGCGCGTCGCTTCCTCGTCGAAGCTCGGCGGGGCCGAGGCCTCGGTGGTCGACGGCAGGAACTTGGGCGCGTGCTCGCCGACCGTCGCGCCGCCCTCGATCTGATCGAACAGCGCGAGATCGACGTCGCCCATGCGCGTCGGCTCCTCGAACACCGAGCGGCCGGGGCCGGGTGCCGAGCGGACCGCGCGCAGGAGCTCCTCTTCCTGCACCGCACGTGTCGGCTCCTCGAACGGCTTGGGCAGCGGCGGACGACGCGAGTCGTTGCGCGCGCGCGGCGGCGGCGACTGCGTGGTGCCCTTCATGCGCGGCGGCGGCTGCGTCGGCCCCTTTGCGCGAGTCGA
>Ga0207683_10005712_pt1 | contig 10672 bp, 8 predicted proteins | sample KBSM73metaG_FD_184333 | JGI IMG/M metagenome (GOLD analysis project Ga0207683, IMG submission 184333) | Miscanthus rhizosphere microbial communities from Kellogg Biological Station, Michigan, USA - KBS M7-3 metaG (SPAdes) (version 2) | ecosystem: Host-associated > Plants > Roots > Rhizosphere >...
TTATGACTCCGCATGTGATTCCTCCTTAGAAAGGCCGTTGTTGTGGACCCACGGGAAATCAGCCAAGACTTAGCACCGGATCATTTCTGTCGTCAATCGCTTTCTAGTCCCCTCCGTTTGACTGCTATTCCGTGAGGGGTCGAATCGATTGGCCATCCATTGCCGGTCCGACTTTGATCCCCTTGGCCTCTGTAGTGTATATATCTGTGGCGCTGGCCGGTAATTTACCGGCATCACTCAGCGCCGCGCGAAAGGAGCTCGCATGAGGAAAAACAAAATTCTCTCCGTGGGCGCCTCTGTCCTGGGTATCGTCGCCGTTATCGCGGCATGCGCCATGCAGATGCGCAACGAAACAAGCAGTGCCGTACGGATCGACGATGACGATATTGGAGGCGTCGTTACGAGCGCCAAGGGACCGGAGGCGGGTGTCTGGGTCATTGCCGAGACTCGCGAACTGCCGACGCGCTACGCCAAAATCGTCGTCACCGACGATCAGGGGCGATATGTTATTCCCGACCTGCCCAAGGCCACTTATGATGTTTGGGTGCGCGGTTACGGGCTGACCGATTCGCCGAAAGTGAAAGCGACGCCGGGAAAGATGCTCGATATCCAGGCGGTAGTGGCGCCCGGCGAAGCACAGGCGGCGCAGTACTATCCGGCGATTCACTGGTACTCGATGATGAAGATTCCCGACAAGAGCGAATTCGGCGGCCAAGGGAAAATTCCCGCGAAGATGACCCAGAATGAATATCTGAACTTGGTAAAATCGAATGGCTGCGCTAACTGCCACTCGATCGGCAATCGTGCCATGCGTACTTTTCCGAGCAACGTACCTTTCCCTCTGGGTAAGTTCGCGACTTCTGAAGAAATGTGGTTTCGCCGCATTCAGTCGGGACAGGGCGGCCATCCAATGTTTGAGACGGCAATGAAGCAACTCGGCGGCGCAAATTTGCGTTACCTGGCCGACTGGACCGATCGCATTGCCAAGGGCGAGTTGCCGCACACCAAACCGACGCGACCCCAAGGCGTCGAGCGCAATATAGTTGTGACGACGTGGGATTGGCTCGACGACAAGCATTATCTTCACGACCTGATTGCGTCCGATCGGCGGTTCCCTACGGTCAACGCATACGGCCCCGTTTACGGTTCGACGGAACTTAGCGTCGATTTCATTCCGATCCTCGATCCGAAAACGCACACGGCCAAGAATTTTCCGGCGCCGGTGCGCGATGCCGATACGCCCGTGGCGATGGAAGAAGGACCGATGCAGCCCTCGCCGTACTGGGGAGACGAACGGATATGGACCAGCAAAGCTAGCAACCACAACGGCATGTTTGACCGCCAAGGCCGCGTCTGGTTCGCCGCCGCGGTGCGCGGTCCGAATAATCCCGCGTTCTGCAAAAAGGGCTCGGACCACCCGTCAGCGAAAGTATTCCCCATGGAGCGCTCTACTCGCCACTTCGCGATGCTCGATCCGAAGACCATGAAGTACACCTTCGTCGAGACGTGTTTTAACACGCATCATCTACAATTCGATGCGAATGACCGGCTCTGGGCAAGCACCGGTGGCGCGAATTCCCCAGTGATCGGCTGGCTCGATATGAAGATTTTCGACGAGACCGGCGACGCGGCGAAAGCACAAGGCTGGACACCGTTGATGCTCGACACAAATGGCAACAGCAAGCGTGATGATTATGTCGAGCCGAATCAGCCGGTGGACCCGTCCAAGGATAAACGTATTGTGGCGGGATTCTATGCGATCATGCCCAATCCAGCGGACGGTTCGGTGTGGGGAGCGGTGCGGACGTTTCCGGGTTCGGTCGTGCGGATCAATCCGGGTTCGAATCCTTCCGAGACCGCGCTGGCGGAAATTTACAACGTGCCTCTGCCGGGTTTCGGAATTCGCGGCGCCGATATCGACAAGCATGGCGTGATCTGGGCATCGCTGGCGAGCGGCCATCTGGCGAGTTTCGATCGAAGAAAATGCAAAGGACCTTTGAATGGCCCCAAGGCCACGGGAGATCACTGCCCAGAAGGATGGGCGTTCTATCAGTATCCCGGTCCCGGTTTTCAGGGCATTGGCGAGAACAGCGCGGAATCGAGTTACTACTCCTGGGTTGATCAGCATAACACCTTCGGCCTGGGCGAGGATGTGCCGATGTCCACTGCCAATTTGCACAACGGTCTCGTCGCCCTCAAAGACAGCAAGATGGTTCTCTTACGGATTCCGTACCCGCTCGGTTTTTACGCCAAGGGATTCGACGGGCGCATTGATGATCCGAAAGCCGGCTGGAAGGGGCGTGGGGTCTGGAGTTCGAGCGGTGACCGCGCACCATGGCTCATGGAAAACGGCAAAGGGTCGAAGCCGCTGGCGGTGCATTTTCAATTGAGACCCGATCCACTGGCGAAGTAAAACCGGCCGATCCATGAGATTACTGTAGCGATGCTGACCAACCGCCGTACTCTAAGAATCGAGTGGGGGCAGTGCGATCCTGCCGGGATCGTATTTTATCCCCAGTATTTGATCATCTTTGACAGCAGCACCGGATGGTTGTTCGAACGAAGCGGTTTGACGCCGTCGCGCATGCGGCAAAGATACAACCTGGTCGGTATGCCTATCGTCGAGGTCGGTGTTCGTTTTATGAAGCCTTGCCATTTCGACGATGACATCGTCGTGGAAACCGAAGTCAGCGAGTGGGGGCGCAGCAGCTTCACCGTGCGTCATCGAATTTTTAACAAAGCCGAGCTCGCCGTCGAGGGTTTCGAGAAGCGAGTCTGGGCAGGAGCAGATCCGGTGCGGCCCGGCGCCATCAAAGGACAAGCGGTGCCGGAGGAGATTATCGCGAGCCTTTCAGATCCGACCGGCGCGACGACGATTGAGGTTGACGATTCCGAAAACAGTCGGGACTAGAGTGAAAGAAAACACAGGGCACCCTCGCAATTCGGTGATCATTAAATTTGCTGGTGCTCGGTGATTTTTTTCTCCAGCACCAGCAAATTGCTGCCATTTTGCCGTCGGTAGGCGACCTCGTCCATGAGGGTACGCACCAAATAGATGCCCAAACCTCCCACGCGTCTCTCTTCTAACGGCTGCCTGGTGTCGGGCAGCGCCATTTCCAGCGGGTTGAAAGCCGGACCTTCATCTTCGACCTCAGCGCGCAGCACGCTGTGTTCCAAAGAAAGACGGACAATAATCCTGTGTTCCCGTCGATCGGTGAAACCGTGTGAGATCGCATTAGTGACGATTTCTTCGAGAGCGAGCTTCATGGCAAACAAGACTGCCTCGGGAAGACTGTGACGCTCGCAAAAGTCAGCCAATATATGATTGAGCTTCGCAAGCTCTGAAAGTTCGTTCTTCAGATCTAGAGTCACTTTGCTTTGGACATGATTTTCCATGCCCCAATAGCGCAGGACAAGGATAGTTATATCGTCTGACTGTTCCATTCCGGCAGAGAATTCTCTTACTTCACTCACCAACTGCCGGGTGAGTTCCTCAGCGGAAATGTTGGAGTTGATTGATGCCAAAAACTGCTCCAAACGGCACTCCGAAAAAAGTTCCTTGTGCTCATTCATCGCCTCAGTGACCCCGTCAGTGTAAAAAATAATCCAATCGCCCGGCTCGAGAGCGATCGTATTCTTCTCAAATTTGGCGCCTTCGAAAGCGCCCACCACCATACCTTTGGTGTTTTCAAGCTGCGTCGCTTGCCCATTCGATAGTCTGTAGGGCAGTGTGTGCCCGCCATTGCTATATTCCATCTGCCCCGTGCGGATATCCAAGATCGCGCCGAAGAGAGTAACAAACATGCACGTCGTATTGTCCTTGCACAATTCGTCGTTCAAGCGACCGAGGATCTCATCCGGAATATCGTTGGCGGCGGTGGTCGCTTTGAACAATGTGTTGGTTACGGCCATGAAAAGCGAGGCCGGCACTCCCTTGCCGGAGACATCGCCGATCGCCAGGCATAGACGATCTTTGTCGAGAAAGAAAAAATCGTAGAAATCCCCGCCAACTTCCTTTGCCGGAACCAGAGTCGCATAGAGATCAAATTCGTCCCGATCGGGGAAAGGCGGAAAGATTTTTGGCACCATGCTCATCTGAATATCATGGGCAATCTTTAACTCACTCTCGATGCGTTCCTTCGCTGCCGTGGTCTTCTGGAGATGGTCAAGATATTCCTGAAGCATCTTCTGCATGAATAAAAATGCCTGTGCCAACCTCCCAATCTCGTCACCCCGTCTCGAGAGTCCCTCTACGGCGGGATCGGGTGCTGATCTGAACTCCTGCGAGGGCAGATTTTTCGCGTAGCCGGCCAGTTGGCTAAGCGGACGGGAGACTCTCACCGCGATCATGTAGGCAAGCGCAAGGCCTATGATCAAAGCAACTGCCGTAAACACCATCGCCTTTTGCATCAGGATCTTGCCTGGTTTCTGCAACTTAGCTTCATCAAACGCGCCGACGACATACCAATCGAATGGCGCAAAATAAACGACGTAGGCTTGGCTCCAGAGCTCGTTGGGGCTTGTTCCTGCCGATTGCAGCCGATAGCGAAAAGGCTGATTGGGGCGTCTCGAGGCCTCCATGAACTCCTGTAAATCGGGTATCTGTTCATTTGAGTCGATGGGAGGAATGAGCAGCTCCTTGTTTCCGTTAAAGAGAAACAGAGAAGCACCATTTTGGGCCTTGATTTTCGAAAAGCTGCTTTTCAATTGTGCGGCGATTGCGGCAAGTTTTTTTTGATATTCCGCGTCAAGATCGTCGATATAGAGTCCCGTGCCAATCATCCACTGCCACTTGGGATAAAAGATGGCATACCCGAGCTTTGTGCTGGGTTCCTCGTTCCTTAACCTTTTCCACAAGTAAGGGACAAAACCACCCCCTTCCTTTCGTGAAGCCTTCATCAGTTCCTGAACGACCAAGAGACCTGCGGCGTCTCTATAGTCCTTGAGTTTTCTGCCCTGAAAGACTGGATCTGGATGAGAGATGGCGGTGTAGTCTGCATCATAAACGAAGAAATAATCGTTGTTCTCGTAGCGAAATGTTCTCACTCGTTCCAACGCCGCCTGTTTTGCTTCATGTTCAGATAGCAACCCTTTGCTAAAGCGCTCGTAGAAGCCGTCAATCGTCGAGATGACGACGCCGGAGATATCTTTCATGGCCTTTTTGCGCATCTCTAAGACTGTGCGGTTGTGATAAACGAGATCCTGATACTGATTCTCAATTGCCTGTGACACTAGGTAAAGGTCATTTTTAGCAGCTTCTTGCTCGCGCTGGTAAAGCGCGCTTTCAAACTCCCACTTGGAAACGGCAATAAAAAAGACGGTGGCAGTTAGCAGGACAATCAAAACCAAGAGCAGGATCTTCGATTTTAAAGTACGAACTCTTCCCATCGACAGTTACTTCCTATTGGTTCTGGATGGATCGAACATACAATTGGGCGCGAAAGCGATCATCCCGCGCTGGAATCGCTACAATCCATCTTTTTTCTTCAGTCAGAAATCGCCACAAAAATCTTCGACGGTCCGGTGAATACCTCCGAAATGCCGATGACGATTTCCTTAATAAGCAATAAAGAGCAAAAGTCTTCAGAAAATAAATTCTTCAAAATCGACGCCACTGCCTCCAGCCGCGCAGTTAACAGGCGCCAGTGAGTCCGCTCATGTCGCACGATCGTTAAGCGAAGTTCAGCAGCGGGAGCCTAATGATGAATTCCGTGTTGCGGTCATGCTCGCGCCGCCCGTTGGCGTCGTTTTCATACCGCTCTCAAGCAGCGCGCTGGCGTGATGCTATTACGAGCTGATGTCGATAAACGAAGTAAACCCGGCTATGTTTAAAACGGTGTATATTTGCGCGGCGACATTAATGACGCGCAAGCGTTCGCCGCGCTTTTGCAGCGCCTTGGCGGCCAGAAGTAATACACGTAAACCAGCGCTGCTCATGTACGGAACCTTAGCGAGATCGAGCTGCACGGCGCCATTTTCGGCGGCACGCAGCAAGAGTTCCTGCAGCTGTGGAGCCGTATTGCTGTCCACCGAACCTGTAGCGTGCACGGCCACTACGTTCTCCAGCTGCTCCACCGTAACTTCAAGGTCGCTCATGCTTTTTGCACTTGTGAGGATTGGATCTGATTTGTCGAGTGTACGTCTGTCATTGTTCGTCTCACTTGTGGCCCGACACTAAGCCATCGAAAGAGAGCTTGTCAACCAAGCGGATCAATGGCCACAGACCGCTTGTGTTGCGTTTTTTGTGCCGGTCGTCCTCACTATGCATTTTTTGTCGAGCCGAAAGATTTTTTACCGATGCTCGCTTGGCTGCGTCAGAACGGCGTCGTCATGAGCGAGCCGTGGACGCGCGATGGGGTGAAAGGGCTGGTGTACTTTCGCGATCCGGCGGGAAATCTATTCGAGATGTACTGCCCGAAGCTCCCTGAAGCAGCGTCATTTGTGCGTGGAAAAAACAGGGGCGGCAGCTATGAGATCGATTTCGCTGCATTGAATTATCAATGGCAGGGATAGAACGGAAAGCGCGGTACAGTGGTCATTGCGGCTAGTGTGCTAAGTGTCATTTGCCACAACGAGATTCTTCGCCGAAGCTCAGAATGACAGGAATGTGCCTCACTGATTTAACAAGCGCCGCAATAAGCGCCTGTGACATGATGAATTGATTATCGCTCCGCCGGCGAGACGATGATGACTTTGATCAGCAGCTCTCGGTTCGATTGTAGCGCGAAGTCTCTTTCGCTCGCGCCGATAGTCTTTTCCGAATCGATGCTTGCTTCCGACGCGAGATCTTTCCTGAACTGATCGTACTGGTCGGCGGGTACTGCAAACCAACGAATTTCACGGACATTGATTGATGGGCTTTGGGAAGGGGGGCTTGCCAGGCTCTGTTTGGCGACCGCCGGCGCGATATCACTTTCGGCGCTCTGGCGCGCGGACTCACTTCGCACACTGCTGTTTGGATCCCGCGTCTGCGCGTCTCGTCGTCTCACGACGAATTCCGCATCTGCGCTGGGCTCGGTTACGGGTGATAAAGAGCGTTCAGGAAGAAAAAAGCCCGGGCGAAGCGAACCGCCAATCGTCGGACCAAATCCAAAGCTGTCACTGCTGGAGCGTAAACCTTCCATCCCGGTGCCGATTTCCTGGGCTTGGATCGGACCGCGCCGGGAAAGAGGATTTTTAACATCGCCAGCGCTGTTTGCTTCGGGATCAGGGGATGATGGCGTTTTCGGTTTGCTTTGATCTGCGACCGCAGCAGCTGACGCTGTTTTGCGGGATTCCCTCATTGGTGATCGGACCGTATTGGCTGTAGAATTCGCCTGCCTGGGAGTATCGGCACGGCGCTGCGCCGATGCTACCGGTTGCTCGGGTTTGCCGGCGGAATGGTCATCGGACAATGATCGCGAGGGCAAAATCGACGGGACTGCCGGAGACGCTGGGTTACCTCGAATTTGCGACTCTTTCTGGTAGAGGAAAACCGCCACGATGGCAACCAACACGAGTGCCGTGGCCTGGATGGGCGGGCCGATTCGGAATGGCGCGAGTACTCTTCGCCACCCCGCGGGCCTGCTTTCAATGTCTCTCACGTGCGCCATGACCCGCTGCGTGAATCCAATCGGCGGGTCCAACAGCGGCAGCTCGGAGATTTGTCGGATGCAATCCATCAAACCTTCGGTCTCAGCGTGGCAACCACCGCAGGAGAGCAAATGGGTCTCGACCGCTTTCATCCGGACCGTGTCGAGTGATTTTTCGATATATTCGGACAGCAGTAATTGTACTTCCGCGCACGTCATACAGCTTTTCTCTCCGCGGAGAAATAGGATTTGAGCCGGGATTTCAAGGCTTGCCGAGCGCGGTGCAGCCGAGATTTCACCGTGCCCACCGGGATTTCGAGCACATGAGCAACTTCGTTATAGGAGACGTCTTGCAAGTCCCTGAGTAGTATAACCGCGGCGTCATCGGGCTCTAATTGGTTTAATGCGACCTGCACTTTTTCGCGGATCTCCTGTTGCTCAAGTATTTCCAGAGGGCCGGGCTGGGGATCGTGAAGCGAGTCTGCGCTCTCGATGGGCACCACTTTTCGCTGACGGTTGTTAAGCGTTTTCCGGCGCGTGCTCGCATGGTTGATGGCGATGCGGTACAGCCAAGTCGAGAAGTTGGCATCACCGCGAAACTGGCCGGCTGCGCGAAACGCAGACAGGAACACTTCTTGGGAGACTTCCGCGGCTTCCTCTGTATCGCCAAGCATCCGGTAGACCAAATTGAAAATGGTTTTTTCGTGACGGCGAACCAAGGTCTCGAAGGCGTCGGTTTCTCCGCGTTGAACCCGCCGGACGCATTCCGCGTCACTGATGCCGTCCGCCACCATTTCTTTAGTCTGATTAGACCGATCCATTCGGAAAAGGTTCCCAGGGCCGCAAAAAGAGCTCGTTAAACCGCCTTGTAGACTGGCGATGCTTCATTTTTGGGACCAAAATGTTCAGCGCCCCCGCGGAAGTTGCCCGGATCTACAAGGCGGGCGTTCAACTCGACCGCTAATCTTTTGAGCCGTTCGACCTCCGCGCCGCCCAGCCTGTGAATTGTAAACGCAGTCTTATTATGCCAGAGAGGCTCGTCCAGGTCGATCCAACGCCGGCACTGCTCGCCGTCCGGAGTTCCGGGAATAGGTGAAAACTCGGAAAGCATGATCCTGATCCCGAGCGCTTGGGCCAGATGCATCGACTCCTCGATGCTTTGCTCCTCGGAGTTCGGGTGACCAACAATCAAATAGGCGTGCACACCGCGGCGATCGCAGCCTGCCGCAAGCAAGTTTACAACCGCGCGTTCGAGCTCGTTGGAGTAGACCTTTCCGCCGGTCTTTTTTTGCCAGGAGTAGGCGCTGCTTTCAAAACCCAAGTAAATCTTTTTGAAGCCTGCCCGAACAAGCAATTCGGCCATTTCGCGATCGATGAAACGGGCATTGAGCGCATTCGGCGTATGAAACTGCACCCGGATATTTCGGCGCAGCGTTTCTTTCAGGAACGGCTTGATAATCAGCTCGGGGTGATAAAGCAGGGCATCATCATAGAAGGCCACGTGCTCGACGCCGAGGAGAGTCAAAAATTCGAGCTCTGCGATGGAACGAGCCAGCGGCCGCGCGTGGAATTGCGGATAAACCTGCGGCACCGAACAATAGGTACAACGAAATGGACAACCGTCGGCGAGCTTCAGTACGCCGGTATGCAAGGTCGGGTAGAGGTCCCAAAGCGGCATCTCATCGTCATCGGGCTCCAATTTCAGAAAACGCCACAGCGGCGCAAGCTCGGTGCCCTCCACGACTAAATCCGCCCCGAGGCTCCGCGCATGATCCGGGCAGAGCGTTGCGTAGACGCCGCCAAGCACGATTTGTGTTCTCGGCGCGAGGACGCGAAGCTCTCGAATGACTTCTGCTACGCCGGGGTACCAGTAAGTCATGCCGGTTTGCACCAGGGCTACATCGAAAGGCGCTTGATCAGCGAGAAAATTTTGGAAGATAGAGAGCGGCAGGCCGAAGCGTCGAAAATGGCGTCGAATGGGTGCGAAGATCGCCGGCTTGTCACAGATCTCGGAATAAAACTCGCCGCGGCCCCAGTTGTCGCTCCGATAATTGCCGGGCGGCACTCGCGCATCGAAACGATCGAGAAAATCGAACAAAGCAAAGTCGGCGCTGCCGCGCAAAAACCCGGCGGTTCGCAAAACGCCGTAAGGCTTCAGCCAAAAATCATAGGCAGAAAAGTCGTAGATCGGCGGATTGACGAGCAGGATGCGCGGCTTCATACGAGGCGCTGCCGAAAACTCATACTGCCTTATTCCACAACTCGCTGAACTGCGTGGCGACCACTTGCTCGTAGCCGACCGGTGCGGAGAGCAGGCCGATTTCCGCTGCGAAACGATTCATAGCGTTTACTTTTTCCGGCGGAATATGGACGTCGTAGTAAGGCAGATCGCGCCGGACCAATTCGGCGATGAGCTCCGCTTCCGAGGGCGGAAAGCGTTTCTTACCCACGTCGGTGGCCCGGCTTGGATCTTCTTTGAGCGCCTTGTGCGCCTTCATAAGTGCGCGAATCGCTGCAACCGCCGATTGGGGTTCTTCCTCGAGCCGTTTATCGGTCGTGACCAGAGCGGAAAAAGTATAATGACGCGCTTCGGCCGGTCCATCACCGCGGCGCACGTCGAGCACCAAAGCGCCCACGCCGCGGCGCAAAGCGACTTCACAACCCATGCCATTGGCCCAAAAACCGTCGAGCTTGCCATCTTCGAGTGCTTTGGCGGCCGAAAGCCCGAAGGAAACGTTGGGACCGGAAGCACCAGGAATCGGCATGATCTGTACCTGGTTTTTTTCCGGATCGATGCCCGCGCTTATCAGCATTCGGCGTAAGCTCAAGTCCACCCCCGGAGCGGCGCCGAGGCGCAGGCCTTTGACGATGCTCAAATCGCCGCGGCGCGGATGCAAGTCGCTGCGCACGACCAGAAACCAGTAGGTGTGTTGTGCGCAGGCGGCGAGCAGTTTGGCGCCTTGCCAATTCGGAAATGCGAGTAACGTTGCATGGGCGGAGCCCACGACGAATTCAAGAGCACCATCGCGCAATGCCTCGAACGTTTTCGGTATCGGAAACAGCAGATCGACCGAGGCATCGTATCCTTCTTCCTTGAAAAA
>Ga0207683_10005717_pt1 | contig 10668 bp, 12 predicted proteins | sample KBSM73metaG_FD_184333 | JGI IMG/M metagenome (GOLD analysis project Ga0207683, IMG submission 184333) | Miscanthus rhizosphere microbial communities from Kellogg Biological Station, Michigan, USA - KBS M7-3 metaG (SPAdes) (version 2) | ecosystem: Host-associated > Plants > Roots > Rhizosphere >...
TTCTGCGCTCGCAGGTAATGGGCCGCGCCGGTGATCGTGCCACCGGTCCCGACGCTCGCCACGAAGTGCGTGATCCGGCCATCGGTCTGCTGCCAGATCTCGGGCCCCGTCGTCCGCTCGTGGGCCAGGGTGTTCTCGAGGTTCCAGTACTGGTCGGGCTTGAACGCGCCCGGGATGTCGCGCGCCAACCGGGCGGCCACGGAGTAGTAGGACTCCGGTGATTCGGGGGCGACGTTGGTCGGGCAGAGCACGACCTCGGCGCCGTACGCCCGGAGCAGGGCCTGCTTCTCGGCCGATTGCTTGTCGGCCATGACGAAGATGCAGCGGTAGCCCTTGAGCGTGGCGGCGATCGCGAGGCCGTGGCCGGTGTTGCCCGACGTCGGCTCGATGATCGTCCCGCCCGGCTTCAGCTTCCCGTCCCGCTCGGCCGCCTCGATCATCGGCAGGCCGATCCGGTCCTTGACCGAGCCGCCCGGGTTCAGCATCTCGAGCTTGGCGAGGATCAGCGGCTGGTCCGCAACCGGTCCGAGGTCGCGGGTGACGCGGCTGAGCCGGGCGAGCGGCGTGTGCCCGACGAGGTCGAGGACCGACTCGGCGTACTGCATCCAGCCGAGGATAGCGCTCCCGAACGGCTCAGCCCGAGCCCATTCGCTCCGCGACGACCGCCTCGGCGACCGAGCGACTGCGCACGTGGCCGGTCACCGCTGAGAGGAAGACGTCCCGCTCCAGCGCCAGGAGCCTGACGTCCGAGACCGCCCGGACCGACGCCGTCCGGGGCACGTCGCGGAGCAGCGCGATCTCGCCGAACGACGAACCGGCCCCCTCGCGCCGGACCGTTCGTCCGTCGATCTCGATCTCGACCTCGCCCTCGTCGACGACGTAGAACCGATCGCCGCGCTCCCCTTTCCGGACCAGCCAGGCGCCGGCCGCGGCCTCGACCGGGACGAGGTTCGCGGCGAGGCGCTCGATCGTCGGCGGGGCGAGCGGCGCGAACATCGGGATCGCCCGCAGGCGCGCGAGCTCGCGGACGTGGACGACGGCGGCAGCGTCGACGTCACGCAGGCTCCGCCAGCTGACCGCGACGATCAGTGGCAGCCAGAGGCCGACGACGACGAGCGCCGCGTGGGCCCCGAGGAAGACGATGATCAGCGGGACGGCGATCGACCCGATCGCGATCATCCCCATGTACGTCCCCTCGAGCATGCCGAAGACACCGGGGAGTGCCGGGTCCGGCGTCACCCGCTGGAGCAGCGTCCGCCCGGCGACGTCGAGCTCGGCCCGCCCGACGCCTGCGACGAGGAAGACGGCCAGGGCGATGACGAAACCGGGCACGACGCCGAGGATCGCGACCGGCGCGCCCCAGACGACGAGCCCGAGCGCCAGCGGCCCGGCGAGTCGCGCCCGGCCGACGAGCGCGACCGCGGCCGCCGCGCCAAGGATGCCGCCGACGCCCGCCGCGGACGAGAGCGCGCCGGCCTGGGTCGGGCCTCCGCCGATGAGGTCGATCGCGACGACGATCATCAGCACGTCGAGCGCGCCCTCGATGACCGCCGCGGCGCCGATCAGCGCGACGACGAGACGCGGCCCCCGGGCGCGGCCGAGGTAGCGCAGCCCGTCGAGCGGGTTGCCCGCGCCCTCGGCCGGCTGGGGCTCGGCGCCGGCGCCTGAAGCTTCGTCGGGTGCATCGGCCACGGTCCGGACGCCGACCACGAGCCCCGCCCCGAGCGCGACGCCGGCGGCACAGACCGCGAAGACCGTGCCGGGACCGGAATCCGCGTAGAGCAGGCCCGCCGCGAACGGCGCGATGGCGATCGAGATGTTCTGGACCGTGCCCGACGCGACGTTCGCCGCGGTCAGCTCGTCGGTCGTGGCCGCGAGCGACGGCAGGATCGAGCCGTGGGCCGGCCGCGTCAGCGTGACCGAGATCGAGGTCAGCGTGGCGATCGCGTAGATCAGCAGCGGCGGCGCGGCGGCGGCGAACGCGATCGCGCCGGCGGTCATCACGAAAGCCTGGACGACGTAGCCGAGCAGCAGCTGCCGCTCCCGGCGGAGGCGGCCGCCGTAGGACGCGACGATCGGGGCGACGACCGCGGCCGGCGCGACCATCGTGAACGCGACCAGGCCGGATTCCGTGGCGCCGCCTCGCTGGAACGCGTACACGAGGACCGCCGTCCACGTCGCCCACTCCGCGAAGTTGAACGTGGCGAACGCGACCACGACCCGACGGATCGCGGAATTGCGCAGGGCGGCTCGGAGCTCCTTCACTGGCGGTCGAGCCGGCCGCCTCGGAGGAGCAGCCACGTCAGCCGACCCCGGAATCGGCGCGGCCGTTCCGGCGGATCCACGGTCGACGGCTGGAGCTCCTCGACGACCGGCCCGAGGCGGGCCGCGAGCGCCTCCGACATCGCCTTGGCGAGCTCGAGCTCCTGGCGCGTGCCCTCGGCCGGGACGATCCCGTCCCAGCCCGGGCCCAGCAGGTCCGCCACCGACGTCGCCGGCAGGACCCGCGACGCCATTCGCTTGCCGAGATAGAGCTCCTCGGTGCCGGCCATCGCGAGCGGCACGATCGGCGCGCCGACGCGCAGGGCAATCAGCGCCCAGCCGCTCCGGAACGGCCCGATCCGGCCGGCGGGCCCCGAGACCGTGCCCTCCGGCATCTGGGCGAAGACGCCGCCGTTCGCGATCACCGCCCGCGCCGACGCCACGTGGGCCTCGATGCCGACCCCGCCGCGCCACACCGGCAGCAACCCCCCGACACGGCGGATGAACGCCTCCCGCCAGCGCGACGTGAACGTCGAGGGGCCACTGCCCAGGAACCACGCCCGTGGCTGCGGCGGGATCGCGTGGAGGACGACGAACGGGTCCATCCAGCCGCGATGGGCCGCGCCGACGATCAGGTAGCCGCCCGGCGGGAGGTTCTCCTGGCCGCTGGTCGCGATGTGGAACCGGAACGCCCCGAACAGGACCGCCCTGGCCAGGAGCCGCAGCGCGCGGTACGTCGGAGACGCCTTCGACTCGGGCTGGCGGCCCAGCCAGTCGAGGCCCTCGAGCGCGCCGCCCCGAGCATCGGCCAGCGCCTGGGGCGAGAGGCGGCCGGGAGGCGGCCGGCGCCGACGCGGGGTCGAGTCGCCGCCCCCCGCCACGTCAGGCCGGCGGGGCGTCGGGCCTGTGGGTCGCCCCGGGATGTGTCCCGGCGGCCGTGTCGGTTGCGTCGAGGTCGGGCTGGAGGGCCTCGTCGTCGTCGAGGCCGTCGAGGTCGTCGAGGTCGTCGTCGAGGTCGGCATCGTCGTCACCGGCCACCGGCCTCGGCCGGCCCGGCCCATGCCGGTACCAGATGAGGGCGACACCGAAAACGATGAACCCGAGGGTCACGAGCTGGGCGGTCGGAATCCCGAAGAACGTCCAGTTGCCGGTCCGGAGCGACTCCAGGATGAACCGCGTCGACCCGTACCAGATGAAGAAGATCCCGAGCAGGTCGCCGGGCACGAGCCACTTCGCGTGGCGGGCGAGCCAGAGCAGCGTGATCGCGCCGAGCAGCCCCGACAGCGACTCGTACAGGAACAGCGGCTGGAAGAACGTCGTGTCGACCGGGAACGCGGCGCAGGGGTAGGCGGCGACGCGGTGGGCGCAGTCGATCGCGATGCCCCACGGCAGGTTCGTGGGCGGGCCGTACAGCTCCTGGTTGAAGAAGTTGCCGAGGCGCCCGATCGACTGCATCACGAAGAGCGCCGGGGCCACGATGTCGGCCCAGACCCAGAACGAGAGCTTCCAGCGGCGGGTCAGGAACCAGGCCGCGATCGTGCCGGTGATGATCCCGCCCGGGACGCCGAGGCCGGTGAAGCCGGAGAACGCGTACCCACCCGGAATCACGTACCGCACGAAGACGACCGCGATGAGCCCGACGCCGAGGACGACACCGGCGATGCCGGCACGACCGTCCCGGCTCCGCAACGCCACACCGACGGCCAGCACGATCAGGCCGCCGACGAGGAGGACGGCGCCCAGGGTCGTGTCCGCCGGGGCGGCAGCGGTCGCCGGCCGCGAGATCGGGAGGATCGCGGTGATGAGGTCGTCGCGGTACAGGGCCCACTGGTCGATGACGTGGTACAGGCGGCCGCCGATCAGCGCCGCGATTGCGACGATGATCAGGGCGTTCCCGACGATCTCGGGGTCCTCGCCGCGGCGCCGCGCCTCGTGGACGAGGACGAGGTAGACGGCCGCAAGACCAACGGCGTAGCAGATCCCGTACCAGTGGACCGGGAAAGACCCGATCGTGAACGCGATCGGGTCCGGGGTGATGTTGATCATGCGAGGGCGAGTGTACGTGGACCGGCCGAGGCGCGGCCGGGGCTGCCCTGGTGGGTCTCTCCCTATACTGCTTCGCGCATGACCGCCTCCCCTCCTCCCCGCTCGGCGGCGACGCCGTGAACGCCGAGTTCAGCTGGTGGCTGCTCATCGTCGGGCTGGTCCTGGGCGCGGCGCTGACCTGGCTGGTCATGGCCGAGTCGACCCGGACGGACGCCGACCTCACCGAGACCGAGCAGCGCGGTGAGGCCCTCTGGATCGCGTCGGTGCTGACGGCGAGCGGGCGGCCGACCGAGGACGCCAGCGTCGAGGAGATCCTCCAGCTTCACCGGGAGTACCTCGCCGCGCCGCCGCCCGACGATCCGCCGACGACAGCCGACATGACGACGACCCCGACGACGCCGGTAACCGCGACGGAGGCCCCGACGATCGAGGAGGTTGCACCCGCCGAGGGGGCGCCGGTTTCGCCGGAGGAGCGCTAGGTTCGAACGCCTCCCGGCTCAGCCGGGCGGCAGGCTCCCCGCGTGGATCGCGACGGCACCAAGACCGAGGCGCCGGTAGCGGACGTCGACGAGGCCCGCGGCGCGCAGCAGGTCCGTGAGCGAATCGGCATCCGGCACGTTCCGCGTCAACGCACCCAGCCGGCGGTAGGCATCACTCCGCGCCGCGACCGACACGGCCAGCGGCGCCAGGCGGTTGGCCGTCCGGTGCTGGAGGCGGCCCCACCACTTTGGCCGGGGCATCGTCGGCTCGAGGCAGACGACGCGGCCGCCGGGTCGCACGACCCGGCACAGCTCGCGGATGGCCGCGACCGGGTCGGCCAGCGCGCCGAGCCCGAACGAGATCGTGGCCGCCCCGAAACGGCCGTCGTCGAATGGCAGCTCGAGGGCGTCGCCGAGCACGAACTCCAGCTGGACGATGTCGCGGCTGCGGGCCGTACCGCGCTCGACCATCGCCGGCGAGAGATCGAGGGCCACGATCCGGCCGAACGGCCCGACGCGGTCGGCCAGCTCGGTCGCAAGCCGGCCCGTGCCCGCGGCGACGTCGATCGCCGAGTCACCGGGCGTCAGCCGCGTCTCCGCGACGACCGCGGAGCGCCAGCGGCGATCCAGGCCGAGCGACAGGATCGTCGTCAGGCGGTCGTACACGGGGGCGAGCTCGTCGAACGCGGCGGCAATCTCGGCGGAACGACCGGCGTCGACGCGCGTGCCGGTTGCCCGGGGAGTGGCCGGGGCCTCGCCCCGCGCCGCGAGCGCGTCGTCGAGGGGCGGCGCCGTCGCCTCGTCGGTCGCGTTGATGGTCGCGTCCGGCCGGGTCGGCGCCGCCGGGCTCATCCGGCTTCGCTCGAGAGGACGGGATCCCCGGAGACGTCGGACGGGTCCGCGGCCGATCCCGCGCTCACGCCGAACGTCGCGCCTTCCGGCAGGGCATCCGCGTTGGGAACTTGGCCGACCCAGTAGGCGACATCGCCGGCGAAAAACATCTTGCCGATCGGCGTCCGCACGCCCCCACTCTCCACCCAGCAACGGTACTCCATCCCGGCCGGCGGTTGCTCGAGTCCCTGCGCGAGGACGACGAGATGGTCGGTGGTCGGCGAGTAGACCAGCGTTCCGGTGACCGAGGCGTCGCCGGTCGTCGAGGCGAGCTCGACGCGCTCCGCGTCGGTTCCGCCCTGGATCGCGAGCGACCAGGCCGCGGCCCTGGCAAGCGCGTTGACGTCCTCGCCCTGCTCGGCGATCCGCTCGTCGCGCGGTCCGACGACGAGGAGTTGGGTGGCGACGAGGGCCAGGACGATCCCGGCCGCGATCGCGACCGCCCAGCCGGCGACCCGGCCGATCCCCACCGACCGGCGACGGCGCGCCGCGTCGATATCGACGGGCTCCGCGGCAGTCGCGGGCGACGGCACCTGGACGGGGCCGACCGTGGCCGCCGCGACCCCGACGCTGGCGGCACCTGCGGCAAGGCTCGCGGCCGACCGGTCGACGCCGACCGTGGCGACGAATGCGAGCGTCCGCTCGCGAAGGTCCGGCGGTGGCGCGGTCCGGACGACGTCGCGGATGACCGCCGAAGCCCGACGCAGTCGCTCGAGCTCGTGCGCGCACTCCGCGCAACCCGCGAGGTGGCCCGCGAGGGCCGCCGCGTCTGCCGTGTCGCCTGCCGCGAGTCGGTCGAAGCCGTCGGGCTCGACCGCCGCAAGTTCGAGGAGCTCTCGCGCCTCTGCGTGTTCCATCTCTCCCGTCACCGATCCATCTTCTCGAGTGCCGGCACCGCCACCGGTGCCAGCTCCGCCGCGGGCCCGAGCTCGGCGCTCAGGACCTCGCGCATTCGCATCAATGCCCGACGCGTCCGCGTTTTCACCGTTCCCAGCGGCCAGCCTAGCCGCTCCGCGATCTCGGACTGGGTCAGCTCCGAGCTGTAGGCCAGGACGAGCGCCGTCCGCTCATGCTCCGGCAGTTGGGCCAGCGCCACGCGAATCACGTCGCGTAGCTCCGCCGCCGCGAGCTCGCCTTCCGGGCCGGGACCCAGGTCCGCCCCACCCAGGACCGTGCCGCTGGCGACGATCCGCTCGAGCGCGGCGGTGTCGTGCTCGTCGGCGCCGGCGGCCGAGGAGAGCGGCACGAGGCTGGGTCGACGACCCGCGGCCCGGAGCCGATCGACGGTCCGGTTGCGGGCGATCGTGTGAAGCCACGCCGCGAGCGACCCGGTCGCCGGGTTGAAGAGCTCTGCCCGGTTCCAGAGGGCGAGGAACGTTTCCTGCACGACCTCCTCGGCTACCTGCCGGTCTGATGTCAGCCGGATCGACGCCGCGAAGACCGCGTCGACGTACCGGTCATAGAGCGCGGCCAGCGCGTCCTGCGATCCGGCGGCGACCTCGCGAACGAGGGCCGCGTCGTCGTCGCGCGGGACGTGACGGTCGCCTGCCATCGTCTACGTTCCGTTCCGGCCGTCGGTTTCAGCGGTCAGCCGGAAGGGCCGCCGCTCGAATCCGCTCGACAGGACGATGTCGGTCTGGGTCGTGAAGACGTGGCGCACGCCCTGGACCTGCCGCAGCACGCGCTCGAAGTCGTGCGTGTCGCGGGCCCGGATCTTCAGCAGGTAGTCCGCCTCGCCCGAGATGTGGTGGCATTCCTCGATCTCGGGGATCGCGCCGAAGTCGTCGGTCAAGTCGATCCCGGCGGTGCCCGGCGCCTGGGTGATCCACGAGAAGCCGAGGATGCCGAGGCCGACGGCGGCCGGGTCGACACCGGCGGCATAGCCGGTGATGACGCCGCGCGCCTCGAGCTTCTTGACCCGCTCGTGGGCCGACGGACCGCTCATGCCGACATCCGCGCCGAGGTCCGCGTACGGCCGGCGGCCGTCACGCTGGAGGACGTCGAGGATCCGGGCGTCAGTCGCGCTCAGGCCGTCCTGCGTCGCCATCTACTCGCACTTCATTAGGCATACGGTTGGCAGAGTCCCGATACATTAGGTAAACTAGCCGTGGTTGTCGACCACCGCACACAGCGACGGACCGCGTCCACGGCGACCACCGCAGCGAAGGTGTACCGATGATCGGAATCGGATTCGGGCTCCTGGCGCTGTTCTCGGTTCTCAGCATCGTGCTGGGCCATGAGGATCCGCGCCGTGAGGACCCTCGAGACGACATTCGGATCTGGACGCCCTACGGCATCCGGTAGCCGAGGTTCCCTAGCCTAGCGCACGAGCCCCGGATCCCCGTCCGGGGCTGTTCGTTTTGCCCGTCACCACTCCCCGGCCGCGCGGCGGGCGACCGCGTCGAACGCGCCCGCCGGCAGGTGCGCCTCGAGGCACGTGACGCCGCCCGGCCCGACGAGCGCGTCGTGGCTCGTCCCGGCCGGCAGCTCGAGACGATCGCAGGTCGCGAGCTCGACGGACTCGCCGGTGCCGACCAGCCCGAACCGGATCGAGCCGCGCTCGACGACGATGACCTTGTCGTAGTCGTGGTCATGGGCCTCGTAGCGATCGCCCGGCCCGTTCGACCAGGAGCCCGGCGCGAGACCCTCCGCCCGCAGCCGGTCCGCCATTCCGCCGGCGCTCACGCAGCCGCTACCCCGATCAACGACCCCACGGCGAACGTCACGACCGCCGCGGCCGCGCCGATCAGCACCTGGCGGGCGCCCGAGAACAGGAAGCCGCGGCCCGTCAGCAGGCTCACCGCGGCCCCGACCAGGAAGAGCGCGACCAGGCTCAGCACGATGCTCGCGACGAACGCGCTGGACCCCGACGCCAGCAGGTACGGGATGACCGGCACCGCGGCACCGAGGGCGAACGCGACGAACGAGCCGCTCGCGGCCCCGACCGGCGAGCCGAGCTCGCTGGGGTCCAGTCCCAGCTCCTCCCGGATCAGCGTGTCGAGCGCGCGCTCCGGATTCTCGAACAGGCGGGCCGCGATCGCCTCGGCCTCGTCCGGCGGGAAGCCCTTGGCGCGGTAGAGCGCGGCCATCTCGGCCTGCTCCTCCTCCGGCATCGCCTCCAGCTCGGCCCGCTCGAGGGCGATCTGGCGCTCGAACAGCTCGCGCTGCGACTGCATCGAGATGTACTCGCCGGCCGCCATGCTGAACGCGCCGGCGAGAAGGCCCGCGATCCCGGCGAGGACGATGAACTTCTCGTTGCCGGCCGGCGCGGCGGAGCTCGCGGCGGTGTTCGCCGCGCCGGCTACGCCCATGACGAGGGCGAGGTTGCTCACGAGGCCGTCGCTGACCCCGAAGATGACGGCCCGGAGGGTGCCCGATCGGCCGGACCGGTGCCAACGTTCGCGGGCCGCGATCTCGTCGCCCGCGCCGGGCGTCCTGCCGAGCTTCAGCTGGCGCCAGATCTCGGCGTGCTCGCGCTCGTCGGCGGCGATCGCGGCCACCTCCGGCGAGGACTGGGCCTGGTAGATGTCCTCTTCGTCGCCCTCGAGCGCCGTCACGAGGTCGCTCACGGCCCGGGTGCCGAACAGCCGGGCCAGCAGGACGATGATCGCGACCCGGAGCCGGGGCCGGGCCGGCGGCGCCGGAACGTCCGCGCCGCGCTCCTCTAGCTTGCGGGCCCAGACGTCGGCGTGGCGGCGCTCGTTCGCTGCAATGCGGCGGAACGCCGAGGCGCGCTGCTCGTCCTTCTCGATCGAGGCCAGGGCGTCGTAGAGGAAGATCGCGTCGCGCTCGAGACGCAGGTTGTCGAGGCTTTGGGCCGTCTCGGGGGGCATCGGATCCATCCTACCGGCGCCGAACGGCGGCCGGGCGCCAGGCCGCCGACGCTAGACTCCGCGAGATGCCGGTCGACGGACGGAACGGGCTGCGCTATCTCTCGGCCGCCGACGTGACGGCGGCGATGCCGGCGCTCGACGAGCGGTTGCGCCTCGCCGAGCGGACGATGGTCGCGCTCGTCGCCGACGCCGAGCTGCCGCCAAAGATCGGGGTCCATCCCCGCCCGGCCGGCTCGTTCGGGCACGCGATGCCGGCCCACCTGCGCGGACCCGATCCCGCCGGCGCCGACGACCTCGTCGGGATGAAGTGGATCGCGGGCTTCCCCGAGAACCGGTCCCAGGGCCTGCCGGCGATCCACGGCCTCGTGCTGCTCGTCGACGCCCGGACCGGCGTGCCGGCCGCGGTCCTCGACGCGGGCCCGATCACCGCGGAGCGGACCGCGGCCGTCTCCGGCGTCGCGATCGCGAGGTTCGCGCCGCGGGCCGAGGGTCGCACCGTGCGGGCCGCCCTGATCGGGGCGGGCGTCCAGGGCCACAGCCACCTCGCCGTCATCGGCCGGACGGTGCCCGGCGCGGATCTGACCGTGTTCGATCGCCACCCCGAGCGGGCGGCGGCGCTCGCGGAGGCGGCCCGGGCGACCAACGGCATCGTCGGCGCGACCGTGGCCTCGACGGCCCGGGACGCCGTCCGCGACGCCGATGTCGTCGTCACCGCCGCGTCGTTCGGGCCCGTCCGGCAGGTGATGACCAACGACTGGCTGGCGCCCGACGCGCTCGTCGTCGCCGTCGACTACGCGACGTACTGCGCCGCGGAGGTCGCGGCGGGGGCGGCCTCCTTCCTCGTCGACCAGCGCGAGCAGTTCCTCGCGAACCGCGACGCGGGCAACTTCGAGGGCTACCCGGACCCGACCGCGACGATCGGCGAGGCGATCGTCGCGGGCACGCAACGTCCGCCTCACGGCCGTGTCGTCTTCAGCCACCTCGGCGTCGGTCTGGCCGATCTCGTGTTCGGGGCGGCGATCCTCGACCGGGCCGTCGAGCTGGGCCTGGGCATGGTCCTCGCGGCGTGACGGGGCGTCACCACGTCCGGCAGACTTGGCGACGGCCGCCGGGAGCTGGAGGGTCGAGCTTGTCGTGAGGATCGTCGGGCGGCTGCT
>Ga0207683_10005719_pt1 | contig 10667 bp, 11 predicted proteins | sample KBSM73metaG_FD_184333 | JGI IMG/M metagenome (GOLD analysis project Ga0207683, IMG submission 184333) | Miscanthus rhizosphere microbial communities from Kellogg Biological Station, Michigan, USA - KBS M7-3 metaG (SPAdes) (version 2) | ecosystem: Host-associated > Plants > Roots > Rhizosphere >...
GCGCGGGCCAGCGCGCCGAGTAATCGGTAAACCGCGTACCGAATCGCTCCGGCCGTCTTCAGCGGCAGACCGGACGTCGAACAGGTTGCTTTATCGCCACGCGGCCTCGGCTTCCTTGTCGTTCCTCTCTCCACCCGGCATTATCGTCCCGGATCGTCCGGAACAACGGGACCAGGAGAGGAAAACCCATGCGCAGCGCGCTTGTCCGCACGCTCATCGTCGTTGCGGGACTGCTGGCAAGCCTCGGCGCGCGCGCCGAAGTCGCGGAAGTCCGCCTCTCCAAGCAGTACGGCCTGCCGTATCTGCCCTTCATGGTGATGGAGCAGTTTTCGTTCCTGGAGAAGCAGGCCGAGAAGCAGGGTCTGGCGCTGAACGTGCAGTGGACCACGCTGTCGAACGCGACCGCCATGATGGAGGCGATCCTCTCGGGCCAGATGGACTTCATCGCGCCCGGCGTGCCGACGCTGGCGACGATGTGGGACAAGACCGTCGGCACGCCCAACGAAATTCGCGCGGTGTCGGCGGTGCAGTCGATGCCCTATGTGCTGGTGACGCGCTCGGCGCACATCAAGTCGATCCGCGACTTCACCGACAAGGATCGCATCGCGCTTCCCGCCGTGAAGCTCACCGGCCACGCGATCGCGCTGCAGATGGCGGCGGCGAAGGAATGGGGGCGCGAGCAATACGACAAACTCGATCCGATCACGGTGTCGCTCTCGCATCCGGACGCGACCGCAGCCCTGCTTGCCGGCAAGTCGGAGATCAACGCGCATTTCGCGAGCTCGCCGTTCTACTACATCGAGCTCGCGGCGCCCGGCATCCACAAGGTGCTGCACTCCTACGACGTCGCGGGCGGGCGCCACACCAACGGCGTCCTGATGACGACGAAGAAATTCTACGAGGCCAATCCGAAAGTGTCCGCCGCCGTGGTCGCGGCGCTGGAGGAGTCGAATGCGTGGATCAAGGCCAATTCGCGCAAGGCCGCCGAGATCTACATTGCGATGACCAAGGAGAAGCGCTCCACCCTGGACGAGATCGAGAAGATGGTCACCGATCCAGATGTCGATTACACCACGACGCCGATCGGCGTGATGAAGTTCATCGAATTCATGAACCTCGCCGGCACGGTGAAGAAGAAGCCGGCATCGTGGAAGGATTTGTTCTTCCCGATCGCGTACGGGATGGCGGGGAGTTAGAGTTTGATCCGGCCATCCGCTCGTCCCCGCGGAAGCGGGGACCCAGTTCTTGATCCAGTCCTTGGCCCTGGATTCCCGCTTGCGCGGGAATGAGCGGAGCGTGTTTCAACGTCGGTGGCTCACACCACCCGCTCGGCCTGACCACCGAAATAGGCCTGCTCCAGCCGGTGCGGCAGGTCGGCCTCGGAGGTCGCCGCCTCCAGCACGATCGATCCGCGCGCGAGCGCATAGACGCGATCGGCCAGCGCAAGCGCCTTCTCGACCAGTTGCTCGACCAGCAGCACCGCGGTTCCGCTCTCGCGCAGGCGGCGCACCACGTCGAACACGCGGTCGACCAATACGGGCGAGAGGCCGGCGGACGGCTCGTCCAGCATCAGCAGCCGCGGGCGGCGCACCAGGCCCTGCGCAACCGCCAGCATCTGCTGCTGGCCGCCGGAGAGGGCGACCGCGCGCTGGTGGCGTTTCTCGGCGATCTCGGGGAAGAAGCCGAGCGCCTCCTCGACGCGGGCTGCGCGCTCGCCGCGCGGCAGGTCGTAGGCCGCGAGCAGCAAATTGTCGAACACCGTCAGCTGCGTGAACACGCGATGCCCCTCGATCACGTGCACCAGGCCGGCTTTGGTGCACTCGCGCGGACCGGCTCCGCTCAGATCGCGGCCGTCGAAGTGCAGGCCGCCCGACCACGGCAGGAGTCCCGAGATGGCGCGCAGGAGCGTGGTTTTGCCGGCGCCGTTCGGGCCCAGCAGCGCCACCACCTCGTTCGCGCCGACCGTGAGGTCGACGCCGCGCAGCACGCCGATCTTGCCGTAGCCGGTGGACAGCGAAGAGACGCGCAGCAGCGGCTCACCCGCCGAGATAGGCATTGACCACCTCCCGGTGCGAACGGATGTCGGCCGGGGTCCCCTCGGCGAGCTTCTTGCCGAGACTGAGCACGGTCACATGGTGGCAGATGTCGAAGATGAGATCGGCGTGGTGTTCGACCAGCAGCACGCCGGTTCCGGTTTGCGCGACCGCGGAAAGCAGTGCGCCGAGCCGCCTGATCTCTTCGGCCGAGAGGCCGGCCGCCGGCTCGTCGAGCAACAGGAAGGCGGGGCGCAGCATCAAGGCACGCGCGATCTCGACGAAGCGCAGTTCGCTGTGCTGCAGCCGGTCGGCACGCACGGCGGCGAGGGATTCGAGGCCGACGACGCCAAGCGCGAGCATCGCGGTCTCGCGCAGCATCGCCTCGTCGTGGCGGTGGCGCGGCAACGACAGGAGCGACTCGGCAAACGTGCCCCGCCCGTCGATGGTGCCGCCGATCATGACGTTGTCGAGCACGGAGGCCTCGCCGACCAGGCGCGGGGTCTGGAACGTGCGCGCGATGCGATGGCGCGCGCGGGTGTGCCGCACCAGCGCGGGCAGCGTGACGCCGTTCAGCTGCGCGGCGCCGCGCTGCGGCGCGTAGTAGCCGGAGAGCACGTTCAGCGCCGTGGTTTTGCCGCTGCCGTTCGGGCCGATCAGCCCGTGCACCTGCCCGGGCCGGATCTCGAGATCGAGGCCGTCGATCGCGCGCACGCCGCCGAAGCTCAGCGCCACCCGCTCGAGCCTGAGCGTGCCGCGATCGGCGTTCTGCCCGAGCAGGCGCGCGAGCAGGTCGGGACGCGGGATGATCGCGCGGTTGCTCTGCAGCGGGCGGCGGTTCTTGAAATCCAGCAGATCGGCAATGCCGCCGGGGATCGCCAGCACGATCACGAGCAGCAGCACCGCGTAGAGGAAGGTCGACCATGCGACCAGCGGCGCGGCGAATTCCGGGAGCACGGTGAGCAGGATGGTGCCGAGCAGCGGTCCGAGGATGGAGCCGCGGCCGCCGATCAGGATCGCGATGAAGAACAGCACCGACAGCTCGATCGTGAATGCGTCCGGCGTGATGTACGACTGCAGCGAGGCGAAAAGGCCGCCCGCGATGCCGGCGACCGCACCGCTGAAGATGAACACGGTCACCAGCAGCCGGGGCTTGAAGATGCCGCTCGCTTCCGCCGCGACCTCGGCGTCGCGGATCGCGGTGAGCGCGCGGCCGAAGCGGCTCGCCGCGATGTTGGCCGTCATCCAGGTGCAAATCGCCGCGAGCGCGAAGCAGAAGTAATAGAAGCCCCATTGCGAGTCGAACGGCGGCGGAAACACCGGGCCGGGCACGCCGACGCCGCCCCCGGTCACGCTCTGCCAGGCGAGCGCGATCTGCGTCACGATGGTGGCGAAACCGAGCGTCGTGATGGCGAAATAGAAGGTGCGCAGCCGCAGCGCCGGCAATCCGACGATCACGCCGAATATCGCGCCGAACACACCTGCGATCGCGAGCGCCAGATAGGGATGGAGCGCGGGCGTGGCGTTGCCGGCGGCCAGCACGCTGGTGGTGTAGGCGCCGAGGGTGAGCAGCGCGACCCAGCCGATCGCGAGCTGACCCGCGAAACCCACCAGCAGATTGAGCCCTGATACCAGCACCCAGTAAACGCAGGCGCGCTGCGCGATGACCCCCCAGTACCCGCCCGCGAACAGCGGCAGTGCGAGGCCGATCGCCAGCAGGATGAGAAACGGCAGCGCGTGGCTGAGCGCGGCCGAGCCGAAGAGGCCGGCGCGCCTTGACGTCGATTGTGCGCTGGATGCGTCCGTCATACGCGGCGCTGCGCCGAGGCGCCGGCAAGCCCGTCAGGGAACGCCAGCAGGACGAAGATGAAGGCGGTGAATACCGCGACGGAGGCGAAGATGCCGCCGACGAGGAAATTCGCCGCCTGCTGGAACAGGCCGAGGATCAGCCCCGCCGCAACCGCGCCGCGGTTGTTGCCCATGCCGCCGAGCGCGACCGGCACGAAGCCGTAGAAGGTCAGCAGTGGCGCGTTGGCGAAGAAGGCAAGCAGCAACTGCCCGCCGGCGAAGCCCGCGAGCGCCCCGATGACGCCAGCGAGCGCAAAGCTCGCGATGCGCAGGTTGCGCTCCGGCAGCCCGAGTGCGCGCGCCGCATAGTTGTCCTCTGCGATCGCCAGGAAGGCGTGGCCGACGAGAGTGTGACGATAAAGCAGTTCCAGTCCGACGATGGTGATCACGCATGCCGCCATCGGCAGCCAGAACGTCTGGTCGAAGCCGCCGCGCGCGATATCGAAGATGCGCGGGAACGGCTGCGGCTCCGTGCTCCATTCGATCGCGGCGAACTGCTGCACCATCAAGGCGAGCGCGAGGGTGGAGAGCACGTAGAGGTGCTGGTCGAGGCTTTTCAGCACCGGCCGCACCGCCACGATCTCGGTGATCACGCCGAGCAAAGCGCCGCCCGCCAGTGCCAGCAGGAAACCGAGCCACACCGGCAGGCCCATCCGCAGGATGAACAGCGAGCCGAGAATGCCGCCGACCATCCCGAGGGTGCCAGCGGTGAAGCTGAACACCCTCGAGGCCGAGTACATCACGTTATAGGTGACGCCGATCAGTGCGTAGATGCTACCGATCGCCAGTCCGGACAAGACGATCGATGCGAGCATCCGTTCAGGCGCCGTAGCCGGGAGCCAGATTGAACGCGCCGTCCTTGAGTGAATTGGCTTCGACCATCACGACCTGCTGGTCGGGATAGCCGTCATGGCGATCCGCCGTGAACGAGATGTCGCCGTACACGCCGGGGAAGTTCTTCAGCTGGTTGAGATAGCCGACGAGCTTCTCCGGCTCGGGGCCGACCGCCTTGATTGCCTCGGCGATCATGTTCGGGCTGTCCCAGCCGAGCGCGATCCACCACAGCAGCGTGTCACCCATGTCGATCTTGGCGCTCTTCAGGCGGTCGAGGAACGCGTTGGTGCGGTCCGGCAGCTTGCCGCCCTCGCCGTAGCAAACGGGCCGGAAGTTGTTCGGATAGACCTTCGCCCAGTACTCGGGCTTGTCGAGCAACGCCTTGGTCTGGCCCGAGCCGAGCGTGGTCTGGCCGCAGATCGGCACGTCCCAGTTCAACTGGCTGCGCGTGTTGATGATGCGCGAGAGGAAGCCGGCATTGACGCTCCACGGCATGATCGCTTCCGCGCCGGCGCCCTGCATGCGCAGGATCTCGGGCTTGAGGTCCGGGTTGGCCGCGTCGACATTGCCCTGATAGACGACCTCCGCGCCCATCTGCTTGAGCATCGGCACATAGGCGTTGACCGAGGCGGTGCCGTAGCCGGTGGTATCGCTGATCACCGCGACCTTCTTGCGCTTGAGCACCTCGAAGACATAGCGGTTCGCGGCGCCGCCGATCTGCTGGTTGGTCGGCGCGTTGCGGAAGCACATCGGATATTTCTTCGCGTCGGTCAGGCTGTCGACCCAGCATGGGTGCACCTGCGGCGTATTGGTGCGCGCCAGCAGCGGCGTGACGGCGAGCGACTCGCCGGAGTTGACCGGGCCGAACACCACGCTCACCTTCGCGCCGCGCGTGAGCTCGGCGGCGCCGTTCACCGCCTTGGTCGGATCGCTCTGGGTGTCGCGCGTGATCAGCTCGATCTGCCGCCCGTCGATGCCGCCGGACTTGTTGATCTCCTCGATGGCGAGCTGCGTGCCGCGGTTGATACCGACGCCGGTCGACGACGAGGGGCCGGTCAGCGCCGGCAGGTAGCCGACCTGGATCGGAGATTTCTGGGCGATTGCCGGCTTGGCAAAGCTGCTTGCCACTGTCGCAGCGGCGGCGGACTTGAGCGCTTGACGACGCGTGATCGACATTCGAGTCCTCCCAAATGTGGCTGGTGAGGCTTCTGCCGGCCTTTGACGCGGATTATAGCGATGGACCGACCCGCGGCAATGTGTCGACACAAAGAATCCGGGGACGGTTGGCGGCACTGCCGGCAGGCCTCGGGCAGGCCGAATGGGGCTGGCGCAGGCTCACAAAAAATGAGAACCGGTTTTCGGACAACATCATGCGCAAAGGAGCAGGCCCATGAACGCACCGACTGCGCAGCCCACCATCACCGTCGGCGGCTTCTCGATCGACATCCTGGTGCAGGGCTTTCCGGGCAAGACCGTGTGCCATGGCGGGCTCGGCTGGAGCACGGTCGCGCTGGTGCGCGGGCAGGGCAGGGTGATCCTGATCGATGCCGGCAATTTCGGCATGCGGCGGCTGATCGCCGAGCGGCTCTCCGCGCACGGGATGTCTCCGGCCGACGTGACCGACGTGATCCTGACGCACGCGCATTACGATCACTCGATCAACTGGCCGATGTTCTCGGCCTCGCGCGTGCTGATCGGCAAGCAGGAGCTGGAATGGGCGGTGGCGCAGCCGCTCGGGCATCACACCATTCCGGAATTCTACGTGCGCGAGCTTGCCGTCTCGAAGCAGCTGCACAATGTCGAGATCGCCGAGGAGGTGTTGCCCGGGCTCACCGCCTATGCGGGGCCGGGCCACACGCCGGGACACCTGGTCTATGTGCTCAACGGCGGCGAGCGCGACGTGATCTTCTCCGGCGACGCCGCCAAGAACCGCGCCGAAATACTGTCGCTCACCGCCGACATGACGATGAACGCGGGCGACAGCCGCCGCACCATGGAGCGCATCTGGGACCTGTGGCGCAAGAAGCCGGGCTCGATCCTGGTGCCCGGCCACGACGTGCCGATGCGGCTGGAAAACGACGAGCCGGTCTACATTGCCAAGCGCACTGCCGGCATCAGGGCGTGGTTCGGCCGTGCGATGGACGAGACCACGCTGATCGAGCTGAAGGTCTGACTTCCAGTCCCGCGCGCGCCGCTTCGTCTCAAGGTTTGAAGACGTAGCCCGGCTTCACCGCGATATCGGCGGGGATGGCCGGCAGATCGGAGAACAGCTCGGGGTGCTTCGCCATCACGGCGAGGATGTGCTTCGGCTCGATGTGCTTGTTGACGTCGAACACCGACTTGAGCACGCCGAGGCGCTGGAGCGTGTCCTGCGCCTTCCACAGCGCGCGATAGTTGGCCGCCGAGATGCGGCGGTCGACCTGCTGGATGTTGTATTCCATCGCGACTTCGGCGACGTCGGGCCGCAGTCCCGGGAACCAGCGCGTGCCGATGGCGGCGGCCTGCTTCGGGTTCGCGCGCATCCATTTGTCGGCTTCGGACACGGCGGCGAGGAATTTCTCCGCGGTCTCGCCGTTCTTCTCCAGCCATGGCCGCAGCGCGATGTTGAATCCCAGATAGGAGATCACGTCACCGCCGCGGATCACTTCGATCGCGCCCGGCACGTCCTTCATGGCGACGATCGGCACCGGGTCCCAGCACGCGAAGGCGTCGACGCCCTTCGCAAGCAGCGCGACGGTCATTTCCGGCGGCGGGGTGTTGACGAGCGTCACATCGGTGGGGGCGAGCCCGGCCTTTTCCAGCAGGCCGAGCAGGTAAAGGTGGTTGATCGTCCCGAACGAGGTGCCGATCTTCTTGCCCTTGAGGCTCTTCAGGTCGCCCTTGATGATCCCGCTGTCCTTGCCGGCGATCAGCGCGAGCGTTGCGTCCGAACCATACTTGGTTGCGCTGCCGCTGTAGTTGCCGAAGAACACAAGGTCCATGCCGCGCAGGATCGCGCCGATCGACGGCACGCCGGCCTGCACCATGTCGGTCTCGCCGGCCTGCAGCGCGTTGAGCGCATCGACGCCGGTCGCGTAGGGGCGCGCAATCGTGACATCCAGGCCCTGCTTTTCGAAGAAACCGCGCTCGACCGCGATCGGCAGCGCCAGCATGTCGACCGCGGCGACCATGCCGACTTTCAGCTTGACCGGCTGGCCTTGCGCCGCCGCGAGCGAGGGCAACAGCAGCAAGGCGCACAACAGCATCAACATGCGTCGCATTGGTCTCATCCTTCTGGTGGCAGCGGCTCGATGCGCTTGACCCAGTAGTGCCGGGCCAGTGCCGAGAGGTCCGCTCGTTTCACTCTGCGAATTTCAACGGCATTTTCTTGTGTTCCGGACACGCGTCCGTAGCTCTGGAAGAGCTGGATATGAAAGCGCTCCGGCGGGAACGGGAGCGTCACGAGTATGTTGACGCGTTCGCCGCCGGTTGGAAAGCCGGTGATCTTTCCCGGCGCCGCGACGGTGAGCCACACCTGCCACGTGAGATAGAGCGCCGCGACCGCGAGCAGCACGTGGGTCTTGCGGGAATTGAGTGCGTCGCGCCACATGGGTCAGGCCGAACGCACGAGTTGCAGCACCTGGCTGGTCAGCGACTTGAAGCGCGCGTCCTCGTGCAGCGCGTCCCAGGAGCGCGGGCGCGGCAGGTCGACCGCGATCTCTTCCAGCACGCGGCCCTTCGAGAGCGCGACCACGCGGTCGGCGAGGAATACTGCTTCGGCGACGTCGTGGGTGATGAAGATGACGGTCGGCCGCTTCGCCTGCCAGATGCGGGTCAGCTCTTCCTGCAGGGTCATGCGGGTCTGCGCGTCGACGCTGGCGAAGGGTTCGTCCATCAGCAGCACGTCGGGCTCGTTGGCGAGCGCGCGCATCACGCCGACACGCTGCTGCATCCCGCCGGAGAGTTCGTTGGGATAGCGCTCCGCGGCTTCGGTGAGCTTGGCGAGCGCGAGGTATTCGTGCGCGATCCTGTCGCGCTCGGCCTTGCCGATCCCGCGCATCTTGGGACCGAAGGCGACGTTCTCCAGCACGGTCCGCCAGGGAAACAGCGCGAACGACTGGAACACCACGCCGCGATCGCGCCCCGGTCCGTTCACTGGCTTTCCGCCGACCAGGATTTCGCCGCCGGTGAGCGGGATGAACCCCGCGATCATGTTGAGGATGGTCGATTTGCCGCAGCCCGAAGGGCCGACGATGGAGACGAATTCGCCTGCGCCCACCTCGAGCGACACGTCCTGCACCGCGGTGACGTGCGTGCCCGCATAGAGGTCGAAGTAGGTCTTCGACAGGTTTCTGATCGTGAGGCTCTTCACCGCGTCACCAGTCCCCAGCGCTGCCCGGTCGCGCGTTCGATCGGCGCGAGGATCCAGCTGTCGACGATGTACCAGAGAATGCCGAGGATGATCATGCCGAGCAGGATCTCCACCACCGAGCCGGCGCGGCGCGCATCGAACATCAGGAAGCCGATGCCGCTGGTGCCGACGATGATCTCGGCGGCGATCAGCGCGCGCCAGCCGTAGCCGAGCCCATTGCGCAGGCCGGTCACGATGTTGGGCAGCGCGCCCGGCAGCACGACTTCCCACAGGACGCGCGCGCGCGATGCGCCGAGGCTCAAGGCCGCGCGGTGCATGTTGACCGGGATCGAGCGCACGCCGAGCACCGTGTTGAGCACCACCGGGAAGATCACCGTGTAGACGATCACGGCCGTCATCGTGACGAGGCCGTAGCCGAACCAGATCACCAGGATCGGCAGCCAGGCGATGTCGCCGATGGCCTGGAAGAACAGCAGCAGCGGCCACAGCGCCGCGTGCGCGCGGGAACTCATGCCGATCACGATGCCGAGCGGAATGCCGAGCGCGATGCCCCAGGCGGCGCCGACCGCGAGCCGCACGATGCTGTCCTGCAGATACTCCGGCAGGATGCCCTTCCAGGTGAGCGAGACGAACGACTGCCACACCTCGCCCGGACCGGGCAGGAACACGCGCGGAAAGATTTCCAGCGCGGTGACGATCCACCACGCGGCGAACAGCGGAATGAACGGCACGATCGAGGCGATCGAGGGCCAGCGCGCGGTGAGGCGCACATAGGCGCTCCAGATCTTGAGCAATGGCGTCATGCGCGCTGCACCATGCCCCAGCGCTCGATCGTTCTGCGCTCGAGCGGCGCGAGCAGCAGCCGGTCAAGCAGCAGCCACAGCACGCCGATCACGATCATGCCGAGCACGATCACTTCGGTGCGGTAGAAGTCGCGCGCGACGAACAGCATGTAGCCAAGCCCGACATTGGTCGCGATCATCTCGGCGGCGATCAGTCCGCGCCAGGCAAAGCCCAAGCCGGTGCGGATGCCGGTGACGATGTTCGGCAGCGCGCCGGGCAGCAGCACTTCGGTCAGCATCGCGGTGCGTCCGGCGCCGAGCGAGGCTGCCGCGTTGCGCACATGCAGCGGAATGGTCGAGACGCCGAGCAGCGTGTTGTAGGTGACGATGAAGAACACGGCGTTGAAAATCACGAATGTGATGGCGCCGAACCCATAGCCGAACCACAAGGTCGCAATGGGAATCCACGCGATGCCAGCCAGCACGGAGAAGAACCGGAACAGTGGTGTGAGAAAGGTCGAGACCACCGGGCTGACCCCCATGGCGACGCCGAGCGGAATGGCAGCCACCAGCGCCAGTACCGTCCCCACCAGAACGCGCCACAGGCTGGCGCCGACGTGCGTGACAAGAGTTCCGTCCTGGATGCCTTCAACACCGGCCGCGATCACCGCGCTCAAATGCGGGAACAGCCGCGGGTTGACATTGAAGTAGGGGACCAGCACCGCCCACAGCACGAGGAGGACGGCAAACGGGAGAACAAAGAGCGCGGCCGAGGAAACACGTCTGGTAAGCCGCATCGCGCATCCAAGGAACAGGCGC
>Ga0207683_10005721_pt1 | contig 10665 bp, 7 predicted proteins | sample KBSM73metaG_FD_184333 | JGI IMG/M metagenome (GOLD analysis project Ga0207683, IMG submission 184333) | Miscanthus rhizosphere microbial communities from Kellogg Biological Station, Michigan, USA - KBS M7-3 metaG (SPAdes) (version 2) | ecosystem: Host-associated > Plants > Roots > Rhizosphere >...
TGGGATCGACCTTGGCCAGGATCTGGTCCACGCAGTCCTGGATATGACGCTGGCGGCCCGGCATGTCCTTGCTGGCGAAGTTGTCCAGTATGGCCAGCACCCGGTCCTGGCCGTTCAGGATGTCGAGCTGCTGCTTGGCCATCTCGTGCAGGGCGATCAGGGTCTCGTGGTCGGCGATGGCCCGGCGGTCACTGGCGGCCTGGGCTCGGTTGGCGCTGACCTGCAGCGAGATCATGATCGACAGCTGCGGCAGGTTCAAGATGGTGAGCAGCAGCGGCCACGGCGTCTTGTCGAACCCGACGATGTTGCCGAGGAAGAGCCAGAGCACGATGCCCGTGGTGATGCCGATGAACACGTACATCGAGCCGCAGAACTTGTTCACGACGTCCGCGATCCGGTCCAGCAGGCTGGTCCCGCGGACGTGCTGGGACAGCACCAGCCTGGGCTTATGCTTCTCCGGGTTCTGCCGGATCTGCAGGGCGCGCTCCCTGACGTGCGCCGTGGCCTCGTCGATGGCGCGCAGCGCGGCACCGTCTGTTTCCGGGCGCGCGAGCCGGGGTGATTCGGTCGCCTGGCTATCAGCAGGCGCGATAGTTTCCGTCATCGTGATCCTCCGTGCTGGCAGGCGCCGATGGCCCGCCGTGGCCAGCAAAGTAACGACTGCCACAACCTAGCGCTCTTTCCTGGAAAGGGTCGGACCGAACGGGCCGGGCCGGCGCCCCTGCGCCGCTGCATGCCCCAGCCGAAGCGGTATCCGCACAGCCCGCGAAGATCCGGGTTAAAAGGGGCTTCCGGGTGAGTTGCGGGCACCATAGACTCCCAAAATCACCCGGGAGCCCGAATCCACCCGGATAACTAGCGCCTTCACGAAGGGATGCGACAGTTCTGAGGTAGCAGGGATCCGCGAGGCGGAAGGGACATCTTCCCTGAGCGTACGGCGAGCGCGGAAGCGGTTACGGCGGTAACGGAAGGCGACGGATGGAGCTGGGCTATCCGTAATACCCTAGGCAGGTGGCGGAGGAAACCAGCCCGCCCCAGGCGAAGGGGACGACGAACCTAGCAGCTCAGGGGCTGGATGACGAGCTCGTCCCGGCGGGATTCCGGCTGCGCCCCGACCCCGGGACGCGCACGCTGGCCGGCGGGACGGTGATCACGGGCGGTTACCCCATCCGGGTGCTGCGGCTCAGCCCGGCCGGGGCCCGGCACGTGGCCGGCTGGTGGGACGGCGCCCCGGTGCCGGGCAGCGCGAAGGCCCGCGCGCTGGCCCGCCGCCTGCTCGACACCGGGATCGCGCATCCCGTGCTGGATAGAGGTCAGGCCGAACGGCCGGAGGTGACGGTGGTCATCCCGGTCCGCGACCGGCACGCCGAACTAGCCCGCTGCCTGGCCGGGCTGGCGCCGCTTATCCCGGGCCCGTCGCGGGTCATCGTGGTGGACGACGGTTCGGCCGACCCGGACGCGATCCAGAGCGTGGCGGCCGCGGCCGGGGCCAGCGTGGTGCGGCGGCCGGTCAGCGGCGGGCCCGCGGCGGCCAGGAACACGGGCCTGGCGGCGGCGCGGACGCCGCTGGTGGCCTTCCTCGATTCCGACTGCGTGCCCGGCGCTGGCTGGCTGGACGCGCTGCTGCCGCACTTCGCCGATCCCGCGGTGGGCGCGGTCGCCCCGCGCATCGTGCCGCACGAGGCCGGGCGCACCTGGCTGGCCCGGTACGAGGGGGCGAGCTCCACCCTGGACATGGGGCGGCGGCCCAGCATCGTGCGGCCGGGATCACGGGTGCCGTACGTTCCCGGCGCCGCCCTGGTCGTCCGCAGGCAGGCCGCCGGGACCGGCTTCGCCGAGGACATGCAGGTGGGGGAGGACGTCGACTTCGTCTGGCGGCTCGTCGCGTCGGGCTGGCGGGTGCGCTACGAGCCCGCGGCCACCATGGGTCACCAGCACCGGGTGCGGCTGCGCGAGTGGTTCTCCCGGCGGAAGGACTACGGGACCTCCGCGGCCGTGCTGGAACTCCGGCACCCGGGCGCGGTCCGGCCGCTCTACGCGTCGGCGTGGACCGCGGCGGCCTGGCTGGCGGCGGCCGCCGGCCATCCGGAAGCCGGCGCCGTGGTCACCGGCACCAGTACCGCCCTGCTGGCCCGGCGGCTGGCCCGGGTCACCGGCGAGGCCTGGCCCATCCCGGCCGGATCGGCCGCGTGGCGGCTGGCCGTCGCCCAGGCCGGCGGCGGGACGCTCGCCGCGGCCCGCCCGCTGGGCAGCGCGATCGGTCGGACCTGGTGGCCGCTGGCGCTCCCGGCCGCGATCGCGGTGCGCCGGCTGCGGCTGCCGCTGGCCGTGCTGGTGCTGGCGCCGCCGCTGCTGGACTGGCTCGACCGCAGGCCGCCGCTCGATCCGGCGCGGTACGTGGCCGCCCGGTTGCTCGACGACGCCGGGTACAGCGTGGGGGTGTGGCAGGGGTGCGTGGAACGGCGGACCGTTCGGCCCCTACTACCCGTGCTGCGCGGACGTGACCGTCATTTATGCGCTGTCATTTATGAAGGCCCCGGCTGAACTCGGCGGGCACGATGACGTCGTCCGGGGACAGCTCGCCGATGGAGGACCGGCCGAGCGCGAGCAGCGTCGAGTCGATGCCGCCGCGGAGCACGTCGAAGACGTTCTTGACGCCGGCCGAGCCGTTCGCGGCCAGCCCCCACAGGTAGGCGCGGCCGATCATGACCGCCCGCGCGCCCAGCGCGAGCGCCTTGACCACGTCGCTGCCGCGCCGGATCCCGCCGTCGAGCAGCACCTCGATCTGCCCGCCCACGGCGTCGGCCACGCCCGGCAGGGCCCGGATCGAGGCCGGGGTGCCGTCCAGGTTGTTGCCGCCGTGGTTCGACACCGAGATCGCGGTGGCCCCGATGTCAACCGCGCGGCGCGCGTCGTCGGGTCGCATGACGCCCTTGACCATGAACGGGCCGCCCCACTGCTCGCGTAGCCAGGCGATGTCGTCCCAGGTCGGCGGCTGAGTTTGCATCCACTCGCCGTACACGCCGAAGAACGTGGGCGCCGGCTCGCCCGGGGCGGCCATGTTGGGCACGGTGAGGTCGGGCAGTCCGCCGTGCCGGAGCCAGTCGCGGACGTAGGCGGGCCGCACGATGCCCTCGGGCGCGAAGCGCACGATGGCCCGCAGGTCTATCTTTTCGGGTATCGCCGGGCTGCCCCAGTCCCGGCCGTTGGAGAACGACCAGTCCAGCGTGACGATCAGGCCCTTGGCTCCGGCCTGCCGGGCCCGTTCGGCGCGCTGGACGATCTGGTCCCTGGTGCCCGACCAGTAGGTCTGGAAGAACAGCTTCGGGTTGGCCTGCGCCACGGTCTCCACCGGCATGCTGCCGAACGAGCTCAGGCCCACCGCGGTGCCGGCTTCGGCTGCGCCCCGGGCCACGCCCGCCTCGCCCTCGGGGTGCACGGCCTGCACGCCGGTCGGCGACGCGATCACCGGCAGCGCGATCGGAAGCCCGAGCACCGACGTGGCCATGTCCCGGGCGGCGGGCAGGTTCGCGATCCGCGGCGGGGCGAACCGGAGCTCGCCGAACGCCGCCAGGTTGTCCTGCAGCGTGACGCCTTTTTCGGCCCCGGCGACCAGCGCCATGTACACCGATCTCGGTAGCCGCCGCCTGGCCCGCCTGCGCGCCTCCTCGACCGTCTCGAACCACTCGCGTGTGCTAGCCATGGTCTCCCTCGCGCCGGACTCGAAGCCTGACCGTCTATTTTGGCACTCAGTGACGTAACTATCCAGTCACCTTACCCCGTAGTATCCACGTTCATGTCTGCCGAGGGCAGCGGGCTCGGGCCCGGCGATCACCCCGACCGGATCAGGTGGAACGCGAAGTACGCGTCCGGCTTCGTGCCGTCCTTCCGCCGTCATCCGCTGGCCGTGCGGGCACTGGCCACGGTTCTGCCGGACGGCCCGGTGGCCGACCTGGCCTGCGGCCCGTCGGGCTCGGCGCTGCTGGCCGCGGAGCAGGGGCGCCGGGTCACCGCGGTGGACGTCTCGGAGGTCGCGCTCGGGCTGCTCGGCGCCGAGGCCAGGCGGCGCGGGCTCGATCACCTGATCACGCTGGTCCACGCGGACCTGTCCGGCTGGGCCCCGGAGCCGCGATCGTACGCGCTGGTGCTGGGCATCGGCTTCTGGGACGCGGCCGCCTTCCGCGCGGCGGCCGCCGCGGTAGCGGATGGCGGCCTGCTGGCCTGGGAGGCTCTTACCGCCGACGCGCGCCGGACGCATCACGGCCTGCCGGCCGAGTGGTGCCTCAAGCCGGGCGAACCCGCCTCGCTGCTGCCGCCGGGCTTCACCGTGCTGGACCAGAGCGAGATCCCCGCCCGCAACCGCCGCCGTATGCTGGCGCGCCGCGATCATGTGCCGAAAGGCGCCGGAAATGACGTCTAACTGCACATGATCATGGACTGACGGTCACGCGGGCGCGGCGGGGTGGCGCTGGGCCCACTGGGTGATGTCGCGGCGCTCGATGGCGGCGGCCATGAGGTCGGGGAAGGCGTCCGGGGTGCAGGCGAACGCGGTCACCCCGAGGCCGGCCAGCGCGGCGGCGTTGTCGTGGTCGTAGCCGGGGGCGCCCTCGTCGGACAGTGCCAGCAGGACGATCACCTGCACGCCCGCGGCGGTCATGTCCGCGATCCGGCGCAGCATCTGGTCCCGGTTGCCGCCCTCGAACAGGTCGCTGATCAGGATGAAGATCGAGGCGGCCGGGCGGGTGATGAGCCGCTGGCAGTAGGCCACGGCCTGGTTGATGTCGGTGCCGCCGCCGAGCTGGGTGCCGAACAGCACGTCGACCGGGTCGCTGAGCTGGCCCGTCAGGTCCGCGACCGAGGTGTCGAAGGCCACCACCGAGGTGCGCAGCGACCGGATCGAGGCCAGCACCGCGCCGAACACCCCCGCGTACACGACGGAGGACGCCATCGAGCCGCTCTGGTCCAGGCAGAGGATGACGTCGCGGGCGACCGCCTGCTGCTTCCTGGCGTACCCGACCAGCCGCTCGGGCACGACGGTCCGGTGCTCCGGCAGGTAGTTCCGCAGGTTGGCGCGGATCGTCCGGTCCCAGTCGATGTCGGCGGGCCGCCGCGGCCGGTTCGTCCGGCTGGCCCGGTTCAGCGCCCCGGTCACCGCCGAGCGGGTCCGCTGGCTCAGCCGCCGCTCCAGGTCCCTGGTCACCGTGCGGACCACGCCGCGGGCCGATTCCCTGGCCTGCTCGGGCATCACCCGGTTCAGCGACAGCAGCGTGCCGACCAGGTGCACGTCCGGCTCGACCGCCTCCAGCATCTCCGGTTCGAGTAGCAGCCGGGTCAGGCCCAGCCGCTCGATGGCGTCCTTCTGCATGACCTGGACCACGCTGACCGGGAAGCACGTGCGGATGTCGCCGAGCCAGCGAGCCACGCGCGGAGCCGACGCGCCGAACCCGGCCTGCCGCCGCAGAAAGCCCTGCTCGACGCCGCCCCCGCCGCTGTCGCTGTCGTACAGGGCGCCGAGGGCCGCGTCGACGCGCGCGTCGACGCCGTCCAGTGTCATCGCGACTCCCGCCTCGCCGAGGACAAGGCGCCAGCGGCGCATCCGCTCGTCGGGGCCGTCGGTCATGACGTCACCAGCGGCGGCCAGCCGAGGATCAGGGCGGCGCCCCTGGCCGCCAGCATCGCCCGTTCGGAGTCGAGATCCTCGTCCGCGTCCGCGACCACGACGGGGCCGCGGCCGCTGCCGTCGAGAAGCGCCGTCTTCTGCCCGATCGCCCGCCGTTCCGGCGGCGCGAACTCGCCGAAGGTCCGGCGCAGCGCGGGCAGAACCGCGGTGAAGGCGTCCGCGCTCAGCCCGGCCAGCCAGCCGTCGGCCAGGGCGAGCAGCTTGTCGTCGTGCACGAGCAGCAGGCCGCTGCCGGCCAGGAACCCCTCGGCCCAGCCCGCGGCGGCCGGGGCCGGCACGGCGGCCGACAGCGCCCGCGACATCCGCAGGCCTGCCTCGTCCGCGCTGACCCGGGCCGCGTCGAGCAGCAGCCGGGTCAGCCGCCCGGCGATCACCGGGGGGCAGCGCGGGACCAGACGGCCCAGCGTGTCCAGCCAGCGCTCACGGCTCGTCGTGTCGGCGAGCAGCCCGGTGGCCGCGTGCACCGCGTCGATGCGCTCCCGCATGGCCCGTTCGGCCGTCTCGTCCAGGGACGTCACCGCGGCCGGCAGGCCCGCGCAGATCCTGGTGACCATCTCGACGGCGACGTCGCCCAGCCGGGCCGGGTCGGTGCCGCGCACGTCGCCGTACCTGGCCGCGCGGACCAGCGCCGGCAGCGCCGCCATCAGGTGGGCCACGTCGGTGTCGAGCGCGGCGCGGTCCCTGACCGCCGCCAATACCTCGGCTAGGGCGTCGCCGAGGTCGGCGAGCAGGCACTGCTCGGTCAGCGCGGTCAGGGCATCGAGGGCGGCCGCACCGGCCGCGATCGACCTCGCTCGCTGGGTGGCGGCCGCCGCGACCGTGCTGCCCCACATGCTCGCCTCGATCAGGGCCAGGTCGAGCTCGGGCCGCCAGGTCAGCTGCCAGCTCTCCCGGAACGTCCCGATGTTCCTGGTCCGGCCCTGCTGCGTCCTGCCCCACGGCACGTCGAGCAGGGCGAGCCGGTAGAGCAGGCGGCTGCGGGCCAGGTCGTTCGGCTTGCGCAGGTCCAGGTCGTAGTCCCTGGGCTCGGCCTCGGGCCGTAGCCTCAGGCGGCGCTGCTGATCGGTCAGGTCGCGCTGGAGCGGCACCATGGGGGTCGCGGGCGGCACCGTGCCGAGCCGCTCGCCCACCACCAGCTTGCGCTGGATCAGCGCGACGAGCAGGTCGCTGCCCTCGCACAGCACCGCGTGCGCGGCCTCGGTGACCTCCTCCAGGCCGGCCAGCGGACGGCCGCGCAGCGCGGCGAGCGCCGCGGCGAGCCGAACGGACTCGATCACGTGCGCCGATGACGCCGGGACGCCGTCGGCACGCAGGACGGCGGCGGCCCGGGCCAGCCACCGCTCGATGGGCTGGCCGGGTGACGAGAACAAGTGGTCATACCAGCCGGGGGAGCGGATGCCCGCCCCGTAGCCCGAGGCGTAGGACAGCCGCCCGTAGGTCCACGGCACCCAGGTCATGGCGGCCTTCACCTTCGGCAGGCCGCGCAGCAGCCGGTCGTCGGCGGCCGCTGACGGCATCTGCCGCAGGGCCGGCACGTGCCAGGCGCCGCAGACCACCGCGATCCGCTCGAAGCCTTCCCTGGCCGTCCGGCGCAGCACCCGGCGCATGTACGCCTCGCGGACCGCGTCCCGTGCATCGAGGTCCTCGGCGTCGGCTCGCAAGATGGCGATCGCCTCGGCTAGCGCCTCGAAGACCGCGGGCCCGGGGACGTGCTCCACCACGTCCTCCCACCAGCGCTCCGTGTCGTCGTACCCGGCCGCGGCGGCCAGGTCGCTCACCGGGTCGGTGCGCCGCCGCGGCTCCGGCTGCTCCTCCCCGGCCGCCTTGCGGGCGAGCTGATGCGCGGCCGGCAGGTCGCAGAACCGGACCGGGACGCCCGCCTCCAGCGCGTACGTGATTGCCTGCCACTCCGGCGAGAACACCGCGAACGGCCAGAACGCCGCCTGCCGCGGCTCCCCGGGCACGTAGCCGAGCAACGCTACCGGCGGCCGCATCTCCGGGTCCGCGGCCAGCGCGACCAGGTCGTCCGCCTCCGGCGGGCCCTCGATCAGCACGATATCGGGGCGCTGCCCGGCCAGGGCGGCCCGCACCGACCGCGCCGATCCGGGCCCGTGGTGCCGGATCCCGTAGACGAGCGTGGTCATCCGGCGGTGTCGCGGCAGGCGCGGTAGAAGTCGCTCCAGTCGTCCCGGTCCCTGACGACCGTCTCCAGGTACTCCCGCCACACCGCGCGGTCCGCGACCGGGTCCTGCACGACGGCGCCGGTGATGCCGCCCGCCACGTCGGCCGGCCGCAGCACCCCGTCGCCGAAGTGCGCGGCCAGCGCCAGGCCGCTGGTGACCACCGAGATCGCCTCCGCGGTGGACAGCGTGCCGCTCGGCGACTTGACCTTGGCCCGGCCGTCCTCGGTGACGCCCTGGCGAAGCTCGCGGAAGACGGTGACCACCCGCCTGATCTCGTCCGCCCCGTGCGGCGTCTCCGGCAAGCCGATCGAGCGGCCCAGCTCGGCGACCCGGCGGGCGACGATGTCCACCTCCTGCTCGGCCGAGGCGGGCACCGGGAGCACCACCGTATTGAACCGCCTGCGCAGCGCGCTGGACAGGTCGTTCACGCCACGGTCCCGGTCGTTGGCGGTGGCGATGACGTTGAAGCCGCGGACCGCCTGCTGCTCGGTGCCGAGCTCGGGCACGGGCAGCGTCTTCTCCGACAAGATGGTGATCAGCGCGTCCTGCACGTCCGACGGCATCCGGGTCAGCTCCTCGACCCGGGCGATCTGGCCGCCCGCCATCGCCCGCATCACCGGGCTCGGCACCAGCGCGTCCCGGGACGGGCCCTCGGCGATCAGCCTGGCGTAGTTCCAGCCGTACCTGACCGCCTCCTCGGCGGTGCCCGCCGTGCCCTGCACCATCAGCGTGGAGTCGCCGGAGACGGCCGCGGCCAGGTGCTCGGACAGCCACGTCTTGGCCGTGCCCGGCACGCCGAGCAGCAGCAGCGCCCGGTCGGTGGCCAGCGTGGCCACCGCGACCTCGATGAGGCGGCGGGAACCGATGTACTTCGGCATGATCACGGTGCCGTCGGGGGCCGCGCCGCCCAGCAGGTACACGGTCACCGCCCACGGGGACATCCGCCAGCCCGGCGGCCGCGGCCGGTCGTCGGCCCCGGCCAGCGCGTCCAGCTCGGCCCGGTGCTCCTGCTCCGCGTGCGGCCGCAGGACCGCATCCCCGGGCTCAGCCAGCCCGGGATTAGCCAGCACTGTCGTCATAGTTCCAGCTCCTTCAGCATGTCGTAGCGGAAGCGCAGCACGCTGATCGCGTCGCGGATGGGCAGCGGTATCTCCGCGGCCGGACGCGCCGTCGTCTCCCGCGCGCACCGCGCCGGATCGGCCCGCCGGGCCAGCTGGCGCAGCGTCTCCGCGCCGAACAGGGTGCCGGTCGGCCCGCCCGCCAGGGCCCAGTCGACCAGGGCGGTCATCCAGTCCTGGTCGCGCTGAGCCATCGCCGCCCGCGACCAGCCGGTGAACAGCACCGGCGCCCAGGCATCGGACGGCACGGCGAGGATCTGTTCGGCCGTCCGGCCGAACTGACCCGTCCAGGTCCGCAGCGGGGTCCTGGCCAGCACCTCGTGCAGGAGGTGGGTCCGGCCGTCCATCTCCGCCGGACCGCCGGCCCGCCGGGACGTCACGCCGTCCCGCCGCATGGCGGCGTCGCAGCCGGCGGGCGGCGTGACGATCAGCCTGGCGCCGTGCACGCCCCGGTCGATGCGCAGGCAGCCGGCGGCGCGGCGCGCCATCCGCTGCCCGAGGGCGGACCCGGGCAGCCGGGCCAGCAGGTGCGCGGCCCAGCCGCGTACCTCGGCGTCGCGCTCGTCCAGCGCGGCCTCGAGCAGCGGCTCATCGGCCAGGCTCAGCCCCTGGTTCGCCAGCACGGACAGGAACATGACCCGTTCCGGCCCGGCCGCCGCCCAGCTCTGGGTGATCAGTTCCCGGGCGGCCGCGGGATCGCGGGCCCGCAGCGCGGCCAGGTAGCCGCGCCGCTGGCTCTTACCGCCCAGCCGCCAGGTATCGTCGCCAGACTCGGTGAGCGCCGTGACGAACGTCCAGTCGGGGTTGAGCCGGGCCAGCCACCGGGCCCGTGCCCCGCCTGCCTCGGCCGACAGGCGGCGCAGGTCAGGGTCGGACGGCGAGACCCGCCGGACCCGGTCGAGCAGCGCGGGCAGCAGACGCGGCGGAACCCGGCGGCTATGGGCTACCGCCGCGGTCAGCCACTCGGCCAGCAGGTCCGGGTGCTCGCCGCCGAGCATCCGGTCGAGCCGGCCGCCAGCGGCCGGGCTGACCGCGGGAGCCGGGTCCGGTTCGGCGGCGGGGAGCGGCTCGGCCTCGAACCCTGATCCGGCCGGCCGGATCAGGGTTCCGCCCCGGCGCGCGACCGTCAGCAGCGCGGCCCGGTCGAGCAGCAGGGCGGCGGGATCGCCCGGGACGGCGTCGGCCCGCACGGGCAGGCCAGGGACGGCGGGCGCGGGAACCTCGGCCCGTTCGGTACCGATCAGGCTCGCGGTGACCAGGTCCTGCCATTCGCTCACAGCGGTACCGCCCGTCCGGCCTCGTCCCAGGCGGTCAGCGGCCACAGGCCGCGCGGGGTCCACTCGCCGGCCAGCGTCACCGGGCGGCCGCCGGAGAGCGCGAACAGCGGCCAGCAGTCCCCGGCCCCCGGGTGCAGCGGCAGGCTGCCGCCGTCCGCGCCGCGGACGGCAGGGGCGGGGCCGCGGACCGGGATGATCTCCACCACGGCGAGCCAGCTGTCCAGCCAGGGATCGGCGGCCAGCGCCGCCGCGTACCCGCCCAGCAGCCCGGCGATCGTGCCGCCATCCGGCGGCCCCGTGTCGAGCGGCCCCGTGTCGAGCGGCCCCGTGTCGAGCGGCGCTGCGTCGAGCGGCGCTCCGTCGGAGTCGTCGTGCCTGGCCAGCACGGCCGCGCGCAGCGGGACCGC
>Ga0207683_10005722_pt1 | contig 10665 bp, 7 predicted proteins | sample KBSM73metaG_FD_184333 | JGI IMG/M metagenome (GOLD analysis project Ga0207683, IMG submission 184333) | Miscanthus rhizosphere microbial communities from Kellogg Biological Station, Michigan, USA - KBS M7-3 metaG (SPAdes) (version 2) | ecosystem: Host-associated > Plants > Roots > Rhizosphere >...
AGCACGTTTTCGTCCACGCGCCCATAGGGCTGGTTTTCACGCTGACGCTTCTCGTTCTGCACCACGCCACGCTGGGTGTCGATTTCCTTCTGGCCGATTGCGCCGAGCAGATGTCCCATGCGGTCGGACTCCATCCACAGCGCCATGTCGACGGCGGTGGTCGGTACCGTTTCGAAATAGTTGGTGCGATCGAACCAGGTGGTGCCATTCAAGCCGGTCGCTCCGGCCTGCTCGAACGGGGCAAAATAGGTTCCCTTGTGATTCTCCGATCCGGAGAACATGAGATGCTCGAACAGGTGTGCAAAACCCGTTTTCCCCGCCGGCTCGTCGCCCGAGCCGATGTGATACCAGACCGATACGGCAACGACCGGGGCCTTGTGGTCCTCGTGGACAACGAGTGTGAGCCCGTTGTCGAGCACGAACTTGTCATACTTCAGATCGACCTGAGATGCGGCGCCGGCGTGGCCGCTGGCAAGCGGGACGCAGGCGAACAGGATCGAGGTCAGGCACGAGCGCAGCGAAGGCATGATTATTCGTTTCCCTGGGTGGCGATATGGGATCGTTCAAGACATATGACGATTCAGCGGTGCGGCCTGGCACTCGACCATTCGCACTTGACGTTTGGTGTGGGACGTGTTTGGAGTGGGACCAGCGATCGAAAAGCCTTACGCACGCGGGGCGATGAAGACCGGGAGAAAGGTCGAGCGATCGTTCGCTTCCTCGAGTTCCCGCAGACGCGACACGTCGAGACGAGCGGCTGCGCTACAACGCGCAGCCGCGTCGTGGACTACGAGCCGTGCGCCAGCATTTGCTCGATGGCGAGTTCCGTCGCGCGCTGATGCCCTTGGTCGTAGAGGGTCGGCTTCATGTAGACGCGGCCGTCGGATCCGAGCAGAAACGTCGTCGGATAGCCCTCCACATCCCAGGTGGCGGAAAACGCTTCACTGCCCGCGAGCCCGATGAAGTCGTATTTTTTTTGCGTCAGGTACGGCAAGGCAAACGGTTGTTGTTCCTCGATGCTCGTCACCGCGAGCACGACCAAGCCCTTGTCCTTGTATTTGGCTGCGATCTTTTGCAGATACGGAAATGCTGCACGGCAGGGCCCGCAGTTCGGATACCAGAAATCGACGATAACCGGCTTGCCCTTGTAATCCGAAAGGGAAACGGTCTGACCATTGTCGAGACGCTTGAGTTTGAACGCTTTGGCCGGCTCCGACTTGGCCTGGTAACCCGTCCAGATCTCGGCATCGACTTGCGCGTTCGTCTTGCCGGCTTTGTTGCCGTACTTGCGCAACGCGTCGAGTACAGCGTCGCTGGGTTCGGCCACAAAGCTGTCGCGTAGCGTCGTGATCGCTTCGCCCGTCTTGCCAGCCGCATCCAGCGCTTGCGCCTGCGTCAGGAACCACTGCTTGTCGGGTCCTTGATCTTTCTGCGCTTCCACTGTCTTGAGCGTCTTGAGCGCTTCATCGGCGTGCCCGGCGGCAAGATCGGCCCGTGCCTTGATCAGCGCCTCGACATAGACCAGGCGGCCGGACCACTGCGGGTCTTTCTTGTCCGGACCGGCGGACTCGACGGCTAGCGTCCGTGCCTTGGCCAGGTCCATATCGATGTAGGTGGCATAGAGGTGTTCGGCCGCGTAGTGGGCCGCAGGCTTGCTGGCGGCCGGTGCGTCTTTACGCAACTGTTCGAGCGCGGCGATGCGTGCGCTTTCCGGCTTGAGAGTGTTCGCATGATCGGTGAGCGTCATCGCGATCATGTATGAATCCGGAAACTGCTTGAGCAATGCGGCGGTCTGCACCGGGTCCGCCTCGCCGTTTTCGCCCAGCATGTACGCGTACAGGCCGGCAACTTCTTCGTTGTTCGGCGCAAGCTCGAAAGCCTGGCGCTGATACTCCAGCGCTTTCGTCCCTGAGTTGCGGATGCCGGCGACCAAAGCCAGGCACTCGTAGGCTTCCGCGAACCTGGGATCGATCTTCACCGACTTTTCGCACAGCTCTTGTTGGCGCGCCAGGTCGGACTCGTTGTAGACCAGTCCAAGCGCCCACGGGTAAATGGCCTGGTCCGGGTGCTTCGCCATAAGGCCCGTGTAGTAGTCGACCAGCCCTTTTTCAAAAACCTTGTCCTGCACACGCGTTTTTTGTTCAGACGTCTTGCGTTCCTCCTTCGACATTTTGGAGGCCTTGGCGAAATCGAACATCACCGCCATCGTGTTGCGCGATCGCTGGTAGAGAACGTATTCAAACTGCGCTTTGGCATAGTTGGGATCAAGGTCGATCGCCTTCTTGTAACCGGCTATTGCGTCCAGAATCTTTCCTGCTTTCCTGGCGGTATCGGCCTCTTTGAATGCGGCCTGCGCCTCGGGAGATCCTTCGTACCGCGCTTCGCTCTTGCGTGTGTCCCTTTCGGCGCTTCGAGGAGCAACGCCTGGCGTTGCATTTGACGACGATCCGCCCGCTGCGATCGCGACGTCGAATGTCTTGGTGTGCGGGGGATAGCACAGCTTGGGTTCTGTCTCGTGACATCCCTGGTAGCCGACGCTCAAATGAATGCCCTTGGCGCCGGGCACTGCCGTATACGGAATGGTCGCGTCAACAGCGTTTCGATAGATCTGGACGTCGCCGGCGAACTCGTCATGAAACTTCAGGCCTTCGGGCAGCGACGCTGTACCCAACGACGTGTCCTTGCCAGGCTTGAACTTCATCTGTTCGCGATAGAGGTAATACCCATCGGCGATCTTCCAGTGAACCGTGACGAAGCCGGGAGTTTTGGCATCTGCCGTGACCTGATAGGCCTCGTCAATCGGCAGCAGGCCGGCCGGAGTAGCTTGCGCCCACGCGGTGATGGCGAAGAAGGTGCTCAAGAGGAATAGGGAGAGATTGCGCATAGCGTGTTCCATTCGGAATCATCGGTGGAGGAAAAAAATGAATCGCCCGAGCCCTTCTGAGCTTGGGCGATTCGAACCGCCCTTGTGGCTCTCGCAGGCCTTCAGGGCGCGACTCGACGTTGGAGTTCGACTGGGGACTAGAACCTGCCCTCGAGTTTCAGCATGAAGTTGCGCGGTGCTCCGTACCAGTTGCCAAACTCCAGCTCACCCAGGGTCTGGTAATAGGTGCGGTCGAGCAGGTTGTTGATGTTGAGTGAGACCGTCAGGTGATCGTTGATGGCGTACGCCGTGCGGAAGTCGACGACCGGGTAGAACCCTTGCGTGAACTTCACGAAGGTCGCGCATGTGCCATCGGCGTTGTAGCCCACGCATTCGGTGACTTCGTTGGAAGTTTGCGCGCGTATGCCACCGCCGATGCTCCATCGGTTGCCCTGGATCGGCAGCTCGTAGTTGGTCCACAGCTTGAAAAGGTCGCGCGGCAACTCGGTGACGAAATAGGGGCTGGTGTTCTGATGGATGTCGTAGGTATAACCCGCCGTCACCGTCCAGTTTGGGGCGATTGCGCCGGTAATCTCGGTCTCGAAGCCTCTGCTGTGAAGGGACTGCGTGACGAAGCAGCAAGGGATTGCGGGTGGCACTGTCGGGTCAAGCGTCCCGATGCCATCCTGATTGATCTTGAACAGCGCGAACGAAGCATTGAGGCTGTTACCGAACCACGCGCCCTTGATGCCAGCTTCGATGTTCACGCCGTCTGCGGGCTTTAGCTGATTGTAGTTCTTGTCCACCTCGCCACCGTTGACGTGGTAGATGTCGGCGTAGCTCGCATAGGCCGTGTAGTGATCGCCGAGGTCGTAGGTAATGCCGGCGTAGGGGGTGAACTTGTTCTTGTCCGTAAACGATTGGCTCTGCGTAGGGAACGCGACGCCGTTGAAGCTAAAGGTGAACAACTCGGTGGCGCGGTATTGGCTCAAACGCCCACCCACGAGAATCGACAGCTTTTCGATCGGACGAAACCGGAACGCACCGTAGACACCCCACTGGATGTTGCTCAAATCGACGTTGGTAGAAACGAATATGTTGTCGGGCGAGAAATCGGGGCGCGGATAGCTCGACGGGTCGAAGGCGAACGGATCGACCAGGTCGGATGAGTCGGCGTTGGGAAACAGGCCCGTGCTGGGCGAAGTGACGTGCTGGTAGTCAGCGCCAAGCATGACTTCCTGCTTCTGGCCTAGCCATTGAAATGTACCGGTCAGCGTGGCGTCAACCAGCTCTTGCGTTTCGCTAATCGAACCTCCATTCGCCGTCAAAGGCGATGCCGCCAACCCGGTAACCGAACTGATCGGCCCTGACACCGATGCATTGATATCGTTTTGGTCTTCCTGCTTGAGGTAAGTAGCATTCACGCGCAGGCGCCAATCATCGTTGAAGCGATGATCGAACTTGGCGAATGCCTCGGTAAAAGATGGACTAACCCGTGCCCACGGTGCCGTCAACGCCAGGGAACGCGGAAGTTTCGGGTCTGCTCCATTATCGTAACGGGGCAAGCCGTTGGAGGCCGTGGTGTCGCGGGCTTTCTCGAAGGAGCCGCCGAACTCGACGCTTGTCATTGGCGTCAAATCGTACTTGAGGACGCCGTAGATCGAACCTTTGTGCATGTTCGCCACGTCGTAGAAATAATCCTGGCTCGTGCCGCTCAAGACCAGGCGGCCCCCGAGACTTTTGTCGTCGTTAAGCGGGCCCGACACATCGCCGACCAGCCGGAATTGATCCCACGACCCCACCATTGCCTCGAACCGCACCTGGCTGGTATCGGTCGGTTGCTTGCGCGTCAAATTGATCGTTCCTCCGGGATTGCCGTTGCCGCCGAACAATCCATCGGAACCGCGCAGGACTTCGATGCTTTCAAACTCGGACAGATCGCGTGAGGTCGTATCGACCCCGCCGAATGAGATGGCGAACGGCGCACCGCCATCGATGTGAATGCTGTCAATCTGAAATCCACGCGAATAAAAGAAGGTCTGGTTCGAGGCGTTCTGGACCAAGGTGATGCCCGTCGCCTGGTTGAGCGCACCAGCCAAGTCGATCGCGTTTTGCTGCTGGATCGTTTCCTGGTCGATTACCGACACGCTCTGCGGAATTTCCCTCAGCGGCGTCGCGGTACGCGTCGCCGAAAGCGCTTCCGCCACGCCAACCACCTCGATTGTGTCCAGCGTCTTGTCGACGTCGCCAGTAGCGGTCCTTGGCAATGACGGCTGGGACTGCGCTTGTGGCGTCGCCGCGTCTATGTCGATCGTTCTCTCACCGGCTTCGTGGAACTGCAGCCCTGTGCCATCGAGCAGCGCAGTCAACGCTTCGGCAACCGTCTTCTGCCCATGCACGCCGCGCGTGGAAAGGCCGCCAACGACAGAAGTTCGCGCGACGACCTGCACACCGGTTGCTCGCGAGAACTCTACGAGTGCTGAAGAGAGAGCCTGCGCCTTGATGTCGATCCTGATCGAGCGATCCAGCAACTTACTCTGGCACCACGCCTGCGCACTGAGGACCATCATCCAAGCTGCCAAACAAACGCATATTCCCCTCGTCAATTTGAATCGTCTCATTGAGTTGCCCCTTCGGTTTCGGAAATCTCTGCGGATTTCGAAACACTTAGACGAACCAGAATGACAATGCGGCACTGTTGTGACGTGCCGCGTTTTGCAAAGGGACCTTAATTCCTGGATGGCGCGGACGGATCAGCGTGGCGAGTGCGTGCTTCGAGATACTCGTGCGCTTCATCAGTCGCGACGGTGACCGGGAAGACGCCCGGCAGGGAGTGGAGCCACTCTCCCGTGGCATCGATCAAGATAGTACCCGTGTAGTTCAATTGCCCCAGTTCCTTGTCTCGAATCACGATCTCGCGTTGCGCGTAGCGATTGACATCGGCGATGACGCTCGCGAGGGGCTCATGAAGATATTCAAGGCGTCCTTGTTTCCAAGCCGCGGCGTGTTGCGGATCGACCGATGCAACAATCGGCCGCTTTTCCTTCGCCGCCCATGTGACCTCACTGCCTGCGCTAACGCGAACACCGCCCGGCAAAGGCTGGGTGAAATCGCGCTCGGCTCCTGCGGACAGATCTGAATCTCTTGGATAGACGTCGACCGTGCCCTTGGTGACAGTTACAACGACTCGTGATTCGGCACTGCGAATATTGAACTCCGTACCGACTGCGCGGACGGCCACATCGCCAATGCTTACGACAAAAGGCCTGTTCTTGTTGGGCGCAACCGAAAAGTATGCTTCACCGGTCCCGAGCTGCAACAAGCGCCGATCCGTGCTGTAAGCAACTTCTATGGTCGACTTTGGCGCAAGTTCGACCTTAGAGCCGTCCGGCAGCAACGTTTCCCGGACGAAAGCAGTCTGCGAGGCTGCTTCGGGTCCAGCCGTCCCTGGTTCGCTCGGCAAGCGCAAGAAACCTATAGCGATCGCAACAGCGACTATGGCAGCGCCGACCGCGGCGAATCGCGGTGCTGTAGGCAACGTGGCGAGCCCACTGAAGACTCGGGCGAGCATACCTGCCGCAACGCTCCGGAGTCGTCTCTGATCGGCCGAGCTGCGCAGCCGATGCATGCGTGCCGGATCGCTGAGAAGATCGCCGCTCCTTTCCCAGAAATCGCGTAGCGCATCGAAGGCGACCTTGTTTCCTGAGTCGGCGTCGTACCATTCCAACCATTCCGCTATCGTATTTTCGCTGACATTGTCCTCGCCAAGAGCGAGCACCCACTGCATCGCGGCGTCGCGTTGCGAAGGGGTCGTCGTCTGCAACAGGCCTGAACGCATCACGGCATCACCTCCTGCCATGCTTTGGATCGCGAAACTCCATCCAAACGCAGTTGACAGTAGATCGCTGTCCTTCCGATGTAATTGCGCACCATCCTCTCCTGCACAAGTAACTCCACAGCGATTTGTGTTGTTGTCCAGTTCTCAAAGCGATTCAACAGGAACGCCTGTCGATACTTGGGCGGCAGCTCTCCCAGCGCGCGTTCAACCAGATCCAGTTGCTCCTTTGCCAGAGCCCGACGATCGGGGCTCGCGGTCTCGACGGGTTCGGAAAATCCGTCGACATCGAGTTGATCGACGCGGGCTCGCGTTACGCGTTGGCGCATGCGGTCCGTAGCCACATTCGCGGCGATCTTGAAGAGGTATGCCCGCGGATGGCTGAAGACGTCCGGCTGATGGAGCTGAAGCAACCTAGCGTACGCTTCCTGCGCTACTTCCTGGGCCTCGTGCTCGCTTCCGAGTCGCGCCATAAGAAACGAACGCAAAGCCCTGTCGCAATCGCGAAACAGCTGCGCCACGGTCTGACGGGACTGTTCGCCGTCGCTGTCCCCCGGGACGGTTGTCGGGTTTGCTTGTGGCGGTTTCGGAGTCATTTTATAAAGGGTACTTCCGCGAATCGTGCTCGATCCCTGGAACATAGACGAACGGAGGCGCGCGTTCGGCACTGCGATCTTACGGGCATAGCGACTATCCGGAGCCAGGCCGATCGCCTTGGCCGTGCCAGCCTCCCGGGCGACATAGTCAAGTCACGGATATATATGGGATTACTGTCAGCTTTCTGCGACCGGCGCGGACGTTACCCAAGAGCATCGCAACCGCTTCGTTGATCGTGGCTTCGTTGATCGTGGCGCCGCCTACTATCAACCAGGCGAGACTTGCGAAAGCTGGGCAGGGCGCCAGAGCTGGCGAAGTTCGACTTCAAGGTGACGTTGCCGCAGACCGAAGGCGCGGCCGCGAGCGGCCGCTCGAATAAATAGCCGGCGGCGGATCGCGAGTTGCGCAAAAAATGGCGGCTCCATAGCTGCCGCTAGTGGACGGCCGCCCGGAGTCGCCATGCGACTATCAAAAATTCACCCACCGAGGAAACTCAATTGACTGCCACCGTGACCTGCAGATAGGTCGCCGGGATCGACGTCGTGTCCTTGGTCGGGCTCTGGTTCTGGCTGGTGAACAATTGTTCCAGCTCCCTTTGCAGATCGCCGGCCTTGCCGTTCTTTTCCGCGGCCTCGAAGGCGTTCATCGTCGGTCCGTAGAATTTCCTGAAGGAATCGACGAGCCTGGCGGGCGCCTCGGGAAATTCAAACGTGTAGGTGGCTTTCGCGACCGAAATATTCTCCTTCGCTACACCCGCGGCGGAGAATCGTTCGATCACGTTGCTCTCGACGCCCCACGTCATGGGGCTGACGAAGCCTTCCGGTGGCGGCGGCGAGTAGGCGCTGCTGATCTTCAAGATCTGTGCAACCAGGGTCGGGTCGTTTGGAATCCAGTTGCCCATGACGATGCGACCGCCGGGCCGGGTCACGCGAACCATCTCCTTGGCCACGTCGAACGGCCTGGGCGCAAACATGGCGCCGAAGATGGTCACGACCAGGTCGAAGGATTTGTCCGCGAGTCCGTGAAGATTCGACGCATCGCCTTCCTGAAACCGGCAGTTGCCCAAACTCTCGGCATTCGCGCGCCGATTTCCTGCCTCGACGAGGTTGGCGGCAATGTCGACGCCGAGCACGTCGGCGCCGAGCCTGGCTGCCGGAATGGCAGTCGTGCCGTCGCCGCATCCCAGATCCAGAACCTTCATGGCGTTCGTGACGCCGAGGCTCCCGACGAGGGCTTCGCCGCTCGTGCGCATGCTTTGTGCAATTCGTGTGAAGTCGCCCTTTTCCCAGAGTGCCTTGTTTGGATTCACCTAACGTCTCCTCGGACGAGTTATTTGGTCAACCGTAATACGCAATATCGCGGCAAACCTCGTCATGCAGTCTGATCGCCAGGGCTGACTTCTCGTTGCCGCACATGGTCGACGACGGCCTGGAGCGCAAAGCGGATTGCTGGCGCGAATTGCGCCGACTCCGCGATGGCATCCGGGTCGACCCGCGATCCAATCACGGGGATGCGCACGCACGCGTCCGCGATCAGGTCGGCCGCCATCGTGCGCAGCGTCTCCTTCAGCGCCTCGTCCGCGTGATGCGACTGGAACGAAGGATTGAAGACGGCGACCGGCTTGTAGGCGAATGGAATATGGCCGACCAGCCAGTCGAGCGTGTTCTTCATCGTCCCGGTCACGCCATGCGCATATTCCGGGCTGGCGATGACGATCGCGTCGGCCCAGGTGACGGCATCCCACAACGACGAGACCGTCTCCGGCGCATCGGCCTCCAGATCGGGATTGAACAGCGGCAACCGCCCGAGGCCTTCGAAGATGCGGAATTCCACGCCGGCCGGCGCCAGCGCATGCGCCGCGCGCAGCAGGCCGGCACTGAATGACCGGGCGCGCAGACTTCCACACAACGCAAGTATCTTCATGAGTCCCTGCCGACGCGCCGCGCGGCGGCACGACTGGCCGCTGCGCAAGTCCTACCCGACCAGTTCGTCCAGCGCCTGCACCAACCGGTCCACGTCGTGCGCGTTCACGTGCAGGTGCGAAGCAAAGCGCAGGGAATTGCCGCGCTGGCTGATGTAGATATCGCGCTTCCTCAACTCGGCCACGATATTTCCCTTGTAGCTATCCGGCAACTGCGCGCCGAACATGTGCGGCGAACGCTGGGCTTCCGCCGGCACCCTGAAACCGAGCCGCTGCAGATGCGCGGCAATCGCTGCATTCGTCACTGCCGCAGTCGTCGCGATGTTCTCGACGCCCCACGCCCCTATCTGTTCGAGCGCGGCGATCGCGCCGGGCAGGATCGTCGAGGAGCATTTTTGTCCGCCATCGAAACGGCGCGCGCCGGGCATGTACGTGTCCGAATACTTGACGAGATTGGCGAAGTCTTCGGCGCGCTCGCGCGCCAGCCACGACTCTTCGAGCGGGCGGGCGTTGCGCCACTGCTCGGACACGTACATCACCGCGTATCCATACGGACACAGCAGCCATTTGTACGCGGCGGCGACGAGAAAATCCGGCTGGATCTGCGCGATCGAAAATGGCACGGCGCCGAGCGACTGGCTCGCATCGACGACCAGCATGCTGCCATTGTCCCGGCAGGCTGCGCCGATCGGCTGCAGGCCGATGCGCGCGCCATTCGTCCAGTGGCTCGGCGAAACCGAGACGACCTTGATGCTGCGGTCGATGCGTCCGAGGATTGCCTGCGTCCAGTTTCCGTCGGCAGGAGTCGGAACCGTGACAACGGTGGCCCCGGTCTCCTGGGCTACTCTCTTCCACGGCAGGACGTTGCTGGGAAACTCCTCGTCGATGACCAGGATCCCGTCGCCTGGTTTCAACTGCGGTTCCACCGCGCGCGCCGCTGTGCTTACGCCGTAACTTGCGGCAGACACCACGGCGTAACCATCCGCGTCGCCGCCGAGCACGCGCGCGCACAAGCCGCGCACGGTTTCGGCATCGTCGAAGAAACTCGCGGCGCTACGCTCCCACGGATAGCTCCGTGTGCGGATGCCGGCCAGCTGCCGCTCGCGTGACGCGATCAGTTGCGGCGCGAGATAAGCGTTGTTGAAGTAGGCGATCTGGTCGGGAACGTCGAACAGGTGCCGTTGCGATGGAAGAGTGGACATTGCGCAATTATCCGACAAAGCAGGAATACGGTTTATTAAATTCGCCGCGCGCGACATCGCGGCACAATTCGACCCGCGAGCGCAGGTTCACCGGGCCCGCGGCTGGTGCAAGCGTGGTTCAGAGAGCCGGGGGTAACTCCTCGAACTCGCCGTGAAACAGCACGTCGGAATCGGATACGCAGAACAGCCTGCGAGTCGCGTCTTCCGGTTTCGGAGCGGCGCAGGAAACCGTGGCGCCACTGAGCCA
>Ga0207683_10005723_pt1 | contig 10663 bp, 10 predicted proteins | sample KBSM73metaG_FD_184333 | JGI IMG/M metagenome (GOLD analysis project Ga0207683, IMG submission 184333) | Miscanthus rhizosphere microbial communities from Kellogg Biological Station, Michigan, USA - KBS M7-3 metaG (SPAdes) (version 2) | ecosystem: Host-associated > Plants > Roots > Rhizosphere >...
CGCGTCGCAAGTGCGTTTACAGCGCAGGACCACGCAGCGTGCGGGATGCGCACGGTGCGGCAGGCGCAAGGATGCGCCTGCACTTGCGAAGCTTTTTACGCGAATCAGGGCCGACCGGTCAGGGCAAATTGGCCGATCAGGCGAACGCTGCGCTCAGCGAGCGGAACGCCGCGAGCACGGCGGCCCCATCCAGTGGTTGCGATGGATTTGCCAGGCGCTCACGCAATTGCCGCGTCAGGGCAGTGAGCTTTTCGGCGTTGGCCTGCTTGGCGTCCTGGAAGATGTGGCGGCCGTAGTCCGAGCTGAAACGGTGCAGCTCGAAGAAGTAGCGCTCCTGCCCTTCGGTGAGAAACGTCAGCATCGGCTGCGCGGCGGCAACCGAAACCGGATCGCGGCCGCTGCGCATTTCGCGCTCGAGGCACAGTCGCTCGGCGCTCGCCATGAACAAGGCAAACGGTTCGGCGACGTTCGCGGTGTCGAGGTCGGCCGCGATCAACGCGAGCCTTTGCGCATGCTGCACGCGTTCATCGTCGCGCCAGCCGCTGGCATGCTTGTCGAGCTTGACCTCGAGCTTCTGCGCGAGCGCGCCGCCGGACTGTACGACGAGCTCGGCCGGGTTGTACTCGTGCGTGGAGTCAGGGGGCCGCGCGTCGAACGTGCTGCCCGAGATCATCAGCTCGCAGCCGACGAACAACTCGCTGTTGCGCTCCGGCGTGAATCCGCAGATGCGCAGGATGCGAAACGTTTCCTCGACGCTCGCGCGCTCGTTGCTGCCGATGCCGGCGGCGAAGTCCGGCGCTTCGCGCTGGCGCAAGTCATGCGCCGCACCGAACAGCGACAGCAGGAACCAGTCGCGCAGGCTGAGCGCCTCGGCACCGATCGTGTCGATCATGCGGTCCAGGCGCGGCCCGAGGATTTCGAGGATGTGACCTTCGTTGTGGTAAGCGTGGTAATCGGTGCCCCAGGTGCCGTGGCGCAGCGCAAGCCGGCAGAACGCCATCAGGATGGCATCCTCGGCGCGCTCGACGGTTTCGGATGGCGGCAGTGCCACGGCGACCGGCAGACGCTTGCGCCGGTGCGCGAGCAGGGCCAGGACATCGGGGCGGCGGGCAAGAACGAGCGCGCGTGCGGTGCCCGGGTCAGGCACCTGCGCTTCGACTGAATCGGCGGGAAATTCCCGTGGGTATGCAAAGATCACAGCATGCTTCGCCATCCACCCCGAGCCGGCAGTATAGCGGCGGAGCCGAAGGGTTTATAACCAGCCGCGTTCGGCCAGCGACAGGGGCGTGCCGCCACCGATGATGAAGTGATCGAGCACGCGCACTTCGATGAGTTTCAGCGCCTGCTGCAGGTGGCGCGTGATGTCGCGGTCGGCCTGGCTCGGTTCGGCCACGCCGGACGGGTGGTTGTGGGCGAAAATCACGGCGGCCGCGTTGTGGGTCAGGCAGCGGCGCACGACCTCGCGCGGGTGGACGCTGGCGCCATCGATCGAGCCGCGGAACAGTTCCTCGCAGGCGATCACGCGGTGGCGGTTGTCGAGGAACACGCAGGCGAACACCTCGTAGGGGTAGCCGCCGATTCGCGCGCGCAGGTAGTCGGCACACGCGGCCGGGTGGGTCAGTGCGTCCGCCCGTTGCAGCTCGCAGGCCAGATAGCGCCGGCCCAGTTCCAGCGCGGCCAGCAGCCGGCTCGCCGTGGCAGGGCCCACGCCGGTCTGGCGGCCCAACGCGGCTGAATCGAGTTCGAGCAGAGGCTTGATTCCGCCATGAGCGCCGAGCAGGTCGCGGCCCAGATCGACGGCCGTGCGGCCGCGCCTTCCGGAGCCGAGGAACAGCGCCAGCAATTCGGCGTCCGACAGTGCCGCTGCTCCGCGGTTCAGCAGTTTTTCGCGCGGCCGTTCTTCCGCGGGCCAGTCCCGGATGCTCATGACCGCAGTCTGCGGCCGCCGGCAGGCTTGCGGCAGCCGGAAACGCCACGAATTCCGGTAAGCTATCGCCGCGTCGATCTGTCGGTGGAATTCCTACATGGGTGAGTCTGTGCTGGCCAATCTGCGGGTACTGCTCGGCGTTTCCGGCGGTATCGCGGCCTACAAGGCGGCCGAACTGACGCGGCGGCTGCGCGACGCCGGCGCGGACGTACGGATCGTGTTGACCGAAAACGCCGCGCGCTTCGTCACGCCGCTGACCTTTCAGGCATTGTCCGGGCAACCGGTCCGAACCGGCCTGTGGGACGAGGCCGCCGAGGCGGCGATGGGGCACATCGAACTGGCGCGCTGGGCGCAACGGATCCTGATCGTGCCGGCCAGCGCCGATCTGATCGCGCGCCTGGCACATGGCTTTGCCGACGACCTGCTCACGACCCTGTGCCTGGCCAGTTCCGCCCCGGTTGCGATCGCTCCGGCAATGAATCAGCAGATGTGGGCCCATCCGGCAACGCAGGACAATGTCGCGACGCTGAGCCGGCGCGGCGTCGACGTGCTCGGCCCGGCTGCCGGCAGCCAGGCTTGTGGCGAATTCGGTCCGGGCCGGCTGCTCGAAGCCGACGCGATCGTCGCCGAAATCGCGGCCCTGCACGGGCCGAAGCTGCTGTCCGGATTGCACGTGCTGGTCAGCGCAGGACCGACCCACGAGGACATCGATCCGGTGCGCTTCATCGGCAACCGCAGTTCCGGGCGCATGGGTTTCGCCGTTGCGCGCGCCGCGGTCGAGCAGGGCGCCCAGGTGCGTCTGGTCGCCGGCCCGGTGCACCTGCCCACGCCCGCCGGAGTGGAGCGCAGCGACGTGCGCAGCGCGCGCGACATGCGCGCCGCAGTGATGCAGCATATTCCACAAAGCGACATTTTCATTTCCGCTGCGGCCGTCGGCGACTACCGGCCCGGCGAAACCGCCACGCACAAGATCAAGAAGCAGGGTTCGTCGCTGACGCTGACGCTGAACGAGAACCCGGACATCCTGGCCGAGATCGGCGCGCTCAAGCGGCGGCCGATGCTGGTCGGCTTCGCCGCAGAGACAGACAACCTGGAAAAGTATGCGCGCGCCAAGCTGGCACGCAAGAATCTCGACCTGATCGCCGCCAACAGCGTCGACAATGGTGCCGGGTTCGACTGCGCCGACAACGAGCTCCTGCTGTTCTGGCCCGGTGGTTCCGAGCATCTCGGGCGCGACGACAAGCAGGTCATCGCGCGGCGCCTGATCGCGCGGGTGGCCGAACGTTTTGCCGCACACAAGCGCAGTTCGCCAGCGAAACGGCGCACTGCACGATGATCGACGTCGAACTGAAGATCCTCGATCCGCGCGTTGGCAAGACCATTCCGCTCCCCGCACCGGCCACGCCCGCATCCGCGGGCATGGATCTGCGCGCCGTCATTGACGCGCCGTTGACGCTGCAGCCGGGAGAATCCTCGCTCGTCGCGACCGGCGTAGCGATCCATATCGGTGATCCGGGTTATTGCGCCGTGATCCTGCCGCGCTCGGGGCTCGGCCACAAGCATGGTCTCGTGCTCGGCAATCTCGTCGGCCTGATCGATGCCGACTATCAGGGGCCGCTGATGATTTCCTGCTGGAACCGCGGTTCGATGGCCTATACCATTGCGCCGGGGGATCGAATCGCACAACTGGTTTTCTTGCCGGTGGCGCACGCACAATTTCGTGTCGTGGACGAGTTTGCCGCGAGCCAGCGTGGCGGCGGCGGCTTTGGCCATTCGGGAGTCGGCTGACCTTAAGGTCCGCGCGCAAGAATTCGATGGAGGCTTGGCGTCACGCATGAATCGAGGCGACGGCAACACGGCACGCGAGCGCCGCTCACCACAACGACTGCTTTCCGGCATCGCCGACAAGGCGCGCCAGGACGAACACCTGACCGAGTTTGTCGCGGCGACGGTGCTGACGCTGGTCGGACTTTTCTTTGCCTGGCAAGCGTGGCTGATCATCAGCCAAGCCTCTGCGATCAGGCAGGCCGAGCAGGTCAAGACCTGGGAAGTGCGCCAGCTTGGCGAGGAAGTCGCAAGAATCCGCGCGCGCGTCCAGCAAGGCGCCGACAGTGCGTCGGTCGCCAAGATCCTGGCAACTCCGTCGAGTGATGCGCTGCAAGCCGCCGCGGTCGCCCTCAAGCAGGACATCCCGGAGCTGACTTCAGCCGAGTTCTTTCGGCCGGATCTCAGCGATGTCCTGACCAGCAACTTCGCCAAGTTCGGCTACTCCAAGGCTGCGATGCTCGTGCAGGCGCATCGGCTGCAGCGCGCCGGCCCGCTGCAATCGCAGGTCGGCAGCGACAAGAAACGCGTGCTCGTGCTCGCGCTGCCGGCGGCCCGCGACAAGCAATTGACCGGTTACGTGTACGTGCAGATGCCGATCGATCCGTTGCTGCAGGTTTTTCGCCAGCAGTCGCCGTCCTCGGTGCGCATCGACTTGCGTCAGGGCGATGGCCGCGGCGACCTGTTGCTGGACAGCATCGGCAGCAACAACGTCAGCACGCTCAACTATCCGGGCGACCCGGTCGCGGACAGCATGTTCCGCATTGCCAGTGCGCAAGTCGAATTGCCGATCCTGGTGAGCCGCAATCTGTGGGTCGTGCTGACCCTGGCGATAGGCTCTCTCGTCGTCGGACTGTTCCTCTGGTACGCACGCAAGGTCGGCTGGGAGCGTGTGCGTGGACACTTCGTCGTGCGCAAGATCACGCCGGCACCCGTGCTCGCCCAGGTGCCGACGCAGGCGCCGCCGACGGCCGCCAAAGTCGCGACGTCGCAGGCAAAGGCGGCCGCGTTGGGCAAGGACGCCGCAGAGCGCGACACGTTCGTCGATCGCAGCATCTTCCGCGCCTACGATATCCGCGGCGTCGTCGGCAAGACGCTGACCAAGGGCGTCGCGCGCGTGATCGGCCGCGCGATCGGCAGCGAAGCGCGAGCGCGCGGCCTGCAGGAGATCGCAGTGGCGCGCGACGGACGGCTTTCCGGGCCCGAGCTCGTCGCCGCGCTGATCGAGGGACTGCGCAGCACCGGTTGCGACGTCATCGACATCGGCGCCGCGCCGACGCCCGTGCTTTATTTTGCGACGTTCCAGTTGAACACGGGTTCCGGCGTCATGGTGACCGGAAGCCACAATCCGCCGGATTACAACGGCTTCAAGATCGTGCTCGGCGGCGAGACGCTGTCCGAGGACGCGATCCAGAATCTGTACGCGCGCATCAGCGAGAGCAAGTTCGAAACCGGCAGCGGCGGCTTGCAGAGCATGAATGTGCAACACGAATACCTCGAGCGCATCGCCGGCGACGTTCAGGTCGAGCGCAAGCTGAAGGTGGTCGTGGATTGCGGCAACGGCATCGCCGGCTCGATCGCGCCCGCGGTGCTCGAGGCGATCGGCTGCGAGGTCACGCCGCTGTTCTGCGAAGTCGACGGCAAGTTCCCGAATCACCATCCGGATCCGTCCGACGCCCGCAACCTGCAGGACCTGATCATGTCGGTGAAGCAGCTCAAGGCCGATCTTGGCGTGGCATTCGACGGTGACGGCGACCGCCTCGGCGTGGTGACGCCCTCCGGCGAAATCATCTATCCGGATCGCCTGCTGATGCTGTTCGCGCGCGATGTGCTCTCGCGCAATCCCGGCGCAGCGATCATCTACGACGTGAAATGCACGGGCAAGCTGCAGCCGCTGATTCTCGAAGCCGGCGGCAGCCCGATCATGTGGAAGACCGGACATTCGCTGATCAAGTCGAAGATGCGCCAGACCGGCGCAGAACTCGCCGGGGAAATGAGCGGCCACTTCTTCTTCAAGGAACGCTGGTACGGTTTCGACGATGGCATCTATGCCGCCGCGCGGCTGCTGGAGATCGTCGCGAGCGATATCGAGGGCCGGTCACCCCAGGACGTCTTCGACGATCTGCCGAAGGGTATCAGCACGCCGGAACTGAAGATCGAGATGGAAGAAGGCGAACACTACCGCTTCGTCGAAACGTTTCAGCAGAAATCGAAGCTCGAAGGCGCGCGCATCACCACGATCGACGGCGTCCGCGCCGACTGGCCGGATGGCTGGGGCCTCGTGCGGGCGTCGAACACGACGCCGGTGCTCGTGCTGCGATTCGACGCCGACAACGAGGATGCGCTGCTGCGCATCCAGGCGGCGTTCCGCGCCCAGTTGCTGGCGCTGGATCCGAACCTGACGCTGCCGTTCTAGCAGCGAGTCGTTCTGGAAGCGGAGCGCTTCAGAGTTGGCCGGAATCCCTGCGCTCGCGCGCCTCGCGGTAATGCGCGACGTCGGTTTCGAGCTTGTTCGCGGCTTCGACCTTTTCCTTCTTGCGGCGCTCGATGTAGCGGCGCAGCGATTCGGCACTCTTGCGCAGCGTTTCGATCTGCTTGGTCAGATCCGCCGGAACCGTCTTGCCGCTGCGTTCAATCGTGGCGGCATGTCCCAGATTGTCGCTGAGCGACTGCTCCTGACCGTTCAGGCTGTTTGTCGCCGAGACGATGCTTTGCTCGAGGCTGTCGACCTGGGCCTGACGCGCCCGAACCAGATCCTTTTCCGTCGGGAAGGCCGCCAATAGCCGGCGATCGGCTTCGGCCTGCCGGTCGGCCTCGAGTTTTGCGGCGGTTTCAGCAGCGGCCGCGCTTTCGGCCTCGGCGCGCTCCGCATCGGTCCTTGCCCGATCGATGTGCTTGAGCACGATGCCCTTGTCGTTGATGACGTCATAGCCGGCCTGTATGGCATCGGTCGTCAGCGTATCGGAGTAGTGCAGGTTTCCCGACGCGTCCGACCAGCGATACTGCTTGTGGTGCGACGCCGGTGCGGCGAAGCAAGCCGAGACCGTCGCCATTGTCAGCAACAGTGCGGCCATGTTCGCGGTGATCGAGCGCATACCCTTACCTCGACGAATTCGCCCTCCAGTATATGCGACGGCCGCAATGGTTGCAGGCGAGGGGCGGCTCACGCGGCAACTCCGTAGCGAAGCCGGTAGGCCTGCAAGGCTGCCCCATGAGTCCGCAGTTCGGCCATCTCGTCGACCAGGACCAGCAGTTCGTCCAGGCGCGCCACCGCGATGACCGGAATGCCGAATTCCGCCTGCACTTCCTGCGCCGCCGACAGGTTGCCCTGGCCGCGTTCCTGCCGATCCAGCGCAATCAGCACGCCGGCGGCCGTTGCCCCCTGCGCGCGGATCAATTCGAGGGACTGCCGGATCGCCGTGCCGGCGGTGATGACGTCGTCGACAATCAAAACCCGGCCCTTCATTGGGGCGCCGATCAGCAGACCGCCCTCGCCATGGGTCTTGGCTTCTTTTCGGTCGAAGGCGAAGGGAACATCGCGGGCCTGGATTTCGGCCAGCGCGATCGCTGTTGCAGCGGCCAGCGCGATGCCCTTGTAGGCCGGACCGAACAGCATGTCGAAGGCGATCCCCGAGCTTCCCGCAGCATGCGCGTAGGCGCGTCCGACCCGCGCCAGCGCGCTGCCCGAGTCGAACAGCCCGGCGTTGAAGAAATACGGGCTGATCCGCCCCGATTTCAGCGTGAACTCGCCGAAGCGCAGGGCCTTGCGCTGCAGCGCAAGTTCGAGGAAGTCGCGTTGATAGGCAAGCATGGTGCAGGGCTGGGGGCTGAGGGCTGAGGGCTAGGTTGCCCAAACGCCGCGTGGCGCGCAATGCGCAACTGCCCGATGCGCAGGAATACGCCAAAATCAGCTAGGCTCTAAGCCCTCAGCCCTCAGCCCTCAGCCCTCAGCCCTCAATGCGCATCATCAGCTTCAACGCCAACGGCATCCGCTCCGCGGCGAACAAGGATTTCTTCACATGGCTGAAGAAGCAGAAGGCTGATGTCGTCTGTCTGCAGGAGACCAAGGCGCAGGAGGATCAGCTCTCCGATCCCGCGTTTCGCCCCGACGGCCATCACTGCTTCTACCGCGACGCGACGACGAAGAAGGGCTACAGCGGCGTGGCGATTTACTCACGGCGCGAGCCCGACGAAGTGCGCACGAAACTAGGATGGGCGCCGTTCGACGACGAAGGGCGCTATCTGGAAGCGCGCTACGGCAACTTGAGCGTCGTATCGCTCTACGTTCCGTCCGGTTCTTCCGGTGAAGAGCGGCAGCAGTTCAAGTTCAAGGTCATGGACTGGATCGCGCCGATCTTCGCCGAGTGGCTGGCGAGCGGCCGCGAATACGTGATTTGCGGCGACTGGAATATCGTCCACACGCGCAACGACATCAAGAACTGGACGTCGAACCAGAAAAACTCCGGCTGCCTGCCCGAGGAACGCGCCTGGCTCGACAGCCTGTTCAAGGGTGGCTGGGTCGACAGTTTCCGCGCGCTGAAACCCGACGCGGTCGAATACACCTGGTGGTCGAACCGCGGTGCCGCGCGCGCCAACAACGTCGGCTGGCGCATCGACTACCAGATCGTCTCGCCCGCGCTGCGCGCCCGGCTCAAGACCTGCGCGATCACGCCGTCGCCGCGGTTTTCCGATCATGCGCCGTATGCGGTGGATTACACCGATGAGGCGCCGCTGCAAACGCGGGCAAGGCGGCGATAGCCTAATGGTTCTGGCAGCCTGATGCTCACCCCGGACGGCAAGCAGCGCGCACGCACGCTGACTGCGATCACACTGCTGGGCTTTTCCTCGGGCTTGCCCTTGGCGTTGTCGGCATCGACGCTCGAGGCATGGTGCGCTGTCAGTGGGCTCAGCCTCAAGACGATCGGCGTGCTCAAGCTGGTCGCGTTCGCCTACGTGTTCAAGTTTCTCTGGGCTGCGCTCGTCGACCGCTACTCGATTCGTGGCGTCGGCCGCCGCCGCAGCTGGATGTTCGGGATGCAGGTCGCGATCATCGCCGTGCTGGTTGGGATTGCCGGCTTGTCGCCGTCGACATCACTGCTGGCCATCGCTTTTCTGGCAATGCTGCTTGCTGCGTTTTCCGCGACGCAGGACATAGCCGTCGACGCCTACCGCGCCGATCAACTGTTGCCGCAGGACCGCGGCCTGGGTGCGGCGTTCGGTGTCGCCGGATACCGGGCCGCCATGGTCGTGTCGGGAGGCCTGGCATTGATCCTTGCCGACTACGCCGGTTTCCGTTTCGCCTATCTGGCGATGGCTGCGTTGATGGGTATCGGTCTGATCGGCACCGCGATCGCTCCGGAACAGATCACGCCCCCCGCTGGCAAAAGCCTTCTGGACACTTATCTGCAGGCGGTGCGTGAGTTGCTGAGCCGTCCGAAAGTCTGGCAATGGCTCGTCCTGATACTTGTATACAAACTCGGCAACGCGTTTGCGTTGAGCTTGTCGAGCACGTTCCTGCTGCGTGGCGCCGGGTACGCGTTGAGCGATGTCGGCTGGGTCAACAAGGTCTTCGGATTGGGTGCGACTCTGGTCGGCGCATTCGTTGGCGGACTGTTGCTCGAGCGCTGGCCACTATGGCGCGCGTTGCTCGTGTTCGGCGTCCTTCAGGGCCTCGGCGCACTGGGCTTCCTGGCGATCGCCCTGGGATGGCACGGCTTCGAGGCCCTGATCGTGGCGGTGGGCGCCGAGAATCTGACGTCGGGACTGGGCACGGGCGCGTTCGTTGCGCTGCTGATGGCCTTGTGCGACCGGCGCTTCAGCGCGACGCAGTATGCGGTCTTCAGTGCCCTTGATTCTGCAGGGCGGGTCTTCATCGGTCCGCTGGCAGGGCTCGTCGCGGCCGACTACGGGTGGCAAGCCTATTTCGTAGTGAGTCTGGCTTGTGCTGTTCCCGGCCTGATTGTCCTGACGATGTTGCGCCCGCAGTTCGACCAGTTCGACCGATTCGGTGCCACCGCGGCAAGGTCGACCTAGGCCCCCCGCATGGCGGGCGTGAATTCCCCGCCGATTGCTGCCAGAATTGATCCTCAGAGGCAACCGAGCGCATCACGTGCCCGACATACTCGTTCGGAACATCGAGGACGCAATCGCCGACCGCATCAAAGCGATCGCGCGCGAGCGCGAGTGGTCGATCAATGACGTGGTCCTGCACCTGTTGCGCCAGAGCCTGGGTCTGGGTTTGGGCGACGACGATATCTTCCACCGCGAAATGCACGACATCGCCGTGATCGGCGGCACCTGGGATTCACGCGAGACGAAGGCGTTTCGCAGCGCCGTGGAGGCGTTCGAGCAGATCGAGGGTCAGCCGCTGTTCGAGTCGGTCCCCGCGCCGGACGAGAAAAAGCCGGACGATCAGGCGCCGAAGTAGTCAGGCGCCGAAGTGGATCGCGCCGAGCACGCGCGGACCGCGTGCTCCGGTCACGCTGGAAACACCCGGCGCCGGATGCCCGAGCATCCGCTCGCGAGCGAGCCACGCGAACAGCATCGCTTCGACAAAGTCCGGGTCAATTCCGCGGACCGCGCTGCTGTGAACCGGCATCGGCGCAAGGGCGCTCGACAATGCCTGCATCAGCGCTAAATTGTGGACCCCGCCGCCGCACACGAGTACGTCGCGCGCCCGCGGCGCGTTTGCGCGGACGGCGTCGGCGACCGTGCGCACCGTGAGCTCCAGCAGCGTCGCCTGCACGTCGGCCGGCACGATCTCGCGGGCATCCAGGTGCTGCTGCAGCCAGCGCAGATGAAATATCTCGCGTCCCGTGCTCTTTGGCGGCGGCGCGTGAAAGTACGGGTCAGCCAGCATCCGCGCCAGCAGCGCCGGGTCAATGCGTCCGGATGCGGCGAATTTGCCGTCGG
>Ga0207683_10005727_pt1 | contig 10662 bp, 9 predicted proteins | sample KBSM73metaG_FD_184333 | JGI IMG/M metagenome (GOLD analysis project Ga0207683, IMG submission 184333) | Miscanthus rhizosphere microbial communities from Kellogg Biological Station, Michigan, USA - KBS M7-3 metaG (SPAdes) (version 2) | ecosystem: Host-associated > Plants > Roots > Rhizosphere >...
GCCGCGCGAATCGAGGATGTCGCGCGTGAGTCCGACTTTCAGGGGTTTCGTCATCGCGCGCTCCGTCATCGCTCGTTCTTCGGGCTTCCAACCGATGTGCGGAGCACGTCGAGACCGAGGCCCAGTGCGCGCTGCAACATCGCTTGATCGATGCCATAGCCCATCAGCCTGAATCCCTTCGCCGCGTAGTCGCGCGCCCAGTCGTCGTCGGTGGCGAGAAACGCGGCCGTCTTGCCGTGCGCCTCGCAGGCCTCGACGATGCGATCGATCGCGGCCAGGTAGTCGGGATGCTTGAACTGCCCGGGAATGCCCATGAAGTTCGTGAGATCGAAATGCCCGACCCACAACGCGTCGACGCCCGGCACGGCAGCGATCGCTTCGACGTTGTCGAGTCCTTCGCGGGTTTCGATCTGCGGTATCACCATCGTGCGCGCGTTCAGCGCCGCGATCTTGGCCACGACGTCGCCGCCTTCGTAGTCGTCGTGCGCGAATCCGAACGCGGCGCCCCGGCGGCCTTGCGGCGGGTAGCGCGTGCACGCGACGATGGCCTCGGCTTCGGCAGCCGTGTTCACCATCGGCACCATGACGCCGAGCGCGCCCACGTCGAGCGCGCGGGCGATGAAGTGATATTCGCCGCGGGGCACGCGCACCATTGGCACGAGCGGCAACCCGCGGCACAGCGCGAACTGCGTCTTGAGCGTCTCGAAACCGAGGCCGGTGTGCTCCATGTCGTAGAGCACGAAATCGGCGCCGGCATTCCTGCACAGTTGCGGGATGCCGGGGGAGAAGAACTCGAAGACCAGCGCTCCGAACGCGCGCCCGCCCGCGGCGAGCGTGGCCTTGACCGGGTTGTCACGCATGAGCCCGAAGGGCCGCCCCGAGGGCGAATACCGAAGTGCGAAGCACGAAGGTTCCTCAGTGAGCGAGCTTGTCGAGATACGCGCGAATGCGCTTGGCGTTGGTCCCGAGATCGCCGCGACCCACGCGCGAGACCGAGCGGACATCGATGCGGCTTCCGGCCGCAGTCGGGGCGACGCGGATCACGACGTCGTCGCGAAAGCCGAACCACGGGGTCTTGGCCGTCGCTTCGATCCGGCCGGCTGCGGCGTCCGCCGCCGCGATCTCCCACCCCATTGCCTTGGCGGCGGCGAGGGCCCGTGCGAACGCGTCGGCGGGCGGCAGCGGCAACTCGAGCGCCTTGAGATCTGGATACCCGCGCTTCTGCTGCTCGGCTGTCGCGCTGCCGGGGTAGGCGGTAGGCACGGAGAGGCCGGCGCGCGCCGGAATCAACGCCACGAATGCCGGCGGATTTTCCATGTCCGTGGTGATGTCGTTGATCGGCGGGACGCTCCTTGCGTGCTGCTGCCACTGCCACGGAAACCAGGCGACGGCGACGCCGATGGCAAGCGTCACGATCAGCATGAGCACGCGGCCATGGCGCCATCGCGGCACGACGAGCACGACCAGCGCCAGCGCGATCGTGGCGATGCCTGTGTACAGGCTCCAGCGCACAAGCTGGAATCCGAGGCGGAAGTCCCAGAGGCCGAATTGAGCGCCGAAGCCCGCGGCGACGAGCACGCCTGCCGAAAGCAGCGCGAACCAGCAGGCGAATCGTGCTGCGTCCATGCGAAACCTGGGAAATGCCGGATAATGCGTCACTCTACGCTGCCGCGTTTGGACGGGTCAACGCACCGTGAACGATCTCTTCACTACCGCCAACCCCGCAGCGCCGCTCGCCGATCGCCTCCGCCCGGCCACCATCGACGAAGTGATCGGCCAGCGGCACCTGCTCGCGCCGGGCAAGCCTCTCGCAGTCGCGTTCGCTTCCGGCAAGCCGCACTCGATGCTGCTGTGGGGTCCGCCGGGCGTGGGCAAGACGACGCTCGCGCGGCTGATGGCGAGCGCGTTCAATGCCGAGTTCATTGCGCTGTCGGCCGTGCTTTCCGGCGTCAAGGATATCCGCGACGCGGTGGCGCGAGCCGAAGCGACGCTCGCGCAATCGGGCCGGCACACGATCCTCTTCGTCGACGAGGTTCACCGTTTCAACAAGGCGCAGCAGGACGCGTTCCTGCCGTACGTCGAGCAGGGGCTCGTCACGTTCATCGGCGCGACCACCGAGAATCCGTCGTTCGAGGTCAACAGCGCGCTCCTGTCGCGCGCTGCGGTCTACGTGCTGGAGCCGCTCTCGGAGGACGAGCTTCTGCAATTGCTCGACCGGGCACTTGCCGTGGGCGCGCCGCACCTCGCGATTGCGGCGGAGGCTCGGGCGACGCTCGTCGCTTACGCCGACGGCGACGGCCGCCGCCTCATCAATCTCGTGGAGTATCTCGCGACTGCGGCGGGAGGAGAACGCAAGGAACCCATCGACGTCGCGTTCGTGGAAGCGACGATCGCGCGGAGCCTGCGGCGCTTCGACAAGGGCGGTGAGGCGTTCTACGACCAGATCTCGGCGCTGCACAAGGCCGTGCGCGGCTCCCATCCCGACGCCGCGCTCTACTGGATGTGCCGCATGCTCGACGGGGGCGCAGACCCGCTCTACGTCGGCCGCCGGCTGATCCGCATGGCGAGCGAGGACATCGGGCTCGCCGATCCGCGCGCGCTGCCGCTTACCACCGCCGCGGTCGAAACGTACGAGCGGTTGGGCTCGCCGGAAGGCGAATTGGCGCTCGCGGAAGCCGTGCTGTATCTCGCGTGCGCTGCCAAGTCGAACGCCGTGTACACCGCCTACAACGCGGCACGCGCTTTCATTGCAGAGGACGGCTCGCGGCCCGTTCCGATGAGGCTGCGCAACGCGCCGACCAAGCTCATGAAAGGCCTGGGCTACGGCAAGGGCTACCGCTACGCGCACGACGAGGAAGGCGCCTACGCGGCAGGCGAGCGCTACTTCCCCGACGGGATGCCGGAGGTGTCGTGGTACGAGCCGACCGATCGCGGACTCGAGGCGAAGATTCGCGAAAAGCTCGACGCACTGCGCGCGCAGGATGCGAAGGCGAAGAAGGACGCCCCCTGACAGTCTGCCGGACAGCGAAGGGCGGCAGACGACGCTCTGCTAGAATTTGCGCATGCTCGACATCAATCTCCTGCGCGACGACCTGCCTGCCGTGACCGCGGGTCTCGCGAAGCGCGGCATTGTCCTCGACTCCGCGCGCTTCCTGTCGCTCGAAACGGAGCGCAAGACCATCCAGACGCGCACGCAGGAGCTGCAGGCGAAGCGCAATACGTTGTCGAAGGCGATCGGTGCCGCGAAAGGGAAAGGCGAAGACGCTTCCGCGCTGATGTCCGAAGTCGCGGGGATCGGCGCCGAAACGAAGCGTCTCGAAGGCGAGCTCGATCGGGTCCAAAGCGCGCTGCGCGATTTTCTTCTCGATCTGCCGAACCTCACTCACGCCAGCGTGCCGGCAGGAAAATCTTCCGACGACAACGTCGAAGTGCGGCGCTGGGGCACGCCGCGCCAATTCGACTTCCCCGTCAAGGATCACACCGACATCGGCGAAGGGCTCGGGATGCTCGATTTCGCCACCGGGGCGAAGCTCTCCGGCGCGCGATTCACGTTCATGCGCGGAGCCCTTGCCCACCTGCATCGTGCGCTCGCTCAATTCATGCTCGACGTGCAGACGAGGGAGCACGGCTACACCGAGTGCTACACGCCCTACATCGTCAACGCCGAGACGCTCGTCGGCACGACCCAGCTTCCGAAGTTCGAAGCCGACATGTTTGGAGTCAAGAAGGGTGGCGCAGCGGACAACACTGCGGCGGACGATCCGGCTGCGAACGAGCGGCTTTATCTCATCTCGACGTCCGAGATCACGCTCACGAACTCCGTGCGTGGCGAGATCCTTCCATTCGATGCGCTGCCGATCAAGCTGACCGCCCACTCGCCTTGCTTCCGTTCGGAAGCCGGAAGCTACGGCAAGGACACGCGCGGCATGATCCGCCAGCACCAGTTCGACAAGGTCGAGATGGTGCAGATCGTCCATCCGGATCACTCGTACGCGGTGCTGGAGGAGATGACGGGCCACGCCGAAGTCGTTCTGCAGCGCCTCGACCTGCCGCATCGCGTGGTCACGCTGTGCACGGGCGACATCGGCTTCGCGGCAGCAAAGACCTACGATCTCGAAGTGTGGCTTCCCGCGCAGAAGACGTATCGCGAGATCTCGTCGTGCTCGAACTGCGAGGCCTTCCAGGCGCGGCGGATGCAGGCCCGGTTCCGCAATGCGCAAGGCAAGCCCGAGCTCGTCCACACGCTGAACGGTTCCGGGCTCGCCGTGGGGCGCACGCTCGTCGCGGTGATGGAAAACTATCAGCGCGCCGACGGCGGCATCGACATCCCCGCTGTGCTGCAGCCGTACATGCACGGATCGAAGGTTCTCGCGCGCTAGGCTTTGCCAACAGGAGCCTCCGATGTGTTCGCAACGATCGCTTGCGGCAAGCGCCTTGTTCTCGCTCGCATGGTTGGTGGCTGGAACCGCAGCGGCCGCGCTGCCGGCACCGGAATCGGAGCCGACCCTGCCCACGCGAGAGCTCGCCCCGCCGTCAGTCGCGCTGAACGGCTCGGGCTACGCCGTCGATTCGCCCACGCAGGTCAAGAACTTCCTCGGCCAGTTTTCGATCCGGAGCGACTGGGGCGCAATCGATGCGGCCGGAGGCGTTGTGTTGATCCTGCGCATTGCCGAGATGCCGGCGCTGGCGGAGCTGGACACGATCAGCCACACCAAGGTTTTCGCCGACGCGATTGCCGAGTCCGCGGGCAAGACAATCAACGGCGTGGTGCGGGTGGCCAGTGATCCGGTCGGCACCATCACCGGAATCCCCGCAGGTGTCGGACGCCTCTTCGTACGAACCGCGGACAAGCTGAGCGGGGCCGCCGGCGCCATCAGCGCCAGCGCGAAGGGCGGCGGTACGAAGTCGGGCGAGGCCATCGTGACCGACTACGCGAAGGAGTTCGCCGGACTGAACCGTGCGCGTCGCGCGCTCGCCAAGGCGGCGGGGATCGATCCGTACACCGGCAACCCGTTGTTGCAGAAGCGGCTCGAGGAGCTCGCCTGGGCGTCCGTCGCCGGCGCGGTCCCGGTGAGCCTCGCCACGAGCGCGGTGGGCGGAGTGGCGGGAACGGCGCTCAAGGTCACGAAGCGCCTCGACGGGCTGGTCTGGGACTTGAGTCCGGATGAGATCAAGAACAAGCTCGAGCCGCGGCTCGTCGCGCGCGGCAATTCGCCGGAATTGGCCAAGAGCTTCCTGCGCAACACCACCTTCACGCCGACGCTGCAACTCTCGTTCGTCAACGCGCTGGAGGGCCTCGGACGGGTTCGGGGCGAGGAGGGCCTGCTGCGTATCGCGATCGGCGCGCGCAGCGAGGCCCATGCCTTCTTCCTGATCCAGCAACTGCGCATGATCCGGCGCTCTGCCGGCACCAACGACCCCGCGCGTGAGCTGATCGCGCTCGACCAGTCGGTCGTGGCCCGGCTCGCCAGCGGCCGGCGCCTGCTCGCCCTGCCAGTCGACTACTTCAGCTGGACCGAGCAGGTTGCCGAGCTTGCGGGGCGCGCGGATCGAGAACGGGGCCAACGCGACCTGGTCGTGGCGGGCATCGCATCGCCAGTGCTGATCCAGGCCGCCCGCGAGTTGGGCTGGCGCGTATCGGACCGTGCAGGCTACGTGATCGAGTGAGCGGCGGGACGTCGAGGACTGCTAGCGCAGGTTGCCGGTGTGCCCCAGCGAGTAGCGGCCTGGTTGCGGCCACACGGTAAGCCCGTGCGGTTCCTTGCCGACGGGGATGATCCTGACGGCGCCGCTCTCGGTGTCGAACGCGTAGACGACGTTGTCGTAGCGGCCGGACAGCCAGAGCGTCTTGCCGTCGGCGCTGACGTTGCCCATGTCGGGGCTGCCGCCGTTGGGTATCGGCCAGTTGGCCACGACCTTGCGCGTCGCGAAGTCGACGACGGACACGCCTCCCTTGCCCTTCGGCGGACCGTGGATCTTGTTCGAGCCGCGATTGGCGACGTAGAGCTTCTTCCCGTCGCGGCTCGGATAGAGGCCGTGCGTTCCCTTGCCGGTCTCGATGAAGCCGACCTGCCGCAGGCTTTCGCCGTCGACGACGTGGACACCGTCGGCCATCATGTCGGCGACGAAGAAGAGCTTGCCGTCGGGTGACGCGCGAATGTCCTGCGGCATGCCCTTCCACGTCGTGCAGATCGTTTCGTCTCTGCCGTCGGGCCCCTTGACGACCTTCGTGGGTCGCCCCGGCTGGATCACCTGCGTATAGCCCAGCACCTTGCGGTTGACGAGATCGATCTTGGCGACCGTGCCGGAGAACTCGCAGGTGAAGATCGCGTATCGGCCGTCGATCGAAAAATCCGCGTGATTGATTCCGGCGCAGCGCGGCACGTCGATCGCGTACTGGAGCTGCATCGTCACGGGGTCGCGGAAGTCGAGCCGTTTCATCGCTTCGGCGACGACGATCGCCGACTTGCCGTCGGGCGAGAAGTACATGTTGTAGGGGTCGTCGACCGCGATCGCTTTCCCTGGCTTTCCGGTTTTCGGATCCAGCGGAGTAAGGCTGCCGCGCTTTGTGTTCTCCGCGTTGTTGGCGACCCACAGCGTGCGCAGGTCGTACGACGGGACCACGTGCTGCGGATTCAAGCCGACCTTGAACTTGTCGACGACCTGGTACGTCGCCGGATCGATCACATAGACGTCGTTGCTTTGCAGATGAGGGACGTAGACGCGCGGGAGATCGCCGGCGACCGCCGGGCTCAGCTTTGCCGATCCCGTTTCGCTGTAGAGGTTGGCGGGATCGACAACGGGCGGCATGCCGGGAACGGTGGCGATGGCGGCGGCTGGCGTTCCGGGGCTCGGCGTCGCGGCGGGACCTTGCGCGGCGACGGGCCCGACCACGCTGCCGAGACAGAGCGAAACGCCGGCTCCGGCGGCGAGCCATATCGCGCGCGGCAGCGAACGAAAGACATTTTGCAACAGCATGGAAGCTCCTGACTTCTGACTCGGCACGCTGACGAGATCGCCGCCAATTATCGGGGCGATTGCGTCTTTCGTGTCGAGAGGCGGTTGAAACGGAGGGTGAATGGGTTGAACCGCGCTCGCAGCTCAGCGCCGCAACGTAGCACGACGAATGGCATCAACGGTTGCGGCGACGATCGCGTCGACACCGAGTTGACCCAACTCGGCGGACGACCGGCGGGGATCGCCGGTCACGCCCTCGGCCGAGCCGTTCGCCGCACTGGAAGCGAGCTTGTCGCGACGAACCAGCGCCGGGTCGACCGCCAATGTCAGCGAGGTGTCCGCGACCCCGGCGTGCGTGCCGATTTCGGCGTCGCTGTAGCCGCGGCTCTTGAGCGCGCGCGCGTAGGTCTTGGTCGCCCCGTAGTACTCGACGATGGCGTGGGCCCGGACCCCTGACGTCGCCCACTCGCGATTGAGTCGCGTCGCGGCCGCCGTCAGGTTTTTCTGGTAGTCGCCATGGTCGCCGATGAAGACGATGTCGCGAAAGCCGTGCAGCCGAAAGCTCTGTGCCGCGGATTCGAGCACCCGCTCGAACGTTGCGTCGGGCACCGTGATGGTCCCCGGAAAGCGCATGTGCCCCGTCGGCGGATGGACGGACCCCAGGGGGACATAGCTCACGACCGGCGCCACCAGCGCGTTGCCCAGCGCGAGCGCAATCTTTTGCGCCAGCGCCTTGACTCGCACATTGTGCTTGCCGAGCGCCATGTGCGGACCGCTCTGCTCGGTGCCGCCGATGGGAACGATCACCGTGGTCTTGCCGGCGACGATCTCGTCCCGCAGCTCCGTCCACGTCAGGTCTTCGATGAAAACGGTGGCTGCCTGCGCCGGCCCGCAGATCGCTGCCGCCAGAAGAAGGAGAAAGGCGAGCCACCGCGCGACGCGTCCCATAGCCCGCCATTATGCGGGATATGACCGCCGGTCTGACCGGGAAGACGAAGTCCTTGCGGCGGGTCACGACTTTCCGGCGCCGCGGCCCGCGTCCTCTTCTTCGAGATCCTTGCGCAGCTTCAATGGCTGCCGCTCCTTGCGCAGTCGGAGGTTCAGCATTTCCACGGCTACTGCGAAGGCCATCGCGAAGTAGATGTAACCCTTGGGAATGTGCAGCTCGAAGCCTTCGCCGACGAGCGCGACGCCGATCAGGATCAGGAAGGAGAGCGCGAGCATCTTGATCGTGGGGTGCGTGTCGACGAAGTCGCCGATCGGCTTCGCTGCGAACATCATGATGCCGACGGCAATGACGATGGCGAGCACCATTACCGGAATTTCGTTGACCATGCCAACCGCCGTGATGACGGAATCGAGCGAGAACACGATGTCGATGATGGCGATCTGGACGAGGGTTCCGACGAAGTGCGCGGCTTTCGGTCCCGCGTCGCCTTCCGCGCCTTCGCCTTCCAGCGCGTTGTGAATCTCGAGCACCGATTTCACGAGCAGGAAGAGCCCGCCCACGAGCAGGATGAGATCGCGCCCCGAAAACTCCCAGCGCGTGATGGTGAACAGCGGTTCGGTGAGCCGCATCATCCACGCGAGCGAGAGGAGGAGGGCGATGCGCATCACCATCGCGAGCCCGAGGCCGATGATGCGGGCCCGGGAGCGCTGGTGCGCGGGCAGGCGGCCGACCAGGATCGAAATGAAAATGATGTTGTCGACGCCGAGGACGATTTCGAGCGCGGTGAGGCTCAAGAGCGCAATCCACGCTTCGGGCTCGGTCAGCCAATCGATCCATTGCTCCATCATGCGGGCCTATTTGGTTGTCTCTGCGGAGGGAGGGGATTGCGGCTCTTTCGCCGGCGTCAGCGCCCCGAGCCGTGACCGATGCGCCGTCGTGTGCGCCAGCAGCACGTCGTAGTAGCCGCGGACGCGATCGACGAACGCCACCGGCATTCCGCCACGCGCATAGCCGAGCTTCGCGTACTGGTGATACTCGGGCAGTGCGAGCAGTGGGAGCACTTTCTTCACGTCGCTCCACGAGTCGGGGTTGAGCTTCTGCTTCTGGGCAAGGATGCGCGCGTCCTCGAGGTGGCCGAGACCGATGTTGAACGCCGCGAGAGCGAGCCAGGTGCGGTCGGGCTCCGGGATGCGCTCCGGCAGCTTCGCCTTCAAGTCGCGAAGGTAGCGCGCCGCGGCAACGACGCTTTGCGCGGGGTCCATGAGGTTCTCGAGCCCCAGGTGGCGGGCAGTGTCTTCGGTAATCTGCATCAGCCCGCGGACGCCCGTGGCGCTGGTGGCGGCCGGGTCCCATTGCGACTCCTGGTAGGCGATGGCCGCGAGGAGACGCCACTCGATGCCGCTCTTCTCCTGGGCATTGTGGAACAGCGACTGGTACCGGGGCAGCAGCGTGCGAATGCGCCCCTGCAGCATCTCGGCGTCGATGCGCTGGATCTGCCTGGGATCGGGCATGTACCGGTCGGTGAGACGGGCGAGCGTGCCGTCCTTGCGCACGCGCAGGATGAACGCGTCGAGGTCCTTCCTGAGATCGGTGAAGCGCGGCGCCACTGCCCATGCGATATCGCGCTTTCCACCGGCCGGGAACGCGACATCGAAGTCGAGATAGATGTTGCGCGAGAGCGACGCCGCGAGCGAGCCGACGATCGCGTAGCTGACCGTGCCATCGGACACCTGGGAGATGAGGCCGGCCACCGACGGCAGCGCGAGCGGATTCCACTTGATTTCCGGGTGCGCGATGCGAACCGTGTGGATTTCGTACGCGAAACCCTCGTCGGGGACGAACGCGACGGTGTCGCCCGCGAGCGCATCCCAGTTCGCCGGTTTGTAGCCGTCGCTGTTGTAGATGAGCACGGGCTCGGCGGACGCTACCTGTGTCGTCCAGAGCACTTCCGGCAGCGGCGCGTCGGCGCTGCCACCGCCGGTTTCCGATGGCCCGGCCTTCGATGCCGCCGACGCCATCGCCAACGGCCGGTAGAGTCCGCCGACACCGATATGCGCTTCCTCGTTGGCGACGGCGGAAATCACCTGCGCCGCGGTGTCGGCGACGGCAAATCGCAGCGAAAGCTTCTTTTCTTCGGCGAACCTTCGCATGAGGTCGACGTCGAATCCGGTCAACGCGCCCTCGGGGCCCGTGAAGAAGAATGCCGGTCCCGGACGGACCAGAACGATGAGCTCATTGGATTTTTTGGGCGGAGGCAAGGGGCCGCGACTGCCGCGGAGCAGCGGATACAGCGCGATTCCCACTGCCACGGCAAGGCCTGCCAGGACTGCGAGGTAGCGACGCGACGAATGCACTGTCGTTGGCATGGCGCTGTGGTGCGCCGAGACAGACCGGCGCAGCGGAGGATTATAGCGACACGCCTGCTCACGGCCGTCGGGGGGATCATCACAATCTCTAATGGAGAGCGCGCGCTTGCCGCAATGATCGCGATGGCCGATAATCGACACCTGCGCTTCGTGCGCAACCGATCAACGGCGGGTCGCCCCGCATTGCAGCGTCGTGAATCTGGTCAGGTCCGGAAGGAAGCAGCCATAGCGAGCCGTTGCAAGTGCCGGGGGAACGGCTCGCCACCCATTGTTTTTGCTCGTCATATCGGCCTCATGCTTTGTTGCCCGCCGGCTCGAGCGCTCATGTACGTGCATGTACATTCCGCGCTCTCGCCGACTCGCGCCTCGCCTGAGACCGATCTGACGGCA
>Ga0207683_10005728_pt1 | contig 10661 bp, 21 predicted proteins | sample KBSM73metaG_FD_184333 | JGI IMG/M metagenome (GOLD analysis project Ga0207683, IMG submission 184333) | Miscanthus rhizosphere microbial communities from Kellogg Biological Station, Michigan, USA - KBS M7-3 metaG (SPAdes) (version 2) | ecosystem: Host-associated > Plants > Roots > Rhizosphere >...
TAGCGTCCGAAAAATCTTTGATCGCGTTATCGAAGTCGCCTTTCGCGATCCAGACCAGTCCGCGATTGTTCAGGGGATAGCTGTACTTCGAATCCAAGCGGATCGCTTCCGTAAAGTCGCTGATGGCCTTCTCAAATTCACGTTTGGTGGTCCAGACCAGTCCGCGATTGTTGAAAGCAAACGTGTAATTCGGGTCGAGCCGAATGGCGTCCGGCGGCCGGCAGGCCAGCGGCGCTCAGCCAACGCAACAGCTGCGCTCTCTGCCATGTCTATGAACTCGGTGCGAAGGATCTCTCTTCCGACCGTTGCGCCGGGACCGGCGTGGTACTCGTTGACTGTGAAGCTCACGGTTCCTCGTCTGGTTGGGACGCGTGGAGCAGCTTCCAGAAGCTGACGGCTCTCATTGCTGATCCCCCGTCTCGGTGAACTTCACCTTCGCGCCTCTTGCGCTCAACGCCTGTGCGAGTTCACGCGTTTGCTGAGGCGTCATACGGCAAGCCTGACGCGCCAGCTTCCAGGCTTTGAACGGGTGGAACCCTGGAATGGTGACATTCGCGACGCTTCGCATCCCATCTGGATGTCTGTATCGAGCGGTCGCTTTGCTCACGACCACGTCCTATGAACCTCGGACACCCATTCGATGCCGTCGTACTCTTCGAGTTCCCACTTGATGTCGTCTGGGATCTCAATGACCGCCAGCTTGGCGCAGTTCCCGTCTGCCTTCCCGCCGAGAGCCTCCACGGTAGCCACGAGATCCGGGTCGTCGCGCTGATCTGGACGTGCGCCGAGATAGCTTCCATCCTCCGGGAAGTCCTTCCTGGTGAACTCGTCGCCCAGGTCCCTGTCGAACGACATGAAGTACAGCGAGTCGTGCTTTTCCGGCTCGTCGATGCGCACGTAGGTGTCCATGTCCATCCCGCCGCGCGGACCGCGCTTGTGGTCGTAGAAGAAGACCTTTTTGCCCTTGCGTGCGTAGTAGTCCATCAAGCCTGCGGGGCTCAGTGAGAATCCGCCGTAGCACTTGTTGATGACTAGTTTCACTTCGCTCCTTTTATCGCTGGTTAGCCGAATAAAGCATCTGCGTCAAGCCAACGACGGCTCCCAACTGGAAGTGGAAGTTCGGCATTGTACCGTCCTTGTCGTCGGCGTTGTACGCGTTCAGCGCAGCCTGCAGCGCGTCGGCAATCTCAGCCCGTAGCTCGCGCTGCCTGTCGGTAGGCGCTGTCATGGATGACATTCTCGATCACTCCTCGATGAACCGCGCGACGTCCTCGCGGATCTTGCGCAGTCGCTTCTGCTTCGCCACGAACTCCGTAGAGTTGGAGCGCAGCCCGGTGGTCCTCGCGTACTCCCCGTCCTCCAGCATCATGGCCAACTGGTTGATCGCATCCGCAAGGACTGCGATCGCGCGTGGTTGAAATAGGTCGTTGACGTCCTCGGGCTCCAACAGCCCCTCCAGCAGCGCGTCGATGTCTCCATCACGGTCGATGAAGTTGGCGAGGCGAGCGGCTGCGCCGCCGATGTTGCGCATGTCTTCGAGTAGCTCAGGGGACAGGCGCTTCTGCATCAGGTTCTCCACGCGCCGATCCTCTTCCCTGTTCATGTCCTCCACAGAGGGCGGCGTCAAACGGCGGCCCCCGCCCAACACTTCACCCACCCGAAGCGACCGCTCGTACTCAATGGCTTGCTCCTCGGTGATGTCCCCGCGGTTCAGTGCCTTGCCGATCCAGTCGTGCTCTGACGGGACTTTCTTGCTCTCACCCACCGGCTCCCGAGCCATCTGCGTGAAGACCTGAGTGTCATCGACGAACACGCGAGCGTCGACCCAGAAGCCGCCGTCGACTTCTTCGACATGCCGCAGGGACGTCGCCCCACCTAGCTCCACGGAGACGACAGTTATCTCTACGTCGTCCACGCCCGCCCAGTTCTGCAGGGCGACGCCAAGCGCCGCCCGCAGAGTCACATCATCGGCTGTCATCGAGCTACTCCTTCCTCGACCCACTCGTACTCGAAGTCACGGCGTTCCTCCAGAAACGCCCATGCTTTCTTGCCGTCTCCCTCGGCTACGATCTTCGCGGCTTCCTCTTCCCACTGGCGCTCCCCCGGGCCCCAGTTGTCGTACCAATAGCCGGCGTTGAAGCGCTCCTTGAGCAGTTCGAGAGCTTTCTCGTAGAACTCCTCGTCGTCCTTTGCGACGTATACGTCCTCGCCCCATTTGTGCCGGGCGATGAGCGTAATCACTGGTCGATAACTTCGCCAGCCAGCAACGCCTTGTTTGCGCCGCCGTTGGGAAGCGGGATCAAGCCTTCGAGCGTCGGGACCTTGTTGAGGAACGCCTTGGCGTCGTCGCTCGACAGATCACCGACGAGCAGGTCCTCGATGAGCTTCGACTCCTCGAGTTCCAGAGCGTAGGCGCTCATCGGCTTGTCGCCGATCTTCTCCAGCATGCGCTCGCGCACGACGCCGTCCAGGTTCTTCGGGATGAACTTGGCGTTCTCGCGCTGGCTGTCGAAGAGGATGTTCTCGACGCGATTCCAACCGTAGCCCTGACGATCGAGACCCGCCTCTTCGGCGTCCTTGAAGATGCTGCGAGCGTGGGCTACCAGCTCACGCAGCGGCTCCATGATCTCGTCTTCCATGCGCTTCTCGAACTTCTCGGCTTCCGCCTTGTGCTCGGCGATAACCTCTGAGCGCGTGACAGCCGTCAGCTGAGAACGCCGCGCGGCGAGTCCTGTCTCCAGCAGCTTGAAGCGCTGCTTGACCAACCGGATCAGCGTCTGCCTCTCCGTCTTGCTCATTGTGTCGGCTTTTGCCGCCATTCCTCTTGCTCCTTCCTGTCCAGTTCCTCCTGGACTCCGATTTCGGATTCTTGGTAGTAGCCACCGTCGTAGGTGCGTTCGTAGTGGTCGGAAGGGTCGTACACAACCCACCACTCGCCGCCGCTCTGATGGCCGACGGTACCGCCCACTATGCGACCTGCTTCGCCGCGTTTCCCGAGCGGCACACGCACACGCGCGCCTGTGTGAATTCTTCCACTCTCGTCGTCGGTCGGCGAGGCGTCTTCACTCTCGACTTTCACCACCGCGTACCCGGCTCGCTCATCGGGCGGCAGCGGCATCCAGCCGGTGCGGTGTCCTTTGCCGGACGGATCCCAATAGCAGACAGCGAGATCGCTGACGCTGCGCACACTGCGTTCGGCGGCCGGCGCGGGAGCACCATGCACCGGACAATCATCGAACAGCGCCCACCCGTCCGGCGGGTACGGCGGGTACTTGCCGCGATTGTTGTCCATCACTGGACAGTTGCACCCGATGGCTCGCGCTTCCTCACTGCCGGGATTAGTGCTCATGTTCCTCCAATCCACGTGCCTCGACTTCGCCATTCGGCCAGAAGATCATCACCGGGCGACCCATGCGTTCTGCGGCGCGCACAGTTGCCCACGTGCCGGAACGCGTTACCTCTGGACCGGACGGGGTTGCCAGCAGCATGGCTGTCGTCGTGACGATGTCCATGTTGCGCTCGGCGTACGGACATTCCTCGTGGATGAATTGAACGTTGTCCGGGAAGTCGTTGTTCATGTACGCCCGATACGGGCTGCTGCCGCCCTTGTCGGTACCGGGGTGGACCTCGATCGCCCAGCCGAAGTCGTTGGCAGCGATATGCGCTGCCTCGTCGCCGCCGGTGCAGTCACCATGATGGAGCACGACCTTGACGTAGCCCTCTTGCATCTGGAGCGCGTATCGCTCCATGAAGATGCGGAGCTGTTCAATCTGTCCTACGGTGATGCCCGTCCGTGAGCCGGTGAATCCCACGTGGAACTCACCGCTGATGATGACCTCTGTCATAGGCGTTCAACGACCTTCCTGATCTTGTCGATTGCCATCCCGACGTCTTCCTCGTCGAACATCGATGACCCGTCGTAGTCCTGACGGAGCTTCTGTACGCCATCCGTGAGTTCCTTCTCTGCTTCGTCCAACGCCTCCAGCACTTCCGACGTGCTTGCGATCCCCGCCGGGACGTCAGACGACACAGCCCATTCGTTGCGTTGCGCTGCTTCGACTGAGTCCAGCACGTCGTCGTCGCCGAGCGTCTCCAGCTCGCGGTACTCCAGCCCCATCACCTGGAAGTACCGCGTCCGTGCCGTATTGTCGGGGTAGTCGCGGACCTCGTAGATACCGTTGCGATGCGGAAGCACGGCGAGACCCTCGCTGATGCGACCCTTCGTGAACGAGCGCTCCAGGGCGTACTCCTGCCCGGGGCCTTTGATCATTGCTACGTAGGCGTTCTTCTGCTTGCCGTAGCGGGTGTCCACGAAGACGTTGCCCGAGACCTCGATCGGCGTATCGACGTGCATCAGTCCCACCCTCGGCATCCGTCGTAGAAGCTGTCGAACTCCCACGCGCCCGTCGGCTCGAAGCCGGGGCACTCGCCTCGCTCAACCACATTCTTCTGGGTGCGCGTTTGCTTCTGTGTGTGCGCGACGAGCGAATAGCCGCAGTGCTTACACCGATCCAAAGCCAGCCTGCTGCCCTCGCCCCTGAACTCGAAGAAGGGGAGCGATGTGCTCGATGGCTCCGTCCGCCCGCAGCCGCAGCGCGCTTCCCTGCCCGTCAGGTCCGGGGGCGGAATGACGAGCGCATCCGAACCGGGGTTGATCCCGGCGCAGATCGCACATGCCGGTCTCCCGTTCTCGTCGACCGCGTTGGCGGCGTGACCACACCCCATGAGCACGGTCACGACAGATTCGCCAGGTACATCGTCTGGGCTGTGACGTGGACGTGCGCCATGTCCAACTCCGCTTCGGGGATCAGCCCCTGGGCGTAGGCGATGTCCAGCACCGACTCGACGATCTCGTCCACGTCGGCAACCGTCACCTTCCGCTTCTTGTCCGCTTCCACCAGCTTGATGACTTCCTCGATGTGTTCGCCTAGCATTGTCCCACTCCTTTCTTCGTCGATCGGACCCACCGGGCGTCGGAGGCAGGCTCGTATTTCGGCTTACCCGCGGTTCGTCATCTCGGGCTCAATCATGGCGGCGTGACTTTGTTTACCGGATTCGCAGGTACTTAGCCATCGGTGTGGTATCGCCCACACGCTCCGGCCATCTGACCTCTTACCGGTTTCCAACCACGACCCTCTGCTCTCTCACCTTGCCACGGATATGTCCCCAACCTCTGCGCAGCCCCTTCAGGGCATTGGATCGAGTTGGGCGCGGCTTCTCCCGACAAGTTCCCACGGTTCTCGCTTTACTCCCGCTAGGTCGCCACACTAGTACGGTGACTTCCATCAGGGCAGGCCGGTTTCCTGCTCGCCTCCGCCCCCGCTGGGTCCGATCGACTCCTACTCGGCAGTGGCGATGTCCGCCAGCTGCTCTCTCACGTACTCGTCCCACTCGACCTGACGAGCCGCGATCTGCGTCTCGATCTCGCCGCTGGTGGGAGCACTCTTGGTGCGAGCGTTGGCTCCCCAGAGCCGGCGTGCTCGTACCTCTGCGCCGAAGATCGCGTCGTACTTGACCCGCCAGAAGTCGAGGATCTCGTCGATCGTCTCCAGCTCGGTGACGATCACTCGACCCTTCTTCGTGGTGAGCCGACGTGCCGTGCTGACTACTGTCACTTCTTCTTCTCCTTTCGTTCGACGTGGAATAGCTCAGTGGGGCCGACGGTGATGACTCCCTTGCTTCCGTCGCTCTCTGCCACCACCTTGCATCGTAAGCTCCACGCGCCCGGACTGACGCTCGGCTGCTCCTTGACTGTGTAGACATGACGCCACTTCTGCTCGTCGGTTTTCTTCTTCTTCGTCCTCGGGTGGTAAATCTTGTCGCCGGGACGTAGCTCTGCACCGGAGAGCGTGATCATGACTTCTCGACGAGGTTGAGTTCGAGCAGCATGTCCAGTTCGTCGAGGCAGTCCTGGCATTTGACGTGATCCACGTCTGCCACGATGCCGAGGATCTCAGCCCCGCAAAGTGCCCTCGTCGGGCGAGTTCGGAGTTGATCCTCTTCGCTCAGGATCAGCCATGACAGTTCGGCGATGTGCCCCACCGGAACGTACTCGGTGGGGCCATCGGTGATCTGCTCCTTCTCGTCGATGACGGTGATGCTCATGTCTCGACCACCATCGCGAAGGATTCCCAATCCTCGGTGACGTTGAATGTCCAGGCGACAGCCTGCTTTGGGATCGTCATCGTGGGCGGGACGCGGAGGAAGTATTCGGCGAAGGTGCCGTCCGGCTCCCTCGTCTTGTTGACCACCTTCAGGATGATGAGCGGCTCTGCCTTGCGCTCGCCTGGGAAGCGGTACAACGACCCCGTCTCGTCGGTGGCGATGTGCTCCGCGAAGCCCTCGCGCACCATCCTGTCGAAGCCGTACTTCTCCATGCCCTCGCGTCGGATCAGAGCGTTCGGGAGAGCCAGAATCTCCTGTGGCGAGAGATCCAGATTCAGGACCATCCACCGCTGAAGTACGACCCACCCGTTGTCGGGCATGCTCTCTGACTCCAGTACCAGCCCCTGATCCCGCAGACGGCGAAGCGCCGGCTGCATCGAACGTTGATTCCATGCGCCCCACGTGCGGCGATCCCATCCGAGCATGGTCACGCGCAAGTGATCCCATGAAGGCAGTCCCATGCGTCGCATTTTCATGTCTCGGAAATCGCTGCTCTTGGGCCAGCGACCTTCACGCTTGAAGAAGCGCCTGGCTTCGCGTGCGAATGTCTCCCTGCTCCACTGCGGGACGTACATGTCCCACGCTGGGCTGCTCTCCGTGGACAGCTTGTCGATCTCTGTCACGGTCATCTGGAATGCTCCGGCTACCTGCTCGACGGGATACCCGCCGCGAGCCCGGAGCAGGGCAACCATGTTCGCCATGGCTGCCCTGTTCGGACGCCTCGCCATCAGTCGTAGACGTAAGTCCGCGGCTGAATGGCAGGCTGCGTCGTCGCCGAAGCGGAACGCTTTCTCTCGGGCGGCGTGTACTCGGTCTGCCTACGAACCTCGTACTTGCCGGGAGCCAGAGCGATCGCGCTGTGCTCCTGGTGCTCCAGCTGTGCCCCCGTCTTGTGCACGTGGAGGATCTGGCGGCGAGTGCGACCACTTCCATACGTCCGGAAGCGCGCATGCAGGCTCTTGACGTGATGGTGATGGCCCGTCGCCTCACCGTGCGCAAGCACGATGCCCGGCTCCTCACGCGGAATCGCACGACCACGCCGAAGGGTGAGCCCCTCCGAGATGACCTGCGACCGAGAGAGCGGCACGAGAAGCACGTCCCCCTGTCGGATTACGTCCATCCTTCTCCTTCCCTCATGGCGGCTACCTGCCGCCGATTCGATGATTGCCATGCGATCCTACCGCGTGGCAACGGGGACGTCATCCCCGTTTTCAAGACAATTCTGCGATCACTTTCCGGTAGCGCTTCTCCATTCCGGCGTAGCCGGGGTCGATCTGGCAGCGCTCCAGGTTCACTTCGGCATCGGCAAGCTTGACTCGACGAGCCAGCTTCGACACCGTCTGATCGCTCACGCCCTTCTTGACTCTGGCGATGTAGTCCATGTACTTCTCACCGTCTCCGCGAGTCACGATCAGTACGGCATTCACCACGTCGTCGGGGATGCCGCCGGAACGTAGCTCGCCCTCACTGGCGTAGCCATCCTCCAGAGAATCGTGGAGCAAGCCCGCCAGGAAGGCACCGAAGTCCGCTTTGGGGCCGGCGTTGCATGCCCTGATCGCGACCCACCATGGGTGAGCGTCTACGTGTCGATTCGCGATCCTGCTCGCGGTGTCCAGTTGCCTCTGTGTCTTGTTCATGGCGATCCTCCTCCGTAGTGCCCTGACACATGCCAGTCGATTGTCGTCTCTCCAGACTCGCCCACCGCATCGTCTTCGCTGTGCTCCAAAGCTCCCGTGACTTCGGCAACGATCATGGCGCAGTTAGCTACGTCAGCAGCGAACTCGAGGAGCGCCCTCTTGAGGTCTTCTCCTGTGCTCGGATCTCTACCGAAACCATCCCATGAGGCGAGAGCTTCTGTTGACTTGAATAGCTTGGCTGCGTGGTACCACACCTCGTTCATCAGTGCCGAGACGTTGCCGTCTTCCCACGCACCCTTGTCTATGTTCTCCGGGCGAGCCAGCTGCTGCTCCATCGCCCGAGCGAAAGCGGCAACGGCGGCCTTCTTCCAGGGATCAAGTGACCTCGTCTTGCGACCAATCACTTTCACGAATGGTCACCGTCCTCTCGATCAGTCCTCGCTCGGTGTACTTCCTAGCGACGACAACGTCTTCCCCCCGCGTGACTTCCCACCCGAAGTTCTCGTGGATGTCTGCCTCCACTTGCAGGTACTCACGCGCCTCCTCCTCGCTGAGGACCACGCTGTTGACGTGGTCCTCAGCCCCCTGCGTGCTGACGAGGCGATAGCGTTTGCCGGTCACTTGTTGTAGTGCTGAACCAGCTCGTCGATTTCCTGCCGGGACGCCTTGGTGCGCTTGGCAGCGATCTTCTCGACCGCCTCATCCAGGGCTTCCACCCTGCCGCCTCGGGCAACAGCTTCCGTCTTGCCATGAGGGCGGTGGCGGGAGTAGAACTCCCGCCCTTCCGCCGACGACTTCCAGGCGCCGAAATCCTCGTTCGCGATTTTGGGACTCTGTGCCCCGCACTCGCATTGGAGTTTCGTGTTGCCCTTGCTGGAGATAAGCAGCATCAGTTGTTCCAGAGCGTGCCGCCCTGATTGGCGATACGGCTCGCGCTCCAGTTGCTTGTCCGCCACTCCAGCTTGCTGGCGTCCCGCAGCCCGTAGTTGTAGGACTCGACGAGCGCTCGGTACGTGTTGAGCCACAAGCTCCCGCCGAGCGCGCCTTGATGACTACGCGCCATGCGCATCAGGCTCTGCACGCCCTCCGTCTTGATCCGCTGGACGGCACGCTCGTACTCGATCTCCTCCGAGTGCCGTTCCAGGAACCAGTGCGTCGCCTTGATCGTCGCCGCCGTGGCGTTCTGTCCTTCGACGGAACCCCACGCCTCGCGGATCAGCTTGAAGCACTTGCGGAGCGCCTGGCCTTGATCGGCGCGGTAGATCGCCTCGACCGTGCTGATCGTGTTGATCCCCCGCTTGCTGTCCGGGATGAAGTTGAGCTGGGACTCGAATTCGCGAGCCACCTTCTGCATCCCCCTTGCGACCGGATCACCAGCGAAGATCCGAGCTTTGAAGATCTCGTAGACGGTGTCGGCACGCCGCAGGTGCATACGGTCACGAAGATCCGCTTCCTGCTGCGGGCTGAGTCCCTCGAATACCTGGGCGAGAATCTTGTCCCGCTTCTCCAGGCGAGCCAGCGCACTGCGATGCTGACCATCGACGATGTACAGTTCGCCGCTCGCTCGACGTGACACGCTGATGATCCCGGCGGTCGCATCGTCGAACGAGCGATCCTGCATCTTCTCCAGCATCGGAGCCTTGAGATCGCGCTGATACGAGTGATCGACTTTCAGATCACCCACGTTCACCAGCATGATCTCGCCCCCCGTCCCGGCGCGGATGCCTGACGTCAGCTTCCGATCTACCGGCTGTCCCGGTGCCGCTTCGGCACTCATACGTCCTCCTCTCGCCGCGTCCAATTCTCCGCGACGTCGTCTGGGATTTCGCCGTTCCCCTCCGGCGAGGATGCCGCCTCGTAGTCGGAGACGATCTTGGCGAAGTGCTCATGGTTGGCCTGCTCGACCGCCTTGAACACGTCGCCCAGCTCCTCTGCGAGTGCGATCAGATCGACCGCCTTCTGGGTACGCTGCCAGCCCTTCCCCCTGGAGACTGGCATCATGGGCACGTCGATCACGTATCCCATGAGGCTCATCGCCATGAGCCGACCGCCCACCTGCGGACCTGTCAGCACGTTGTCGAGCCGCTTCTTCACCGCTCCTGCACTGGTGCCGAGCGGAATGTACTCGGCCAGCATCGTGCCTTCGGCAGGCAGCAGCTTGAGGATGGCTACGTCGATTGGAATGAGCCCCTCTCCCTGGCTGCCCTTGACACCGACGATCCGTTGTCGTCTCGTGCTCAAGCCTTGCTCCTTCCTGCGGTCGCCGCACGGCGCCGCGCTGGCTTCTTCTTCGGCTCCTCCTTCTTGGAGGCTGCCGCCACGCTCGCCTTGAGCGCTGCGAGCAGGTCCCCATCCTTCTTCTTCGGGGGAGCCTTCTTCGGCTTCTCCGGCTTGTACCCAGCCGCCATCGCCTCCAGCGTTTCACGGAGCCGCTCGCGGTACTCGGAGAAGTACACCGCGTGGTCGAAGTCGATGGATTCCGCCTGGATCAACTCCACGGCGAGGTCCTCCATCCCCTTGTCCACCGACACGTCTTCCAGCATCAGATCGACTGGCGCCGGGTCGCGGATGTCCTCCGCGAAGTAGAGCATGTCGAGGAGGAGACGCCCGCCGTCGCTCCGCACCGTGCAGAGGTTTTCGCGATTCCAAAGCACGAACGTGCCGAGGGCGGCGCGCCGAGTCCTCGCCATGGCTTCCACCAGTAGCACGTAGCCTTCGCGAGCATTGGCCTCCTTCGCCGGGAGCAGGTAGTAGGTGGTGTCACGCACGATCGGATTGATGTCCTCCGAGCGCACGAACCCCTTGATCTCGATGACCTTGCTGGCGTCAGGGCGATTCGCTTCGATCTCCCCGCTGGGA
>Ga0207683_10005731_pt1 | contig 10656 bp, 10 predicted proteins | sample KBSM73metaG_FD_184333 | JGI IMG/M metagenome (GOLD analysis project Ga0207683, IMG submission 184333) | Miscanthus rhizosphere microbial communities from Kellogg Biological Station, Michigan, USA - KBS M7-3 metaG (SPAdes) (version 2) | ecosystem: Host-associated > Plants > Roots > Rhizosphere >...
AACCAGATCACCTCCGACATGATCAACCTGCTGTACGATATTCCGCTGGGCGATACGTGGAAGTTCACGGTCGGCGGCGGCCTCGGCATCGGCGGTGTCCGCGGTGCGCTGCGCACCAACGGCACCAGCTTCGATATCTTCCGCGGCGCCACCAGCGCTTTCCAGTGGCAGGCGATCGCCGGCCTTGCGGTGAGCGTTGCGCCGGATGTCGATCTGTTCGGCGAGTATCGCTATCGCGAGAACGAGACGAGCCACAATTTCGGTTCGTCCTACCTCAATCTGACTCCCATCCACGTTTCCGCCATTCAGGAGAATGTGGCTATGGTCGGCCTGCGTTGGTTCCTGACGCCGCCTCCGCCGCCCCCGCCGCCCCCGCCTCCTCCTCCGCCACCTCCGCCTCCGCCTCCGCCTCCTCCGCCTCCTCCGCCGCCTCCGCCGCCGGCCAAGACGTACATCGTCTTCTTCGACTTCGATAAGTCGAACCTCACGGCCGAAGCGCAGAGCACGGTCACCGAGGCTGTCTCGGCGGCCAAGACGTTGGGTTCGGTGCGCATCATGGTCACCGGTCACACCGACACGGTCGGCTCGGATCGCTACAACCAGGCGCTTTCGATCCGCCGCGCCACTTCCGTGAAGGAAGAAATGGTCCGTCAGGGCTTGGGTGTCGACTCGATCGCGATCGAGGGCAAGAGCTTCCACGACCCGCTGGTTCCGACCGGTCCGGGCGTGCGTGAGCCCAAGAACCGCCGCGCGGTTATTGATTTGGGCGGCTGATCAGCCCAAGATTGAATCAGAGGGGGCGGACCGTAAGGTCCGCCCCCTTTTTGTTTGTGTCCGCGCGTTTATTTTTGAACCCCCATCCGTCGCAACTCGAGTCGGCTGCGCCGACATCTCGTTGCGACACCTTCCCCCTTCCTGGGCGCTGCGCGCCGAAGGGGGAAGGGAGCTGTCGGATGCTGCTGGTCGCTCGGCGGAATGCCTCGCTCGAGCTCATATGGCGAACAACGACGGCGCTGGCAGTTCCAGAAGTCTCGAGCCGCGCATTTCGCGCGGTGACCATCCGCTAGGCTGTGACCAGCCTCCCCCTTCGCGTGCGAAAGCACGCCCAAAGGGGGAGGTGGCCGAGACGAGCGCCCGAGCGTAGCGACGGCGTGATAGTCGAGGCCGGAGGGGGTTCAAAAATAAAACAGCTAGCGCCCTACTGCGGGGAGCGGGAGGCTATTTCCGTCGCCGGGAATATCCGGGCGGGGCGTCGGCACGATCTCCGGCCCCACCTGTACGCCTTGCAGCGCCACCGCCACCTTGATCTCGCAGCTGTCGACCGGGTTGGCTTCGTTGACCGGCACACCGGAGACAAAATCCTCCAGCACCGGCTTGTCGGGCGCCAGCGCGGCCGCAAACACCACATCGGCGGTCTTGCAGAAATTGTCGTGCGCGCCCGGCTTGGTGCGGCGCTGTTCGGCATGGGCGATAGCGCGGGTCTTGAACTGGTCATAAGCGGCATCGCCACGGGCATTGCCGTTCATTCGCTTGAACATCCGCAGCATCGTTGCATCCGACCTGCGAAGTTCTTTGTTGAAAACGGTCTGAAAGCGATTGAACGACGCCACCGCCTTGGGACCGCAGGCCAGCGCCGCATCCGTCAGCTCCTGCTGCACTGCGGCGACCTGGATAGCGGAGATTTCGGCTGAACTGGCGCAGGCGGAAGAAACCGCCCGAGCCTCGGCCACAGATGCGTTGACCAGGCACAAAGCCGCCACAGCGGCGCCCAATTTCATTCTTTGCATCGAACCCTCTTCGCCTGCCCCAAACCGGTCAGCGGTAACCTTAGCCGCGGCTCTGTGCCCCGCCAAGCCTTTGGCGCCATGGAACTTTCATGATCCTTGCTTTGCCTTGAGGAAACATCAACGGCGTTGGAGCGTTTTAAGTTACATGCGCTGCACTCGCTCTTCGGCACTTGTTTTTCTGGCCATGGCGACCCTCTCGTCACCGGGGTTGACGCCTGCTTGGGCTGATCGTTTGCCGGACCCTAATGCGGTGCCGCAGACCGAGCATCAGATGCAGCTGCGCTATGCCGATACCAAGCCCCAGCCCTATGCCATGAATTATACCGACGAAGCCGCCCAGACACTGGGCGTAAAGGACGGCAAATGGGAGGCTTTTTCCACCCAATCCCCTGATCCGCTGATGCCCCGCTTCAAAGGCGGGATCGACAGCGGCCGGGCCATGATCGGGTTGCAGTGGCGCAATTAGCGGCCATTTCTGCAAACGCGCTTTCGTCCCTCCGCACATTTTAGTATTGCTGCGCACCAAAGTTTGTACGGTGGCGCATGGCTTATAAAATCGCAGTGATCGGGGCGACCGGCAATGTCGGCCGGGAAATGCTCAATGTCCTGGTCCAGCGCCAATTTCCCATTAGCGAAGTGGTGGCGCTGGCTTCCACCCGTTCGACCGGCACGGAAGTGTCGTTTGGCGACGGGGTATTGAAGGTCAAGGCGCTGGACTATTATGACTTCAAGGGCACCGATATCGCGCTGATGAGCGCCGGCAGCGCCATCGCCAAGGAATGGGCGCCCAAGATCGCCGCCCAAGGCTGCATGGTGATCGACAATTCCAGCCATTGGCGGATGGACCGGCAGGTGCCCTTGGTGGTGCCGGAGGTCAATGCCGATGCCCTGAAGGAAATCCCCAAGGGCATTATTGCCAATCCCAATTGCTCGACCGCTCAGCTGGTGGTGGCGTTAAAGCCACTGCACGATGCGTTCACCATCAAGCGGGTGGTGGTTTCCACCTATCAATCGGTTTCCGGCGCCGGCAAGGAAGCGATGGACGAGCTGTTCCGCCAGACCCGCGCCGTGTTCGTGGCCGATCCCGTCGAAGTCAGCGAGTTCACCAAGCAGATCGCCTTCAATGTGATCCCCCATATCGACGTCTTCCTGGACTCCGGCTTGACCAAGGAAGAGTGGAAGATGGTGGTCGAGACCCAGAAGATTCTGGATCCCGATATTCAGGTGACTGCCACCTGTGTGCGGGTGCCGGTGTTTGTCGGCCATAGCGAGTCCGTCAATATCGAATTCGAAAAGCCGGTGACGGCGGAAAAAGCCCGCGCCGCGTTGCGCGCTGCCCCCGGTATCCTGGTGGTCGATAAGCGCGAGGATGGCGGCTATGTCACGCCCATCGAATGCGCCGGCGAGGACGCCACCTTTGTCAGCCGCATCCGCAAGGACCCGACGGTGGAAAACGGGCTTAATCTTTGGATCGTGTCGGATAATTTGCGCAAAGGCGCGGCGCTGAATGCCGTGCAGATCGCAGAAGCTTTGATCAAACGCAACTTATTGAGGGCTGCATAGATGGCAAAAACCTATTGGATTGCGCGGGTCGATTTGACCGGCGACGCGGAGACCTACAAGAAATATGTCGAAACCGCCACGCCGGCTTTTCAGCGCCACAAAGCCAAATTCCTCGCCCGCGGCGGCAAGACCGAAGTGCTGGAAGGCAAGGCGCGCGCCCGCAATGTGATCATCGAATTTCCGTCCATGGGAGAAGCGCTGGCTTGCTACAATTCACCGGAATACACCGCCGCGCGCGCCATTCGCCAGACGGTGAGCCAGGGCGAATTCGTCCTGGTCGAAGGCGTGGAATAAGGCGCCGCTTTTTTGCAGAAGCCTCGTCGCTCTGTTCTGTTTGTTCCAGGCTCCAGTCCGAGAATGCTGGAGAAGGCGCGCGGTTTGTCATGCGATGTCGTGGTGCTCGATCTGGAAGATTCCGTCGCGCCGGAAGCCAAAGATGCGGCGCGGAAAGCGGTCTGCGCCGCGCTCCAGGATTATGGCCGACACGAAACGGTGGTCCGCATCAATCCGCTCTCCACACCCTGGGGCAAGCCCGATCTGGAGGCGGTTGAAGCCGCACGTCCCGATGCTATTCTGCTGCCCAAGGTGGAAAACGCTGCTGACATAGCCACCGCCGAGAGGGGCGTGCCGCTGTGGGCCATGATCGAAACGCCGCGAGCGGTTCTGAATGTGGCGGAGATAGCGGCTAGTGGCGTGGCATGCCTGGCGATGGGCACCAATGACTTGTTAAAAGCGATGCGTGGCCAACCTTTGCCCGACCGGCGCAATCTATGGTGGGCGTTGAGCCAGACCGTGACGGCGGCGCGGGCTCAGGGACTTGCCGTGATCGATGGCACCTATAACGACCTCAAAGACGAGGCGGGTTTTACGGAAAGCTGCGCGCAAGGCCGCGCCTTTGGCTTTGACGGCAAGACCCTGATCCATCCGCTTCAGATCGGTCCCTGCAACCGCGCCTTTTCGCCGTCGCTGGAAGAAATCGCACGGGCCCGCCGCATCCTGGAGGCGTTTGCCAGCAATCCCGGCAAGGGCGCCATCGCCTTGGACGGACGCATGATCGAAGGCCTGCATGCCGAAGAAGCCCGGCGCCTGTTGGCCTTGGCCGAGGCGATTGAAGGCCGCGCCTGATGCTGCTCAATGCCTACCGGTCCGCTGTCAGCAAAGGCGAACTGCGCGCCGACGCCGCCCAGGAACAGGCCGTGCTCAAGCTGAATGCGTTGGCGCGATCTTTGCGGCAAAAGCCGGGCTTCTGGTTTTTTAAAAAACCTCTGCCGATCGCAAAGGGTCTTTATATCTGGGGCGACGTGGGACGCGGCAAGACCCTGCTGATGGATCTGTTCTTTGACGAGGCGCACGTGACCAAAAAACGTCGCGCCCATTTCAACCGCTTTATGATGGATGTGCATGCCCGCATTCATGCCGAACGCCAACGCGAAGGCAGCGGTGATCCCATTCCCGTGGTGGCGCGCGCCCTGGCGGATGAGGCGCGGCTTTTGTGCTTTGACGAATTTCAGGTCACCGACGTCGCCGACGCCATGATCCTGGGCCGGCTATTCGACCGGCTGTTTGCCGACGGCGTCACCATTGTCGCGACTTCGAACACACCGCCCGATCGTCTGTATGAAGGCGGGCTGAACCGGCAGCTGTTCCTGCCTTTCATCGAAGAGATCAAGCAGCGGCTGGATGTGGTGGAACTGAACGGTCCCACCGATTACCGGTTACAGCGCCTCTCTGGCGTGAAGGTGTATCTCACCCCGCTGGGATGGGAGGCCGATGCCGCCATGAACGAAGCCTGGCTGCGGCTGACCGACACCAAATATGGCAGGGCCGTCAATCTGACCGTACTGGGCCGGAAGCTTTTCGTGCCCCTGGCGGCGCGCGGCGTGGCGCGGTTCACCTTCGACGACTTGTGCATTAAACCGCTGGCGGCGCCGGACTATCTGGCCATCGCCGAGGAATTCCATACCGTCATGCTGGATCATATCCCCCTGTTGACGCCGGACATGCGCAACGAGGCGCGGCGTTTCGTTGTCCTGATCGACACGCTGTATGATGAAGGCGTGAAACTGATCTGTTCCGCCGCCGCAGCCCCAGAGGCGCTTTATCCCGAAGGCGATGGCGCCGACACCTTCCGCCGCACCGCCTCGCGCCTTGCCGAAATGCGAAGTGAGGATTATCTCAAGCGCGGTCACCGTATGCACGGACAGGTGCAATGACGAATGTTTATTGGGCCTGCGCTTTTGTAGCGGCCTGCATTGCGTTTTATCGTTTCGGCCTGCCATGGCTGAAACACTTTGACGCCGCCAATGTGGCGCGCATCGCCCAGCAGGCGCGTGATAAGGCGGACGCCAATGCCCATATCCGCCATGCCTTGGAAGTGGCGGAAGAGCAGGTCGAGGAAATCCAGGAAGTGAAGGTGGGCGACATCACCCATTTTCTATTCGAGGCCCAGGCCTATACCACCCGCGAGGAAGCTGAAGACATGCGGGCCTGCCGGGTGGGCGTGATTGCGCGGCGTTTCTATGAGGAACTGCCCGCCGCCCTGATGGGGCGCGAGACACCGCAAAATCTCTCAGCCCGCGAACGTGCGTCATCGCGCTGGAAGCGGACCATCCACTAACTGTCATCCCCGGCGAGCACGAGCGATAGCGAGTGCGAGGGAAGGGGACCCAGGTGGAAAGAGTGAGTCTGGTCTAACTACCTGGATTCCCTTCCCCTCGCGTTGCTGACGCAACGCTCGGCCGGGAATGACAGTGGGTTTAAGCCGCCTCACCCTTCATCAATCGAGGCAATTTTCCAATATCTCCCCCCGCATGGCGCATGAAGAAGCGCCGCGCCGGCGCGATGGAATCGACGATTCCCAAGCCCAAATCGCGCAGATGGCGTAGCGGCGCGATATCATTGGAGAACAAGCGGTTGAGCGCATCGGTCGACACCGCCAGGGCAAAAGAATCAAACCGCCGCCAGCGTTCATAGCGCTTGAGCGTATCCAGGGCGCCGATATCGCGGCCCAGGCGGCCTGCATCCAACAGAACTTCCGCCAGCGCGGCGGCGTCCTTCAATCCCAGATTCAATCCCTGCCCGGCAATCGGATGAATGCCATGGGCGCAGTCTCCCGCCAGTGCAAAACGAGGCCGCACAAAATCGCGCGCGATGTGAAAAGACAGCGGATAAGACCAGCGCGGACCAGCGGCTTTGATCTTTCCCAGATGCGCGCCAAAGCGTTGTGCCAGTTCGGCGTGGAACCCCTCCTCATCCAGCGCCAGCAACCCGGGTGCCTTAGTTTTGGCTTCCGTCCACACCAGCGACGACCGGTTGCCGGTCATGGGCAGAATCGCAAATGGCCCCGAAGGCAAAAAATGCTCATAGGCCACGCCATTGTGCGGCTTTTCGTGTTCCACCGTCGCGACAATGCCGGTCTGGGGATAGGACCAGCCGATGATTTGCACACCCATCTGTGTGCGCAGGCTGGAGTCCCGGCCATCGGCGGCAATCACCAAAGCGGCGGAAATCTCTTCGCCATCTTTCAGCCGCGCCACTGCGCGCCCCTCTTTCATGGCCACCGATGTCACAACCGCCGGCGCCATCAGTTCCAGATTGGGAGCAATCTCCACCGCGCGGTACAGGGCGGCGCGGATGTGGCGGTTCTCGGCGATGTGGCCAAGACTCTCGGCCCCCACTTCTCCAGCATCGAAATGCAGGGAAAAAGGCGAAGCCGGTTTTCCGACCTGGCCGTCCGTCACCAGGATTTCGCGGATGGGCTGGGCATGTGGCGCCAGGCCTTCCCACACCCCCAAGGCGCGCAGCATCCGAACACTGGCATAGGCCAGGGCCGAGACCCGGCCATCGAAATTGGGCTCGAGCACCTTGGCGGGGGGCGCGGCGTCGGCGATCACCGTCTTCAAGCCGCCCTGGGCCAGAGCCAGGCCCAAGGGCAGCCCAACCATGCCGCCGCCACTGATCAAGACATCGGCGCGCCTCATCTCAATGACTGCCTAAAAAGTATGCAAAAAACCGGATTTGCATAATTTCCAGGCAAAAAGCCCTGCCTGTTTTTGAGTCATCCGGCATCGATTTTTCGCCAAAAATCATTTCATGACAACCACTTAGGCAAACGCCCAGAAATTGGCCCGGTTCTTGATAATTCGTTAAAGCCGGACACGCGTCCGGCGCGGGCAATAACACACGGAAGGACGGCAGATGAAGCTTATCACGGCCATCATCAAACCCTTCAAGCTCGACGAAGTGCGCGAATCTCTTTCCGCGCTCGGCGTCCAGGGCATGACGGTGACTGAGGTCAAAGGCTATGGGCGGCAAAAGGGGCATACGGAAATCTATCGCGGCGCGGAATATGCCGTGAGCTTCCTGCCCAAGCTCAAAATCGAAGTGGCGGTGAAGAGCGAGATGCTCGACGCGGTCGTCGACGCGATTACCTCCAAGGCAAAAACCGGCCAGATCGGCGACGGAAAGATTTTCGTCACGCCGCTCGAGCAGGTGGTGCGTATCCGCACTGGCGAAACGGATGGTGACGCGCTGTAAGGCCGAAAGGCTCAAGGCACGTCCAAAAGGGGAATGAACATGAGAACTGAGAATTTGAAGAAAGCAGGTCTTGCAACGCTCGCCAGCCTTGGCGCGCTTGCCTTGACTGCGGGCGCCGCTTTTGCGGCGGATGCGCCCAAGGATCCGCTGAATTCCGGCGACACCGCCTGGATGATCACCTCTTCGGCCCTGGTGCTGATGATGACCATCCCGGGGTTGGGCCTGTTCTATGGCGGCATGGTGCGCAAAAAGAATGTGCTGGCGACCCTGGCGCAAAGCTTCGGCGCCACCGCGCTGATCACCGTGTTGTGGATGATCATCGGCTACTCCATCGCCTTCACCGCCAATCCCAATGCCGGCACAAATGCCTTCATCGGCGGCTTCGGCTATCTGTTCCTGGCGCCGATGGGCCTGAGCACCGTGACCTCCCTGGCCGGCACCATTCCGGAATCGGTCTATATGTTCTTCCAGATGACCTTCGCCATCATCACCCCGGCCTTGATCGCGGGTGCCTTGGCGGACCGCATGAAGTTCTCTGCCTTCCTGTGGTTCATGGGTCTGTGGCTGCTGTTCGTCTATTGCCCCATCGCCCACTGGGTGTGGGGCGGCGGCTGGCTGGGCGCCATGGGCGCGCTGGACTATGCCGGCGGCTCGGTGGTGCATCTCAATGCCGGTACTGCGGCGCTGGTGACCTGCCTGGTCTTGGGCAAGCGTATCGGTTACGGCCACGAGAACATGTCGCCGCACAATCTGGTGCTGTCGGTGATCGGTGCCTCGCTGCTGTGGGTCGGCTGGTTCGGCTTTAACGCCGGCTCCGCCGTCACCGCCGGCTACAATGCCGGTATGGCTGCCGCCGCGACCCAAATCGCGACTGCTGCCGCCGCTCTGGCCTGGATGTTCGCCGAATGGATCATCGCCAAGAAGCCTTCCGTCTTGGGCATGATCTCCGGCGCCGTCGCTGGCCTGGTGGCCATCACCCCCGCTTCGGGCTTTGTCGATCCGGTGGGCGCACTGATCATCGGCATCGCCGCGGGTGTGGTTTGCTACATGTCGGCGGTCTGGATGAAGAAGGCGCTCGGCTATGACGACAGCTTGGACGCCTGGGGCGTGCATGGTGTGGGCGGCGCCTTGGGCGCCATGCTCACCGGCGCCTTCGCCAAGAACTCGATCAACAGCCTGGGCAAGGGCTGGCTGACGGACGGCAACGGCCATCAGATGCTGATCCAGTTCTATGATGTCGCCGCGGTGTTCCTGTATTGCGGCATCGTCACCTTCATCATCCTGAAGGTGATCGATATCGTGGTCGGCCTGCGCGTCTCGCCGGAAGTCGAAGTCGAGGGTCTCGACATCAACCTGCACGGCGAAACCGTTCACAACTAGCGTTTCCTTCCCGAACTGACTGGGGCGGGCCGCGAGGCTCGCCCCTTTTCTTTGGCGCCCCCCATCCGTCGCAACTCAGGTTTGCGTTCCGCAAACACTTCGCTGCGACACCTTCCCCCTCTAATGGCTTCGCCATGAGTGGGAAGGAAGCTGGTGGGTGCTGCCGGTCGCTCGGCGGAATGCCTCGCTCGAGATATCTGGAACTGCCCACACCGGGCCTTTATGGTCCCCGCCATGTCGAATCTTCCCCGCATGGCCGCCCTGCCTGATGGCCCCTTTGCGCGTCTCGCCGCGCTGCTGAAGGATATTGAGCCTGGCAAGGATCCGATCAGCCTGGCCTTGGGCGATCCGTCCGGCGCGGTTCCGGATTTCGTGAAAGAGGCGCTGGCGCGAGAAGCGGCACGGTTCGGCAATTATCCGCAAATCGCCGGAACGCAGGAATGGCGCGAGGCGGCCGCGGCCTGGGTCGCCACCCGCTTCGGCCTGCCGTCCGATCGCATCAGCCCTGACAGGCATGTTCTGCCGCTAAACGGCACACGTGATGGTTTGTTCAGCGTGCTGTTTCCGTTTGTACCGAAAGAAAAAGCGGGCCAACAGCCGATCGTGGCGATGCCAAATCCCTTCTATCAAGTCTATGCCGCAGCGGCGCTGGCCTGCGGAGCCGAGCCGCTCTATGTCGCCGCGCTGGCCGAAAACGGCTTCCTGCCCGATTACGCCGCGTTGCCGGACGAGGTATTGGCGCGCATCGCGGCGGTCTATGTCTGCTCGCCATCCAATCCCGAAGGCGCGGTGGCGACGAGAGATTATTGGGACCAGCTGTTCGAACTGGCCGAGCGCCACGGCTTCGTCGTACTCGCCGACGAATGCTATGCCGACATCTGGTTTGACGCGCAGCCCGTCTCTGCCCTGACGGCGCGCTTCGCACAGTCGAATGGCTTTTCGCGCCTGCTGAGCTTCCACTCCCTGTCCAAGCGCTCCGGCCTACCGGGCCTGCGCAGCGGCTTGGTGGCGGGCTGCGCCAACCTGATCGCCGCGTTCCGTGCCTTCCGCAATGTCGCGGGTCCCCAGGTGCCCACGCCCATCCTGGCAGCCAGCGCCGCCTGCTGGCGCGACGAGGATCATGTGATTGCCAATCGAATCGCCTATCAAGAAAAGATGGCGGCAGCCGAAGCGATTTTGGGCAATCGGATGACCCGGCCCGGCGGGGGATTTTTCCTCTGGCTCGCGGTCGGTAATGGCGAGGAATTCGCCCGCCGCGCCTGGGGCGAACAAGGGGTTCGTCTGCTTCCGGGCGCTTACATGGGCAGGGAAATTTTAAGCGGAAAAACCCAGTCAAACCCTGGCTTTTCCTATGTCCGGGTGGCGCTTGTTAACGACTTGTCAACCATTA
>Ga0207683_10005732_pt1 | contig 10656 bp, 5 predicted proteins | sample KBSM73metaG_FD_184333 | JGI IMG/M metagenome (GOLD analysis project Ga0207683, IMG submission 184333) | Miscanthus rhizosphere microbial communities from Kellogg Biological Station, Michigan, USA - KBS M7-3 metaG (SPAdes) (version 2) | ecosystem: Host-associated > Plants > Roots > Rhizosphere >...
CTACGGCGGCCACGTGATCTCGGTCGCGATGGCGCTGTCGCAGAACGGCCTCGGCACCGCGCTGCGGATCGCGGCGTGGAACGGCGGCGCGCACGTCGGACCCACGTTTGCCGGCGACACGCTGCGCGCGTTCTCCGAGGTCGTCGAGAAGGCCGAGCTGCCGGGCCGCAAGGATGTCGGTGCACTGCGCCTGCGGCTGTCGGCCGTGAAGAACGTCGCGGCTGCCGAGCTCGCGGGCGTGCCGCCGCTGCTCTCGGGCACCAAGGAGCCGCGCATCGTCCTCGAGCTCGACTACTGGGCGCTGCTGCCGCGCGCGCGCGCGAAGTAGCTCGTCACTGCATCGGCAGGCCGTAGCCGGCCGCCGAGCGCGTGCCGCTCGACATGTCCGAGTGGCTACCCTTGAACTCGACGCCGCCGTAGTAGAACGCCTTCACCCAGGCGTACTTGTCGCGCAGCATCGTGTTGCCTTCCGCGAGATCCTGGTCGCGCATCAGGCGCAGCTCGTCGCCCCACCAGCGGTACCACTCGACGAGGTCGAGGAAGCTGTGCTCGGGATCGGTGACGTCATACCAGTCGACGTAGCCCATCGGACGGATCGTCCCGAACCCGAAGCCGCGGTTCTGACACACGAGCTGGCCTGCATACGGCTCTGCGCCCGAGTTGCACCCGCCCTGGCAGCCGTACGCGCACAGCCCGCCACCGCAGTCCGCGCTCGTGCGACAGCTCTTCGGCGTGATGGGCGTGAAGTTGACCGCCCAGCCGGGCTGGCTCTTGAAGCCCTGCACCGCGTTCTGGAGTACGTGGCCGAACTCCTCCCACAGCGACCACGCCGGATAGCGCGTGGCCTCCGAGTACGTGGCCGGCGTCCCGAAGCTGCGTCCATCGGTGCCCGTGAACGTGCCGCAGGTGTCCTTGGTCCAGCCGCTCACCCAGTTCGTGCCGAGCAGGATCGTCGTCGCGATCGAGCCGTTGCACAGCGCCGAGTGCGAGTACGACCACCAGTACGACGCAGGCATCTGCAGAAACGCCGGCAGGAACTCCGGGAAGTTCTGGACCGTGCGGGGATCGACGCCGTTGGCCTCGAACTGCGTGTTGAACTGGATGCCGAACATTCCGCTCAGCACGTCCCACGTCGCGAAGCGGCCGAAGTTGAGCGCGTAGATCTGCTGATCGCCGATGCCCTTCGTCGCGACGTAGAGCTCGGCCTCGACGTTCTCGGTGTAGTTGTAGTTGTCGTAGAGCGGGCGCCTGCCGCGAATCGCGAACGCCGGCGGCGTCGCGCCGGTGCCGTAGCCGCTGACGACGTTGCCGCCGGTCCACGCGATCTGGCCGCTCGGCTTCGTCAGGAAGTTCGGGTTGCGCACCCAGTAGCGCATCTGGTTCTGCGTGTCGCGACCGGCCATGAAGATGAGGCCGCGGAACACCACGACCGTCGGCGACTCGATCATCGCGACCGCGCGGTCGACGCTCTCGAAGCCGTGCCAGACCGGGTTGCCGGCGGCGTCCATCGACTGCATCGCGAAGTAGGGCAGGTTGTCGGTTCCCTGCACCGCGATGCCAAACAGCTTGTCGTACGCGCCGAGGCCGACGCGCGTCGAGCTGTAGCTCGTGCCCGAGGGCGAGGCCGCACCGCTCATCGCACCGCCCGCCGCGCAGCTGCCGCGCGCGAACCGGATCCAGTTGTCGGTCCCGATCCACGCGAGGCCAACGTCACTGCCGGGCTGCGCCGCGAGCGTGGGCGGTGTGCGCACGCCGGAGTAGTGCGTCGCGAGAGTCCATGCGGTGCTCGCAAGCGGCCGCGTATAGAGATAGATCGTCTGGTAGTAGCGGCTCGCGAAGTACAGCTTGCCGCACGCGACGGCAATCGCGGGCGCGGCGTCGGCGCCACCCATCTCGCGGAAGCTCCACGTCCCGCTCGCTGGATCGAGATCGCCGAGAACGGCGTTGCCATCGGCGTGGCGCGCGACGACGTAGGTGTGTCCGCCGGCCGCTGGATCGGTGGTAGCCGAGACGCCGTCGTTCGTGATCGGCGGCGAGCCCGGCACATCGTGCGCCGGACCGAAGTCGACCGACTCCTGCAGGAGGCCGTCGTTGCCGCGCTGATACGAACGCAGGCTGTCGCCGACCTCGATCATCGCGAACGCGCTCGAAGGCGTGACGACACCGGTCGGCGTCCACGTCGTGTGCGTGGCGATGCTGGCGGGGCCGGGAATCTCGTTCGGCTGGTCGAGCACCTGCACCTCGGCGAGCGACAGGTAGTCGTCGCCCGAGAGCTGGACGCGCACGTAGCGGCCGACCATCCCGAACGTGAACGACTGCATCGGCAGCTGCGAGCCGCCGAGCACGTATTGATGCTGCACGTTCGGCTGCGCCAGCGTCGTGGCCAGGTCGGTCGACGTGAACGGATCGTTCGAGACCAGCACCCAGTAGTTGGCGAGCCGGCTCGTACAGCACGGGTCGGTTCGACCGAAGACGTTGATCGTGTCGATGTAGCGGCCTTGCAGCAGGTCGACCTGCCACCACGGCTGATGGCTGAGGTTCGTGTGAGTTACCGAATTGTTGGCCCACACGCCGCTGGTATTGCCGTCGACGGCGCGACTCGGATCGCCGCCATAGCCGGTGCTCGACTGCGTCGCCGGCTTGCCGATCGCGTAGTCGTTGATGATCGTCAGCGCTTGTTGCGATGAATCTTCGTCGGGGACGCCGCACGCGATCGGCGCGAGCCCGATCAGCGCGGCGGTAAGAATGAGGGCTGTCTTCATGCGCGCGACGACAGCAAGCGCGGTGCCAGCGCACGGCCGCATGCGCTCGCGAGCTTGCGAGACTGTCGCCGGCTCACGCGTGTCACGTGACGCCGTCGTGTCGACACACGCGCTAGCGCGGCAGGAACGCCGCCGTGCTCGTGCATGTCATTGCTGTCATCCCGCTTCCCATTCCGACGCCCCACGACGGTCCGTAGCTGCCCGGCGTATCGGCGACGAGATACGCGACGCCGTTGCCATCCTCGGTCGGCAGCGCGCTGAACGGCGCGGTGACCGTGCTGGCGTACGCCGGATACGCGAGCATCGTCGCGCCGACCACGAGCTCGCCGGGTACGGTCGTCGTCACGGGTGCGGTGACGACCGCAGGCGGATACTGCAGGCAGGCGCTGCCGGTCTGTGCCGGCGGCCCCGCGGCGATGTTCGAGAACTCGGCCACGAACACGTCGTAGCCCGACGCGGAGCCGGCCATCGTGACGTCGATCGTGCTGGTCGCTGCAACGGGCGCCGCGTACCACAGCTCGCTCGACGTGTTCGTCATCACCGCACGTACGCCCGCCGAGACGAGTGCCGAGCCGTTCTCGTCGCGCACGTCCGCGACCTGCGTGCCATCCCACGTGACGATCGCCACGACGAGCAGATCGCCGGGAACGCTGCGCTGGATCGCGAGCTGCGTACCGGTGGCGCTGCCCTGCTGCGCCGACATCGCGACCAGGGCGGCGGGCGCCGCCGCATCGCCGTCGGCGGCCGTATCGCCGATCGGTGCGTCGCCACCGGGAGCACGCGACTCGAACCCGACGCGCCCGCAGGCCGCAATCGTGGCGCCCACGACGAGCACGCGCACCGGTCGGGTCCCCATCCGTGGATCGTACTTCTGATCGGCTACTGGCAGGTGTGGTTCTGCTTGCAGGTTCCCGAACAGCACTCCGCATTCGTGGCGCACGCCTGACCGCCCCCCTCGCAGCAGGTCCCGTTGGTGCACGTCGATGCGAAGCAGCAATCCCGGGTGTCCGTGCACGTGTTGCCCGCCGGCGTGCACGCGCACTGGCTGTTGACGCAGCTACCGGAGCAGCAGTCCGTGTTGTTCACGCAATCGCCGGACTGGCCGAGACAGCACGTGCTCCCCGCGTTGCAGCGCGCGTTGGTGAGGCCGCAGCAGTCGCTGGCGCTGCCGCACGTGTCACCGGCGGGCCGGCAGCACTTGCTCATCTCGCACCCGTACGGCTGGCAGCACTGGTAGGGGAACGAGCACGCGTCGCCCGCGCTGCCGCACGTACCGCAGTGTCCGCCCACGTCGCAGATGGTCGGCGCGCAGCACTCGTCGTTGTAGAAGCATCCGCTGCCCTGGGCGGTGCAACACGTCCCGCTGACGCATCCGCCGGCGCAGCAGTCGACCGGGCCGGCGCATGCGCTGCCGTCGCGTTCGCACTGTGCTTCGTGGCACTGGCCATTGATGCAGGCGAGGCCGTTCGCGCTGCAGCACCCCGCGTCGCTCGTGCAGGTGTCGCCGAGTGACCCGCACACGCAAGCGCCGCCGCTGCCGCACATGCCCGAGCAGCAGTCCGAGTTGGCAGAGCAGGGGCCGGATGTGTATGCGCAGGGAGCGCAGGTTCCGTTGGTGCAGCCGAGGCCGCCGCAGCAGACCGTCGACGCGTTGCACGCGTTCCCTGCCTGGACGCATGCAGGCACACACTTCGTGCCGTTACAGGTCTCCCCTGAGCAGCACGTCGCACCGCTACACGAGTCGCCATCGGAGCCGCACCCGGTCGTGCACGTTCCCGACGAACAACCGAGCGTCGCGCAGCAGTCCGAGGTCTGCGTGCAGCTGTCCCCTTCGGCGTGGCACTGCGTCGCGCCGGGGACGCATGACTCGTCGCGACAGATGAGTCCCGAACAACACGCGTTGTCGACGAGGCAATGGACACCCTCGCTCGCGCATTCGCAGGTGCCGCCGAGACAGGCGAACGAGCAGCAATCCCCGTCCGCGCTGCAACGCTCGCTCGTGTGCGCACAGCTGGCAGATGGACGCCACGCGCCCTGGCAGTTCGCGACCGCGAGCACGGTGAGACCCGCAAGCGCTGTCGTGATCAGTCGAACTGGTAACCGCATAACAACGCGCCCTCCCACGTGGCCTTGGTCGTGACGGTGAGCATCGATCCCGACGAAGAGGGATGAGTCAGCGGAATGACGAGACCGATCGGCTGGAGCGACGCGACGAATCCGCCGTGCATCCGGAGCTGGAGCGCGGTCGCGCCGCGGAGCGCCAGGACCGTGAAGCGGTCGTAGGTTCCCGGCATGAACGGCTCGTCCACCTTCGCCCAGCCGTTTCCAACAAACGGCCCACCTTCGACCGAGACGACGAGGTCGCCGAGGCTCGTCGCGACCGGCAGCCGCCAGTCATAGTGAACGTTCGCTCCGGCCGACAACCCGTACGTGTCTACGGCGATTCCCTCGCTCGGCAGCGATGCAGATGCGTGCGCGAACATCAGGACAATGCCGACTCGAAACCGTGGAGCGCCATCGAGCGGCACGGGGAGGATCGCGTCGAGCCTGAATGACGAGCTGTCCCCGTTGTTCGCGATGCCTCCGAGCAGCACCAGTCCACTGCGATCGACCGTGTGCGTGGACAATGACGGGCTGGTCGTCGCAACCGCAGGCGGGCTTGCGGGCCCATCCGCGAGCGCCACGGAAGAGCCCAGCGCAACGAGCACAGATATCCCCGCCAACCCCCCACACCGCATGCGTCCATTGTAATGCGCCTGGCCCCCCGATGTGAAACGGATCGCGCGGTCCGATCGATGCGCCGCGTCCATGGACGACGCTCGATGACTTCGTGTTCCACGATCGCGCGCTCACGGCGGCCGAGATCGCAGCGCTCGCGACGCCGTAACTGCGGCACATCGGGTCGCGGCTACACGATTCGTGCACGGGCGTGCGCATCATGGCCCGGCGCCCGATCACTTCTCGCTTTACCGCGCTGGTCACACGGCTACTCTCCCGTACGGCTTTTCCTGGAGGGCTGTATGGAATCCGCCGAAGTCGAGCTCGTCGACGAGTCCCCCGATCCGACGAACGAGGTGCCGAAGCTGGCCGGGGCCGCCCCGGTACGACCGAGTCGCATGCCGACCGGCACGTTCGCACCTCCGATCCCGCGCGGCGAGGCCGGCGATGGCCTCGAGGCGCTGCGGGTGCAGGCGCAGAAGCTCCATGCCGCCGAGGCGTGGGACGAGCTGGCGCTGACACTGCGCTCGATCCTCGAGCTCGGTCAGATCCAGGACGTGCTCGACGAGCAAGAGACGCTCGACCTGTACGCGCACCTGGGTCAGCTCGAAGCAGACATGCTCGGCCGCACCGACGAGGCGATCGACGCGTGGCGCGAGGTGCTCTCCATAGATCCATCGGATCTGCGTGCGCTCACCGCGCTCGAGAGCTTGTTCGAGCGCGACGGTCGCCTGAAGGAAGCGCTCGAGGTGCTCGAGAAGCGCGCGCTCCTGATCGAAGAGGACGACGAGCGGCGCGAGGCGCTGCTGAAGGCCGCCGCGGCGTGGGACCTCGAGCTCGAGGACCGCGATCGCGCTGCGGAGCTGTACGAGCGCGTGCGCGCGTCGGATCCGAGCAACTTGGTCGCGTCCGAGCGGCTCGCGGCGATCTATCGGCACCAGCGCGAGTGGGCCACGCTCGTCGAGATCCTGCTCGAGCGTTCGGAGCTCGTCGACGACGCCCAGCAGCAGATCCAGTTGCTCCACGACGTCGCCCGGGTCTACGAGCGCGAGCTCGGTGATGAGGAGAGTGCGTTCTACGTGCTGCAGGCCGCGTTCAACCGCGACGAGCGTCACGAGCAGACCCGTCAGGAGCTCGTGCGGCTCGCCGCCGCCACGAATCTCTGGCACGAGCTGCGCGAGGACATTTCCGCGGCGTCGCCGCAGCGCGCGGCGGCCGTCGGGACGATCGAGGCGTACGAGCAGGTGCTCGCCCACGATCCCGATTCGGCCGATGCGCTCGCCGCGCTCGACCGACTCTACCGTCAGACCGAGGCGTGGGAGTCGCTCGCCGACGTGCTGTCGCGCCGCGCCCGGCTCACGGTCGACGACAGCGATCTCGTCGATCTGCTGCTCGAGCTCGGCTCGATCCGGGACCAGCATCTCGGCGATACCGGCATGGCGATCGTCGCGTACGGCAAGGTGCTCGACGTCGAGCCGGAGAACCGGGTCGCGCTTCGCGCGCTCGAGACGCTGTACGAGAAGACGTCGCAGTTCGACAAGTATCTCGCGGTGCTCGAATCGCAGATCCGGATCGCCGGGGGCGATGGCGAGCGCATCTCGCTGTACGAGCGCATCGCCACGACGTACGAGGAGCGGTTCGCGAACCTGCAGCAAGCAGCGGCCGCCTACGAGCAGATCATCGAGATCGACGCGCGTAACTACGCCGCGTATCACTTGCTCGCGCGCCTCTACCAGCAGGTCGGCAATCACGAGGCGCTCGTCGAGACGCATCGCAAGCACATCGCGGTGACGACGGACGCCTCCGGCCGCGTCGAGCTGTACGTCGCGATGGGGCAGGTCTACGCCACCAAGCTGCGAGACACCGACCGCGCGATCGAGGCGTACAACGACGCGCTGTCGCTCGACCCGAGCGAACCGCACGCTCTCGAGGCGCTCGCCGACCTCTACGAACAGCTCGGCGCGTGGGACCACGCGGTCACCATGCTCGGTCGCGTCGTCCAGGGCAGCGACAACACGCAGAAGCCCAAGCTGTTCTGGCGCATGGGTCGCATCCAGTACAAGGAGCTCGGTGAGCCGGGCGCTGCCGAGGCGAACCTGCTGCGCGGGCTCGCGCTCGCCCCTGACCACGTGCCCTCGCTGGAGGCGCTGATCGAGCTGTACTCGGATCGCGGCGACTGGCTCAAGGCCGCCGAGATGATGAAGCGCGCCGAGAGTCACGCGCTCGTCGCGGTCGACCAGGTGCGCCTGCTGTGCGACGCCGCGAACATCCATCTGTACAAGCTGCGCGATGCCGAGAAGGCCACGCAGCTGTACGCCGCGGCGATCGCGCTCGATCCCGAGCACGTCGAGACCGCACGGTCGCTCGCGGGCCTGTATTTCGAGGCCGGCCAGTGGAAGGAGCTGTCGCCGGTGATCGACATGCTCTGTCGCAAGGCCGGTCAGCTGCGCGCGGATCCGCAGCAGCTCCACGAGCTGCACTACCGCGCCGCGCGCTGCGCCGACGAGCTCGGCGAGCATCCCAAGGCGCTTGGCTACTACAAGATCGCCAGCGACCTCGACGCCACGCACCTGCCGACGCTCGTCGGCCGCGCGGATCTGCTGTTCAAGCTGCAGGACTGGGACAACGCCGGCAAGGCCTACACGACCATCCTCTTCGAGCGCCGCGAGGGTCAGCGCGAAGCGGACATCGCCCGCGTCTGCTACCGCCTCGGGCTGGTTCTCAAGGAGCTCGGCCACCGCAAGAAGGCGCTCGGGATGCTCGAGAAGGCGCTCGAGCTGGATCCGCACCACCGCGACACGCTGCTGGCGGTCGTCGAGCTGCAGACGGCGCTCGGCGACTGGGAAGCCGTGGTCCGCGCCAAGCGAGCTCTCGTCGCGACCGCCGAGGACCGCGAGAAGACGAAGCTGCTCGAGGAAGTCGGCGCGCTCTACCAGACCCGCCTGCAGCTCGCGCCGAAGGCGGCGGCCGCCTACCTCGAGGCGCTCGAGCTGGCGCCCGACGCGCACCAGCTGCTGCAGAAGCTCCTCGACCTCTACATCGAGCACAAGCAGTGGAAGAAGGCGGTCGAGACGATCGAACGCTTCGTCGCGCTCGAGCAGGACCCGTTCAAGAAGGGCCTCTATTTCCACGCCGCCGCGACGCTCTGCCGCGACGAGCTGAAGTCGCTCGACGAGGCGGTCGACTACTACGACTGCGCGCTCGATGGCTTCTTCGCCGAACCGGGCAAGCTCGACGAGCAGACGCTGGCGCGCGCGCTCCTGTCGTTCCAGGCGATCGACGCCGTGCTCACGACCAAGCGCGACTGGAAGGCCCAGGAGCGGGCGTACCGCGACATGATCAAGCGGCTTCCCGCCGACAACGCGCGCTTCCACAAGCTCCGCGTCGGTCTCCTCGACGGGCTCGGCGAGATCTATCGCTCGCGTCTCAAGCAGTATGCGGAGGCGAGCCAGGTGTTCGAGCTGGCGCAGCAGCTGGATCCCGAGAACGCACTCCGGCAACACGCCGCCGATCGCGCCGAGATCCTCGCGGAGCTGTACCTGGTCGCCGGCGCCGATCAGGCCGACAAGGCCGTCGAGCAGCACACGCGCATGCTGCGCGCGGAGCCGTTCAAGTACGACTCGTACAAGGCGCTCGCGAACATCTACAAGGCGACGCAGCAGTACGACAAGTACTGGTGTCTGTGCAGCACGCTCTCGTTCCTGAAGAAGGCCGATGCCGAGGAGCACGGCTTCTTCGAGCAGTACAAGCCGCGCGGGCTGACCAAGGCCAGGGTCGCGATGACGCCCGACAGCTGGAGCAAGCTCGCGACCAGCGACGAGAACCGCTTCATCTCGGCGATCTTCGGCGCGTGCTGGCAAGGCGTCGCGGCGATGAACGCGTTCCCGCACAAGGACTTCGGCGTCAAGCGCGAGGAGCGCCGCCAGCTCCACACCGACGACCTGATGTTCAGCAAGCTGTTCGTGTACGTCGCGCAGCGGCTCAACGTGCAGCTGCCCGACGTCTACCTGCTCGGCGACAACAAGGCCGCCGACATCCAGCTCGCGAACGCGATCGAGAGGAACGAGCTGTGCCCGTCATTCGTGGTGCGGCCGCATCTGCTCCAGGGCAAGACCGAGCGCGAGATCGCGTTCCTGGCGGCGCGCCGCCTCGCGTTCATGCGCCCCGAGTACTACCTGCGCATGCTGCTGCCGACGAACACCGAGCTCAAGGTCGCGCTGCTGTCCGCGATCGTCATGGTGCAGCCGAGCTTCCCGGTGCCGCCCAACCTGGTCGCCACGATCCAGCAGTACCTGCCCAAGATGCAGAAGCGCATGCCACCGCACGCACTCGAGCAGCTGGGCGCGCTCGCGCAGCGTTTCATTCAGGCCACGCCGGAGATCGACATGGCGAAGTGGGGCCACGCGGTCGATGCGGCGGCGCACCGGGCCGGCTTCCTGATGTGCGGCGACCTCGGAGTCTCCGCGCGCACGGTCGCCGTGGAGCCGGTCGTCGTGGGCGGCCCCACCGTGAAGCAGAAGGTCAAAGAGCTCGTGCTGTTCTCGATCAGCAGCGAGTACTTCGCGGTCCGCGCGCAGATGGGACTGACGATCGCCGGCTAGCGTGGGGCATCGTGCCCATGGTTGAAGCGCGCGCAGCATCGAGCGTACGATCCGGAACCATGCTGCGTTCCTTCGTCCTGGGCGTCGCGCTGGCGACGGTCTCGTTCGCACTCGTGGTCTCGCGCACCGCCGATGCCGGGACTCACGTCTTTCCGCCGTGGTTCCCCGAGGAGCTGTTCACGATCAATCCCGACAACACGACCGTCGAGGAGTTCGGCACCGACACGTTCAAGGTGACAGCGAAGGGCAGCGATCCCGACACCGTCGAGGTCAAGGGCAAGCACTACGCGGGCTCGCTGTATCCGCCGGGACCGGAGTCGGGCTGGGACGCGTGGAAGGGCACCGTCGTGTTCAAGACCGTGCAAGCGCGGCTCGAGAAGCAGGGCTTCAAGGTGGTCTTCATCAACGCCGACGACTCGGGCGCGCATGCAACGTTTCGCAAGGGCACCGGCGCGGATGCGACGTACGTCGATCTGACGCTGACCAACGATCCGCACAGCAACAGCGTCGCGATCATCGAGCCGGCGGCGCACACGCGCGCGCTGGTGCTCAAGCCGCCGGCCACGACGCCCGAG
>Ga0207683_10005736_pt1 | contig 10650 bp, 7 predicted proteins | sample KBSM73metaG_FD_184333 | JGI IMG/M metagenome (GOLD analysis project Ga0207683, IMG submission 184333) | Miscanthus rhizosphere microbial communities from Kellogg Biological Station, Michigan, USA - KBS M7-3 metaG (SPAdes) (version 2) | ecosystem: Host-associated > Plants > Roots > Rhizosphere >...
TGCCTCCTATATAATTGGCTATCAACGCGAACCTGCCATCATTGCTTATTGATATGTGGCACGGAGCCCCGCCCATGCTCGGCTGCTTGTTTAGAAAACTCAGTGACCCGGTCCTCTGATCTATCGCAAAGGCGCTGACAGCTCCGCTTTTTTGTCGCTGATACTCGAGGGTTTCATTGACAGCGTAAAGAAACCTCCGGCGTCGATCAACAGCCAAAAAGGAGGGTTCGTCGACGCCTTTGATTATCTTATCCGGACTGATGCGGCCATTGCGTCCGTCAAAACGGTAAAGATAGATCCCTTCACTTTTGCTCGGCGCCGACGTATATGTGCCGACATACAACAACATATCTTTAGAAACTTGTGTTCTAACATTGCCAATTCCTGAAAGCACGGCCGCTCCTGCTCCTGCTAGCTGAAGGAACTGGCGCCGATCGAAACGCTTTTTATGTTGCATAAATAGATCGTGAATTCGGGGAAATAAGTTCACGGGCAATAGCCACCGCACCGTATAACCCGCTCTCGGTCCCAAGTCGCGCCGGAACTATATTGATCTTGTCAGCCGGCACCATTGAAACAAAGTGAGGTACCCGTTTCCTTAATTGCACAAAAAGCAGATCGCCCGCTGCAGCAACACCGCCGCCGACAATGACGATCTCGGGGGCAACCAAGGTGATCACGTTGGCGATGCCGATCGCTAAAAAATGACAAGTCTCGTCCCAGATCGCCGTTGCCAGTGGATCCCCTTGCTGCACCGCATCAACTACAGTTCGAGCTGTTATTGAGTCGATGTCAGACACCATGCCGCTCAGAATGCTTGCTTCACCGTTCTCCAATCTCTCCCTTGCCCGACGTGCTATATGAACGCCGGCACAGATAGTTTCGAGACAGCCACGGGAACCGCAATTGCAACGGATACCATCGGGCTGGATGATCGTGTGACCAATTTCACCGGCGGCCGTAGAAATTCCGTGATACAGATTGCCATCGATAATTATCCCGCCGCCGATACCAGTTGAAACAGTGAGATAAAAAATGTTCCTGTAACCACGTCCCGCTCCGTATATATACTCACCGACCGCCGCCGCATTAGCATCGTTTTCCAGTTTGACGGGTACGCCGAAACGATCATTCAACAGATCCACGATCGGGAATTCGGCCCATTCCAACAGGTTCGACGGCGACATTATCAAGCCCTTTCGAACATCGATCGGTGAAGGGCTGCCAACTCCGACCGCTTCGAGGTCGAAAGGCTCCTCCGCGAGCATTTTCTCTATGGCTTCCGACATTTTATCGAACGCTGAAAAGGGACCCAAAGAGGACTGAGTCGGCAACTGACGTTTTGATACGACCTCGCCACCCGTTTCTGCGACCGCGATCGAGATATTCGTACCGCCGATGTCTATTCCGGCAACAACCTTTTTCATGCATGCCTCGCTTCGGAAGACTACGCGAAGTCGTCAGACCCTTATGTAGATACCCTTTCTATAAAGGAGCCACATGAGAAACAGCCAAAAGAGAACATATGACACAGCAAATGCCAAAGACGCATCGATCGGCGCTGCCCAGGAAAGATAAAGATTGGCGAAGATCCAGCCGTGCAGCGTAAGATCGGTTCCCTCGGGCGCGGGCACCTTTATATCACCAAGCAAGCCGGACATTATCCCGGAAAACACATAAAGAGCGAGAGCGTTCACGCCGAAAATGACGAACGGTTTTGACCAGCGTTTGTAACCTTTTACATCGATCAGCCAGTAGCAAAAGCCTAAAGTCAGTAACGCCAAGCCTGCTGTATAAAGCACGTACGAACTCGTCCAAAGCGCCTTATTCAAAGAGAACAAAAGACTCCAGGACCAACCGGCCGCAAGAAGAACAGTTCCACCAAAAAACATACCGCCTGCCTTTTCAGCTCGCGAGCGATCCGCCAACAGCCATGTTCCCGTTAGAACGCCGCAGATAGTTGTGACAAGGGCTGGTAAAGTGGAAAGAATACCCTCAGGATCGAATACTTTAGCCTGGCTCCAAAGGTGATTTTCGGTAAGTATGATCCGGTCGAGATATGCGGCAAGGTTACAGGCCTTGTCATCGATCGTGGTCACTTCGCATCCGGGTACAGGTATTGCGGTCATCAGATACCAGTATAGGAGAAGCAACCCCACGCCGATGCCCGCCTGCTGCTTCCAACTAGTGTGCAGAAAAATTGTCGAGACGATCAGATAACAAACCGCGATCCGTTGCAGAACACCCGGAATACGCATCGTCGAAATGTCATACCAGACTATATTCGTGCCTGCCAGGTACATTCCCAGAATCGCGATAGCTGAAACTCCCACGACAATACCGGCGATCTTTTTCCGATCAACTAGGTAAAAGAACAACGCAGCAGACAAGCTGAGCGTGATAAATAATTTTACTAATTGAGGAGAATCGGTCTCGGAATAATTGAAAAAAGGTATAGCGGAGATCAAAATGCCGAGCGCGAAGATCAATGCGGCACGGGTGACGATCTTAAAGTAGACCTCACGTGAGATGCCTTCTTTAATGCGCTTGGATAGCGCGAACGGAATCGCAACGCCGACGATAAAAAGAAAAAAGGGGAAAATGTAATCGGTCGGTGTAATGCCATGCCATTCCGCGTGTTTGAGCGGGCCGTAGATCGCCGACCACGTTCCGGGATTGTTGACCAATATCATCGCGGCGATGGTGATTCCGCGGAATACATCGAGGGAGACGAGGCGATCTTGGGGTTGCGTTTCGGACATTGAGTTTAGTTACTCCTTGGTCCGGCCGCGGCGTCAACAAGTTTCCTCACTCCGGAAACCGTTACGATCTCAAGCGCCGCTTTTGGTTTTGCGATCTCATCAAGAACTTTTGTTTTAGCTGCGTGCCACTCAGCAGTTGGTGCGGGATTTTTCTCCTTCGCGTCAAGCGCCTCAAGTATGATCTGATTTAAATTTCTAAAGTCTTCGGAGAGCTGTCTCGCTTCGGCCAGCGCAGGCGAGTTCTACATGGCAGCCTGCAGTCCCGCTTCCATGGAACGCCATTTAGTCACCATTGCTCGAATCCTAGCCGCATTCTCGGCCGTATTCACTCCTGCAAGAAGCTGATCAATAGCCCGGTTGAAGGCACGAGCGCCTTTAGCGTCCGGCTGTGCGGCATCTATCAATCCTGTAAGCGGCGACAGCATGGTTTGAGGACGGAGTTGATACCGCCTATATTCCTTTACCGGCTCGATGATCGACACAAGCGATTCGAGGGCGGAAGTGTCCTCGCCCCTTGCCAATCGGCGCAGCAGCACCCGTTGGTTTCTTTGATGTGTCAATCCCAGCTCTTCAAGCTGATTTTCGATCATCGCGAGCCGACGATACATATCATCCACGTCGTTAACATTCTGAGGCGACCACAACCTTTCTGCTATCGCTGCCGTCCGCGGCCAGATACGCGAATCGATCGTTTCCGGCGAAACCCATTCGCTCCACATCGTTGCTTCCCCACCAAGTACACGTTTCTGCTCTTCGCCCGAAAGCGTGGTGTCAGACGGCACAGGATCTACAACATAATGCTGCGATGCGGGAAAGGCCAAATCTATGTAGTAGCCGTTAGACAACACGCCCTGAAACCCTTGCTTTGCCGCCTCAGCCAGGGCCTTCTGCCCGCGCCATGAATGAATAACAACATCCTTGGGAAGAGCCGGTTGAAATATCTCGTCCCAGCCCATCATTATCTTTCCGTTCTTTTGCAGGAATTTTAGGATGCGCGTATTGAAATAGGTCTGCAGTTGATGATTGTCCTTGATCCCTTTTTCACGCATGAACGCCTGGATGTTTTGATTGGCGGTCCATTGCTTTCCTTCGTTTTCGTCGCCGCCGATATGCATATAAGCATCCGGGAACAACGCCGCCATCTCCGCGAAAAACTTCTCCAGCAGCTTATAAGTCTTCTCGTTAGTGGGATCCAGCGTCGGGTCAAATATTCCCGGCTGTCGTTCGATCTTGTACGGGCCCGGCGCGCTGCCGATCTCGGCGTGGCTAACGAGCCAGCTTGTCGCGTGTCCCGGCATATCGAATTCGGGCATCACCCTGATGCCCCGATCGGCGGCGTATTGGATGATCTCGCGAACCTCGTCCTGGGTGTAAAACAATCCGTCCGATCCCATCTGATGGAGCTCCGGAAACTTCTTGCTCTCGACTCGAAACCCCTGGTCTTCGGTCAAATGCCAATGAAGTACGTTCAACTTCATTGCCGCCATTGCGTCAAGATTCCGCTTGAGGACCTCCATCGGCTGATAATGTCTCGCCGAATCGATCATTAAACCCCGCCATGCAAATCGTGGCCGGTCGGTGATCGTAACGCCCGGGAAATAGAAGCCGTTCTTGTCGCCCTCCAATAGCTGTAAGAAAGTTTCCAGGCCGCGCATCGCGCCAACAGTGTTCGGGGCTGAGATTTTGGCCTGATTGGAAGAGATCGTTAACTCGTACGATTCATCATCTCCTAATTTCGGTATTGCATTACCGGTGGAGCGTGTTTCGATAACCAACGTCGCATCATTTGCGTCGGTCGCGAGGTCACGTGGCATTTCCAGTACTGTCCGTCCCTCAAGCCGTCGAACTACGCGGGAAATATAATTACGCAGCCGCGCATCGGTCTGCCCTTGGACGGCCACTTTGAAGTTTTTTGTGACCGGCAGCCGTTGATCGTTCCAAACAACACTTGACGGAACAGGCATCAGGTTGCGCCGAGATTTTCGCAAGTCGGTCGTCTGCGACATCGATGAGGTCGACATAACCGAAAGCAAAGCGAGGATAAAAAGCCCGATAACAAAGGGTCTGTTCATAAAATTCTTAGTTGCGCGATGCGGCTGCTGCACGATAAATGTTGACTGCCTTTTGCATGCAATCCGAAAGTTCTCCAGTGCCCGGCTTCAACATATTGAAGCCCGCGTCCCATTCCCACCAGGCGTTGGGGAGCTGCAATTTTCCGAGTGCTGAGTATGCTGCCTCGGCGTGCCTGCATCGTGAGTCCTCCGACGCGTATTTGCCGTAAGAGCCAAATTCCCCGACAAAGATAGGCACCACGTATTTATCCGACCACTCTTTCGCCTCCTTAAGATCGCGAAACATTCGCTCAGCATCAGCCTCTTCCGAATACGATTCGAACAATTGCCCCGTCCATTTTCCTTTTGCGGTCTCCGGAATATTGAGCTTTGTGTCTTTAGTGGCCGGGAAAGGGATGTTACGCGACTCCGGCAACCCTTCGCTCGACCACGTGGCCCCCTGATGCGTGAAGAGAAACGGATGATAATAGTGAAACGTGTAGATGATATTCGGATCTTGAAAAGGCTTCGATTCGAGCAACGCAGTCCGGGAATTCCAATCGTGAAATCCCACTATCAGTGTGTGATCGGGCGCGACCTTTCGAATCGCCCTTATGATCTCCTCGGCCTGATCCCTCCACTGCGGCGCGTCCAGATCGTGGGGTTCGTTCCGGATCTCAAAGAATACCCGCTCGGGATCCGTATTCTTGTATCGCGATGCTATCTCCGACCATAACCAAACGAGTCGCTCGGTCGTTGCCGATCCTGTTATCGAACCATCGTACTCAGAATGATGGAGATCGATAATAGCATTCAAGTTGTTTTCCTTTGCCCACTTTACGAACAGGTCCGCGGACTCCAGGCCCTGTGGATTTTCCCATCTGAACGGCTTGATCAAAGACACCCAGGCTCCGAATGTCATCGGGATCCGAACGGTCCGAAACCCGGCCCCAGCAATATCCCTAAACATCTTTTGGCGTTTCTCAACCTCGGACATTTTTATGAAATCGGAATAGTTCTTGTCCTTACTGCCTAACCACCAGTTATCGAGATACGTCAGATTCATCCCGAGTTCAATCCGCAAGGCTCTCCTTTGCGCTACGCTCTGTCCTGTCACGGTCTGGCTGATGACAGGGATGATGATCAGAGCAACAACTAGGCGAACGAAAGACATCATCGAAGCGTAAAGGTCTTGCTGAGACCGCCTATCATTACGGTGAACTCGCCGGGTTCGATCATCGGTCGGTTGTCCGGACCGATGAACGAAAGATCGTCTCGACCAAGCGTGAATGAAAGCGTACGACTCTGCCCCGGATCGAGGAGGACCTTTGCGAACCGTCTCACGCGTTTCCCCGGCGGCGATAACGTGGCGACTTCATCGCGAACGTAGAGAATGGCCGTCTCCTTTCCAGCCCGTCGCCCAGTATTCGTTACTTTTACCGATACATTAACTGTGCCGGTGGGCCCAACGGTTGCCGGCGTCACAGAAAGATCGCTGTAGCTGTACGTCGTATAACTCAGCCCGTGGCCAAAATCGAACTGAGGACGATTTGCAGTATTTCCAAAGCTCGTTTCCTCAGTTTCGAACAGCTTGTGGTCGTATGTGATCAGGTTGTTCGTCGTACGCGGATATGTGAAGGGCAGTTTTCCGTTTGGATTGTAATCGCCAAAAATCACATCGGCGATCGCCCGTCCCCCTTCGTCGCTCGGATTATAAGCAAGCAATATTCCAGCGACCCGATCAGCAATGCGGCTAATGATTCGCGGCCTGCCCTGGACAAGAACGAGGATCACTGGCTTCCCTGTAGCAATTATCTGCTCGGCAAAACGTAGCTGCGTTTCTGGTAACGTCAGATCCGTTAGGTTCCCGGGTGTTTCCGTATAGGAACCTTCTCCAAGGCACAAAATGACGACATCCGAGTCCTTCGCTTCGTCGACCGCCTCCCTGACGTCGACCTCAACATCGACCATCGTCGGGGTAGTGTTGGCCGGACCCGGCCCGCGAATCAATTTTGTGCCCTGTCGAAACTCGAAATTCCGCTCGCCGACCTTTGCTTTGATGGCCTGCTGAATCGTCTGCTTGCCGGCCGGATAAAGCGACGGCTCGGAACCCTGCCAAACCCACGTCCAACCATTATTTAGCGATATAAGCGAATCTGCGGTCGGCCCTGTAACGAGAACCTTCCCGTTCTTGGGAAGTGGCAACACATTTCGGTCGTTCTTCAGCAGCGTAAGGGTTTCACGAGCCGCTTGATAGCTCGCCTCCACATATTCGGGTTTTCCAAAGTTACTTTTAACGGACGGATCCGGCATCGGTTTTTCGAACAGACCGAGCTCGAATTTGACCCGCAGAATGCGGCGCACCGCATCGTCAATTCGTGTCATCGGAATTTTTCTTTCTTTCACGAGTTCGATCAAGCGATCGCTAAAGCTGTAACTGTTCGGCACCATGCTCATATCGATGCCCGCCATTATGGCCATGCGAGTCGCTTCTTTTTCGTCCACGGCGATCTTCCATGGGTCAACAAGCTTTTTGATATCTTCCCAATCGGACACGACAAATCCGTCGAATTTCATCTCGCCTTTGAGAACGTCGGTCAACAAATATTTATTGACGTGTCCCGGAACGCCGTTTATCTCGGCCGAGTTGACCATCACGGTGCGTGCCCCGGCACGCACGGCCGCCTCAAACTGCGGTAGAAAATATTCGCGAAGGTAGTTCTCTGGGATCCACGCAGGGGTACGGTCGCGACCGCTGAGGGGAAAGCCGTAACCCACATAGTGCTTCAGACTTGATGCAACATTCCGGTCGCTCGCGACATTATTGCCCTCAAGGCCCCGAACGAACGCCACGCCCATGACCTTCCCTAGGTAAGGGTCTTCACCGAAAGTTTCCCAGAACCGCGGCCACAACGGCTGACGGCCGACATCCAGAACCGGGGAAAAGCTCCATGGTATAGCCGCCGCTCTCGTCTCCGTCGCCGCTATCTCGGTGGCCCGTTGCATTAGGGCAGGATTCCACGAAGCGGCCATGCCGATCTCCTGGGGGAAAAGGGTCGCGTTACGAATGTAGTTCGCGCCGTGTATGGAATCGATGCCGTAGATCCCCGGGATCTTCAACCTTGTTTTCTGAGTCGCTACATGGATCGCTCCGATTATCTCGTGCCATTTATCGACGCTAAGAGCGTGGCCATTAACATTCAGGATCGAACCGACCTTGTACTGGACGATCGCTTTTTCAAGCTTCGCCGGATCAATGCTGATGTTGGAATCCCCGCCCGAAGTGATCTGATCGATCGCCAATTGGGTCATTTGGCCAACCTTTTCCTCTACGGTCATTCGTCTTAGCAGGGCCTCGATCCGAGAAGAATAGTTTGGCATCGCAGGCCTTTTAACCGCGCTTCGGAAATATGCCTCGCTGTCGACAATATCGACAGACACCGGGTCTTGCTTACTCTGTGCAAAACTTTGTTGCAGCGGCAGACAAAAGATTTGAAGGCAAATTGCGGCTTTAACAAGCAACGAGATCGGTTTCATCGAATTTTAGTTCCTGTTGACTGGGCAAGATTGTAAAACTGTGAAGATATTCTACTTAATCCACTCAATTTCTTCAAGAAGGTTATCTCAATAAGAGTGCCTTGTCATTGATCTTTGGACAATTTAGTTCGATCCTCTTCGCATTCCTACTATGCGGAAATTTGAAGATTTCGTTACAATTCTCAAAGTTGTACCTGCAAAGTCGAAAAAGCTAGTGGAGAGATCTATGAAAATCGTCAGGACGCACTCGGTTCTTTCTGTGTTGGCGTTAACCCTCGCCTTCGCCGGTGGTTTTTCAATAAAAGCCCAAAACAATTTCGAGGTATTAAATCAAGCGGAGACGGCAAAGGTCGTTCCGGCCAGTTTTTATTTTGCCGGGCAAAGCGCTCCGACACAGATGCGAAATGCTGCCGCCGCCCGGATCGGAAAAGATCGCTTCATTGTTGCGGGAATGGTGGACACATCAGGATACTCATCGGAGATCGCGGCTAAGTACGAAGGATTTTTTATAACTGACTCGCCGATCAGTATCGGTGGCGACACGCTGGGTGCCGGAGCTTATGGGTTTGGATTCTCAAGCGACGGCAAAGTGAATATCCTCGATCTAGCCAGCAAGCCCGTACTTTCTGCTGTCACCCAAAATGACAGCGAGATGAAACGTCCGAGGCCTCTACAGATGATCTCCGAAGCAAAAGGGATCCGTTTTTACAAAGGGAAAAATTATGTATTGATCTCTCCGAAATAAGCGGCGACTATTTAGTTAATTTGAGCCTTAGTACATCGTGTGACGGAACCGCGGCACTCAGCGGTTTTTCCGTCGTTCCCATATCCCTTTCCTCCACAGGTCACGGATTCTTGTCGGCCGGGTTTTCTACTGTTTTTTTAGTTTGTCTGACTCCTTCTTCAGTGCGGAGCTTACTCCGATGATCTTCTCTAATTCTGATTTGCCCTTTTTATTATCCTCCAGGCTAACCACTTGCGGATTCGTAAACATCGGATTTGCCGTAAAGGCTCCGATCGCGTTGTCCATCTCAACAATCAGGGTTTTCACATCCGTCGGCATTGGCGCAGCCAACGTTTCGACCTTCTTGTCGCCCTTCTTCTGCTCAATCGGGCCGAAAAGATTTCCCATTAACCGCTTGGCCCCGGCGTGTATCTTCTCCGCATTTTCCGAGATCTTTTCGTAATCGACGGTCTTAGCCTTCGTGTACCCGTCAACTATTTCGCTTTGCGAATACTGGATCCGCTCGAAATCCTCTTTGATCTCTAGGAACTGTCGTTCCCGATCTTCTTTGCTCGCAGGCGTGGCCTTTTTCATGTCCCGCGAGACCCGTTCCAGTTCGATCGAGCGGTCCTTTATGTTTCTATCACTAAGATTCTTGTCCCCTGCACCCGGAGGCGCCGGGCTTTGACCTGATATGAGCGATCCCGCCGCCAGCGAGAAACAAATACTAATCAAAATGGTTATCGACTTCATAACTACACCTCCTAATTTCACCACCGGGTTTTTATCTTCGGTAATTTTCCGATCTAACTATACCGACGCCTTTTTGGATCGTCAGAATTTTCCCGACGCTTGCTCCATTTACCCGCTCTGTTTGGCCGTCACTCCATTTTACCTCAAGAAACTCGATCTTTTCCGCTCCGTTATTTTGCTGTATTCGTCGGACGGATCTTTTCAAAAGGGACGATCCCGGCCCCTTCCAAGACGGCGTAAAACTTATCTGCGGCGATGTCCCGAAGTGTTTCTACCTTGCCGGTCGGCCATCTGATCTCGATCGAATCTATCTTCGTCGCGGTTCCCAGACCGAAATGAAGACGCAGATCGTTCTGAGAAAGATAACTTCCGCCGCTGCGAATTTCCTCGGATTGGACGATCTTGCCTGTGGTGACTTTGACCCGCGTGCCGATCGCCAGCGGATTGCCCTTGACGGCCGCAAACTCGAACGTAACCCAGTGATTGGTCTTGTCGCCTTCGTTCCGGAGCACCATCGGCGAACCATCCAGATCGCCAACAACCACGTCGATATTACCGTCATTGTCGAGATCGCCAAACGCTGCTCCGCGGGATGCCCGCGGCTCGGTTAAGGCCTTGCCCGCCTGCTGGGACGCGTCACAGAAGCTTCCGTCGCCCAAATTCATGTGCAGGAGCTTTGGCTGACGATAACCGGCGCCTGAGGGCAAAGAATCGATCTGCGGATAGACATGGCCATTGACGACAAAAAGGTCGAGCCATGTATCGTTATCGAAATCAACGAAGCCCGTTCCCCATTTAACATAGGGCCTGGAAACCTGAGCAA
>Ga0207683_10005739_pt1 | contig 10647 bp, 11 predicted proteins | sample KBSM73metaG_FD_184333 | JGI IMG/M metagenome (GOLD analysis project Ga0207683, IMG submission 184333) | Miscanthus rhizosphere microbial communities from Kellogg Biological Station, Michigan, USA - KBS M7-3 metaG (SPAdes) (version 2) | ecosystem: Host-associated > Plants > Roots > Rhizosphere >...
TCGGCAACGCGCTTCAGCACGGCTCGCCCGGCGAGCCGGTCGAAGTGCGGGTCAGCTCGAACAACGGGCACGGGCGCCTCGAGGTCGAAAACCGCGGCGCGCCGATTCCCGAGGCGATCAAGGCGACGATCTTCGAGCCGTTCCGGCGCGCGGAGGGGCGGCAGGACTCGACCGGTCTCGGGCTCGGCCTCTTCATCGCGCGGGAGATCGTCCGCGCGCACGGCGGCTCCATCCAGGTCGACTCGACCGGCGATCGCACCACGTTCGCCATCGAGCTCCCGTCCGGGGGCCCGCCGGCCTAGCGCCGTCTCGCTCCTCGCGGACGAGTCCGGCTCAGAAGTAGCCCAGCTCGATTCCCTTCAGCATCGCCCGGCTGCGGTCGCGCACCCCGAGCTTCTGCAGGATCGAGTGGACGTGGTTCTTCACCGTCCCCTCGACGACGCCGAGCGCGTCGCCGATCTCCCGGTTCGAGAGCCCGGCCGAGAAGAGTCGCAGCACCTCGCGCTCGCGGGCGGTGAGCCGCTCCGGGATCTCGGCGCTCTCGAAGCGCTGCGCGGCGCCGGAGAGGCTCCGGATCGCGCGCTCCGTCACGGCCGGCCGCACGAGGCTCCCGCCGGCGGCGACCTCGCGAATGGCGGCGGTCAGGCGCTCGAACGTGACGTCCTTCAGGAGAAATCCGCGGGCGCCGGCCTTGAGCGCGTCGAACAGGAGCGCGTCGTCGTCGAACGTCGTGAGGATGAGCGTCGGCGGAACGGCGCCGCGGCGGCGTGCCTCCTGGAGGACCTCGAGCCCGTTGCGCCGGGGAAGCCGGATGTCGAGGAGGACGACGTCCGGCCGCAGCGTCTCGATCTTCTCGAGCGCCTCGTCCCCGTCGGCGGCCTGACCCGCGACCTCGAGGTCCTTCGCGAACGAGAGCAGGCTGACGAGGCCCTCGCGGACGAGCGTCTGATCCTCCACGAGCAGGACGCGCACGCGGGCGGTCACGGCAGCCACACGTGCGCCTCGAAGCCGGGTGGCCCCGGCGCGACGCGCAGCCATCCCTGCAGCGCTGTCAGCCTCTCGCGCATGCCGGCGAGACCGCTGCCCTCGGCCAGGTTCGGCGCGCCGCGGCCGTCGTCACGGACCCGGAGGCCGAGCCCGCCGCCGTCCGCGTCCAGCTCGATCCACAGGTTGCTCGCGGAGGAATGGCGGATGGCGTTCGTCACGCATTCCTGGGCGCAGCGCAGGATCGCCTGCGCGCGCTCCGCGTCGACGGGCGGCAGCGCGTCCGGGAGAGACAGGTGGATCGCGGGCGACGGGATCGCCGCGGCCAGCGACCTGAGGGCGGCGGCGAGGTCCGTCGCCTCCTCGCGGCGCAGGCGCCCCACGACGTTGCGGACCTCGGAGAGCATCGTCCGCGTCAGCGCTCGCGCCTTGTCCAGCGGCGCACGAACCTCCCCGGCGTCGCGCTCGAGGCCGAGGCCCGCCACCTCGAGGTTGATCGACAGCGCGGAGAGGTGATGACCGATCGCGTCGTGCAGCTCCCGCGCGATGCGCAGGCGCTCGGCGGCGCGGCTGCCGTGCACGACGAGCTCGCGCGTCGCGAGGAGCTCCTGGTTCGCGCGCGACAGCTCCGCGCGCGACTCGGCCTCGCGCCGCATCAGGTGCGCCGCGAGAACGGCGAACGCCTGGAGGCCCCCGACCGCGAGCGTGTTCCCGAACCACGCCGGCAGCGAGATCGGGTGCTTCACGTGGTTCCACGGGAACGGAACCATGAGGAGCGCGAGACCCACCGTCTGGATCCCCACCCACGCGCTCACCGTCGGCAGGCTCAGGATCTGCGCCGCCTCCCACGCCACGAACACGAGCGGGAGGCCTCCCCAGTGCGAAGGCCACCACCGGTTGACGAAGAGCACCGACACGCTCGCGACGAGCAGGAGCGCGAGGACGCCGCGAGGGTCGCGCACCCGGCCGCTCCACGACCGGGCCGAGGCGAGGATCCCGGTCGCGAACGCGACCGCCCAGACCCACACGCAGTAGTCGTCGAAGAGGTCCCGCATGGACGCGTACTTGATCAGGACGGTCACGCCGATGACGACCCACGTCAGGAGGCTGGTGATGCGGATGGCGCGGGAGATGCCCACGAGGAAAGTCTACGAAAAGGCCGCCCGGCAGTTATGTATCGAAGGGTAGAGGCGGCGGGCATGCCGTCCGGTACTTGTCGCCGGGGCCCACGGCGGACGACAGTTCGCGTCGAAAGGAGATCCTGAAAATGGCCCTCTGGACACACGCCGCCGCAGTCGCCGCCGCCTCGCTGGCGCTGGCTCCCTGGACTCCAGCGCCCGCGCCCGAGCGAGCCGCCATCGAGGAGACCGTCGGGCACTATTTCCGCGGAGGAGACACCGGCAGCTCCGCCGAGATGCGCAAGGCGTTCCACCCGACCGCGATGATGTTCTACGTCGACAAGGAAGGCGCGATGACGGGCGTCTCCATGCCGGAGTGGTTCGCGCGCATCGACTCGAGCAGCAAGGACGCGAAGCCGGCCCTCTCGCGCAAGGTCGCCATCGTCGACGTAGACGGCGACGCGGCGGTCGCGAAGCTGGTCTCGACCATGCCGGCCATGCAGGTCGAGGACTACATGTTCCTGCTGAAGGTCGGAGGGAGCTGGCGGATCGTCGGCAAGATCTTCCATCGAACGGACGTCACCGCGGGCGCCGCCGCGGCCGGGGCGGACGCCGAGACCGAACGCGCCGCCGTGCGCGCGGCCGCGGACGAGCTGATCGCGGCCGTCGACGGGAACGACGCGCAGAGGCTGGGCGCCGCGGTGGACCCGCGCGCGATGTCCTACCTGGTGGTCGACGGGCAGCTCGTCGGCGTTCCGGTCGCCGAGCTGCAGGCCCGGCTGGCGGCGCGAAAGAAGAGCGGGATGCCGGAGAAGCCGGAGACCCGGGTCGCCGCGGTGGACGTGGAGGGAAACTGCGGGGCGGCGAAGATCGAGCGAACGGTTTCGGGAGCACACTTCGTGGACTACGCTTCTCTCCTGAAGGTGGACGGCAGATGGAAGATCGTCGGAGTGGTGTCGGCGCGGCGGGCGGCGTGAGCGTGGAGCCGGAGGCGCCGGGCGAAAGGGCGCTCGCCCTCGCGGAGGCGCGCGCCGCGGAGACCCGCACCCTCGCGGCGACGCGGCGGCAGTTCCTCAGGCTCGGCGCCGTCTCGGCGGGCGGCCTCGCGCTCGGCTTCCGCCTCGGGCCGCCGGCGAAGGCGAAGGCGGCGCAGGCCGCTTCCGCCCCGGGCGCCGGCGCCGACTTCCGCCCGAACGCGTGGGTCCGGATCGACCCGTCCGGCAAGGTCTTCCTGACCGTAGGCAAGTCGGAGATGGGGCAGGGCGCGCGAACGTCGCTGCCCGTGATCCTCGCCGACGAGCTCGAGGTCGACCCGGATTCCGTGGAGCTCGTGCAGGCGCAGCCCGGCCCCGACTTCACCGACCTCGGGACCTACGGCAGCCGAAGCACGCGGACGATGTGGCTCCCGCTGCGCACGGCGGGCGCGGCCGCGCGCGAGATGCTCGTCGCCGCCGCGGCGGCGAGCTGGAAAGTGGACGCGGCGTCGTGCCGCGCGGAGAAGGGGACCGTGCATCACGCGGCGACCGGACGCTCCGCGAGCTACGGCTCGCTGGCCGCCGACGCCGCGCGTCTCCCCGTGCCGGCCTCGCCCCGGCTCAAGACGAAGGCGGAGTTTCGGCTGATCGGCCGCGACCGCAGGCGCGTCGACGGCCCGAGGATCGTCGCCGGAGAGGCGGTGTTCGCCTCCGACGTGCGCCGGCCCGGTATGAAGGTGGCGTGCGTCCTGCGCTGTCCCGTTCACGCCGGTGAGCCGAAGTCGTGGGACGAGTCCGCGGCGAAGTCGGTGCCGGGCTTCGTCGCCGTCGCGAAGATCTCGGGAGGCCTCGCGATCGTGGGCGACCACTCGTGGGCGGCCCTGTCCGCGCGCGAGGCGATCGAGAAGACCGTCGTCTGGAACGAAGGCGCGGACGCGGGCGTGGACTCGGCGGCGTTGCTGGCCAGGCTGCGGGAGGCGGCCGCGAAACCGCGGGGCAGGCTCGTTCGCGGCGGCGACGCGGCGGCGGCGCTCTCCTCCGCGGCGCGCCGCGTCGAGGCGGAATACTTCTATCCCTACCAGGCCCACGCGCCGCTCGAGCCGATGAGCGCGGTTGCCGACGTCCGCTCCGGCGGCTGCGAGATCTGGGCCGGCTCGCAGAATCCCAACGGCGCGCAGGAGGCCGTCGCGAAGCTCCTCGGGATTCCCCCGTCCGCGGTGACCGTAAACGTCACGCTCCTCGGCGGGGGATTCGGGCGCCGCGGCCGCAGCGACTTCGTGCTGGACGCCGTCGAGGCCTCGCGCGCGGTGCGGGCGCCGGTCAAGGTCCTCTGGACGCGGCAGGACGACATGCGCGTCGGCGACTTCCATCCGGTGTCCTTCCACGTTCTCGCCGCGGGCCTCGACGCGTCCGGAGCGCTCGCCGCCTGGCGGCATCGCGTGGGGTCGCCGTCGTGGACGCCGGGAGGCGGAGGCGCGACTCCTCCGCCTCCGCCTCCGTCCGACGAGCAGCTCCGCCCCCTGCTGCGGGGCGCGTACGACGTCCCGTACGCGATCCCCGCGGTCGCGGCCGAGTTCGGCGAGGCGGCGTCGCCGCTGCGGGTCGGATCGTGGCGGGGGGTCAACCACAACCACAACGTGTTCGCGTCCGAGTGCTTCTTCGACGAGGTCGCGGCAGCCGCGGGGCGCGATCCCCTCGAGCTCCGGCAGGCCCTGCTGAAGAGGGACGCGGCCGTGGTCGGCGGCCGCGAGGGCAAGCCCGTCGACCGCGCGCGTCTCGCCGCGGTGCTCGACCTCGCGGGCCGCAAGGCGGGCTGGAGCACCCCTCTTCCGCTTTCCGCGGGCCGGGCGCGGGGCGTCGCGTGCGCGGCCTACGACGGCATGACCTCCGCCGCCGTCGTCGCCGAGGTCACGGTCGGCAAGGACGGCACGTGGCGGGCGGACCGGCTCGTCTGCGCGGTCGATCCCGGCGTCGCCGTGAACCCGCTCGGGATCCGGGCGCAGGTCGAGGGATCCGTCGCGTGGGCGCTGTCCGCCCTGGCGACGGAGATCACGCTGAAGAACGGGCGCGTCGAGCAGGGGACGTACCGCGACTTCCCGATCCTGCGGTTCAGGGACATGCCGCGCGTCGAGACGCACATCGTGGACAGCGACGCGCCGCCGACGGGGATGGGGGAGCCTCCCGTTCCGGTCGCCGTCGCCGCCGTGGCGAACGCGCTCTCCGCGGCATCGGGCCGACGGGTCCGCCGGCTGCCCGTGCGCGCGGCGGACCTCAAGGGGGCATGACATGGCGAGGATCGCGATGATCGTGAACGGCCAGCGTCGCGACGTCGACGCGCCGGCCGACATGCCGCTGCTCTGGATCCTCCGGGACGTGCTCGGGCTGACCGGCACGAAGTTCGGTTGCGGCCTGGGCATCTGTGGCTCGTGCACCGTCCACGTGGACGGCGAGGCGGCCCGCGCGTGCCAGGTTCCCGCCTCCTCGCTCGGCGGCCGCCGCGTGACGACCGTCGAGGGCCTGCAGGCCGTGGCGCTCAAGGAGGCGTGGCTCGCCGAGGACGTGGCGCAGTGCGGTTACTGCCAGCCTGGGCAGCTGATGCAGGCGGCGGCTCTCCTGGCGAAGACGCCGAAGCCCGAGGACGACGAGGTCGACGAGGCGATGAACGACAACCTGTGCCGGTGCGGGACCTATCTGCGCATCCGCGCCGCGATCCGAAAGGCCGCCGAGCGCGAGGGAGGACACTACTGAGCCTCGGACGCGGGAGACCCGCAACATATTAGTGACGGCTAATATGTCCCGTCCGGCGCTCGTCCGTGATTGACTTGGCGCGCCATGAGCACCGCCTCCACTCCGGGCGCCGGAAATTCCGCGGCGCCGCCTCGCCGCCGCGCGCTGAAGACGCTGGAGATCGTCCTCTTCGTCCTCGGCGGGGCGTGCCTCGCCTACGTGGCCGCGGTGAGGCTGACCGGCTACTTCGGCGCGAAGCGGGAGATCGCCCGCTTCCGCAACCGCTCCACCGCGGCTCGCCCGGCTCCTCCGCCGCTGCCCGCCCTCCCGGCTCCCGCCGTCCCGGCTCCGGCCGCTCCGCCCGTGGCCGCCGTCGAGCCAGCGCCCCCTCCGCCGGCTCCCGTCACGTTTCCCTCGAACGTGGACTACCGGCTGTGGTCGCCGGTGCGGATCAAGGAATACGAGGCGAGCATCGCCGAACGAAACGACGGCCCGCTCGCCGTGATGCGCATCCGGAACCTCGACATCGAGGCGGCGGTGCTTCCCGACTCGACCGACTGGGCGCTGAATCGCGGCGTCGGCTGGATCGAGGGCACCGCACGACCCGGGGAGCCCGGCAACGTCGGCATCGCGGGGCACCGCGACGGGTTCTTCCGCGGGCTCAAGGACATCGCCAGCGGCGACACGATCGAGCTCGAGGTACCCGGCCGCGTCGAGCAATACCGGGTATCCGGCATCACCATCGTGAAGCCGACCGACGTCTCGGTTCTCGATCCCACGAACGAGCCCTCGCTGACGCTCGTGACGTGTTACCCGTTCTACTACGTCGGCTCGGCGCCCGAGCGCTTCATCGTCAAGGCGACGCGTGTCGCCGCCGCCGGCAACTGACCCGGTCTCCGCAGACCCGGAGAACGACGACGTCGCCGTCCGACGCGCCTCGAAGGCTACGATCGCCGCATCGATGAGTCACGGCGGACGAGCCCGGTTCCTGTATCGCGCGCTTCGTGCGCGATACCGCGATCAGCGCTCGGAGATCCTCGCCATGAGCCGCCTCCTGTCCGACGGCGACCATGCCGTCGACGTCGGGGCAAACAAGGGGTCCTACACGTTCTGGATGCGGCACGCGGTCGGACCGGGCGGGCGCGTGCACGCTTTCGAACCGCAGCCCGAGCTCGCCGCGTACCTGCGCGCGACCTGCGCCGCGATGCGGTGGGAGAACGTCGAGATCCGCGAGGCCGCGGCGTCCGACCGCTCCGGGCAGGCCACGCTGCGCGTCCCCGGCTGCGGCCCGTCGCCCGGAGCCTCGCTCGAGGCGAGCGCCGTCGCAGAATCGTCGTCGCGCGACGTCCCCTGCGAGACCGTCCGCCTGGACGACGCGCTCGCGAGCGCGGGGCGCGTCGCGTTGGTCAAGGTCGACGTCGAGGGACACGAGCTCGCCGTGTTCCGCGGCGCGGCCGAGATCCTCGCGAGGGACTCGCCGGCGCTGATCTTCGAGTGCGAGGCGCGCCATCTCGGTGCCGACTCCGCGCCGGCCGACGTGTTCGCCTTCCTCGAGGCCCTCGGTTACGCCGGCTCGTTCTTCTCTCCGTCGGGGCTGCGTCCGGTCGCGGGGTTCGACCCGGCCGTTCACCAGCGCCGGGGTCCCGGCCGCTTCTGGAAGGAGCCGGGCTACGTGAACAATTTCCTCTTCCTCCCGCGCGACCGCGAGCCCGGCGCAACCTTCGGCGCCGCGGCGGTGTTTCAGCGGTGAGTCGGTCGCGAGACACGACGAGGAAGGAGTCGCCATGACCAAGAAGAAGAAGACGAAGACGGTGAAAGGCTCGGAGACGGGCGCCCGCTCCGGGATCCGGTACGGGATCGGGCTCAGCGCGCTGGGCGCGGTCCTCGTCGCGCGAACCCCGAAGGGAGTGTGCGCGATCCTGCTCGGGGACTCGGCTCGCGACGTCGAGCGCGAGGTGCGCGAGCGGTTCCCCGGCGCGACGGCGGACGCATCCGACCCGGAGCTGACCGCGCTCGTCGCCGCGAGCGTCTCCCTCGTGGAGCGGCCCGGCACTCGCTTCGCGCCGGCGCTCGACCTCGGCGGCACGCCGTTCCAGCGGAGGGTCTGGAACGCGCTCCGCGAGGTGCCGGCGGGCTCGACGACGACGTACTCCGCGCTCGCGGAGAGGCTGGGCGTGCCCCGCGCCGCGCGCGCGGTCGGCGGCGCGTGCGCCGCCAATCCGATCGCGGTCGCCGTTCCGTGCCACCGCGTCCTCCGGACGGACGGCTCGCTGTCCGGCTACCGGTGGGGACTCCATCGCAAGCGCGAACTGCTCGACCGCGAGCGGGCCGCGTGAGCGCGGCCCCGGCCGGCCGGATCGCGGCGGCGGCGGTGGACGCCGCGCGGCCGGTCTCGAGCGACGTCGGCGCCGCTCGGCGTCTCGCGAGCGTCGCCTGGGCGCGGGTCGAGGACGAGCTCGAGACGGCGGGATGCGCCGTCCTCGGCAACCTCCTCTCGCCGGAGGAATGCCGCGGGATCTCGGCGATGTACGGAGACGACGCGCGCTTCCGCAGCCGCGTCGTGATGAGCCGGCACGGGTTCGGGCGCGGCGAGTACAAGTACTTCGGATATCCGCTGCCGCCGCTGGTTCGCGAGCTGCGTCCGATCCTCTATGAGCGCCTCGTGCGCGTCGCCAACCGCTGGAGCGAGGCGCTGCGCGAGCCGGTGCGATTCCCGGAGACGCACGCGGAGTTCCTCGAGCGCTGCCGCACCGCCGGCCAGACGCGGCCGACGCCCCTTCTCCTGCGCTACGGGCCCGGCGACTACAACTGCCTGCACCAGGATCTCTACGGCGACAACGTCTTTCCGATCCAGGTCGCGATCCTGCTCTCCGAGCCGGGCGAGGACTTCACCGGCGGCGAGCTCGTCCTGACCGAGCAGCGGCCGCGCATGCAATCCCGCGTCGAGGTGCCTCCCGTCCGGCGCGGAGACGCCGTGGCCTTCGCCGTCAACGTGCGGCCGGTGAGAGGCGCGAGGGGAAGCTACCGCGTGCGCATGCGGCACGGAGTGAGCCGGCTGCGGTCGGGCGAGCGGTTCACGCTCGGAATCATCTTCCACGACGCCGCGTAGAGAGCGCGGCGCCCGCGTCAGCGCAGGAGGTCGTCGATCGCGGCGGCGAGGCGCTCTTCGGTCATCCGGTAGGGGAGGTACTGCCGCACGACGCCCTTGCGGTCCACGAACGCGAAGGTCGGCGTCGCCGACACGCCGTACCGCAACATGGCCTCGTCGCTGATCGGGACCGCGACGGAGCCGGGCATCCCGTAGGTCTCCTTCCACGTCGTCTCGATCTTCGTCTTCTCTGCGGACCGGTCGTCGCCGTAGACGCGCGTCGGCGCGACGAACGCGACGCCGCGCCCGGAGTACCTCTCGACGATCCGCCGCAGCACGGGCGCCTGCGCGCGGCAGTCGCCGCACGACTCCCACCAGAAGAACATCACGACGGGCTTGCCGCGCAGCGACTCGAGCGAGGGCGCGGGGGCGCCGATCGAGTCCTCGACGCGGAATCCGGGAGCGGGCTGGCCGACGAGCTCGATCTGGTTGCGCCGCTTGCGGACGCGCGCGCGCAAGTTGTAGGGCGCCTTCTCGCTCTCCAGAGACTTTGCGCTCGCGTCGAGCAGTCGAATCGCGTCCGCCTTCTTTCCGGCCGCCTCGAGCGCCTGCGCCTCGACCTCGATCGCGGTCCCCAGCGCGTAGGCGGCCTCGGAGTTGTCCTCCCAGGCGCGCGGATTTCCGAGGCGCGAGACCGCGGCGGCGCGCGCCTCCTTCGCGTAGCGCGACGCGGCGGGCCAATCGCCGAGCAGCGCGGCGCCGCGGGCGAGCCATGCGACGCACAGCAGCGCCTCGGCATCGTCGCCCTTCTCCGCACGATGCGTCTCGAGGATCGACTCCGCGCTCGACAGGTCGCCGGCGGAGATCTTGAGGCGCAGGAAGCGCAGGTCGGTCATGGGAGGAGGGGTGGCCGCCGCCGCGGGCGTCTGTGCCGCCACGGGCGTCGCCGCGGGAACCGGCGTGGCCGGCGACGGCGCCGTCTGCGCGAGGGCGGGCAGGCCGGCGAGTCCGAGAAGGATGAGGAGGGCCGGGACGCGTCGTCTCATTGCGGGCTCCTTGCTTCTCAGCGCCCGAACGCGCACCCCTCCGACACCATTCCCGGGGGGAGGACGCGGCTTCCGCGTCTCTGCCCGGAGGCTAGGAGCCGGCGTCCGGAGCGGTCGAGCGGGTCAGCACGAACAGACCCGAGATCGGATCGACGCGGAGAAGCGTCCAGCCGTGCCGCCGATACCAGTCCTGGCGCGACGTGTAGACGTAGAGGTCCGGCGCGAAGGCCCGCGCGCGCTCGATTCCCTCGTGCACGAGCGCCCGGCCGAAGCCCCGGCCCCGGTGCGACTCCGGAACGAAGACGGCGTCGATGAAGAGCGACGGCGCCTCGCCGGGGTTCCGCTCGAACCGCTGAAACCCGAGCACCCCGACCGGCTCCCCGGCGTCCTCGGCGAGGAGCGTCGGCGGGCAGTCGGGTGGGTCGAGGAGCCGATCCCGGGTCTGCTCCTCCGAGAGTCCCGACTGGTCGTGCCACTCGTTCCAGATCCAGCGGGCGACCGACTCGAGGTGGCCCGGGCGATCGGCGAGGTTCAGGATCTGCATCGCTCCATCCTACGAATCCGCGGAGGTTGGGTTTGGGGCTGGCCACCCGTTTGCGACCCGGTTCCTGCCTATGCTAACTTTCGCGCCCCCGTTCGGCCCATTCGTCTAACGGTTAGGACGCGGCCCTCTCAAGGCCGAAATACGGGTTCGATTCCCGTATGGGCTA